>Ga0164241_10001368_pt1 | contig 30579 bp, 20 predicted proteins | sample OricomyardsoilBY_FD_108780 | JGI IMG/M metagenome (GOLD analysis project Ga0164241, IMG submission 108780) | Backyard soil microbial communities from Emeryville, California, USA - Original compost - Back yard soil (BY) | ecosystem: Environmental > Terrestrial > Soil > Unclassified | place: USA... | reverse complement strand
GCTTTCGTTGCGCCGGGTAAGCACCAGCGTGTGTTCGCCGCCGCGCGCCCCGGGCGTGAGTTCGTAATCCGCCACGCCTTTTCCCAGCCGGAGCACGGTCGGCGCCGCGCCATCCAGGCTGACGTCGAAGTAAAGATCGTCGTCCGAGGCGTCCGCGCGCAACGTCAGCATCGCGCCTCGAAAGTGAAGATGAGCCGCCACGCCGGGGAAGCCGAGTTTCACGACTCCGTTGGCGGCGGAAGCGTAGCGGCCCTCGTACGTGATCGCAGGATTGTTCGCCGACACCCCCGCAGTGGAACCGGTCGCGGCAACCGGGGCAAGCGCGCCCATTGCCAGCAAAACGACAAATCGAAAGGAAGGGTCGAAGACCCGCGCTACATATCCGTTGATACTCATAAATTCGTTGAACGGATGCTTTTTGTACAAACGGCCGGAAAAATCACCAAGGCCAAAACAATCCGGAACCCCTCAAATAAAGGCGGGCCTCTGTCACCTCGGGCCGCAGGTGGCGTCTTCACCGGTATCCCACCCCTATGAACATGCGTTATCTCCCGGCGTTGTTTGCGATCTCCCTCGCTTTGGTCCCTCCGGTGCGCGGCGGACTCCTTGATTTTTTTACCCGCAGGCCCGACATGCAGGTCATCACGGTGACCGATGTCACCCCGGAGGGAAAGGCGTGGCGGCCGCCGACCCCGGAAAGCCCCGTCTATTATGTGGCGGTCAGCCTTGGTTTTAAGGATCTCGGCGGTGCGGTGGGTGGGGACAAGATCCCGCCCAAGGAGGAAATCACGCAAAACATCACCAAGGTGCTGGCGGAGCAGGGCTACCTGCCCGCAACCGATCACTCCCCCGCCCCCACGATCGCGCTGGTTTTTACGTGGGGAACGCTCAACGCCGACTATGACTACGGTTTCAATCCGGACCTCCCGCCGAGGCAGATCAACCGGCAGCAAATCCTGAAGTTTCTCGGCGGTTATAAACTGGGTTTCTCCGACCAGGATTTCGACCCGCTCACCCCGCCGATTACCGGACTGTCTTTCAAGGGTTATGATGCCAGTAATTTATACGACATGACGGAGGAGGATTTTTATATGACGATCGTGATCGGCTATGACTTGGAGGCGCTGAAAAAGAAGCAGCGGAAAATGCTCTGGATTACCCGGATCAGTTGTCCCTCCCGCCGTTACTGGCTGGGCGAGGTCATGCCCACCATGCTCTCCGTCGCCGCACCGAACATCGGCCGCGAAACCGCCAAGCCGGTCTGGGTCAATGCTTCCGACCGGTACAAACCCAGTGTCAAACTCGGCGACATGCAGCTGCTGGAGTATCTGGAAAAAGGGAAGCTCCCGGTCATCGAAAAGGAAAAGACGCCCGAGCCCGCGAAGCAGGAGCCCGCGAAAATCAAGGAGTCCGGGCCCTGATCCCGCCGTGAAGCCGGCCGCCGGAAATCCTTCAGGGAATTTCCAACGTTTGCCCGCCCGGCTTGAGGCTCGCTTCCTTTCCCTGCCAGACAAAGGTTCCGGTCACGCCGGGTGGTAACGAGATCGTCGCGCGGACACCTTGCTTTTCACGCCGAAGCGAAACGGTGATTTCTCCCTTGGGATGCATCACCTTCCCCTCGGCGTGTTGCAGTTTGCCGAGATGGGGTTCGATCCGGACCGTCGCAAAACCGGGCGATGCCGGCTCGACGCCACAGACCGTGGCGAGCAATTCATAGACGGGTGACGCGCTCCACGCGTGGCAATCGGAACGGGTCGGGTCCGGTTTTTCCGCAAAGGTCGTGAGTCCGCGCGCCAGCATGTCGCGCCACGGCCCCAGCATTTCGAGATACTCGTCTCCCAGGCCGGCCCGCTTCATCGCGCGGAGCAGATAAAACCGGAAATACGTCGAACACTGGGTGAGCGAGGCGTCGTGCGCCACGCGTCGTATCAAATCGCGGGCGGCGTCCCCCTCGATGGCACCCGACAATACCGCCAGCACATTCGCATGCTGGCTGAAGGCCGTCTTTGCCGGCGTATCGGCGAAAAGGCGGCGCTTTTCGTCCCAGCACGATCGGCGAACGGCGTCGCGCAACCCTGCGGCGAGCTGTTCGTAATGCGCGGCAACCTCGCGTTGACCAAGCGCGCGCAACAGCTCGGTCGCCCGGCCCAGCGTGCCGGCCAGCTGCAGCGACACGATGGCGGAACCTCCTTCCGCAGCACCTTCGGGCGAGCCGCCTACGCCGCGCGCCTGCGACCATTTCCATTCGTCGGTCCAGTCGACAAACGTCCAATAGGGCAGCGGACCGAGCAGGCCGGTCCGCGGGTCCATTTTCCGTTCGAACCACGCCAGGACGTTTTCCACGCCCACCAGGCGCGCGCGCACGAACGCCTCGTCGTCGCGGTGCCACCAATAGTCATGCACCATATCGACCCAGAAGAGGGAAAAGGTGTTGATGAGCTGGGGGCTGACGGACGGATACCTGCTCTGCGTCAGGCCCTCGGGAATGCGCGAGCGGTCGTAAAGCTCGATCGCATTGCGCATCAGGCGGTCGTCGCCGGAGACGTAGAGCGAGATCAGGCTTTGGATGCGCGTATCGCCGACATATTGGAGTTGCTCGTAGTACGGGCAGTCCATGTACGTCTCGAATGCGCACAGCCGGGCGGTGCGCCAGCCGACATCCCAGATTCGCTTCAGCTCCGGATCGTCGCTGGAGAACGAGGCGTTTTCCTCGAACGGATAAGCCGTGAAAATCCCGGACAGATCCTCGACCACGAGTGCTTCGTCGCCGGTTTCGATCTCGAGCTGGAGGTAGCGGTATGTCCGGAAATCCATCGGGGAGAATAAGCGGTGCGCTCCACCGTCGGGGTGAAACTCGTCGCTGATCCCGATGAGTTCCCGACCCTCGGTTTCGTCGCGGTTTCCCTTTTGCCCGGCTTGGTCGAACAATCCCTCGGCGTACGTCAGCCGCACCCGGCCGCCCTTGCCGCCGCTGACCGTGAGCTGCGGAAACGCATTGGTCTCGAATCCCTGATCGAGCAATAGCGTCGCATGCGTGCGGGCCGGAACGGTCAGGGGAGCCTGGCCCGCGGGAAAATCCGCCGGCGGCTCGATGCCCGCGGCCCGCCGGAGGCGACCGATGCGCTGGGGCGTTTCCTCCATGAACGGAATGGAGCGCGGCGCGAGGCCCCACTTGACGTCCGTCCCCCAGCCGGCGGGTTGGCCATTCCCGAGCGGACGCGCCGCCGGCCAGGCGCCGTCGTCGAACCCGGCCTGTTCCCAGCCCCACGGATACTGCGACCCCTCCACGCGATCCCCGGGCCCGACGGCAAAGAACCCCTTGAGTCGCGCGCGATCGAGCGGGATCGGTTGACAGGCCTCGTCCCGAGAGACCTTCCAGGATTCGTTGGTGTTGACGATCTGTTCCGTCGCGCCGTCGCCTTGGAGCAGAAACCCCGTGCGCAACGTCATGATCGAATACGACTCGTACTCGCCATAGCTCCACAGGCGCGCCGCGATCACATTTTTCCCGGCGTGCAGCCACGGCGCGAGATCGACGGTGTCGTAACGCCAGCGCGCGGGATCGCTCCGCTGCGGCCCGAACGCGACGGACCGGCCGTTGACCCATAGCCGGTAGCGGGCGTCACCCGTGACATGGACCACAAACCGGTCCGGTTTGCCTGCGAGGTCGAACTCCTTGCGAAAAAGATAAACGCCGTATTCGTTTTTGGGCGCGGCGGGATGGGTGATCCAAAACGCGGGCCATTTTTCGGAAAAAAACCGGGCGGCCGGCACCGGGGATCGGGAGTCGGGCGCCTCCTTTGCGGCAACGACGACAGTTGCGGCGCACGTCAAAAGGAGAAAGCCGAGGAGTTGCATGGGCAGGGAGGCTGAAAGCCAATGGATTTCGCGTGGAGGAACGGTCGGGAGCATTGCGGCATCCCGCCCGATCCGGTGGGAAAAGGCAAACGCCGTTTGGCCGATCTTCTTCCGGCAGTGCTCACAGTCCCGGGAAATCCGACGTATGCAAATTGCCAAAGGCGGGCTTCGTCAGTGCGGTGAGGAAAGTGGCACAGACATTCCTGTCTGTGCTTGAGAAGAAGGAAGCAGACAGGAATGTCTGCTCCACGCTGGTGTCGAAAAGCAGTTCGCGCGGCGAGGCCGGCGATGGTCGCGGAATTACGCAGGGTGCGGCCCGAGACAAATCCGCTCGGAGAAGCGAATGTGTCATTCGCGGGAGAAGTCGCCGGAAAAACCTATTTTTTCATCCCCGCTTTCTCGCTCAGCCAGCGTCTCACGCGCATATCCATTTCCGGCGTGACGGTATGTCCGGCGGCGAGCGCAACCACGAGTTCCTTGGCGGCGGAAATCGAATTATAAGCGGCAAAGACCGAGGTCGGCGGGCAATTCTCATCGTTAAAGCCGAGCGCGAGCAACACCGGCACGCGCAGCCGCTTCGCGAAGTTCACCGTGTCGTAATAGCCGGTGGTCGCGATTTTTTCCGGCGTCCGCCGGCCGCTCTCCGCCGAGCGGAACATATGCGGCCAGCCGCCGGCACGATTATGGAGGTCGCCCGTCACGTCGCAAAAAGCCGGGATCATCGCCGCCACCGCGGTCACCCGCTCGTCCAGCGCCGCGGTCGCAATTGCGAGCATGCCGCCCTGGCTCGCGCCGAACACGACCAGGTTTTTCCCATCCCAATTCGGGCGGCCCGCCAGGAAATCCAGCGCCCGGATGCACCCGAGATGCACCCGGCGGTAGAAATAGCGTTCCGGATTATCGAGATTGAAAAGCGGGTAGCCGTCGAGTGCCGCCGTCCGCAACTGGTTATAAATTTCAACCGGCTGATTCACCGGAATACCGTGAATGCCGATTTCCAGGGTGATCGCTCCTCGTTCCGCCAGCGCCTGCTCACCGTGGTAGGGGCGGACACCCGACGGCGGGAGGCGGAAGATCACGGGATAGCGGCCGGGGGCTTTCGGCTCACAAAGGATTCCGTAGATGCGTCCGGGATAACTCCCGGATTCCGTGCGGCTCCAGTTGCGGAAGCTCACGTGATAGACATTGATCGCCCCGCGGCTCGCCTCGGGGATGAGCTCCAACTGAGGTTCCAGCGGCACACGGGCAAGCTCGGCTTTGCCCTGCGCCCAAAACCGGTCGAAGTCCGCCGGCTCGGTCTGCGTGGGGGTGATCTTTTCCGGCGCGAATCCGATCGTCGCCATCCCGGAGTAACGTTTGCCGGCAACCGAGGTCAGCGCGGCCAACCTGGGTTTTTTGCGGGAGCGCAAGGCGCGTTATCTGGTCGGCACCCCGAAGAGCTGGTTGCGGGCGCACGAAGCGGCGTTGTTGGAAAAAACCGACTGGCAGGAAGCACAGACCGGGTTGGAAGTCCGGCTGGTCGCCCATCCCGACGGCGAACCGGGCGAGCGTTACGTGCTTTGTCGCAGCGGAGCGCGGGCCGAAAAGGAACGCGCGATGCTCCAGCGCCAGAGCGAACGGCTGACCGCCGAACTGATCAAAATCGATGCGTGGTTGCAACGCAGTCCGCAAAGCGATCACGAAACGGTGGGCCGACGCATCGGTCGTCATCTGGGCAAATATCCCGCCGCAGCGGCAATCATCCGCGCGGAGGTTTTGCGTGACGAGCAGGGGCAAGCCGGCGGTTTGCAAATCACCAGCGCACTGGACTTGGGCCAAACCGCACATCGCCAGAAGGGCGCCTATTTGCTGCGCACCAATTGCGAGGAAACCGATCCGGCGCTTTTATGGCGCTGGTACATCCAGCTCACCCAGGCGGAAGCCGCGTTTCGGACCGCCAAAAGCGATCTCGGCCTGCGCCCGGTGTTTCATCACAAAGAGGACCGCGTGCAGGCGCACATTTTAGTGTGCTTCCTGGCGCTGGCCTTGTGGCGCACGCTCGAACAATGGATGCACGCCAAGGGCCTGGGGACCTGCGCGCGGCAATTGGTCAAGCAGTGCGCCCGCATCAAAAGCGTGGACGTGGTCGTGCCTGTTCAGCGCGCCGGTGTGACCACCGAACTGCGCCTGCGAGTCGTCACCACCCCCGAACCCGCCACCACCCAATTGCTCGCCCACCTTGGCCTTCACCTCCCCAAGGGCACCCGCGAAATCTCAAATGTAGTGCCGAAAATCACCCCCTAATTTACGCAATCCTTTGATCTGTAATGCCCGGACTTTTTTAACTGACGAACTCGGGTTAGCTGCCGAGCGTCGCTCCAGGCCTTTCGCTTTGCCTCCGCGAGCGTACGAAGCATCATCACTCTCGTGCGCTTCAACGTAGGAGTTTAAACGATATCCTTTGTGGCTTTGTGGATAGAGGGGCCGCCACTGCGATTTTTATCCTCTCCTGGCTGATCGGACTGCAAGCTCAGGCCTGCCCGCCCACTTTTTCCAGCGCGAGCGTGACGGCGGCGGTGCGGTTTTCCACGCTCAGCTTCGCAAAGATGCTTTCGAGGTGCTTCTTCACCGTCGTGAGCTGGATGCCGAGGATGATGCCGATCTCCGGGTTCGTCTTGCCCTGCACCACCCACGAAAGAAGTTCGGCTTCGCGCGGCGTCAGGCCCAGCGCGGTCGCGAGCGCGGCGGGGGTCGCGTCCGCCACGGTCGACGCACGGCTGGTCCCCGCCTGCTGCCGGCGGCGCAGGCGCGCCTTCACCGCCGTGATCAGTTCCGCCGGTTCGACCGGCTTTACCAAATAATCGTCGGCGCCCAGGTTCATCCCGGTGCGCAAATCCTCCCTCTCCGCCCAGCCGGTCAGAAAGATAAACGGCAGGTGGGCCGTCGCGGCGTCGGCGCGCACGCTCTCCAACACCCGGTGGCCGTTCATCTCCGGCATGGTGATGTCGCACAGGATCAGGTCCGGCTTCTCAAGTTTGATCAATTCCACCCCTTCGCGACCGTTGCGGGCTTCGCACGTCTGATAGCCTTCCGAGGCGAGCAGCGCACTCATGTGCCTTCGCATTTTCGCGTCGTCCTCGATCACCAGAATTTTTTCCACCGGCCCAATGTGGCGGGGCGTTCGGGCGTTGTAAAGCCGGACAACTTGCGCATTCCGGGGGCCGTTTGACCCCGTCCCGGCGGCCCATGGCGGCACCCGGGAGTTTCCGGCATAATGCCGGCATCATGAATTCCGTTCACTCCCTTCCCCTCGCGTCGGTGGCGTTGTCTCCCCCGGGCGTTCAAACCCCCGCCTTGTTCTTTGCCGCCCGGGTCCCGGTCATGCTTTTCGTTCTCCACATTGACGGCATGCGGGTAAAATAACGGGCGCGGTCGGATCCCGCCCGCTTGGCGAAGACGGCAAGTCCGCCGTTGCCTGTCCTCCGTTTGTGCCTATGGGATGAAGTCCGCGATGTCAGACTCCGTTTCCCCGCCTCTCTCCCCCGAGCAGCTGCAGGCTCGCCTGGTCGAGACCGAACGCCAGCTCGCCCAGGCCGAGGAGGCGTTGCGCATGGGCGAGGCCAGCCGGCGAGAATCGCAGGACTTTTTCACCAAGTCCTTTCAAACCATTCCCGCCCTCATGCTGATCGCGCGCCTGTCGGATGGAAAACTGCTGGAGGTCAACGCCGGTTTCGAACGCGCCTCCGGCTACACCCGCGATGAAGTCGTCGGCCACAGCACGCTCGAGCTGAAGCTTTGGGCGGACACCAACAAGCGGGACGGCTTCGTGGATGAATTGCGTCGCAAGGGCAAGGTGCGGGATTTCGAGGGTGTTTTTCACGATAAGAAGGGCCGGGTCGTTCACATGCTGCTCAACGCCGACCTGGTGGAAATGAACGGCACCACCTGCATGCTGACCGTGGGCGTGGACATCAGCGAACGCCGCCGGCGCGAAGAGGTGCAAAACGCCACCTACCAGATTTCCCGCGCCGTGCTCGCGGGTACCGATCTGAACACGCTTTTCGCCGAGCTCCACCGGCTGGTCGCCGGCCTGATGCCCGGCAGAAACTTCTACGTCGCGCTCCTCAACGCCGACGGCAGCATGCTGAGTTTCCCCTACTTCGAGGACGAGACGGCGCAGGCCCCGGCCCCCCGCCGCCCGGGCCACGGGCTCACCGAATATGTCTTGAAGACCGGCAAGCCGTTGCTGACGACGGCGGATGAACTCACCTCGCTGCTGCACGACGACGACCGCTACATGACCATCGGCGAGTCCGCCGCGCTCTGGCTCGGCGCGCCCCTGATGATCGACGGGCGGGCGATCGGCGTCATCGCGGTCCAGGATTATCACAATCCCCAGGCGTACGGTCCGGAGGAAAAACGGCTGCTGCTGTTCGTGGCGGACCAGACCGCCGCCGCCGTCCACCGCCGCCGCAGCGAGGCGCTCCAGCGGGAATCCCAGGATTATTTCGCCAAATCCTTCCAGGCGAGCCCCGCGCTCACCGCGCTGATCCGCCTGGACGACGGGCGCATCGTGGAGGCCAACAACTCCTTTCTCGCCTCGGCCGGTTACACCCGCGAGGAGGTGATCGGCCAAACCGCGATCCAACTCGGGATGTGGTCGGACCCGGCGCATCGCGTGGCTTTCATGGAGAATCTCCGCGCCGCGGGGTCCGTCCGGGATTTCGAGGCGGTTTTCTACACGAAGCGGCGCGAGCCGCGGTACATGCTGCTGAATTCCGACATCCTCGAACTGGAGGGTACGCGCTGCATGCTCATCACCGCGATCGACCGGACCGAGCGCCGCCGCCGCGAACAGGTGCAGGACGCCACCTACCAGATTTCGCGCGTGCTGCTCACGGGCGGCGACCTTCCCGCGCTGTTCGCCGAGGTGCACCGCCTGATCGCCGCCCTCATGCCGGCCCGGAATTTCTACGTGGCCCTCCTCAGCCCCGACGATTCCGTGCTGAGCTTCCCGTATTTCGTCGATGAACATGTGTCCGAAGCCCCCTCCCGCGCGCCTTCGAACCGGTTCACCGAACATATCCTCCACACCGGACGGGCTCAATTGGTCGATGCCGACGAACTCTCCGCGATCCTCACCGCCAACGGTCCTTTCCAGACACTGGAAAGACCGGCGGCCGTGCGGGTAGGCGCGCCTCTCCTCATCGACGGCCGGCCGCGCGGCGTGATCGCATTGCAGGACTACGAGGATCCGCTGGCCTATGGCGAGGAGGCACTCCAACTGCTGACGTTCGTCGCGGGCCAGGCCGCCGCCGCCGTCCAGCGCCGTCAGGCCGAGGAGGCCCTCGCCCGGGCGGAGCAACAATACCGCGGCATTTTTGAACACGCGCTCGAAGGCCTCTACCAGTCCCGGGCCGACGGACGCTTCGAACGCGTCAACCCCGCCCTCGCGCGGATGCTGGGCTACGAATCGCCGGCGGCCCTCATCCGTGAAATCAACGATATCGGCCGGCAGTTCTATGCCAATCCGACCCGCCGCTCGGAGTTCATCAGCCAGATCAAGGTCACCGACCAGGTAACCGATTTCGAATCCGAGGTCCTGCGCGCCGACGGCTCCAGGATCTGGGTTTCCGAATCCGTCCGCGTGTTTCGCAACCCCAAGGGCGAGCCCGTCCTGTTCGAAGGCGTCGCGATCGACATCACCACCCGCCGCGAAACCGCCCGGACCCTGCAGGCCGCCAAGGACGCCGCCGACGTCGCCAACCGCGCCAAGTCCCAGTTTCTCGCCAGCATGAGCCATGAGCTGCGCACACCGCTCAACGGGATCCTCGGCTACACGCAGATCCTCCGCCGCGACCCGGCGCTCACCGAAAAGCAGAACGACGGCCTCTCCATCATCCACCAGTCGGCCGATCACCTGCTGGCCGTGATCAACGACGTGCTGGACCTCGCGAAGATCGAGGCGCGCAAGCTCGAGTTGCATCCGGCGGAATTCGACCTCCACGAGTTCGTCGACGGCGTGCAGGCCTTCTTCCAGCCGCGCGCCCGCGAGAAAAACCTCCTGCTCGAAACCGCCTTCTCGCCGGATCTCCCCCGCGTGGTGATCGGCGATGCGCAGCGGCTCCGGCAGGTTGCCTTCAATCTGCTCAGCAACGCGGTGAAATTCACCAACCGCGGCGGCGTGGTCTTTTCCGCGGAGAAAAACGGGGGGAACATCCGCTTCACCGTCAGCGACACGGGACCGGGCATCGCCCCGGAGGACCAGACGCGGCTGTTCGAGCCGTTTTCCCAGATCGGCGACTACAAACGCCACGCCGAGGGCACCGGCCTGGGCCTGAACGTCAGCCGCGGCATTGTGGAACAAATGGGGGGATCCCTGCTGCTGGAAAGCCGGCCCGGCTGGGGCAGCCGGTTCTGGTTCGAGGTGCCGCTGCCCGCGGCCGCGGACGACGCGATGGTCACCACCGTGATCGCCCCGCGCCGCATCGGCGGTTACGCGGGAAAACGCCGGCATGTGCTGATCGCGGACGACCATTCCGCCAACCGCAGCCTCCTCGTCGATCTGCTGTCGCCCCTGGGTTTCGCCGTCACGACGGCGGTGGACGGACTGGAAGTGATCGAACGCGCCAGGGAACGGCGTCCCGACATCGTGCTGCTTGATTTGCGGATGCCACGCATGGACGGCTTCGCCGCCGCCCGCTCCCTCCGGGAAACATTCCCCGGCCAGGGGCCGCTGATCATCGGCATCTCCGCCAGCGCCTTTCATCCCGATCGCCAGGCCTGCCTCGACGCAGGCTGCACGGAATTTCTGGCCAAGCCCTTCCGCGAGGAACAGCTTCTCGCCATCCTGGAACGCCAGCTCGGCCTGCAATGGCAGTACCTCGACCTGACGCCGGTGAATTCCAACCCGCCGTTCCCCATCGCCCAGCAGGGACCGGAAAACGCCGACGCCGCGGCGCTCTTCGATCTCGCCAGCAAGGGCGACGTGATCGGAGTCCGCGCCTACGCCTTGAAACTGGCCGAGCGCGATCCCCGCATGGCCGCCTTCACCCAGCACATCATCGATCTCGCCGCCCGCTTCAAAATGAAAGCCATCCGCCAGTTTGTCGCCCGCCATCTTTCCCCGGATGAACCGGAAATCTGACCATGCCCTTCACCATCCTCATCGTCGATGACACCCCCGCCAACCTGAGCGTGCTTGTGGACACCCTCTCGGACACCGGCTACAAGCTGATGGTCGCCGAGGACGGCGAGGACGCCATCGCCCAAACCTCCCGCGCCCAGCCGGACCTCGTGCTGCTCGACGTGATGATGCCCGGCGTGGACGGCTTTGAAACCTGCCGCCGGCTCAAGGCGCAGCCCGGCACGCGCGACATCCCGGTGATCTTCATGACCGCGCTCACCGACACCGCGGAAAAGGTCCGCGCCTTCAGCGCCGGGGCCGTCGATTACATCACCAAGCCGATCCAGCACGAGGAGGCGCTTGCCCGCATCAACACCCATCTCACCATCCAGCGGCTGCGGCAGGAACTGCAACAGCAGGTCGCGCTCAAGGAGCGCTTCATGCGCATCGCCGGCCACGACCTGCGGAATCCGCTCTGCCTCATCCTCATGTCGGGCGAACTCGCCCGGCGCAAGGGAGGCTCGCCCGCCATCGAGGAATACCTGGAAAGCATCCACTCCTCCGCCCACCAGATGCGCCGCATCATCGACACCTTCCTGAACCTCCGGAAACCCGGCGACGGATCCCGCGGACCGACGGACCGCAGCGACATCAATCTGATCGCGACGGCGGTGTGCGCGCAAAACGAACCGGCCGTCGAACGCAAGAACCTCATGCTTTCGCTCGACCTCGCCGACGACCTTCCCCTCGCCAAGGCCGATGCCGGCTGCGTGTACCAGGCGCTCAGCAACTACGTCAGCAACGCCATCAAGTTCCATGCTCCCGACGGACGGATCATCGTGCGTACCCGCCGGGTGGAAGACCGGCTGCGCGCCGAGGTGCAGGACCGCGGGCCCGGCGTCCCGGTTCACGAAAGGGCCTCGCTGTTCAAGGAGTACGCCCGGATTTCGAACCCCCCGACCGGTGGCGAGGATAGCACCGGTCTGGGCCTTTCCATCGTGAAGCAACTCGTCGAATCCGAGCGCGGCAGCGTGGGCGCCGATTTTCCGCAGGACGGGGGATCGATCTTCTGGTTTGAGGTGCCGATCACCCCCGGCACCTGACCGGATTGGAACCGGGCGGACGGGATGGCATCCCGGAAACGCTCAGCGTTTGGCGGCAAGCGCGAGCCTGAAACCAAGAGTGTAGTCGCGCCGGCCCTCCGACCCTCCCGCCCGGGCGGCGGACCGCCCCACTTGGGATGCCATTCTCCAACAGCCGCCCCGGGCCATCCGATCGCAGCGCACTGGGCCTGGGTCACCTCGGTTTTCCCCAGCCAGAATCCCTTCGTCAAAGTCACCGCCATCGCCGGGCCTTCCGCTTGGTTCCTGTCGGCCTCGTCCACCGGGCTGCCCATCGTGAACGTGCCGGGGGGAATCCAAATGAGATCAAGGTCAAGGTCCGCGATGGTCCGGGGCGCGGCGGCCGCGCCCCCCGTCGAATCGGGGGAGGAAACGTTCGCCGGCGACGGCCCGCTCGATTCGCCGGCGATGAGCGGGACGGGGAGAACCAGCGCCGCGCGCAGCAGCCACAAACACAGCCGGCGGGGCGGGCGGATCGGAAACGGGAATTCATGCGACGGGAAGCCAACCGGTGGTTTTTGCCGATGGAATCGCGCTTCATTCGATGCGACCTTCGTCAAAGTCGATCATATCGACCACGCTTTTGATCTCTTCGAACCGGTCGGCGCAACCCATGGCGGTCAGCGATTCGAGCATGAAGGCGCGACCGGCTTCGGTCATGCCTTTCTGCACGAGGTTGCGGTTCCATGCCGCCGCCCGCACGTCCGCCGGCAGGAGCGCCTTCAACTTGAGCTCAACTTCCTCGTCCGTCGCCGATTCGAAGACGATTTTTTCCACCGCCGCCGGCTCGATCCCGAGATGCTGGCTCAGAAAACGGTCGAGCCCGCGCTTGTAATTCTTCGCGTAGCTCGGCGGCAACGCCCCGTGCTCCTTCACGTAGCGGCATTTCGCGAGAAACCGCGGGAAATAGAGCAACCCCGTCGCCGCGTGGGGCAGATAAGGCGAAGGCAGGCAGGTAAGGACGGCACCGGTCGAGCCGGGAATGGGACGCGAGGGCATTACCCCGATGAACCAAGGAGGTTTTGGCGCACTGGCAAGCGCGACTGAACTCGCCAAACGAAGCGCATCGGCTATTTCTCGCCGGATGCACCGGCCTCCCGCGCGCGAAACCGATTCCATCCCTTTCGCGCGCGGCAAATAATCCCGGGCATTCCGCCAACCATGCAAAAACTCTCCTTCGACAAACGCCGCATCAAATTCCTCTTCCTCGAGGGCCTGCACGCCAACGCCACGGACGCGCTCGCCCGCGACGGCTACACCGCCGTCCGCAACTTGTCGAAAACCCTCGTCGGCGACGCGCTCAAGACCGCGTTGAAGGACGTGCATTTCCTCGGAATCCGCTCGCGCACGGAGCTCACCGGGGAGATCATCGAGGCCGCGCCCAAACTCACGGCGATCGGCTGCTTCTGCATCGGCACCAACCAGGTCAACCTCGCCGCCGCCGCCCGCCGCGGCATTCCCGTTTTCAACGCGCCCTATTCCAATACCCGCAGCGTGGCCGAGCTCGTGCTCGGCGAAATCATCCTCCTGCTTCGCGGCATCCCGGAGAAAAACGCCCTCGTCCATCGCGGCGGCTGGTCCAAGAGCGCCGTCGGCAGCGTCGAGGTGCGCGGCAAAACCCTCGGCATCGTCGGCTACGGCCACATCGGCACCCAGATCGGCATCCTCGCCGAACAGCTCGGCATGCGCGTGCTGTTCCACGACATCGAGGGCAAGCTTCCCCTCGGCAACGCCCGCGCCATGCCGTCGCTCGCGGCGCTCCTCGCGGAAAGCGACGTCGTCACGCTGCACGTGCCCGAGACTCCGCAGACGAAAAACCTGATCGGACGCGGGGAACTGGCCGCGATGAAAAAGGGCTCGAACCTCGTGAATGCCGCGCGTGGCACGGTCGTGGACATCGCCGCCCTGGCCGCCGCGCTCGAGGAAAAACACCTCGCGGGCGCGGCCATCGATGTGTTTCCCGCGGAACCCAAGGCCAACGACGAGGAATTTGTCTCCGCGCTCCGGAAATTCGACAACGTGATCCTCACCCCGCACATCGGCGGCTCGACGATCGAGGCGCAGGCGAACATCGGCACCGAGGTCGCCGACAAGCTGATCCGGTATTCCAACAACGGTTCCACCGTCACCGCCGTGAATTTCCCCGAGGTCACGCTGCCGGAGCATGGCCGGGGCAAGAGCCGGCTGCTGCATATTCACCGCAATGTTCCGGGCGTGCTCGCGAACATCAACGAGCGCTTCAGCAAGCATGCGGTCAACATCTCCGCCCAATACCTGCAAACCAACGAACACATCGGCTACTGCGTGATGGACGTGGACGCCGCCGCCAGCGCGGTGGCGATGGACGAGATCCAAAACGTCCCGGGCACCATCCGCGCGCGACTGCTCTATTGAGCTTCATTCCGGAGCTTTCACGCCGTCAGCATCTCGCTGACGCGTTTGCGCCACTCCTCTTCATCCACGACTTCAAAGCGCATGATGGAGCCGCTCATCCTCGGGACAAACTCGCTCCAACCTTTCTTTTCGACGTGCTCGTTGCAGATGCCGAAGACCGACCGCTTATAGTCCGTGTCGCTGAATTTCTTCAGGTGCATGCCCTTCGTCTCGACCACGAATACCCGGTCGAATTCCTCGGCGCTGTCCTCGGCCTTGGTCGTGAAGATGAAGTCAGCGAAAATCCGACCACGTTTCCAGCCTTGCACGGCGTAGTCGCGCTTGGCGCGGTTGCGATACCAGAACACCAGCAGATCCTCCTGCTCGTCGAGGTAGGTGGCCACACGTTGCTCGAGATCGTTCATTTCGCCGGCGGGCACGAAATTGAATAAATCCAGCTCGAACTGATCGCCTCCGGTGCGGGTCGCTTTCTTCTCGCCGGGAGCCCGGACAAGGGACGCGGGCAGGCGGTTGGGAGTCTCTTTCCGCAGACCGAGATCGTCCCCCACGAGGATGAAACGCATGTCATCTTTCTTCAGCAGCATGCGGAAAACGTCTTCGGCGAGGCGGTCGCGCTCTGATTCCAATTGTTTGCGCAATTCCTCGACGATGAACACGAAGTTGTCGGCGACCCGCTCCTTGGGATTCTTTTTGAGCAGTGACCCGAACACCCGCTCCGCCAGTTCGTAGCCGCGCCACGGGTTGGGCATCACATCGATGATATGTCCCGCCACGAAGGCATAGTCGAGCGTGCCGGCCCGGATACCGGGCAACGCCTTGGCGCTGCGCTCGGCGTCGCCGAGGGCTTCCTCGTCGAGGTTGGCGCGGAGTTCCACATCCTTGTCTTTAACATCGAGCAGCGTGAGCTTGGCCACCGGTGAAACATCGATCTGGTCCCAAGCCACACGGGAAAGAATGTCGGCCTCGTAGTGCGCCGGACGCCACTCCTTGCCATCGCGCACCATGAAGGTGGGCAGCACGAGTTTCTTGGCGGCCTTGGCGAATTCCGACCGGGGCTTCAGCACGGTGCCGGTTCCGTCGCTCGCGGGCCCGTCGCCGCGCTCCGCCTGGATGTGGTCGCGCAAATCGCCGAGGCCTTCGGCGGCGAACCCTTTTTTGACTTCCGTCAGCAGATCTTCGCCGCGGCGCTGGAAGCAGAACACATAGCTTTCGTCCAGTACCCGCACGCCGGTCTTCTTCGCATAGGGTTGGCGCAGGATGCGGCCGACGAGCTGCGTGAGCGCCGTCTTGGAACTGGGGTTTGCCAAGATAGCGAGCACGTAGGCAAACGAGCAGTCCCAGCCTTCCTGCAGCGCCTGTTTCGTGATGATGTAGCGGATTGCACAATCCCGGTGCAACAAACCGCCGGCGTCATCGACTTCCTTCAACTCGTCCTTCTCGCTCGACTTGATGGCGATTTCCTCGGGTGCGATGCCTTTCACGCCGATCAGATATTCCCGCACATCCTCGGCGTGGATCTTGCCGGAGCCGCGCTGTTCCTTGCCGGTGCGCTCGACCTGGATCAGGCAAATGGGGCGGATATTGGCGCCGGTATTCGCCGCATGTTCCTTGGCGCTCTCCTCCAGCCGCTCCCGATGGTCGAGCGCGGCGAGCAGTGTGTCCTTCCAGTTTGTGCTGCGCCGATTGTTCAGGTGCAGATCGAGTTTGATCATGCCTTCCTTGAGGAGGTCCTGACCGGTAATTTCCACCAGCACATTGCTCTCGGCCGGCGGGGTGGCGGACAATTCGACGATTAGGCAGGGATTAAAACCTTCCAAGGTGGCGCGTGCCCCGGCGCTGTAGGCCTTGTGGCCTTCGTCGAGGATGACGATGGGCTGGAGCAGCCGCAGCGTGTTGCCGAGCGAGGTCTTCGCCTGCGGACCGAAGAAACCGGCGGTCTGCTCGAAGGTGTCGAGATTCGGGACCTGCTGGAACAGTTTCGCATGGGCGGCGCGGTCATCGTCGGGTGGGAAGAATTGGTCGAAGGTGCCGCTGTCCTTGAACATCCGCAGCGTCTCCTTCGTTTCGCGATTGGCCGACGGCAGCATGAGCATCAGCACGCAGAGATTTTCCGCCACATCGGCCGGCGTGAAGCCGCTGGTCTTCTCCAGGACCAAGGTTCTTCCGGCCGACGCCAGATCGAGCGCCTGCCGGTACGGATGGTCACGGTCCTTCAGCGCGCCATAGGTCTGGTTGTAGATCTGCGAGGTCGGCACGACCCAGAGCACGAGACCAGTCTGGCGCTTGCGGTAATGAGTCTGGATGAGGTCGATCACTTTCGCGGCAAGCAACGTCTTGCCGCCCCCCGTGGGGATTTTCAGGCAGAAGGCCGGCAGCGGTTCCTTGAGTCCGGTTTTCCGTGGCAGGTAAGGTCGGCCAACCTCGACCTTTTCCCACGCCTTGACGGTGAAATCGAAGGCGAGGTCCGGATCAATTTCCCGGGCCTTGGCGGCCTTGCTGCGCGCCTCCGCCAGCGCCTGCAGGTAAGCTTGGACGTGCTGGAGCGTGCGGGACTGGTATTCCTTCAGGACCATGCGGGAATGACGGACGGAAGACTTTTGACCACGGATTGCACGGATGGGCACGGATCAAAAAACGCTTTCGAATCCGTCATCCTCAGTCCTGCGAAGGATCCAGTGGCATGACCGCCAGCGGGCATCGCTCTGGATGCTTCGCTGCGCTCAGCATGACAAACTGAAGGGAATTTATCCGTGCCCATCCGTGTAATCCGTGGTTAAACGCACTCAGGCATCGAGCGCCTTGTAGATTTGAAACGGGAGCTGGCAGAACGTGATCCGCAAGCGGTCGAGGAAGGATTCGTCGAGATACTTGGTGGGGGCGAAGACGAGCTTCTGTCTGCCGCTGACGCTCGGCAATGCCCGGGCGTCCTCCAGGGTGAGGGCGAGTTGCTTCAGCTTTTCCGTGTCCTCGGTGTAGAGGAGGAACACATCGTAATGGTGGCTCCCGCCGATGAAGCCCGTCTTGCGGTTGATCTTCTTGGCGTTGAATTCCTCGCCGGTCGCCGTGAAGAAGACGTAGCGGGCCAGCGATTCGAAATCCGGCAACTTCTTGCCCTCAAGGATAGCTGACATCTGCATCGGCCGTCCGAGCTTGAAGTAGGAGAACGTGCCGCCGAGCCCGGCCTTGAGCGCCTCGTCCTTTGCGCCCGGCACGCCCTTGGCCACGCGGCGGACGCGCTCGGCGGTGATGGTGTCGGCGTAATCCTCGCATTCGATCAGCACGAAGCGGCGAGAGCCACCATCCTGCTTGTTCAACACAAAAACGGCGTGGGCGGTCGTGCCGGAGCCAGCAAAGCTGTCCATGACGATGGAGTCTTTGTCGGTGGCGAACTGAAGGAATTCACCGATATATGCAGATGGTTTTGGGAACTGAAATGGACGCTTAGATTCGGGGAAGATATTCTTCACCTCGTTAGCTCCGAGACGAGTGTCCATCTCAATCACACTGGGGAGCTTGGCTTGGTAGTCCTTCGCATAAACCTTGAGCTCAATAATTTTTGTTTCGTCATCACCAAACAAGATGCGCTTGTCGGCTAAAAGCTGCGTCATGGTTTCAGACGGAAAGCGATAGCCCATCATCGGCTCCGCACACGGCTTCTTAGTCTTCGGATGATATACAGGATAGCGATACCCTTCCTTGCCAGGATTATGAACGCTCTGGCTGCCGGTGTAGATCCCTCCGTTATCTATGAATTTGTAACGATCGAACTCTCCTAGTTGGAAGCGATTTTCCCGAAACCACTTTGTGTAAGCTTCCTGTCGGTCTTTGGCATTTGGGAATCGGCGAATGATATCCTCACCGACATCAAGTAGCTTATCTTTGATTGAAAGGAATGGAGTTTTCCACGCGGTTGGGAGCCGATCTTTTTGGCGCGCGTAGCAAAGCAGATACTCATGTTCGACGCTGATAAGGGTCGGATTGTTGTCGGTGACATTTTTCCAAATGATCTTTCCAATGAAATTTTCCTCCCCGAACACCTCGTCCATCAAGCACCGCAACCGGTGCGCCTCGTTGTCGTCGATGGAGACGAAGATCGCGCCGTCACTCGTGAGAAATTCGCGCAGCAACCGCAGTCGCGGCAGCATCATGCAGCACCATTTGTCGTGGCGGGTGAGGTCCTCGCGATCCACCTCCTGGCCGAGCCACTCCTGCATCATCGGTGAATTCACCGCATCGTTGTAAGCCCAGTGCTCGTTGCCGGTGTTGTAGGGCGGGTCGATGTAAATACACTTCACCTTGCCATGGTAGGTGGGCAGGAGGGCCTTGAGCGCCTTCAGGTTGTCGCCTTCGACGATGAGGTTGTCGTGCAGGCTGGCGGTTTTGCTCGTGCCCTTGGCCTTGACCGGCGTCAGCTCATGGAACGGCACCGCGAGATGGTGGTTCTGGACGAAGGCTTTGCCTTTGAAGTGGAGCGAGGGCATGGACGGGAGCGGTGTTTCTGGGGAAATATCGGCAGAGGGAAAACGAAAAGCGGCTCACTTCTTGTTGGCGCGGTTATTCACAAGGTAGGCGGCGGCGTGTTCCTGCACGCGAGGTGCGGCACGGGCTACGGTCGCCGCGTTGCCGTCACAGGCCAGCCACATTTTGGCGGCGTAGAAACGGTCCCGCATTTCCTCTTCCGCCATTCCAAGGAACCGGGCGAAAGCGAGAGCCTGTTCGAGGGTTGGCAACCGCCCACCGCGCTCCACCTTGCCAAGGTGGGAGGAATCCATATCGGCGGCGGCTGCCATGTTGCGGATGGCAGCTTCCTTCTCCTCCCGCAAACAACGCAACCACGCCCCGAATCCGGCGGGAGAGGCATCGTTTGTGCTGGCTGTTTTTTGGCCGGCCATTTTTTGGCCAGCATGGAAATGTCCGCGCCGCTGGCAAGCCGTATTTATTTATAGCGGGGCATCGTAACGACTTGGATTCCCCTATCCAAGATTACCCCTCGAACGTCATGAGCAGATCCGCGTAAATTCCGGCGGAATCCACGAGGTCCTTGATCCGCGCGCGCTCGTCCACCGCATGGTAGTCCAAACCGCCGGGACCGTAGCCGAGCGTCGGGACCTTCAGGACCTGCGCGAAAAACTGCATGTCGTTGAAGCCGGTTGAAACCATGAATTTGGCCGGCCGGCCCCGCACCCGGGCCACGCTCCGGCGCATCGCGGCGAAAAGCGGATGGGACGGCGGGTTGTAACAGGAATGATTCCCGGAGATTTTTTCGACCGTGACGCGACATCCCGGGATTCCGCGCGCCGCCGTCCGGATGAATTGCGCGAGCTCGCGCTCGACCGCCCGGATGTCCTCGACCGGCAACACCCGGCGATCGACGGAAAAGCTGGCGGATGCCGGCACCGTGTTGACCTTGCCGCCTTCGCCGGATGCGAACACGCCGCCGAGGTTGACCGTCGGGTGCATGACGCACCCGCCGGGCGCGCGGAATTTCGTCCGGGCCAGACGACGCTTGTAGGCGTCGAACGCCAGCACCAGCGCGGACATTTTCTCCAGGGCGTTGACGCCCTTTTCGGGCGTGGAGCCGTGGGCCGCCCGCCCATGCACCCGCACGTTCAGCCAGACGACTCCGTTGTGGCCGCAACAGACGGCGTTTCCTTCGCCGCCTTCGCCCACCACGGCGTAATCCGCGCGTAATCCGCCGTGCCGCGTCACCCATTCCGAACCGAGCACGCCGTCGGTCTCCTCATCGGCCGTGAAGGAAACCTCGACGTTGAACCGCGGACGCACGCCGCCGCCTTTCAGCGCCTTCAAGGCAAAGACCATGCTCGCGATGGCCCCCTTCATGTCGGCGCTGCCGCGTCCGTAGATCCACCCCTTTTCGACCGCCGGATTGAAGGGGTCGCCGTGCCGCCACCGGCCGGAGACCGGCACGACATCGTAGTGGGCGTTGAAATGGATCGTCTTTTCCGCCCCGGCATCCCAAAGCCCGATCACGTTGTAGCGCGGGTAATCGAGCAAGCCGGGCTGGGTCTTTTTCTGCAACCCGCGCGGAATGGCCACCCGCCGGGTCTTCAATCCGATCTCCTCCAGCGTGTCGGCGAGAAATCGCGTGATCTCCCCGTAGTTTTCCCCCGGCGGATTGACGGTGCGCAAACGGATGAGTTGTTGGAGAAACCCCGTAAGCTCGTCCCGATGGCGGGCCGGATAGGCTGCAGGCGAAGGGAAAACTGTGGTCTTGGATTTCATGGGCTTTCCTGCCGCAGGAAAAACGAGAACGGGCGGAAGAACCAGAACCATTCGTCGCGGGCGGACGGGCGAATAGGGTGATCAGCCCAGCCGCACGTCATCCTCCGCGTTTTGAGGCGCGGTTAATTTTGACAGGGCGGAGCGGGGAGGCCAACCATTCCCCCATATGGCGCTATCTGACATGCGAAAGGATTACGGTATGGCGGGCCTGCTCGAAAAGGACCTCGCGAAAAATCCGTTCCGGCAGTTCGAGCGATGGTTCCAGGAAGCCGAGGCCGCGAAGATCACCGAGCCGAACGCCATGACGCTCGCCACGGTTGGACGCGACGGGCGGCCATCCGCGCGCACCGTTTTGCTCAAGGCGTGCGACGGCCGGGGGTTTGTGTTCTATACCAATTACGAAAGCCGCAAGGGCCGCGAAATCGACGGCAACCCGCACGTCACGCTGCTGTTCCCCTGGATCGCGATGGAGCGCCAGGTCATCGTCGAAGGCGAGGTGGCCCGGGCGACGCGGGAGGAGGCCGAGGCCTACTTTCACAGCCGCCCGCGCGCGAGCCAGCTGGGCGCCTGGGCGTCGCCGCAAAGCACCGCCATCGCGGGCCGGCCTGTCATCGAGGAAAGTTTCCGCGTCGTGGAAAAGAAATACGAGGGCCGCGAGGTTCCCCTGCCGCCGCACTGGGGCGGCTTCCGCGTCACGCCCGGGACCGTGGAGTTCTGGCAAGGCCGGCGCAGCCGCCTCCACGACCGCCTGCGTTTCCGTCGCGACGGCGGCGACTGGGTGATCGAGCGCCTCGCCCCCTGAATCATGTCCGTCCTGGCCAACCCGCCGGAAATCCCGCCGGTGCAGTGCGCGACCGTCGCCGCCCTCGCCGACCCCGCGGTCATCACCCGGGATGATTGGATCGGAGGCGGAGTGGAGATTCTTTATGCCAACGCGGCGTTTTGCCGCCTGACCGGTTACGGCGCCGGGGAACTTGTCCGACAAAACACGCGGCTGCTGCATGGGACGAAGACCGACCTGACTCCGCTTCCACAGCACCGGCCGGCCCATCACAGCAGTGGCGAAGGCTGGCTCTGCCGGAAGGACGGCACGTCGTTCTTTGCCCGGTGGAATTTCTCCCCGCTGGCGCCGGGTCCCGATTCCGCGGGCAGCCGGCTGGTGGGACTTTATCATGATCAATCCGAGATGAAGCGGCTGCGCGACGCGCTGCTCCAGTCCCGCAAGCTCGACACGGTCGGCCGCCTGGCCAGCGGCGTGGCGCATGACTTCAACATCATGCTCTCGATCATCAACGGCTATTGCGAAATCATGAGCCGCAAGATCGCCGACGTGCCGGAGGCGAAAAAGGATCTGGATGAAATCCATCGCGCGGGCCTGAAAGCCTCGGCCATCGCCCGCCAGATCCTGGAATTCAGCCAGCGGCAGGAAACGGAGGTGCGGGTGATCAACTACAACACCCTCATCCGCGAGATCGCCGAGATCCTGCGCCGCGTCGCCGGCGACGAAGTCGACTTGGAATTGCGCCTGACCTCCGGCCTCGGCAACGCCCGCATCGATCCCACGCAATTCCAGCAGGTATTGCTCAATCTCTGCTTCAACGCCCGCGAAGCCATGCCGCACGGCGGGAAACTCACCATCCGGACCTACAACCACAAGGTGGATGCCGGAACCGGTCAAACGCCGTCCGGCCCGGCGGAGGGTTTCTATGCGGCGATGCAGGTCACCGACACGGGACATGGCATCGAACCGGGATTGCAGGAACGCATTTTCGAACCGTTCTTCACCACCAAGGCATCCGGCACCGGCCTCGGACTCGCCACCGTTCTCGGCATTGTCCGCCAGCATGAAGGCCACATCGCCGTCCGCAGTTCGCCCGGCAAGGGGACGACCTTCGAGGTGTTCCTGCCGGAAACTCCCGAACTCGAGCAGATCTCCCCGCCCAAATCAGCGCTGCCGTCCGCGACCAAGGGCACCGAAACACTGCTCCTGATCGAGCCGGACGAGGTGCTGCGCAAAATGATCGCCGGCATCCTCGCAACCGATGGCTACAGGGTGATCGACGTGGCGACGGTCGAGGCCGCCGGCCCGGCGCTGTCGGGAAACCAATTTCAACCCCAGCTTTTGCTGGCCCATTGTCACCGAAAGACCGTGGCGACCCTCGTCCGCCGGCTTCACGCAAAAAACGCGCGCCTTCGCCTCGTGAATCTTTCCGGGGAAGCGGTTTCGCCGCCGCCCGGCTTTCCGCCGCAAGCGATGGTCCACCTGGCCAAGCCTTTCGCCCTCAGCAAACTGATCCTCAGCGTGCGCAGCCTGCTCGACGCAGGCGGGCGATGAAAATCCTCCTGACGGGCGCCTCCGGTTTGGTGGGCGCGGCCGTCGCGCGTCAAGCTGCGGCCGGGGGGCACGAGGTGATCGGCCTGGTGGGCCGTTGGGCCGGGCCGGTTCCGGGCGCCACCGTCCTCCATTCCGTCGATCTCGCCGAAAAGGCCTCCGTCGCGGATTGGGTTCGGCGAACCGACCCGGACGCGATCGTCAATGCGGCGGCGATTTCCGAGCCGGCGGCTTGCGAGACCGACCCCGTTCTCTCCCAGGCGATGAACGTAACCCTGCCCGCATCCCTTGCCGTCGCCGCCACGGCCGGCGACCGGCCGGTTCGCCTCGTTCACATTTCATCCGAACAGGTCTTCGACGGCGACCACCCGCCGTACTCCATCGCCTCCCCGCCCCGCCCGATCAACCTGTACGGGCGGCAAAAACTGGCATCGGAAAAAGCCGTGCTCGACGCGAGTCCCCTCGCCGCCGTCGTGCGTGCGCCGCTGTTGCTGGGCAACAGCCTTTCCGGACGGCGCAGCGTCCACGAAAAACTCCTCGAGCTTTGGTCCGGCGGCGGCACGGCGCGCCTCTACGCCGACGAGTTCCGCCAGGTCTGCACGGCGGACAATCTCGCCGCCGCGCTGCTCGAACTGGCGCTCCAAACCGAACCCGCCGGACTGCTCCACTGGGCGGGCGCCACCCTGTGTTCGCGCTACGAAATCGGCCGTCAGATCGCGGAGCGCTTTCACCTTCCGCCAACCGCGGTGGCCAGGGTGTGGCGCGCGGATAATCCGGAGGTGGCGGCCAGGCGCCCCGCCAACCTCGCCCTCGATCTCGCGCCGTTAAACCGCGTGCTGCGGGTTCAGCCCCAGCCGCTGGCAGCCGCCTTGCAAACGTTGGTATTGCCCGGAGATGGTCCGCCCGGAGAAATAACCCGGCGGATGCCATACCCGCCTGCCGGCCGGACTTCACCGGGTTCAGAATGACAAAGCGGTTTGAATCGTTTTAGCCTCGCACCGCGTTCGCCAGTCATGACTCCGTTACATCTCCTTCCCTCCCGCACCGCCGGCGCCGCCGAAAACATGGCGGTCGATTTCCTCCTGCTTCAGCGGTATCCCGTCCCGGTCCCCCGCTTCCGCCACTACGACTGGCGCAGCGCGGCCTTCACATTCGGTTTCGGCCAGAAGATCGAATTTGTGCGCGCCAACCTTCCCGTCGGCGAACCCCTCGATCTTTGCCGCCGGCCGACCGGCGGCGGCATCGTCGATCATCGCGATGACTGGACCTATGCGCTGGTGCTGCCGCGCGGGCATGCCCTCTACGACGAACGGGCCGCGCAATCCTACCGCGTCGTCCACGATTGTCTCGCCACCGCGATGCGCTCGCTCGGCGAACCCGCGGAGCTGAAACTCGTCTGCGACCCCGCGGCCCCGTGCGCCTCGGATTCCGCAGGCGATCCGTCCGGAGGAATCGCGCGAAACCCCGCGCCAGCCGCCCTTCCCGGCATCTGCTTTCAGCGCGCGGAACTCCACGATGTCATCAACCGCGACACCGGCCGGAAAATTGCCGGTGCGGCGCAAAAGCGAAACAAACACGGCCTCCTCTTTCAGGGCTCGATCGAAAAATCCAGCGTCAGGCCGGTCGATTGGGACGAATTCCAGATTCGTTTCACGGCGGCGCTGGCGCGGGCCCTCGTCGCGGACGCAGTCGAAACACCCTGGCCCGACCTGAACGAGGACGAAGTCACCGGCCTGATCGGGCAGTATTCCGATCCCCAATGGATCGAATGCCGGTGACGGTTTCCGTATATTTTCCCCGGCCCATATTCCGCTGGCGGTCGGATCGGGGTTGGATTTGTTTTTCTCACGGAAACCCTCCAGCCCGTCTTCCCATGAAAACATCCCGCCCTCTGTCGCACCTTTTCCTGATCGCCCTGCTTTCCACCGCCGCGTTTGGCGCGGCGCCCGAGACACTCACCCTGAATGATCTTCGCGATCACCCGGAACGCTGGCCGGACAAGATCACCCTCCCCCGCGACTTTAAATTCAACGGCGGCGCCGCGGCGCACAAGGGTCAGCTCGTCCAGGTCGCGGACTTCAAGGGCGGCAATATTGTGGTGGATGCGGGGAACGACCTGATTTTCAACGTGCCGGCGGAAGGCACCGATTTTCTCGCCTCCGCGAACAAGGCGTGGAGTGCACTCACCCCCGCCCAACGCGACCTCGATGCCGCCGCCTTGATCGGGGATCCTTCCCTCTGGCCGCTCAAGGTCACAAGCAAGGGCGGCTTTCGTCTCGAAAACGGCACGGAGATTTCGCCGGGAGGCGAGTTCGACCTCGTCTCCCTCGACCGGGAAGGCGTGAACCTGTTTTCGGAAAAATACAACAGCAACCTCGGCGCCAATTTGAAGGACACCGACCTCATCGCGCGGGCCCGCGATCTAATGCTTGTGCCGGCCGACAAGCGCCCGTCGCGCATCGCCGCCGCCTTGAAGGGCAAACTCGTCGATAGTTCCGGCCAGGCAGTGTCCCCCAACCTCGAGGACACGCGGATCTTCGCACTCTACTATGGGGCCAGCTGGTGCCCGCCGTGCCGGCAATTCTCCCCGGGCTTTGTGAAATACATCGATCAGATCTCCGCCCAGAATCCCAAGCTGACCGTGGTGATGATGAGCAACGACAAGGCGGATGCGGAGATGCTGAAATACATGAAGTCGGAAAAGATGCCGTGGCTGGCGATGCCCCTGGCCAAACTTCAGCGCAGTCCGCTTTTTCTCGGCTATACCAAGGGTTATATTCCGCAGCTGGTAATCGTGGATCGCTCCGGGAAGATCCTCGCGGATTCCTACAAGGGCTTCACCTATGTCGGCCCCGACGAGGCGCTCAAGGGCTTGACCAGCCTGGTCGAGGCCGGCGGCGCCCGCTGAGCGGCTTCCCGGAATTTCCCGTCCCGACCGGAGCCGCCGCCTGCGAGACGACAGTTCTCACTTCTTCTTATTCAGCGCGGCGGAAAACCAGTCGCTGTTGAGCGACTGAGGCGCGCGCGACGCCGGCTTCGCGCCAAAATTGCCGCCTTGGTTCGACCGGAGCTGTCCCGGGCCGGTGGCCGGCCGGCCCGAGGCGCCGGCAGCCGGGCGCGAACCCAGCTCGGGCTTGCTCCGCATCGACAGGGCGATGCGGTTGCGCGGCAAATCCACCTCCGTCACCGTCACCATGACTTTCTGGCCGGGCTTCACCACCGAAGCGGCCTCCTTCACAAAGGAATCGGCCAGTTGGCTGACATGGACCAATCCGTCCTGGTGCACCCCGACATCGACGAAAGCGCCGAACGCGGTGACGTTCGTCACGATTCCCGGCAGTTTCATGCCGGGTTTCAACTGCTCGGGTTTGCTGACGCCTTCGGCAAAACTGAACGCCTCGAATCGCTCGCGGGGATCGCGGCCGGGTTTGGCCAGCTCGGCCATGATGTCCGTCAAGGTCGGCAATCCCACGCTTTCGGTCACGTAATTCTCCAGCTTGAGCTTCGCGCGCGCCTTCCCGTCGCGCATCAGATCCGCCACCGTGACGCCGGCATCCCCCGCCATCTTTTCGACCAGCACATAACGCTCCGGGTGGACCGCGCTGCCATCGAGCGGATTGCCCGCGCCATGGATCCGCAAAAATCCCGCCGCCTGCTCGAACGCCTTCGGGCCGAGGCGCGATACTTCCTGCAGTTCCGCGCGGGTCTTGAACGGCCCTTTCTCATCGCGCCGGGCGACGATGTTGCCGGCGATCGCCGCATTCAGCCCCGACACGTAGCTGAGGAGCTGTTTGGACGCGGTGTTCACCTCGACCCCGACGCCGTTCACCGTGCTGACCACGGTGTCGTCGAGGGAGCGCTTCAGCGCGGATTGATCGACGTCGTGCTGGTATTGCCCGACACCGATCGATTTCGGATCGAGCTTCACCAGTTCGGCCAGCGGATCCATGAGCCGGCGGCCGATGGAAACGGCGCCGCGCACCGTCAGGTCATGCGTGGGAAACTCCTCGCGGGCGACTTCGCTGGCGGAATAAATCGAGGCGCCGGACTCGTTGACCATCACCACGGGAATCGAAGGGGGCAGCCCGAGCCCGCGCACAAACGCCTCCGTCTCGCGTCCGCCCGTGCCGTTGCCGATGGCCACGGCCTCGATTTGGAAAAACTTCACGAATCCCTCGAGCTTCTCCTTCGCCTCGACCGCATGGCGGTCGGGATAAACGACGTCGTTGTGCAGCAGCTTACCCTGACGGTCGAGCAACACGACCTTGCACCCCGTGCGAAATCCCGGATCGATCGCCATCACGGCCTTTTGGCCGAGCGGCGCGGCGAAGAGCAGCTCGCGGAGATTGTCGGCGAACACCTTGATCGCCACCTCGTCGGCGCGCTTCTTCGATTCGAGGCGCATTTCCGTTTCCATGGCCGGACTCAGGAGGCGTTTCACGGCATCCGCCACCGCCAGGCGAACCTGTTCGCCGGCGGGATTCCTGGCGCGGACGAAAAGCGGCTCGACCTCGGCCTGGCCGGCGAGTTCATCCGGCAGGGTGACGCGCATCATCAGCATGTTTTCCTGTTCGCCGCGGCGCATCGCCAGCAACCGGTGGCTCGGCACCTTCGCAAGCGGTTCGCTCCAGTCGAAGTAGTCCTTGAACTTCGCCGCCTCGGCTTCCTTGCCGGTCAGGACCTTCGAGGTGACGACGGCGGTCTTCCGGTAAACCTCGCGCAACCGGGAACGCGCGTCCTTGTCGTCGCTCACCCGCTCGGCGATGATATCGCGCGCGCCGGCGAGGGCCTCGTCCGCGGACTCGATTTTCTGCGGCATATTCTTTCCGTCGCCGGGCGTATAGTCGTGTCCGATCAAAGCCGCGGCCGCCGCGAGCGGATCCGTCGCGGCATCCTGGGCGAAAATCAAATCGGCCAGCGGCTCCAGTCCCTTCTCCTTGGCAATGGTGGCCCGGGTGCGCTTCTTCGGGCGGAACGGCGTGTAAATGTCCTCCAGCGCAGTGAGGGAATCGGCGGCGAGAAGGGATTGCTCGAGTTCGGGATTCAGCAGGTTGCGCTCCTTCAGGGAAGCGAGAATCGAGGCGCGGCGCTCGTCGATCGCGCGCATCTGTTCGAGCCGGTCGCGAATGGCGGTGACCTGAACTTCGTCCAGCAAGCCGGTGGCTTCCTTGCGGTAGCGGGAAATGAACGGCACCGTCGCCCCCTCGGCGAGAAGCTGTGCGGTGGAAGCCACCTGATGCACCTTGAGATTGAGCTCCTGCGCCAGGCGGAGGACGTGATCGGGATTGGGAAGATCCATGAAACGTTCGATGCCAGTGTTTCAAACGCCGCGGGCAACAGCGAAAAAGCGGACGGCCAAAAAATATTTTTGGCGCAAAATGTCGTCAGGAGAACCCCGATCCCGCAAGCGGCAGGTCCCGGATGGGCGACGGCTGCCGGAAGAGTAGAGTCCGTTCACCCCTCCCCGTCATGCATCTACCCTCTTTCAGTCCAACCCACGCGGTCGCAGCTGCGGCCTTGTTAGGCGTGGCCTTTTCCGTCCCTCTCGAGGGTCAGATTGCCTTCACCGGGTTGGAGGGAGTGCGGACGCCCAACGGCATTTCGGCCGACGGATCCGTCATCGTCGGTTCTGACATTTTCAGTGGCAGCCCACCCGTGCGGTGGACTGCGGCCACCGGCGCGGTTCCCTTGGGTTCCATTTCCGGCGATGCAACGGGCATCTCCGCCGATGGCTCGATCATCGTGGGAACGGGTCTGTTGTCGCAAAATCAATTCAAGCCCTATCGCTGGACCCAAGACGGGGGCGCGACGGTTTTGACCACCCTGCCCGGCTCCATCGATTCGAGAATCTACGGGGTTTCCGCCGACGGCACCATCGCGACCGGCTTCACCGCGCTCTCGGATCAATATACCCAGGCAACCAAGTGGATCGGGGTTGATCCGCAGCCACTCGCATTTATTCCCGGCGGAGGGACGAATAGCATGGGCGAGGCCGTCTCCGCCGATGGCTCGACGATCGTCGGCTATGCCGCGACCGCCACCGGACAGATTCACGCGGTTCGCTGGACGGACACCGCCGGCCTGTTTGATTTGGGCGCGCTGGGCGGTTTCAACAGCCTTGCGACCGGTGTCTCCGAGGACGGATCGTTCATCGTCGGCTATGTCGTTCCGACTTCGACTTCGCCCGAGGTCAAAGGGTTCATTTGGAACGGGACGGAGGGAAAAACCGACTTGAGCCTTCGGGGCATGAGCGTGGTCCCGCGCGCCGTTTCGTCGGATGGTTCGCTGGTCATCGGCTATACCCAAAGAAACGGAAGCCCGCTTGAAGGCTTCGTCTGGACGCCTGATTCCGGCGTCCGTGACTTCGGCGATGTGTTGAGGAATACGTATGGACTGGAAAGCAAACTCGCCGATTGGTCCGGGCTTTATCCGTGGGAAATGACCGCGGACGGCCGCTTTATCGCGGGGTCGGGCTTCCATGACGGAACGTTGGAAGGATGGTTGCTTGACCGCGGCCTCAATCCTCCGCCGCTCGGAGAATCCGGCCCGTTTTCGCCCGTGCCGGAGCCCTCGATCTACGGCATCGCTTCGGCCCTTCTGTTGGGTTTACTGAGTTGGAAACGCCGGAAAAAAGCCGCTCCCGAAGGCTGCGCTAAAAGGGAAAGAGCACCGGCACCAGAAGCACGGTGACCGCGAGCACCGCCAGGGTAAACGGCACCCCCACTTTGACGAAGTCGCCGAAGCGGTAGCCGCCGGGCTCGACGACCAGCGTGTTTACCGGCGAGGAGATGGGCGTCATAAACGCGGACGAGGCCGCCAGCGCCAGTGTGATCGCAAACGGCAGCGGGGAAACCCCGAGGTGCCGGGCCATCCCCAGCGCGATCGGCGCCATCAACACCGCGGTCACGGTGTTGGAAACAAACAGACCGATGCCCGCGGTCAGGCAGAACAAACAGGTTAAAAACAGCCGGGGCCCGGCACCTTCGAGGGCGGACATGAGCGATTTGACCGCCAGTTCCACCCCGCCCGTCCGCTCAAGCGCAACGGCGAAAGGCATCATGCCCGCGATCAGCACCAGGCTCTGCCAATGGATCGACCGATAGGCGGACGGCATGTCGATGCAACCAAAGAGCCCCATCATCAGGCAGGCCATCAAAGCGGCGGTAACGTTCGGCACCACGCCCGTGATCATCAGCCCAATCATGACGCAAAGGGCGAAGAGCGCATGGGGCGCACGATCGGCCGCCGGCGCCGCCTCGGCGGCCTCGGCCGGCAGGCTCAGGACGAGAAAGTCGCGGGACCGCGTGTGCAGCCTGCGGATGGCCTTCCATGGACCGATCACCAGCAGGGTGTCGCCGATGCGGATTTTTTCATCGGCCAGAAAGACATCGAGCGCCTCCCGGTCGCGGCGCAGGCCGATCACTTGCAGGCCGTGACGGCTGCGGAAACGGATTTCGCGCACGGTGCGGCCCGCCAGCGTCGATTCCGGCGGAATGGCGACCTCGGCCATGCCGACCTGGCGGGAT
>Ga0164241_10001367_pt1 | contig 30605 bp, 29 predicted proteins | sample OricomyardsoilBY_FD_108780 | JGI IMG/M metagenome (GOLD analysis project Ga0164241, IMG submission 108780) | Backyard soil microbial communities from Emeryville, California, USA - Original compost - Back yard soil (BY) | ecosystem: Environmental > Terrestrial > Soil > Unclassified | place: USA... | reverse complement strand
CGCCAGGAAGCGCGGGCGCTGCTGGCGCAGGCGGTGGCCTGTTGTGCGCCCGACGGAACCATCGTGGCCTGCATGGCCAACGACGAAGGGGCGCGTTCCGGAGAATCCGACCTCAAGGCGCTGGCTGGGCTTTCTGGCAGCCTTTCCAAGAATCATTGCCGCGTGTACTGGTCCAGGGTAAATGCCGCGACCTGTGATGCCTCCCTGCTCGAGACCTGGCGCGAGCTGGACGCGCCGCGCCCGATTCTGGACGGACGCTTCATCAGCCGCCCCGGCGTGTTCGCCTGGGATCGCATCGATCCGGCCTCGGCGCTGCTGGCGGAACACCTGCCGGCAATGCTGGCCGGCCGCGCGGCCGATCTGGGTTGCGGCTTTGGCTATCTTTCGGCCGAGCTGTTGCAACGCTGCGCGGGAATCACCTCGCTCGATCTGTACGAGGCCGAGGCGCGCGCCCTGGATCTGGCGCGGCACAATCTCGCGCCCCGTGCGGATGACGTATCGCTGAACTTCGAATGGCACGATGTGACACGCGGGCTGCCCCGACGATACGACGTCATCGTCTGCAACCCGCCCTTTCATGCGCAAGGCGCCGGGGATCGGCCAGACATCGGTCGCGCGTTCATCACGGCGGCGGCCGAAGCGCTGCTGCTTGGTGGGCGGCTGTGGATGGTGGCCAACCGGCATCTGCCTTATGAATCCGTGCTCGATGCGCGATTCGGCACCGTGCGCATCGTGACGCAGGCGCGAGGGTTCAAGATCATCGAAGCCGTGAAGGCTGGTGCGAGCCGATGAAGCTGCTGCGTCGCATCGCCAACCTGGGGTATGGCAGCCGCAAGGAAGTGACGGCGATGTTTCGCGATGGGCGCATCACGCACGCCAGCGGCGAAGTGCTCTATGCCGATGACATGCTGGACGAGCACGCGCGTCATGACGAAGTGCGCGTCGATGGCGAGCCACTGGACCCGCCACCAGGACTGCTGCTGATGCTGAACAAGCCCGTGGGCTACACCTGCTCGAAGAAAGACAAGGGACAGATTGTCTACGAGCTGCTGCCGCCGCGCTTCGCAGCGCGCGATCCGGCGGTGTCGACGGTGGGAAGGCTCGATCGCGATACCAGCGGCCTGCTGCTGCTGACCGACGACGGTGTGCTGCTGCACCGGATCACTTCACCCAAGGCGCATGTCGCGAAGGTCTATGAGGCCACGCTGGCGCGCCCGCTGCGCGGCGACGAGGCGAAGATCTTCGCCAGCGGCAGCCTGCGGCTGGAATCCGAAACCACACCCTTGCTGCCAGCGGAATTGGAAGTGCCTGAGCCACAGCGTGCACGGTTGACCCTGCACGAAGGTCGCTACCACCAGGCGCGACGCATGTTCGCGGCGGTGGGAAATCACGTCGAAGCCCTGCATCGCACAGCGGTGGGCGGGCTCACCCTGGGGGATCTGGCACCAGGTCAATGGCGCGCGCTGGGCGAAGCGGAGCGCATACAGCTTTTCACCGGCACGCCCGTGCTGGATGCCTAACGCCCTGCGCGCTCGATCAGCGCGACGCTCAGATCCCAGAGCCGCTTGCGTGCCTGCTCGTCATAGGCCTGGGCATTCGCCCGCGCCTCGTTCATCTGATTGAAGAACAACCCCGTGCGCCCGGCGAGTGCCGGGCTCACAGCGAGCTGCATGACGGCGTCGGCGCCATCCTCCACGGAGGATCGCGGCTGCATGCCATTACCGATGACCATGGGCGTATTCATCATGGTGGCCGGATGCAGCGCGTTGACCGTCACTCGGCGCGGATCGAGCTGCCCGGCCAACGAGACGGTGAACATCACCTGCGCGAGCTTGGACTGCGCGTAGGCCGTGCCGCTCTGATAATCGCGCGTCAGCATCACGTCATCGAAGTGAATAGGCGTCTGTGCGCCAGAAGCCACATTGACGATGCGCGCGGGCGCGCCGGCTTCGAGCAGCGGCAACAGCTCGCGTGTCAGCAGGAAATGCGAAAGGTAGTTGATGGCGAACGTGAGTTCGTAGCCATCCTTGCTCTCGCGACGCGGCTGCCCTGTGCGGCCGAGGATGCCTGCGTTGTTGATCAGCAGATGCAGGCGTGGATGGCCGGCGCGAACGCGCGCAGCGAGCTGGCGCACCTGCGCGAGCGAGCTCAGGTCACCGGGTTCGAAAGTCGCACGCCCGGGGCCAGCCGCGGTGATCTCGGCCGCAATGGCGCGCCCGCGGTTCTCGTCCAGGCCGTGCACGATGACCGTCGCGCCCATCCTGCCCAGCCGCCGCGCCACCACTTCGCCCAGGCCGCTGGTGGAGCCGGTAACCAGCGCGGTCTTGCCGTGCATGTCGATGCTCGGCGCGGGCGCGGCGGAAAATGCGGCGGCGGAAAACGCGATCAGCAACAGGCAGAGCGAAGCCTTTAGGCGGGACACGGGGCTCTCCAAGGCAGCGGCTGCCCCAAAGCATACGGTAGCTGCAGTGCAGCGCGGCTTTTATTGCGATCTCTTTGCGCCAGTTGTACCATTGGGACACATGGTACATAGAGGCGCCTTCGATGGAAATCACCATCGACATTGAAAGTCCGCAGCCCCCGTTCGAGCAGCTGATCGACCAGATCAAGGCTGCGGTTACTGCTGGCGTGCTGCGACCGGGCAAGGCCCTGCCCTCCATCCGCCAGCTCGCGGTCGATCTCGAACTCAACAGCAAGACGGTGGCGAAGGCCTACAAGCTGCTCGAGCGCGACGCGGTCATCGAGGCCAAGGGCTACCGCGGCACCTTCATCCATCCCCACGCCAAGGCCAACTGCAAGTTCGACCTGCAGGAGTGGACGTCACGCAAACTCATCGCGACCATCGACGAGCTGCGCGAAGCCGGCGTGACCGACTCCGAGATCCGCAATGCGTTCTCCGGCGCCATCAGCCGGCAGCCACCCAAGTGAGGTGACCCGTGTTCGAGATGTATGGCTTCATCGCGGCATTCGCCGCCCAGATCCTGTTCTTTTCGGTGCTGGGACCGCTACGGGTGGTCGGCACCCTGCGCAAACAGATCGAGCAGTTCATCGCCGAACGGGCGCCGGCGGTCGACGCTTCGGCCACGGCGCAGGTGGATGGCCGCCTGCGGCGCTTGCGCCTGCTGGGCCTGGTCACTGCAATCATCGGCCTGCTGCTGCTGGCCGTCATGATCCGCTACATGCTGCGGCCGGACTGGACCGACGGCCCGCTGGAAGCCGTGCTGCCGGTGTACTTCCTGATTCAGGTGTTGCCGACCTTCCTGGCCATCCTGACTGCCGGCAGGTTTCATGCCCTGCTCAAGCGCTCGCTGCCACAGGAGAAGCGCAAGGCGTTGCTGCAACCGCGCGGCCTTTTCGACTTCGTCTCCCGGTCCGCCGTCGCGGTGGCCGTGATCGCGTACTTCCTGTTCATCGCCTTGCTGGCCTATATCAGGCAGCATCCCTTCCCCGGCTTCGCAGGCCTGCTCACCAATGTCGCTGGAATCACGTTCGTCTATGCCGCGATGGCGCTGGCCATCTACATGACTCTGCGCGTGATGGGCAGCAGCCCGCTGCAGGCGCGTGAAGACCGGCTGCGCTCGGTCGGACTGGCCGTGAGGATTTGCGTCTATTCCTGCACGCTGTGTGTGACATTGATTGCACTGATCATGATGCTGACATTGCTGGATCTGCAAAGGTGGGAACCCACTTTCGAGAGCATCGGCATGGTCGCCATCGGCTTTCTGTCCGGCATGGCGTTGAAGGAGCAGATGCGTATTCCCGAAGTTGTTGGCCCCGCTACCGCCGCGCTTACGCGCTGAGGATCACCCATGGCTCGCTGGCTACCCGTGGCGCTGCTTTCCTTACTGCCGGGGATGGGTCTCTGGGAGGCCGATGTGCCGCCCGCTTCATTGACGGGCTACCAGAATGGTGATTCCCTGCATCAAACGCTACTCAAGGAGATCGCCATGGCCGAGAAACACGCGAGCGTGCATTGGGACGGTGCGGGCAAGGCCGGCACCGGCAAGATCAGCACGGAAACCGGTGCGCTGAAGGACTATCCCTATGGATTCGCCAGCCGCTTTGGCGACGACCGGCACGGCACGAACCCCGAGGAGATCCTGGGCGCCGCGCATGCCGCCTGCTTCACGATGGCGTTCTCATTCGCCTGCGATTCGCATGGCATCGCCACCAAGTCCATCGACACCACCGCGGCGGTGCGGCTGGTGCCGCAGGGCTCCGGATTTGCCATCGACCGCATCGCGCTCACGCTGAAGGCGGCTGTTCCCGGTATCGATGACGCCACCTTCCAGAAGATCGCCAACGGCGCGAAAGAGAACTGCCCGCTGTCGAAAGCACTGACCGGGGTTCCGGAGATCACCCTGGTCGCAACGCTGGTTTCGTAGGGTTCTCGGCTCGATGCCCGCCGCCAAACCGCGCCATCGCATCTTCGTCTACCCGTTCGCGAAGATTTATCCGATGTGGGTGCACAAGGCCGAACGCAAGGGGCGCACGAAGAAGGAAGTGAACCAGATCCTGTGCTGGCTGACCGGTTACACACCGGCCGGCTTGCAGAAGCAGATCAAGGGCGACGGCGACCTGGAAACCTTCTTTGCCAAAGCCCCGGCGTTCAATCCGGCCGCGAAGCTGATCAAGGGCACGGTCTGCGGCGTGCGCGTCGAAGAGGTGCAAGACCCGCTGATGCGCAAGATCCGCTACCTGGACAAGCTGATCGACGAGCTGGCCCAGGGCAGGGCCATGGAGAAGATCCTGCGGCGGGCCGCCTAGCCGCGCCCCGCAAAACGCGTCGGCGGCCCGGGCCGGCGGTGGTATCTTTGCCGGCATGGACCACTCCTCGACCGCCACGCAGGTTGCTGTCGATCCCCGGCATATCTCCTACGCGAACCTGGTGTATGGACTGCACGGGCTGTCGATTCTCATCGGCCTGCTGAGCGCGAAGTACATCGTCACCACCTTCCTGTTCGGGGTGCCATCGCTGATCGCGGTGGTGATGAACTATGCGCGGCGCGATCTGGTGCGCGGCACCTGGCTCGATTCGCACTTCCGCTGGCAGATTCGCACTTTCTGGATTGCGCTGGTGGCGTTCCTGGCGGTGTCGCTGATGTTTCGTCCTCTGTCGTGGGTGTGGATCGGACTGCCGCTGTTGTGGACGGGCTACGGGCTGATCGGCCTGTGGGCGTTGTACCGCACCGCGCGCGGCTGGCTGGCGCTGCGTGAGGGCCGCATCATGCCCGCCGGAGGAATCTGGTGATGCGGATGTTGCGGCGCACGGGCATGTTGCTGCTGCCGGCACTACTGATCGTTGGCTGTGGACAGCGCGGCGCGCTGTATCTTCCTGACCAGGAGCGCGACGTAGTGCCGCAGGCTTCACCCGTACCTCAGGCTTCACCGGTCCCGCAGGCCTCACCCCTGCCGCCCGCCTCGCCTGCTCCGGCCGACGCACCCGCCGCATCCCCGGCCGAGCCGGATCCGAACGACACGCCTCGCCGGAACAACGGCACGCAGCGCAATTGACGATGCCACCGGTTTCGCCGCCGTTGATCCTGGTCGACGGCTCTTCATACCTGTACCGCGCTTTTCATGCACTGCCGCCGCTGACCAACTCGCGCGGCGAGCCGACCGGCGCGGTGCTCGGCGTGCTGAACATGCTGCACAAGTTTCTGCGCGAGCATGCCGACAGTCCCATCGTCGTGGTGTTCGATGCGCCCGGGCGCACCTTCCGCGACGACCTGTTCGCCGAATACAAGGCGCATCGGCCATCGATGCCCGATGATCTGCGCTCGCAGATCGAGCCGCTGCTGTCGGCCGTCACCGCGCTGGGCCTGCCCATGCTGCGCATTCCCGGCGTCGAGGCCGACGATGTGATCGGCACGCTGGCCTGCCGCACGGCGGCCACGGGCAGGCCGGTGTTGATCTCCACCGGCGACAAGGACATGGCGCAGTTGGTGAACGAGCACATCACCCTGGTCAACACCATGAGCAACACCACGCTCGATCGCGCTGGCGTGAAGGCGAAGTTCGATGTCTGGCCCGAGCAGATCATCGATTACCTCGCGCTGATCGGCGACAGCTCCGACAATATTCCCGGCATCGACAAGGTGGGTCCGAAGACGGCTGCCAAATGGCTGGCCACCTGGAACACGCTGGATGCCATCGTCGAACACGCCGCGGAGATCACCGGCAAGGTGGGCGAGAATCTGCGCGCCGGACTCGACACGCTGGCGCTGTCGCGCAAGCTGGCCACCATCGTTACGGATGTCGAGCTGCCCACGGATGCGGACTACGCAAGTCCGCGCTCGCCGGATAACGCCAGACTGCGCGAGTTGTACGAACGCATGGAGTTCCGCGCGCTGCTCAAGGGGCTGGATGGCGCGGCAGGTGGCGCGACGGCCTCTTCGCCCACAGCGGCCGCGCCCGCGAATGCGGCATCGGCCCTGCCCGCCGCCAGCACCGCGCCTTCACCGGCCATCGCGGCACCGGCGCTGATTCGCGACTACGAAGTGCTGTTCACCGAAGAAGCGCTGCAACGCTGGCTCGCCGCGCTCGATGCGGCCGAAATTGCCGCGTTCGACACCGAAACCACCAGCCTGGATTACCGCTTCGCGCGCATCGTGGGCATGTCGTTCTGTGTGGAGGCCGGCAAGGCCGCATATCTGCCACTGGCGCACCGCTACGCCGGCGCACCCGACCAGCTCGACCTGGATCGTACGCTCGAGCTGCTGAAGCCCTGGCTGGAGAACCCCGCGCGCCGCAAGCTGGGCCATCACCTGAAATACGACGCCCATGTGCTGAAGAACCACGGCATCACGCTGGCGGGCATGCTGCACGACTCCATGCTCGAATCCTATGTGTTGAACAGTGTGGCGACACGCCACGACATGGATTCCGTGGCCAAACATTACCTGGCCATCGACACCATCAAGTACGAGCAGGTGGCGGGCAAGGGTGCCAAGCAGATCGGTTTCGACCAGGTGCCGGTCGAAACCGCCGCGGAATATGCCGCCGAGGATGCGGATGTCACGCTGCGCATGCACCAGGCGCTGTGGCCGAAACTGTGCGAGGACGCAAAGCTGCGGGCGCTGTACGAGGAAGTGGAGCAGCCGCTGTCGCTGGTGTTGGGGCAAATGGAAGAACGCGGCGTGCTGCTCGATGCCGCGCTGCTGCGCAAGCAGAGCAGCGAGCTGGGCAACAAGCTCCTCGAGCTGCAGGCGCGCGCGCACAAAGTGGCCGGTGGCGAGTTCAATCTCGATTCACCCAAACAGCTGCAGCAGATCCTGTTCGAGAAGCAGCAGATACCGGTGCTGCGCAAGACGCCGACAGGCCAGCCTTCCACGGCCGAAGACGTGCTCGAGGAACTGGCCGGCGACTATGAGCTGCCGCGGCTGATTCTCGAATATCGCGGCATGGCGAAACTCAAATCCACCTACACCGACAAGTTGCCGGAGCAGATCGATCCGGTGTCGGGTCGCGTGCACACCAGCTATCACCAGGCCGTGGCGGCCACCGGCCGGCTGTCGTCGATGGATCCGAACCTGCAGAACATTCCGATCCGCACCGCGGAAGGACGACGCATCCGCCAGGCCTTCATCGCGCCGCCGGATCATGTGCTGATGGCTGCGGATTACTCGCAGATCGAGCTGCGCATCATGGCGCATCTGTCGGGCGATGCCGCATTGTTGCGCGCCTTCGCGGAAGATCGCGACGTTCATCAGGCCACCGCCGCCGAAGTGCTGGGAAAAAAGCCCGAAGATGTGAGCGCCGACGAACGCCGCTCGGCCAAGGCCGTGAATTTCGGCCTGATCTACGGCATGTCGGCCTTCGGGCTGGCCAAACAGCTGGGCATCGATCGCGGTGCCGCGCAGCGCTACGTCGACCTGTACTTCGATCGCTATCCCGGCGTGAAGGCTTTCATGGATCGCACCCGCGCGCAGGCCCGCGAACGCGGCTATGTGGAAACCGTGCGTGGCCGCAGGCTGTACCTGCCCGACATCCGCTCTAGCAATCGCAACCTGCAGCAGTACGCGGAGCGCAGCGCGATCAACGCGCCCATGCAGGGCACGGCGGCGGACATCATCAAGCTGGCGATGTTGCGTGTGGCGCGCGAATGCGCCGCACGCCGCCTGCCCGCGCATCTGATCATGCAGGTGCACGATGAACTGGTACTGGAAGTTTCGCGTGATGCGGTGCAGGAAGTGTCTGACATGCTGCGCGAGCAAATGGCCGCCGCCGAGCAGTTGGCGGTACCTCTGAAAGTGGATATCGGTACCGGCGCCAACTGGGATGAGGCGCATTAAAAAAACGTCACTCAGCGGCGGAACTTCAGCGCCACAGGCGACTCGAACTTACTGAGCGATGCAAATCGCTCCCCGCTTCCCTCCCTGAGCGGGCGACTGCAGGGCACCGAGACCTGTCCTGCAGTTCTTGCCCCGGCGGTTATTCCGCCGGGGTTATTTCTTTTCTGCTTTCATCCAGCGCAGCAAAAGCCCCCGGGCTTCATCGAGCCCCTCGCCATTGTGGGCCGAAAAAAGCTGGCAGCTCGCCAGTCCGGCAAGCGAATCTTTCGCTTGGCGCAACATCTGCTGCGCTTCGGCCCGCGATAATTTATCGGACTTGCTCATCAGCACATGGGCGCGCTCGGCGGGGCACGCCGCCCACGCCAGCAGGCCCAGATCCATTTCGCTGACGCCCCGCCGGCTGTCCACCACCATCAGCAGCGCCGCAAAACTCTGTCTTTCGCGCAGCGCTTCGCCCAGTGGGCCCCAGCTCTCACGCGTGGCCGCATTGACCGAGGCATGGCCATAGCCCGGCAGGTCGACCAGGCGTCGCCCCGGCGCCAGCTCAAAGTAGTTGTAGAGCCGCGTGCGCCCCGGCGTACGGCTGGTGCGGGCCAGCCCCTTGCGCGCCAGCAATGCATTGATCGCACTGGATTTGCCGGCATTGGAGCGACCGGCCATGGCGACCTCCCAGCCCTCGTCCGGCGGAAACTGGCCGGGGGCCGCCACGCTTTTGAGGAATTGCACCTTGGGGAACTGGCTCATTGGGGGATCGGAAGGGGCTGAAAAACAAGGCATTAGTGTACAATTGATTGGATCACCCGCCCCTGCGGGGCATGCAGTATTTAGAGGGACCATGAGCCATTCGATGACGCCTGCCATGCGCAGAATTCTTGCCGTTGCCGCGCTGAGCCTCTCGCTGGGCGTGCTGGATGCGCAGGCTCAGCAGGTCGGCGATGCCACCGCGGGCTCCACGAAGTCGGCCACCTGCACGGCCTGCCATGGCCTGAACGGCAACAGCGTCAATCCGGAATGGCCGGTGCTGGCCGGGCAGAACGCCAATTACGTGCGCGAGCAGGTCGTCAGCATCAAGACGGGCAAGCGCCCGAATCCGCTGATGCTGCCCATGGTGCAGGACCTGACCGACCAGGACATCAACGACCTGGCCGCCTTCTACTCCACGCAGACGCCCACCGGCAACGAGGCCGACCCTTCCTACTGGAAGGCCGGCGAACAGCTGTATCGCGGCGGCGACGCGGCGCGTGGCATTCCGGCATGCATGGCCTGCCATGGCCCGATCGGCCGCGGCATTCCCGCGGCTGGCTTCCCGGCGCTGCAGGCCCAGCATGCGGTGTATACGATCAAGCAGCTCAACGACTATGCGGCCCAGACCCGCTATACGAAGGATGCCAGCGGCAAGCCGCAGTCCGGCCCCAATGCCCAGATCATGAACACGATCGCCGCACGGTTGTCTGCTGAAGACCGGCGCAATGTGGCGTCCTATCTCCAGGGGATCCGCTAGGTCATGAACAAGCTGCCGTTGGCCGTCGCACTGCTGGCACTGCTGGCGGGCTGTTCGCAGAAACCCGCGGCGACGTCCGCGGCAGACGCCCAGAGCACCCAGGCGCCAGCCGCCAACGCCGCGGCCAAACCCGACGCTCCCACCGAGGCCGAGCTGAAGCAGGCCGCCGCCGCCACGCAGGAATCAGCCGGCGAAGACGAAACGCCCGGCGACACCTCGCTCGAACGCATGGCGGCCATGCCCGAAAACGCGCAGCTTCCCGGCGGCAAGTGGAAGGTCGGCACCAATTACCTGCCCGTCGTCCCCGCGCAACCGACCACGGTCGAACCCGGCCAGGTCGAAGTGCTCGAAGTGCTGTGGCTGGGTTGCCCGCACTGTGCCGCGCTCGAACCCTACGTCGACGCCTGGCGCCAGAAAAAGGCGTCCTATGTGAAGTTCGTGCAGGAACATGTGATGTGGGGGCCCATGCATCGTGCTCATGCACGGCTGTTCTACACGCTCGAAGCGCTGAACCACGACGACCTGGTCAGCAAGGCTTTCGACGAGATCCACAAGCGCGGCAATCCGCTGGTGGCAGCCGATGATGCACAGACCCTGCAGATGCAGCTGGCTTTCGCCAAGGCGAACGGCATCAGCGAGGCCGACTTCAAGCGCGAGTTCAACGGCTTCGCCGTCAGCACGCATCTGCAGCGCGCCGAGGAAATCATGCGCCGCTACAAGATCGACAGCGTGCCGCATTTCATCATCAACGGTAAATACGAGACCGACGTGGAGATGGCCGGCGGCCCCGAACAGCTGCTCGCGCTGATCAACGATCTGGCCGCGGCCGAAAAGAGCCGCTAGTCTCCCGTACTGGCCGGCACGGGCAGCCGGACTAGGCAAACGAGGAGAACTCAATGCTGTCGGTCTACTGTCTCGCCACGGGCGGGATCCGGCGCCTGGAGCGCAACCAGGATGCGCCACTGCCGGAAGAGGCCATCTGGCTCGACCTACTCGAACCCACCGTCGATGAAGAGCGCCTGGTGGAAGCACGGCTGGGGCTGGATATTCCGACACGCGAAGAGATGCGCGAGATCGAGTCCTCCAGCCGCCTGTATGAAGAAGAAGGCGCGCTATACCTGACCGCCACCGTGGTCACCAAACTGGACACCACGCTGCCGGAAAACGCGCAGATCACCTTCATCCTGAAAGGCTCGCGGCTGGTCACCAACCGCTATGTGGATCCCCTGCCTTTCCGCCGCTTCCTCGCGCACATCGAGCGGCATCCGCAGGCTGGCACCAGCGCGCAGAGCGTGCTCGCCGGCCTGCTCGAATCCATCGTCAACCGCATCGCCGATGTGATCGAACGCGTGGGCTCGGACATCGACGGGGCCTCCGCGGAAATATTCAACCGCCAGAAGCTGCTCACTGACAGTCACCGCCGCACGCAACGTGACTTCCGCAAACTGCTCGAGCGCGTGGGCCAGAGCGGCGAGCTCATCTCGAAGGCGCGCGAGTCGCTGGCCAGCCTGGCGCGACTGCTGGCGTTCGCGCAGCAGTCCACCGTGGCGATGTCACCCGAAGTGCGCACACGGCTGCGCACGCTGTCGAAGGACGTGGTGGCCATGAGCGATCACGCCAGCTTCCTGGCCACCAACCTGAACTTCATCCTCGATGCCACGCTGGGCATGATCAACATCGACCAGAACAACATCCTGAAGATTTTCTCGGTGGTGACCGTGTTCCTGCTGCCACCGTCGGTGATCGGCGCGATCTTCGGCATGAATTTCGATCACATTCCCGCCGCCCATACCCCCTGGGGATTCTGGGCCGCCATCGTCATCATGGTGCTGTCGGCGGTGATCCCCTGGGCCGTCTTCCGGCAACGGCGCTGGCTGTAGCCGACGTAGCCATCGCTGTCGAGCGAACTCAGCAGCGAATCCGTATCGACGGCCTGGGTACCGGACTTTTCCGCCACCGTATCCAGGAAGGATTTCAGCTGGCTCTTGTCGATGGCGCCATGCCATCGGTGTCATTTACGTCTCCTCGGTTACCGCCGGGAGGCGGCGTGCAGGCCAGTATTCCGGTGCCAACCCGCCCGATTCGTGACGAATTGTAGGTAGAGATGCGAAGCAGTTATCGGAGCGGCGGCAGGGAATTGCGGCGGGAGGCAGCTTCAGGCCAGCAGATTGCGGCGGATCTGCGCGCGCTGCCGGGCGCGTTCGAGCCCCAGTTCGATCAGCCGGGTGATCAGCTGCGTCGGCGAAACGCCCGACTGCGCCCAGAGTTTCGGATACATCGAAATGGCCGTGAAACCGGGCAGCGTGTTGATCTCGTTCACGTAGAAGCGGCCGTCGGGCCTGAGGAACAGATCCACGCGCGCCATGCCTTCGCACTCCAGCACTTCGAAGGCCCGCAATGCCAGTTGCTGGCCTTTTCGCAGCAGTTCATCCGGCAGCGAAGCGGGAATCTCCAGCCGCGCGCCCTTTTCATCGATGTACTTCGCGTCGTAGGAATAGAAACCGTCCGGATGCTCGACGATGATTTCACCGGCGATGGAAACCAGAGGTTTTTCGCCGCCCAGCACCGCCAGCTCGATCTCCCTGCCTGCGATGGATTCTTCCACCACGGCCTTCGTATCGAACTGCAATGCGTGACGCACGGCATCCTCGAGTGCGGAAGCATCCCTGACCTTGCGCACACCCACCGAAGAACCCGCGTTGGCGGGCTTGCTGAACATCGGAAATCCCAGCGGCAGCAGGTCACGACAAACCGCTTCCGCGTCTGCCATGAACCGCTCGCGCCGCACCGTGCGGAAATCCGCCACCGGCACACCGGCATCGCGCAGCAGCCGCTTCATCACGTCCTTGTCCATGCCCACGGCCGAACCCAGCACGCCCGCACCCACATAGGGAATGCCAGTCACCTCGAACAGCCCCTGCATGGCGCCGTCCTCGCCCAGCGTGCCGTGCAGCACCGGAAAGGCGATGTCGATCCGGCCGGCTGTGTTCTCGATGGGCACCGGCAACCCGGGCTCGATGTGCAGCTGGCGGGGATCGCTAGCGCTGTCGATCAGCCGCCGCTCGTCCTGCGCCAGCCAGCGGCCGTTCTTGTCCACACCGATGAGCACGGGCTCGAAACGGCTGCGGTCGAGGGCCGCCAGCACATTGCGGGCCGAGAGAATCGAGATTTCATGTTCCGCGGACTGGCCCCCGAAGAGGATGCCGACGCGGATTTTTCCAGAGGAAGCCACGGGCGGATTATGGCGCTGAACTAGCCCTCGGGACTGTGCTCCGGTACGCTTGCTACCCCTTGCGAAGCGCCCGTAGCTCAGCTGGATAGAGTACTGCCCTCCGAAGGCAGGGGTCACTGGTTCGAATCCAGTCGGGCGCGCCACACTTCAAAGTGTTGATCGGAAAGGATTTCACACTGTCGTGTGATTCCCGCTTCGTCACCAAACCGGCTTTTTTCGGCCATTGGGACACTGGCGCGTCAAGGTTCGTCGTGCCGGCTTTCCTCCCCAGACACGCAGCTTCAACTCCAAGTCACTCGCCCATTCCTGGTCAACGGTCAATCGCGATCTGGGAATCATCTCGCATGCCGCGAGCACCGATTTCCCTCATCACAGCGGCAACCGAAACGCGACGCTCGTCGCGCCACGCGCTGGTATCCGAGTCATGGCCGACTTCCTGTATCCACCATTCCGGCGCCACAATACCCTCGCCAACCTCGTACTCGTGCGCATGCGCAGGGCAATGGGACGCGGCCGTTGGGGCACTTGCGCCATCACACTTGCTCTGCCGGACCTGAAGGATTGCGGAACTCGCGCAGGCTGGTTTCGATGAAATCGAACACCTCCGGCTGCACCAGTCCCGCGAATTGCTTGCGGCGGTTCTGCGAGATCGTGCAATCATTGGACCACGCCATGCGAATGAGCTTCGAGAGCGTACTGCCTGGCACATCGAAGCGCTCATCCACGGCCCGGATCGTCGCATCGTAAGCGGTGAGGAACTCGACCTCGCCGTGCAAGTCGTGGCGCAGCGTCTCATCTGCCATGCGATACATGAACCGCACACTGTCTGTCGCATCCCAATAGCGGTAGATCGCCGGATGTCCTCGGAACTCGAACTGGAACTCGTCGCCATCGATCCATGTGACGTTCCACAACTCACGCGCCGGTCTGGAGAATGAAATCAGGGCTGCGAGGTATTCAGCCTCATGGCGTTTCATGGCGATGGACAAGGGCAATATGTGCCCCTTCGGCAGCGCGCCGGACTGGCAGAGCGTGTAGTGCGCAAGGAACCGCGACAGGCGTCCGTTGCCATCGAGGAACGGATGGACGAACACGAATCCGAATGACACGAGCGTCGCTCGAACCAGGGGAGGGATGGCCGGACAGAGCTTGCCATTGGCGAGCCGGTCGATGCTCCTCATGAGGGACAGGACCTCGTCCTGCGGAGGCGGCACGTAGGTGACGCCAGCCGCACCGGGCACGCTGTTGGCGAGGTAGTTCTGGCGAGTCCGGAAAGACGCCTCCCGCGAGAACGCATTCGGCGTCACTACATTCTGCAGCCCCGTGAGGTATTCCTCCGTCAGGTCATGCGGCACGTGCGCATGGCGCAGAGCTGCCGCGAAGGCTTCGGCCTTGTTGCCGCCCGGCGCTTCACCTTCCAGGGCGTAGCTGCTGCGGGTTTCCGACAGGTAGGCCCAACCCAGGACCCGCTCCAGCTGTGTGGGCGCGAAGCTCTTCAAATAGGCCATCGCATCGCCCAAGGGATCACGCGCCAGGCACTGCTGGATTTGCGGTGTGAGGCGCACCGTCGGACAGTGGTCGAAATCTCCCAGGCCGTTGAAGTCGATACGCCAGCGTGAATCGCGCGTGGCAGGCGCCGTCAGGTACTTCTCCGGATCGAACAGCGGGTAGGCCGTACCGCCCACTTCCGGAGGCAGGTCCTCCAGGCGTCGCCCGGTGAAACGCTCCCACAGGTAACAGAGCTTGCGCAGATAGCCGCCCGTTGGCTGGGCGCGCAGGGCGGCAAGGAGATCGCCACCCGGCACATGGGCGCAAATGGCGGCGAGTTGCGCGAGGTCCGTTCCTTCGTGCTTCAGGGCAAACAGAATCTGCTCGAGGAGCCCATCCCCCGGCGCGGACCTTGCGGGGATGGAAAGCTCGTCCGTCATGGCCTCGATGCGGGTCACTGGGCGGACAACAGCTGGCCGCGTCACCGGGAGGGTTCCGAGGTTCAACTGCTCGCGGAGCCGTGCATAGCCAACTGCTGGCATAAATTATCCGAGTTTGACGATTTCTATCTGATTTAGGCAATTCTGATAGGAAATTATCATTTCCTGTCTTATTCAGTCAATTTCTTGTTTCCAGTCGCTTCTGCCTTGCGTTTTTTATCCGAGATCGGCAATTGGAGGCACCCAAGGCACGGCCGGCCTGGTTTTCTATCCGCCAACGACATGGCAGGCGGGCATCCCGCATAGCGGTGGCCTCAGTACCCGCGGACCACAGCGAAGGGGGCAGCACAACGACCAACGCGCCGGCTGCAGAGTCTTCCATTGCAGCGAACTGCTGATCGACTCCCCAGCGCTCGCCTTCCTGAATCGCATCGCCGACCTGCGCGACAACGCAAGCATCACCAAATCCTCGGGCTGCTATCTGCTGGCAGCCCGGCCTCGATGGGCGCATCCACCGTGAAGTCCTTGGAAGCGAACGCGCCCCAGTCGGGCGCGCCAGTTCCGGAAGTTCATCACGCAGGTGCCCGCAGGTCTCCCGTGCAGGCCTGCCGCCAGGCGTAGTAGCACGGGCGGTGGAAATGAAGTTGCAGGACGGATGCGCCGGGCCTCGCCGCTTCCACCTCATATTCGATCTCTTCGGAGCGAATGGCGCCGTCGCACAGGGCGCAGCAATTCTGCCGTCCCGGTCCGGCGAACAACCGGGCCTCCTGTTCGCAGGCCAGCGTCCCTTCGCGCACGCGGCGGATGGCCAACGACAGCAATTCCGGCGGGTTCAGCCGTTCACGCGATTCCATTGTCGACTCCCACTCTCGCAGCGCGCAGCATGGGAAGCGGCCAAAGACCCTGTCATTTAACTGGGTTAATTCAGCCCTTGGCTTCCAGGATGCCGGTGAAGTTTGCGGAATCAAACTTGGCCGCCAGTGGATTGCCGCCTTCCAGGTGCAGGTAGCCCGGATCGAATCCGGCCGCCGCCTGGATGGCCTGACGATCGAGCAGTTCCAGCTCCCCGCCCTGGAATTTGACCAGGTTGTCGCGACGCATCTGCTTGAGCGTGCGGTTGACGTGTACCGACGACAGCGCCAGCGTATCGCCCAGTTCGATCTGCGTCAGCGGCAACGCGCACTGATTGCCGCGCACCAGCCCCACGGCCTCGAGCCTCCAGAACACCTCGCAGAACAGATGCGCGACTCTTTCAAACGCCGTGCGATATCCCACATTCACCACCCACTCGCGCGTGATGGAATCCTCGACGATGGTGGTCCACCACAGCGCGCGGCTGAGGCGCGGAAAAGTCTCGATCAATCCCATGACGGCATCGGGCGCGATGAGGGCCACCTCGACGGCGCCCAGCGCGCAGATCGAATGATCCATGCGCCGCAGCAGGAACACACGCAGGTCGCACATGTCGCCCGGCAGCAGAAAGCCCACGATCTGGCGCCGCCCATCCGGCAGCAGTTTGTAGCGGCAGGCAAAGCCATCGAGTATGACGAACACGCCTTCAGTGGGCCGATGCTCGTGGATGAGATCCTCGCCGGGATGGAAACGGCGCTCGCGACTCATCGACGTCCGCAGAACGTTCTTTTCCTCTTCGCTCAGCACGCAGAATCGTTCCAGCTTGCGGATGAGCTTGTCGGGCGCGCAATTCATGCGGGCGCTCCGAATGAATGTCGCGCTGGGCTGCCGGTGCTCACGGGCAGCACCTCCCTGCTCTGCCTATCCGTGGACATCAGTGCCCCGGGCCTGAAGCGCGGAAGGCTATCTGGCAGGTCAGACTACGGCGCTGCAGTGAGATACTTGTATTCGCCGCGATCTCACCGGGAAGGATGTCGCGAATGAATTTGAATCCGAAGCCACTGTCGCGGTGCATTTCTTCCGCCGGCAGAGCGGAAAACTCTTCATGCCACTCGAACGACATCCAGCCCGCCGTGGGGCCTAGTCCCCACTGCACGGCCAGCACGCCTTGTGGCGTGCGCAGCGCGCCGTACTGAATGGCATTGGTGGTCAACTCGTGCAGCGCCAGCGCGAACAGCAGCGCGACCCGCCGCTCCACCATCAGCGGGCAGACCGGAAGGGCAACGTGAGGCGACGAGACTCGCTGCGTCAGAAATTCGTCTTCCAGGATTTCCATCAGATCGACGTCGGCGCCGGGACGACGCATCAGCAATTCCTGGACACGGGCGATCGCATCCAGCCGGCCGCTCAACTGCGCGACGTAGTCCTCGGCGGCCAGCGCCACGGAGGTGCCCCGCACGACGGCACGGACCAGCGTCAGCAGCCTTCTCACCTGCCGGCGCTGCTCCATGGCGCGGTCCGTCAGGAGTGCATCAGGGCTTTGCCTGCGCGCCGCGGTGTTGCGCGCATGAAATGGAGCGAGCGTGTGTTGACGGTAATCTGATTTCAAGCAGCTTGAATATCAGAATTGCCCTCGCTCGCGTACTAACATGGGTTAAGGCTCAGGCATGGTCTGCATGGCGCAGGACAAGGCAGTGTGTCGCTCAAAAGCGGCACGCGGGAGCACCGCGGAACTGGACTATGGTCCGAACGAATCGGGTTGCGGGCGTGTTCCGCGCGTGGCCATCGCGGCCTTGATCAGCCCGCTCATCTCATCCGAGGCACGGAAATCGCGGCCACCCGCGTTGCCGGAAAGCGCATCCAGTACCGTCTTGCCGGCGGCGTCCTTCACGTCCACGCGCGCGCCGTTGTCGAGCAGGAATTTCGCCACGCGCGTCCAGCTCCAGTTGATCGCGCCGAACAATGCCGTCTGCCCCTGGCGATTGGTCATCGAACTGGGGCGCGCGATGATGGCGGTGTGACTGCTGGTGTCATCGATGCGCGCGTTGATATCGGCACCGGCGGCCAGCAGCAGCGGCAGCACCGCCAGCGCACGGTCCTGTGCGTCGCTGCCATACCATCCCCGTGTATCGCGCACCGATACGCCAACACCGGAGGCGGCCATCAGCGGCGTCACGCCCATCACATTGGGCAGATCGACCAGGGCGCCATGCTGCAGCAACAGTTCAACCGCCTGCCGATCATGCGCCACCGCGGCGCGCAGCAATGGCGTCGCGCCAGTGGTGAGCGAGTCGTCGGTGAAGCGGCCCTGGTTGCCGCCACGGCTGGGCCGGTGCATGTCGAGCTGCACATTCGGATTCACGCCCATCTCGAGCAGCCGGCGCGCCAGCTCCAGCGGCTCCGGGTGTTCGGGTGGCGCCGGCCCTTCCGCGGGCTGGTTGGCCGCACCGGCGGCGAAACGCGGTCCGTAGGAACGCATGTCGATCGCCACATACAGCGCATTGCGCCCCCACCAGTCGATGAGGTGGGGATTGGCGCCCTGATCGAGCAGGAAGTCCGCCATCTCGTACCGCAGATTGTCGATGGCGTTCATCAAGGGCGTCACGCCATCGGGTGTCGGCCGGTTGATGTCGGCGCCGGCCTTGAGCAGCAACCGCGCGCATTCCAGGCAGCCGAAGCGCGTGGCATACAGTAACGGTGTCAGGCCGCCACTGGGCCGATACTGCGCGCGCGGTTCGGAGGTGATCTGGTTGCCCCAGTCGTTGGCCGCCGCCCGAACGTCCACTTCGGCCTTGTGACGGATCAGGAAATCCACCACCGCGGCATTGCCATTGCCCACCGCCCACATCAGCGGGGTCTGGTCGCGGGTCTTTTCGTGATCGTTGACCCGTGCGCCAGCCTTGACCAGCATCTCGACGATGGGCAGCGAGCCCGTGCTGGCCGCCAGCATCAGCGGTGTCTGGCCGAAATCATTGCCCAGATTCGGATCGGCGCGAGCCTTCAGCAGCGAGCGCACCATCTGCTCATCGGCCAGGTTCACGGCCTCGGTGAGCGCCGTGGCGCCCAGCGAATTGCGCACGTTCGGATCGGCGCCGTGCGAGAGCAATTCCTGCACCAGCTCGTGATCGACGTCGTACACGGCCCACAGCAGTGGCGTGCTGCCATCGCTCTGCTGCGCATTCACATCGGCGCCGGCGCGGATCGCCGCGATCGAGCCGCGCACGTCGCCGCCGCGGATCAGGCTGGAAAGATCCTCGGCCGATGCGAGCACGGGCAGCGCGACAATGAGCCCCGCCAGGTATTTTGCTGCGCGCATCGGCATCACCTAGACGATGGTATGCGACAACTTGTTGTAGTGCGCCCACATGCTCTTGTGCGCGTCGTAGATGAATTTGTCGGGATCGGACCAGGTACGGCTGAGCCCGTCGAGCAACCTGGCGCGCTGCATGTCCTCGGTGGTGAAGCCCTTGCGCATGGCGTCGGACACGCGGTCGAACACCTTTTCCATGGCATCGCGCTCGGTCTTGACCTCGGCGCGCGAAATCGCGCCGCCGGTGCCGGCGACAATGCGCGTCTGCTCGCTGCCAATGCTCATCAGCCGCGCCTGCGAATCCACGCGCCCGCCGACCCAGCCACCTTCGTACCAGGCGATGACCGGGTCGCTCACCGGCGCCACGGCATCGCCGACCACCAGCACGTTGGAGTCCTGGAAGAACACGCACAGATCGCCATCGGTATGCGGCTGTTGCAGATAGCCGTATTCGATGCGCTCACCGCCGAAGGTCAGCTGCTTGCTGCCGGTGTAGAACACCTGCGTGGGCACAGCCTCTTTGGCGCGCGCCTTGATGTAGCGGTCTTCCCAGGGAACGTACTGGTCCACCGCCATGCGCTGCGCGGCCTTGGCATGCGAAATGAGCTTCGCACCGGCCTTGCCGAACACGTCGTTGCCGCCGGTCTGGTCGGTGTGCCAATGCGTGTTGATGACGGTGGTCACCTTCGCGCCGCGCGCGAAGTTCTTCAGTTCGGACTGCAGTTTCGACGTGGCGCCCGGTGCGCCGGAATCCACCAGCAGGATGCCTTCATCGCCGCGCAGCGCCACCACATTGCCGCCCAGGCCGCTGATCAGCAGCAGCCGATCACCCAGAGCCGTGGTCGAGACTTTCGACGCGCCTTTTGCGAGCGTGCCGGAAGGCAGCGCAGCAGCGACCGCCATGCCCAGAGCGGATTTGAGGACCGTGCGCCTGTTTGAAGTCATCCCCGACATGAGACCTAGACCCCAGCGACCAGGCCGGTGCTGTCGCCGAATTTCTCCTGCGGGATGCCCAATTTGTTCAGCACGGTCAGGTGCAGATTGGCCACCGGCGTCTTCTCGGCCGGCACCACATGCTTGCCGCCCTTGTGCTGGCCGTTGGCGCCACCGACCAGGATGATGGGCAGCGGATAATTGTTGTGACGGTCGCTGTTGCTCATGTTCGAGCCGTACATGAACAGCGAATGATCGAGCAGCGAACCATCGCCGTCGGGCGTTTTGGCCATCTTGTCGATGAACTTGGCGAACTGCTCCATGTGCCAGGTCTGCACGCGCGTGAGCTTTTCGAGGCGGTCGCGCTGATTGGCGTGATGCGACAGCGGATGGAATGAATCCGGCACATTGATGAAGTTGTAGGTGCGGTTGGTGCCCTCGGCCACCATGATGTAGGAGGCCACGCGCGTGAGATTCGCCTGATACGCCAGCGCGATCAGGTCGAACATCAGGTTGACCTGCTCGTCGAAGCGATCGAGCTGGCCCACCGGCGCCTCGGGCAGCTTCACATTCGACAGGTCGCGCGCCTTGGCCTTTTCCAGCCGGCGTTCGATCTCGCGCACGGTTTCGAGGTAGCTGTCCATCACGCGCTGGTCGGCCGGGCCCAGTTCGCCTTTCAGCGCCCGGGTGCGATCGGCAATCAGGTCGAGGATGCTGGTGGTCTGGCGCGAGATGAGCTGGCGTTCGGCGTCGGTGTCGCCTTCACCAAACAGCTGCAGGAAGACCTTGCGCGGATTGAATTCCATCGGCAGCGGCGTGTGGTCGTTGCGAAACGACAGCGTGGTGCTGTAGTAGCAGGCACCCGAGCCGCCGCCGCAGGCCGCGCTTTGAATCGTGGTCTCGGCCGCCAGTTCCAGCGATGGCAGCGAGGTGTCCTGGCCCAGCTTGCCGGCAATCACCTGGTCGAGCGTGGTGGCCATGTGCGCCCCCGGCTGGCTGCTGTCGGGCCGCACGGCCGACAGCCAGGTGGCCGGATTCAGCGTGTGCACCGAGCCGGCGCTGGCCATGTTCTCCAGATTCGCGATGGAGGTCAGCTGCGCCTTGTACTTCTCCATCGGCTTCATGATCTTGTTGAGCTTGAAATCGGCACCCGAGCCGCTGGGTGTCCACGCGTCCACTTCCTTGCCGTACGGCGTGTTGTCCATGATGGCGCCGTGCGGAATGTAGAAGAATCCCGCGCGCGGCTTCGGCACCGCGGCCGTGGCCGCCAGCGCCGTGGCCGCCGGCACCATGGCATCCAGCAGCGGCAGCGCCATGGTCACGCCCAATCCCTTGAGCGTCGTGCGCCGGGAGATGTGTTTTCTTGTCAGGAACATGGCCGTAATCCCCTTGATGAACCTTCAGCGCGCCGCCACGGTGGGCTTGGGCTTCTCGTCGGGCGCCTTCTCATGTGGCGGCGCCTGCAACCGGAACGCATCGGACGTCGCCACCTCGCGCACGATGTCGAAGAAGCGGTAATTGTTCTTTGCGGTATCGCGCACGATCTGCCGCACCTGCGGCATGTCGTCGGCCTCGATCTCGCGGCCGGTGCCATACATCAGCAGGCGGCCGACGAGCGTCTGCACGAACTGATCGGGCCGCGCCAGCAATTGATCGTTGAGCTGCGCGACGCCGTCGATCTTCACACCGTTGGGCAGCACGGTGGCGGCATTGACGGGCTGGCCGGAATCCCGCGTGCGCCAGGCACCGGTGACGTCGAAGTTTTCCATCGCGAGACCAATGGGATCGATCACCCCATGGCACTGATTGCAGGTCTTGCTGGTGCGATGGATCTCCAGACGCGCGCGCAGCGTGGTGGGTGGCGCGCCCTCCTTGGCATTGAGGTTGGTCTCGACACCCGGCGGCGGCGGCGTGGGCGGCGTGCCCAGCAGTTTTTCGAGCACCCAGGCGCCGCGCAGCACCGGCGAGGTGCGGTCTCCATACGAAGTACGCAGCAACACGGCGCTCTTGCCCAGCAGGCCGCGGCGATTCGGATCGCTCAGCGTGACGCGGCGGAACTGCGAACCCAGTACATCTTCGATGCCGTAGTGCTCGGCCAGCCGCTGGTTCAGGAAGCTGTAGTTGGCCGACAGCAGCTCGAGCACGCTCTTGTTCTCGAGCAGCACGTCGGCGAGGAACAACCGGATCTCGGTGGAGAAATCCTGCCGCAGCCCTTCGTTGAAGCGCCGGAAGAGGGTGGTATCCGGATCCACCGCTTTCAGATCGTCGACATTCAGCCAGCGCATCGCGAAGCCCGTGACCAGCGCCGAAGCGCGCTTGTCGGCCAGCATGCGATCGATCTGCTTCGTGTACACAACAGGATCGGTGAGCTTGCCGCTGATGGCGACCTGCAGCAGCTCGTCGTCGGGCAGGTCGCTCCACAGGAAGAATGACAGACGCGACGCCAGTTCCAGCGCCGTCAGCGGCTGTGGATGCTTGCCATCGCCGTTCGGCGGAATGACGCGATACAGGAAGTCGGGGCTCGACAGCACGCCCATGGTGATTTCCTGCACGCCGCCATCGAAATCGCCGAGTTCCTTGCGGCCGGAATCGTAGAAGGCCATCAGTTTGGCGATGTCGGTATCCGTGACGGGGCGGCGATAGGCCTTGGTGGCCAGGGCGCGCGCGATTTTTTCGGCGCAGGGCTTTTCATCCGCCGGGCCCTGCGGCGTGCACACGAATATCCTGTCGCGACTGGGCGAGTGCCCGATGGTGGTGGCGCCAAACGGGCCCGTCACCTGGACGCCGGCCGTGAAGCGCGGACCGCCCGTGGCCGCGCCGACGAAGTTGTCCGCGCGGCCGCCGCCAATGTTCTCGTCCGACAGGACATGCGAACGATCCATGGAGGTGACCGTCAGCTCATGCGAGCCCGACGTGACCTTGAATGGAATATTGGCGAAGCGCGAGGCGATCTTGGCGCGGCCGTCGGCGGCCTGCTTGTCGGCCACTCCCAGATCCTCCTTGCCGCCCACATTGGCGCGGAAGATCTCGCGGCCGTCCAGGAACACCACGACGGTCTGCCGGAACAGCGAGGCATTGGTGTACAGGCCACCGGTCAGGTCATCGAGAATGCTGAAGCGGTACTCGCCATCGGCCGGAAAGAAATGCGTGAAGCGAAAGCCGCCGCGGCTGCCCAGCGGCATGTTGTCGGATTCGCCGGCGGTCGGCAGGTACAGCGCCTTGCCCATCTTGGGCGTGGCGCTGCCCACGGCGCGTTTGGCGATGAAACGCGCCGCGCTGATGTATTGATCGAGGAACGAGGGCGAGACGGTGAGCGCCGCGGCGATGTTGTCGAAACCATCGGCTTCGATTTCCGGCGGCAGCAGATCCTCGACCTTGATTTCGACACCCAGCAGCGAACGCACGGCGTTGGCATATTCGGTGCGGTTCAGGCGCTGCGCCGTTACATGGCCGGCACGGGGGGTCTCTTTGCGCGCATCCAGGCTGGTTTCGAGCCAGCCCACCAGCGCATCGGTTTCAGCCTGCCGGGGCTGCTTGTTGCCGGGCGGGGGCATGAGATGCCCGCGCAGCTTGCGAACGGCCGCCTCCCAGAGTTTGGTGTCATGCGGCACGTCGGCTTCGCTCAGGGTATCGAAGGCCACACCGCCGGCCCAATCGGTGGCGTTGTGGCAGTCGACGCAGTATTCCTGCAGGAATCCGAAGTGGGAGGATTGCGGAGCCGGGGCACCCTGGCCGAAAGCGGCACTGGCGCCCAGGGCCAGACAGGCCAGAATCGGGCGCGATGCCCTGCGCCGTCCCGGCGAAATGTTCAGTTGAGCCATACTTCTTTGATCTTAGTGTGCCGGCATCGTTCAATAAACGGGTGTTGGAACAACCACCTGGGAACCGCGTACGGTGGCCGGCCGGCCGTCAGGCCCCCCGGGAAACAGCTTCCCGGCTATACTTCGGGGCTGATTTTCCCCCATCCGACTGGACCCTTACGTGAGCAAGCACGATACCCATTTCTTTAACGTATTCAGCGTCGTTCTGGGACTGCTGGTGACTTTCGCCATCCTGATGTTCGCGGTGGCGCGCTATGTGGGCAAGCACAGCCAGTTCGACGAGATGCGGAGCGACCCTCTGCTGCAGCAAAGTGTAGGGATGCGCACCGCGGTGCCCGCCCGCGTGGCGGTGGCCGGCCAGGACAACAGCGCGCTGAAGATCGCGCCCGTGACGGCAACCGCGACAGCCACCGTCGCGGTGAGCTTCAAGAACGGCACCGAAGTATTCGAGGGCGCCTGCAAGGCCTGCCACGGCCTGGGCATCGCTGGCGCCCCCAAGGCGGGCGACCACGCCGCCTGGGCGCCGCGCATTGCCAAGGGCAAGTCCACGCTTTATGAGCATGCGCTCAAGGGCTTCACCGGTCAGGCAGGCACCATGCCCGCCAAGGGTGGTCGCACCGATCTGTCGGACGACCTGATCAAGCAGGCCGTCGACCACATGGTTTCGCTCTAGCTTCAATCCTGCCAGCGCAGCGCCAACGCCTCGGCCACATCGCCCTCGACCACCGTGTCGCGCCCGGCCAGATCGGCAATGCTGCGCGCCACCCGCAGTACGCGATGCTGGCTGCGCGCGGAATGCCCCTGCAGGCGCGCGGCCTCGCGCAGCAATCGCATGCCGGTGGCGTTGGCGCCGCAATGAAGCAGTGTCTGCTCCGGCCCCAGCCGCGCATTGCACAGGCCCTGCCGCCGTAGCTGTCGCTCGCGTGCCGCGCGGACCTGCGCGGCGGCCGCGGCGCTGTTCAGGGCATCGTGTGATGCGGCGGAATGCGGCAACTCGGTCAAGGCCGCCACATCCACCGCAGGCAGCGCCAGCTGCAGGTCGATGCGGTCGAGCAGCGGGCCTGAAATGCGCGCCCGATAGCGTTCGATGCGCTTCGGCTCGCAGCGGCAGCGCGGCCGCACCTGTCCGGCCCGACCGCAGGGACAGGGATTCATCGCCGCCACGAGCTGGAAGCGGGCGGGATATTCCGCGCGCTGATTGGCGCGCACCACGCTGACCGTGCCGGATTCCAGCGGCTCGCGCAGGGCTTCGAGCACCCGCCGGTCGAACTCCGGCAGCTCGTCGAGAAACAGCACACCGTGGTGAGCGAGGCTGACCTCGCCGGGACGCACCGCCACGCCGCCGCCCACGATGGCATGGGCGGAAGCCGTGTGATGCGGCGCGCGGAACGGCCGCATCATCGACACCTCAGCCGCGGCGCTGGTCCGGGCCACCGCCGCGATGGCTGCCACCTCGAGGGCTTCGTCTTGCGAAAGCGGTGGCAGCAGACCGGGCAGGCGCTGCGCCAGCATGCTCTTGCCCGACCCCGGCGGGCCCGACATGAGCAGGCTGTGCGCGCCGGCCGCGGCGATCAGCAGCGCGCGCTTGCCCTGCCACTGGCCGCGCACCTCGCACAGGTCGGGTGGCGCAGGACCCGGCACGGCGCAAGCGCCGCTCACGATGAGATCTGGCGCAGCACTGCCGCCCTCGATCAGCTCGTCGAGCCGCTGCACGCCGCGCACTTCGCAGCCGCGTACCTGCCGCAGCTCGGCCACGTTTGCGCGCGGCACCCGCATGCCGTGCCCGTCGCGGGCGGCATGCAACGCGGCCAGCAGCAGGCCCGCCACCGGCTTCAGCTCGCCGGTAAGCCCCAGCTCACCGTAGAACTCGGTGCCGGTGAGGTCGCAGCCGGGATCGGCCTGCGATGACGCCACCAGGATGCCCAGCGCGATGGGCAGATCGAAGCGTCCGCCCTCCTTCGGCAGCTCGGCGGGCGCCAGATTCACCGTGATGCGCCCCGCGGGAAACGCGAAGCCGCAATGCGCCAGCGCCGCGCGCACCCGCTCCTTGCTTTCGCGCACCACGGGCGCGGGCAATCCCACGATATTGAAGGTGGGCAGGCCACCGCCCAGATGCACCTCGACCCGCACCACCGGTGCGGCCAGCCCCGATTCGGCACGACTGAGTATCTGCGCAAAGCCCATTCGTGCATTGCAATGCGCGAATGAAGGCCCGGCGAGCGGCATTTGCGCACCAAGCGCACAGTTTTGCCGTGGCGGCCGCGCCTTGGTGATGCCCGTCACGATCGCACCGAAACCGCCGGCGCATATTGAGGTAGCCTCTCATTGCGCAAGATTCGAGGTATGACGATGTCCCATCAGGAAACCTGGAAACAGGCCGTAGCCAGGTACCAGAAGCCCTCCACGGCACGAGCCACCTGGCAGCTCGTGAACACCGTCGTGCCCTATGTCGTCCTCTGGTATCTCATGTACCGCAGCCTCACGGTGTCATGGTGGCTGACGCTGCCGCTGGCAATCCTGGCTGGCGGCTTTCTGGTGCGCGTCTTCATCATCTTCCACGACTGTGGCCATGGGTCTTACTTCAGGTCGCGGCGCGCCAACGACATCATCGGCTGCATCACCGGATTGCTCACCTTCACGCCCTACTACCACTGGCGTTGGGAACATTCGGTGCATCACGGCACCACCGGCAATCTGGACAAGCGCGGCATCGGCGACGTGTGGACCATGACGGTCCGCGAGTACCTGCAATCATCGCGCTGGAAGCGGTTCTCCTACCAGCTCGCGCGCAATCCCTTCGTGCTGTTCGCACTCGCGCCGCTGTTCGTCTTCCTGGTGATGCAGCGCATGCCCAAGGCCGAGGCCGATACGCGCGAGCGCCACTCGGTGTGGTGGATGAACGTGGCGATCCTCGGCATGGCCGCGGCGCTGAGCCTGGTCTTCGGGCTCGAGGCCTATGTACTGATCCAGCTGGTCGTGATGATGGTGGCCGGAGCGGCCGGCGTCTGGCTGTTCTACGTCCAGCATCAGTTCGAAGAGGCGTACTGGGAGCGCGGCGAAGACTGGGATTACGTGGCCGCGGCGTTGCAGGGCAGCTCTTATTACAAGCTGCCGAAGATATTGCAGTGGTTCAGCGGCAATATCGGCTTTCACCACATCCATCACCTGAGCACGCGGGTGCCCAACTACAACCTGCAGCGCTGCCACGATGCCGATCCGCTGTTCCGCGCCGTCAAGCCGACCACGCTGTTTTCCAGTTTCCGCACCGCCACGCTGCGTCTGTGGGATGAGCAGACGAAACGGCTGGTGGGATTCGCGCACGTGCGGCAATTGCGGGCGGCCGAGGCACGCGTGATGCCCCCACCCGCGGGCCGCGCATCCGCGCGGCGACGCTAGCGCGGCAAGGTCCTCAGCGCGCCGAGGGGGCCAGCTTCTCTTCCAGCGCCTTGACGCGCGCCTCCAGCTCGCCGATCAGCGCGCGGCTGCGCTCCAGCACCTTGGTCTGGGCGTCGAATTCCTCCCGCGAGACCAGGTCCAGCCGCCGGGCGCCGGACTGCAGCACCCGCTGGAAATGCGCCTCCAGGTCCGCGCGCATGGCCTGCAATGAGGCAGGCATTCCCTCCAGCAGGCGCTGGATCGTCTGTTCCACCTGAGACTTGTCCATTCCATCACTCCCGATGGGCCCACGGCCCCAATCGCGCGACCTTCCGGCACCAATTTGGTGCGTACCCGACGGCCCTCTGCCCACAACTGTGCAGCTCTGGTCTCGTCCGCTCTTTGGAGGGCGCAAGCGGGCGCACCGAACCGTGGCACGGATTCTGCACTAACCGACTGGGCGCCGGGCCGGTTGGCCAAGCGCGTACGACAAGACAAAGCAATGGGAACAGGCAGGGTAAGTCACGTTGCGGTATGCACCTCGTGAAAATCATCACTGCGATAGTCCGGCCTTTCAAGCTGGACGAATTGCGGCATGCCATCGCTCAGCTGGGTGTCCAGGGAGTGACGGTCACGGAAGTGTACGAAGCCGAACATGGCCCCCGCGCCAAGCTCGAGATCGCGGTCGACGATTCCATCGTCGAGCCGGTGCTCGAGGCCATCGCCAATGTCTCGCGTACGGGCCGGAACGGCGACGGGAAAATCTTCGTAGGTAATTTGGAACAGACAATTCGGATCCGCACCGGCGAGACCGGAACAGCGGCAACTTAAGAACAGCTGGGAGTCGCACAACTATGCGCATTGATCTCGCCTCACTCAAATCCTCGCCATGGGCGCGAGGCGCACTCATGGCCTCGCTGGCACTGCTGCCAATGATCGCCGGCGCGCAGGACGCCGCACCGCCAGTGCCCAACAAGGGCGACACCTCGTGGATGATGGTGTCGACCGCACTGGTGCTGCTGATGTCGGTACCGGCCCTGGGCCTGTTCTACGGTGGCCTGGTGCGCACCAAGAACATGCTGTCGGTGCTGATGCAGGTATTCGTCGGTTTCTCGCTGATCAGCGTGCTGTGGTGCGTGTATGGCTACTCGCTGGCCTTCACGGCGGGCAACCCCTTCTTCGGCGGATTCGACCGGTTGTTCCTCAAGGGCACCTTCGATGCGGCCACCGGAGCGTTCTCGCTGGGCGCCACCTTCAGCAAGGGCACGCCGATGTATGAGCTGGTGTTCGTCGCCTTCGAGGCAACCTTCGCCGCCATCACCTGCTGCCTGATCCTGGGTTCGGTGGTGGAACGCATCAAGTTCTCGGCGGTGCTGATCTTCCTGGTGATCTGGTTCACCTTCAGCTACATCCCCGTCGCGCACATGGTCTGGTTCTGGGCTGGCCCGGATGCGTACACGGCCGCCGACGTGGTCGATGCGCAGAACGCCACCGCGGGCTACATCTGGCAGATGGGCGCGCTGGACTTCGCGGGCGGCACCGTGGTGCATATCAACGCCGGCATCGCCGGCCTGGTGGGCGCCATCGTTCTGGGCAAGCGCACGGGCTACGGCAAGACGGCCATGCCGCCGCATAGCGTCACCATGACCATGATCGGTGCCGCGCTGCTGTGGTTCGGCTGGTTCGGCTTCAACGCCGGCTCGGCGCTCGAAGCCAATGGCTTCGCGGCCCTGGCCTTCATCAACACCTACCTGGCCACGGCCTGCGCCGTGATCTCGTGGATGGTCGTCGAGTGGATCATCAAGGGTAAGCCCTCGATGGTGGGCGCTGCCTCCGGCGCGGTGGCGGGTCTGGTGGCCATTACGCCGGCTGCCGGCAACGTGGGCATCCCGGGCGCATTCGTCATCGGCCTGGGCGCTGGCGTGATCTGCTTCTGGGGCGTCACGGGCCTGAAGAAGCTGATCAAGGCCGACGACTCGCTGGATGTGTTCGGCGTGCATGCGCTGGGCGGCATCTTCGGCGCGCTGGCCACCGGCATCTTCAACTCGCCGGATCTGGGCGGCCCGGGCGTGGTGGTCGACTGGGTCACGGGCAAGACCGGCTACCCCGGCATCGGCGCGCAGCTGCTGATCCAGGCCAAGGCCGTAGGCCTGGTGGTGGTCTGGACCGCGGTGGTCGCCGCGGTGGCCTTCTACATCGTCAAGCTGGTGGTCGGCCTGCGCGTCAGTGAAGACGAAGAGCGCGAGGGTCTGGATCTGACCAGTCACGGCGAGCGCGCTTACGACATGTAAAGGCTGTTGAGCCAGGGCCCCGGCAATCTTAAGGATTGCCGGGGCTTTTTCTTTTGTGGAGACTGTCCCCCGCTGTGATCCGCATCACGGGACGGGACGGGCGGCGCAGCCATACTTTTGCCGGAGAGCACCATGCGCAAAATCATTCCCATCGCCGCCCTGCCCATCGCGGCCCTGCTCATCGGTCCGCTGGCCCTGGCCAACGGCGAGATCTATCGCTGGAAGGACGCCAACGGCGTGCCGCACTACTCGGATCAGCCCCAGCCGGGCGCTGAGCTGATCCAGTCGGGCAAGCGGTCCGCCGCCCCGGCAAGCACCCCCACCCCCGCGCCCGCGGCAGCATCCACGGTTTCCTCCGACAACACGCCGCCGCCTGTGAGTCGCGAGGTCGCCCAGCAGGTGCGCCAGGAGGCGGCCACGGCCAAGGCCGAGCAGTGCAGGAAGCAGCAGGAGGCCTACCAGCAAGCCGTGCAGGCCCGCCGCATCGTCAAGGTGGACGAGAAGGGCAACAAGGTGTTCCTGAACGATTCGGAAATCGACGCAGCACGCCTCGAGGCCCGCGCCAATCGCGACCGGGCCTGCGATCCCGCGGCACCCTGACCCGCGTCGCGTGACGCTAGCGCGGTAGCGCCAGTGTCCAACCCGCACCGACTGCAATTTCCGGATTTCTGCACCCCGCGGGCCGTGCTCGCGGTGCTGCTCATCGTCACCCTCACCGCGCTGCTGCTGGCTCTGGCCAGCGCCGGCTTCACCACACGGTTTCTCGCCGACCTGTCGCACAACCTGCTGCTGCTGGTATGGGTGGGACTGGCTGGTGCGGCGTTGCTGTGCCGCGCGCGGGCCTACATCGCCACCTGCACGGTCGCCACCGGATCCGCACTGGTGCTGGGCATGGTGGCCGCGTTGATCGCCTTGCTCTCGGAGGTTGCCTGGTGGCTGCTGGCCAGCGAGACGCTGAATCCCGGCAATCTGTGGGGCCAGCCGCCTCCCGGGCACGGCTTGTTCGTCGCCCGCAATGTACTGATGGGGCTGGTGGTCAGCGGCCTGGCGCTGCGCTATTTCTACGTG
>Ga0164241_10001366_pt1 | contig 30616 bp, 32 predicted proteins | sample OricomyardsoilBY_FD_108780 | JGI IMG/M metagenome (GOLD analysis project Ga0164241, IMG submission 108780) | Backyard soil microbial communities from Emeryville, California, USA - Original compost - Back yard soil (BY) | ecosystem: Environmental > Terrestrial > Soil > Unclassified | place: USA... | reverse complement strand
CCCGTCAGTCCTGGGCGAGCCGCATCGGCAGTGCGATTAAAGGCGTTTTCGTTGGCATAGTGCTAATTTTTGTCGGAATTGCCCTGCTGTTCTGGAATGAAGGACGCGCAGTAAAAACCCACAAGGCGCTGGAAGAATCCCAATCCCAGGTCATATCCGTAGACGGGAATGAAATCTTGCCGTCGATGGATGGCAAGTTGTTCATATCAGCGGAGAAGCAACAACCGAGGAGGTCCTGTCCGACAATCAGCTACCGGTCAGTGCCCAGGCGCTGAAGCTGAAACGGCATGTGGAGACCTATCAATGGGAAGAGACTTCAAAGTCAGAAGAGAAAAAGCAACTGGGTGGCAGCACCGAGACGGTAACCACTTACGAATACAAAAAAGTATGGAGCCCACGCAGCATCAACTCGGCGCAATTTAAGCAGCCGAATGGCCACGAAAACCCAGCCAGCCTGCCCTACGAAAGTCGCACTTGGAGCGCCGGTACTGTGACCATGGGCCAATACACCTTATCCAACACCCATACAAAAGCGATAAGCAATTTTACGCCGCTCGATATTCCTCAGGTGCAAATGCCGCAAGGCATATCTCATAGCGGCCAGCAACTTTATTACGGCGTCAACTCTAGCAACCCCAGCATCGGCGATCAGCGCATCAGGTTTGAAGTGGTATTGCCACAAACCTTCAGCGCAATTGGCCGTCTCTCCGGTGCGGAATTAGTGGAGCATGTCGCGAGCAACGGTCATTCCATTGCGCTTATCCAGGCCGGCTTCATTACCGCAGATGCGATGTTTGAAACTGCCAAAAGCAAAAATGCCATGCTCACTTGGATTTTGAGAGCTGTCGGAACGGCATTGTTGATGTTGGCGTTTTCGATGATTTTCAAACCCTTGAGTGTGGTGGCAGACGTAGTGCCAATGATCGGCAATATTGTGGAAATGGGCACTGGCTTTGTCAGTGCAATACTCGCGCTGATTATTGCGCTGGTGACAATTTGCGTAGCGTGGCTGTTTTACCGGCCTTTGATGGCCACAGCGCTTTTGATGATCGTAGCCGGTTTGATTTACTGGTTTGTACGCAGAGCCAAAGCCATTACGGCCATTCACACAGCAGCACCCACCGTTCAGGCCGCACCGGTTCCGGCAGCGGATTAATTTTTTATTTTTAAGAGCCGACTCCCGGTCGGAGTCGGTTTAGGAACGGCACTGATGGAGAGGTCCTGCGACTGGAGTGCGATTTAAATATTTCATAGGTTCTCTTTTGATTGAATAACGCTCCGTGGATCCCCGTTTAAACGGGGATGGCGAGGTGGCGGGGATGAGGAGGTACGTCAAAAAGAAAGAATTTACGTTTGCGAATAATTCACGCAGGTCGGAAATGGCGAAGCCGCCTTCCGACATTATTTATTTTGCGGCGCTCCCACCCGCTCCTGTAACGCCGCCACTTCCTTCTCCAATTCCTCCAGTTTCAAGCGTGTGTCCAGTTTGCACACGCTTTGTGTCGGGTACGAAGCTCTCGCAGCTGTGCTTGAAGCATCATATATGTTGCATTCTTTATAAACGCATCATATAAGATTCTTTAAGAGTAAAAAACGTCTTAAAAGTTGCTATGTGACACCATGTGCAACTAATATGTTGCTTATAGGTGGTCAGAATACAGTCAAAATATGAAAAATCTTCTGCAACAGATAAAAACGCGGCGTTTGGCTTTGGGGTTTAAGCAAAACGATATGCCCATGCGGATAGGCATCGCGCGTCAGCAATATCAGCGTTTGGAGGCACAAGGTAATCCAAGACTCGACACGCTTGAGTTGATTGCCAAAGGGTTAAACAGCGAGCTGATGTTGATACCCAAGGAGAAGCTCGGCGCGGTTTTAACCGTGCTCAATTCCGACACCAGTGGGCGCGCAGATCCGATGAGTGAAGAAAAGAAAAGTATCGCCGATGACCCCTGGGAAGGTCTTGGGGATGATTTATGACGTCTGGTCGAAATAATGAGATCCGAGTTCTTAAGCTGACATTGCATGAACAGTTGATAGGCTACTTAGCGGGATTTCAAAACAGTAAAAACGTGCTGGTTTTTGCAGATTCGTATCGAGATGATCCAGATAGAAATACATTCAGCTTAATTACCCATCCGCAATTTCCCCCTTCAAAAAAGGTGATGATGGAGCCATGGCGCCGTCACCAGAGGCTGCATCCAACATTATCCAACTTACTGCCTGAAGGCGCTTTGCGTGAGCTTATCGTGCAGAGTTTAAAAGCGCATGTGGAAAATGAATTTCATATTTTCTCTTATCTCGGAAAAGACTTGCCGGGAGCACTGATTGCTGAGCCCGCCGAGCCTGTCGACGTGCCGAAAGCGGTGCTAGATGAGTTTGGCAGTAATAACATTGTTATGTTTGAACCCGCTCAAAAAAATGGCCAAAAAAATAGGTTCTCTCTAGCGGGTGTGCAGATGAAATTCTCCATGAAGGAGAAAGAGGGACGATACAATTTTTCTTCGGGCGATGAACTGGGTAGTTGGATTGTCAAAACTCCTTCTACACAACATAAGGATGTACCGCTTAATGAGTTTACCGCTATGTCGCTTGCGGCTCTGGTCGGCGTTGAAATTCCGGAAATAAAGTTGGTTGAGCTAGAAGCTCTGGAGAATCTACCTCCGATCAAGTTACCGGACGAAAATTTCGCTTTTGCCATTAAGCGCTTCGATAGGGCTACAAATCGTAGAATTCACACAGAAGACTTTGCCCAGGTTTTGGTGAAATACCCAAGCGAAAAATACAGTTCAGCGAATTACGAGCAGCTAGCAGGGATTATTTACAGATTTTCAGGTGATGGTTTGGCAGATGTACAACAGTTCTCGCGAAGATTGCTGGTCAATATTTTGCTGGCCAATGGTGATGCACATTTGAAGAACTGGAGCCTGATCTATGCTGACCGGATAACACCGCGCCTAGCTCCCGCATATGACATAGTAACTACCGCGGTATATATAGAGGATGAGAAGCAGTACGCGCTTAATTTAGGTAAGACTAAAAACTGGTACGAAGTTTCTTTGCAAAACTTCCAATGGTGGGCAGAACGAGCCGACGTGCCATGGCGAGCGGTCAAACCGCATTTGGTTGATGTAATGGAAAAAGCCAGAGCCCTTTGGTCGGATGCATTGGATGCAATGCCTATGAATAAGGGTCACAAAAAGCAGCTGCGAGAGCATTGGCGGAAGCTGCATAATGATTTTCGTGTGATTTAAAGAAATTCGTCTGCAGGAGTGACTCAGAAATAAATAAACGCTCTATGCCATGGCATAGAGCGTTTGTGAGCAGAGCTAGCGGAGACTTATTGTTTTACCGGAATCTCACTTAGCACCGCATTGCCCCGACCGTCTTCGGCGGCAATCAAAAGATTGCCGGTGGTTAGCGCAGAGTACGATAAAACGACTTTGCCTTCTGTATTCGTGTAGGCGTTGGCTGCTATTTCCTGCCGACCTTTAATATCTTCTTTATAGATACCTACCAGTGCATTCACGATCGGGTTGCCGACTTCGTCCAGTACCTGGACCGGCAGATCGCAGAAGCGGCAAATCCTTACGAGATCGGGAATTTTGAATTTGATCTCTTTCGGATTTTTGATGCGAATCTGCATATCAGGGTCGCCCAGCAGCAAATACATCCACGCGTTGGCGCTGCCAATTCGGTTAGCCATTTGTGCCTCAGCTCGCTGGATAGCGTGGGACTAGGTCAATAAACCCTCGTTATAAACCGAGAGAAACATTTCCTCATCTAGAACGTGGTTCTGGCTGGTGTACGAAGTGCGGGTAGCGCCGTAGTAGGACACAGCTCCGCCGCCAAGCCATTCCATCCAGTACTCAGTAATGGAATCATCGCTGTCCAGGTGCACGTTGGTGCAGGCAAATCCCCAGACCACCGGTGCCTGGCTAAGTGAGTTATTAAGTAGATCCACATCGGATGAATTGAAATATTCGGATGTCATATTCCAACCGGTACCGGTGGAAGAGGAACTGCCGTGGCCGCGATAGGCCAATAATCCGATGCCTTTATTCACATGGTCGCGTATATCTGCATCAGTCACGCCTGCCACATGGCCATACTCTGTAATAAAAGCGGGCGGATTGGCGTAGCTGTTGTTACGCACAGTTTCATGGGCGCCGACATATTTTCCCGGAGCATTTTCTTTGTGTGCCCAGAGTACCGCTTGGTCATAGCAGCAGAATGAAGCGGGGTTGTCTTGATAGGCGAGAATTTTCTTTACCTGGAATTCCAAGTCTGCTTGGTTATCGATGGAAAGACGTCCCAGATAAATTTCCTCGTCCAGATCGTCGCCATTGGTGGAGGCGTAAAGGTCGTCTGTTTGATCGCCAGTCGGTGATGTGCATAAAGGGATGACATCCGTGTCACCAACCAATAAGGCATAGGCATCATGGTTGGCAGGCACGGTGGCTTCCCATGTTTTGAGCGCATTGCGGATGGCTGTGCAGGTGCGCGCGCCTATATCGCCATCCACAGTGAGTTCCTTCACTTTAAATCCGCGTGCTTTTTTCTGGTTGATCAGCGGCAGAAGTTCATCGCGGAATGAGCTGTCGGGGTAAACAAATAAATAGCTTGCTGTATAGAAATTGATATTCGCCTTGAAATCACCAATCACATGCCAGTTCAAAAATGTTTTGGCGGCCAGTTGATAACGCTCCTGCGTTATGGGTTCATAACGTGTCTGCGTGCCGGCATGATCGATAAAAAGCCGGAAGGAAGACACGATTTCCAAATCTCCTATGGAGGGATTCCAGCGCATCGGACTGAATTCGCCGTTGATCGAAGGAATATTTCGCAACGCTTTGCCAACTGGTGTTCGCTCGGGAAAATGGGTCGCCGGCCAAGGTTGTTGTACGGCGTAAATACGTTTGTTGAGCTGGAATTGTTCAGGAGTGCCGCGATCTTTTTCACCATCCAATTCCGGTATAGGTTGAGGCCATACGCGCACGCCGGTCAGACGCTTGCTCGCCCGCACCTCGGTTTTGCTGATGACGGTATCGGTAATCTGCGGTACGGCCAATTTAAATCGGTACAAAGGCAGATCAGGTGCGCCAACCTGTTCTTGGCTGCCCATGCCGGGAATGGAAAACAATTCGTATTGATTGCCCTGCGGATCTTTTTTGATCTCGCGCCAATAACCCGGAATCACACCTTCGATAACGGTGCGACTGCTGCTGGAAAGGCTTTTGTTAACGGTCGCCTTGAATTTGGCACCGGGGGCAGCTCCGGCCGTCAAGGCAACCCATTCTCGGGCGGATGTCTGAGCGGCGACGGTGCTGGCGATGGTGGATGTTGTTGTTTTTGTTGTTGTAGTTGTGGTGCTTGCGAAAGCTGGGTTGGAAAGACTCATTGCCAACACAATGGCGCCAAGTCCGGAGGCTAAAGTTTTGCAATTCAAATGTTTCATGGTTCTCTCTCCTTGATTGAACATTGCCCGCGCAATTTAATCGCTGGCGCGGTCTGATTCTGTGAAAAATTCACCTAATCTTTTTGCGCTTTGCGTCGGGCTCAGTCCCCCATCGCATCCTTGCGATGATGTTGCATCAATTGTCTATATTTTTTCTGCCTCCCAATTTTTCTTGCAACGCTGCCATTTCTTTCTCTAGCTCTTCGAGTTTCAAACGTGTCCGCAGCAGCACAGCCTGTTGCGCATCAAACTCTTCGCGGGTGACGAGGTTGAGTTTGCGCATTATGGCTTCCAGCATGGAACGGAGTTGGTTTTGCGAGAGATCTTCCGGGCGCTTGCCCTGTAGGCCGGTGCGGAGTTCGTGGAGAAAATCCTGAACGCCCAGTTTGGAAAAGTCGAATATCATGGTTGTCGTCTCCCTGCGCCGCAGCGCAGATTTGGTGCAAAAATTATACGAAAGCGCCAATTTGGTGCTCGCAGTGCCCGGTAGTTGAGCTTTTCCCCAAGCTCCGGTAAGTTCGGGGCTTTTTAGCAGACCCGCCTGTAATGACACTCCCTCAAGCGCCGACCATTCCTTTAATCGAGCCTCGCAATTGGTTTGCGGAGTTGAGTCTCGAGCTGGAAAAGCGCGCCGCCAAAACCGTGCTGACGCGCAGTACTCACCAGGGACCACTGCGGGTGCAAAGGCCGTTTTATCCAGAGGAAAACGGCTGTTGCCATATTTATCTGCTGCATCCGCCGGGCGGTATGGTACTGGGCGATCTGCTGCAAATTAACATAGCCACCGCCGCGGAAGCGACCGTGTTGGTCACCACGCCATCCGCCGGCAAGTTGTATGACACCCAGGGCGCGATAGAACTTCAGCGTCAGGAAGTGCACCTTTCTTGTGCGCCGGGTTCCTGTCTCGAATGGCTGCCGCAGGAAACCATTATTTTTGCGGGCGCGAATGGTCGGCTGCGCACGCGCGTCGATTTGGCGGGCGATGCCAGAACATGTCTCTGGGATATGGTGTGTCTCGGCCGGCCCGCAGCGGGCGAGACTTTCAGCACCGGGCGCTGCGAGCAGATTCTTGAAATCCGGCGTGACCAGAAGCTGCTTTTGCTGGAGCGCAACCGCTTTATCGCTGGTCACGATTCCATGAGCGCAATTTGGGGGCTCAAGGGGGCGCCGGTGTCTGGCACATTTCTCGCTACTCTGAAACCCTCCCGCGATCAGGTGGACGCCTGGGTTGAGGAGCTCGAACAGCTCGCTCCCCAGCCGGACAACCGTTGGGGCCTGACGCAAAAAGGGGAGATTTTTCTCGCGCGCTATCTCGGCCATTCCACACGACTTTGTCGCCTGGGTTTTGAAATGCTCTGGCGGAGTTTGCGCCCGCAATTAATCGGCGCACCCGCTGTAGCGCCGCGCATTTGGAATACGTAGCACTGATCGACTGTTTGCCGAATCTCGCACTAAACGGAAGAGCTTCAGCAGTTTTTTCCGGGACCCTCACCGGCATGGACGCCGGTGAGGGAGCCTACATGGACGTACTCGTGGCGATCCCGGGAAAAACTGGTGGAGCTCTGGAGCGGTGTACGGCAGTGCGACATTACCTAATAAAGATAACAAGCCAACCATTTGGGGGTAACCATGGAGCTGACTCCACGGGAAAAAGACAAACTGTTGCTGTTCACCGCAGCGCTGCTGGCGGAGCGGCGCAAAGCGCGTGGGGTGAAATTGAATTACCCGGAAGCCATTGCGCTGATCAGCGCCGCCATTATGGAGGGCGCTCGCGATGGCAGAACCGTGGCGGAATTGATGAGCGAAGGCCGCACACTTCTCACCCGCGCGGATGTGATGGAGGGAATCCCCGAAATGATCCCCGAGGTGCAAGTGGAAGCGACCTTCCCCGACGGCACCAAATTGGTCACCGTCCACAATCCCATCGTCTAGGAGCCGCCCATGATTCCCGGTGAGTATCAGATTCAACCCGGCTTCATCGACCTCAACGCCGGTCGCGCCACCGTCAAACTGCTGATCGCCAATACCGGCGACCGGCCCATTCAGGTGGGTTCCCACTATCACTTTTACGAAACTAATCCCGCCCTGCAATTCGACCGGGAAGCCGCGCGCGGCTTTCGTCTCAATATCGCCGCCGGCACCGCCGTGCGCTTTGAGCCGGGGCAGGAGCGCGAGGTGGAGCTGGTGGCGCTTGCTGGCAACCGCCGGGTCTACGGCTTTCGCGGCGCGATTATGGGGGACCTCTAATGAGCAGGATCGACCGCCGCGCCTATGCGGATATGTTCGGCCCCACCGTGGGAGACCGGGTGCGCCTGGGGGACACGGAGCTGTGGATCGAGGTGGAAAAGGACCACACGATTTATGGCGAGGAAGTGAAATTCGGCGGCGGCAAGGTGATCCGCGACGGCATGGGCCAGAGCCAGGATTCCTGTACGGTCACGCCGGATACGGTGATCACCAACGCCTTGATCATCGACTATTGGGGCATCGTCAAAGCCGACGTGGCCATCAAAAACGGCCGCATCAGCGGTATTGGCAAAGCCGGCAATCCGGATATTCAACCGGGGGTGACCATCATCGTCGGGCCGGGCACGGAAGTGATCGCCGGAGAAGGCATGATTCTCACCGCGGGCGGCATCGACTCCCACATTCACTTCATCTGCCCGCAGCAGATTGAAGAGGCGTTGATGAGCGGCGTCACCACCATGATTGGCGGCGGCACCGGTCCCGCGACGGGCACCAACGCCACCACCTGCACGCCCGGCATCTGGCATATGGCCCGCATGCTCCAGGCGGCGGATTCGTTTCCGATGAATTTAGGGTTTCTCGGCAAAGGCAACGCCAGTCTGCCGCAGGCGCTGGAGGAGCAGATTGCGGCCGGGGCGATTGGTCTGAAGCTGCACGAGGACTGGGGCACCACGCCCGCCTCCATCGATACCTGTCTGACCGTGGCAGAGCAATACGATGTGCAGGTGGCGATTCACACGGATACGCTGAATGAATCCGGTTTTGTTGAAGACACCATCGCCGCGTTTAAAGGCCGCACCATTCACACCTATCACACCGAAGGCGCTGGCGGCGGTCACGCGCCGGACATCATCAAAGCCTGCGGTTTGAATAATGTGTTGCCGTCCTCCACCAATCCCACCCGGCCCTACACCATTAATACGGTGGATGAGCATTTGGATATGTTGATGGTGTGCCATCACCTGGATCCAAATATTCCAGAGGATGTGGCCTTTGCCGATTCGCGCATCCGCAAGGAGACGATTGCCGCCGAAGATATCCTCCACGACCTGGGCGCGTTTTCCATGATTTCGTCGGACTCGCAAGCCATGGGCCGCGTGGGTGAAGTGATCTGCCGCACCTGGCAAACCGCGCACAAAATGAAAGTGCAGCGCGGTGTGCTGAGTGGCGAAGGGAAAAACAGCCCTGCCGATAATTACCGCGTTAAGCGGTATATCGCCAAATACACCATCAACCCGGCACTGACGCACGGGGTTGCACACGAAGTCGGCTCGATTGAAGTCGGCAAGCTCGCCGATTTGGTGCTCTGGCGACCGGCATTTTTCGGCGCAAAACCCTCGCTGATCATCAAAGGCGGCGGCATAGCGGCAGCGCCCATGGGCGATCCCAACGCTTCCATTCCCACACCTCAGCCAGTGCATTACCGACCTATGTTTGGCGCCTACGGCCGTATGTGCACGGCGACTTCCGTAACCTTCGTCAGCCAGGCGGCTTTGGAGGCGGGCATTGCCGGCAGCCTGGAATTGCAGCGTCGTTTGGTGGCGGTAAAAGAATGCCGCTCGGTCACCAAAGACAAAATGGTGCTCAACGATTACCAGCCACAGATGGAAGTGGATTCGCAAACCTATGAGGTGCGTGCGGACGGCGTGCTGCTCACCTGCGAACCGGCGAAAGAGCTGCCGCTTGCGCAGCGTTACTTTTTATTCTGAGCGGAGACCTCATGCTCGAAGTTTTTGAAGTCGTCAAAGAATTACCGAAAGATTGTGTGATGGAAGTGGTGCTGAGTTTTGATGAGCGGCAGAAAAGCCGCTACAAAACCACAACCGTGTGCGGCCAAGAATTGGGCTGGTTTATCGAGCGCGGCACGGTTTTGCAGGACGGGGATTTTCTCAAATGCAAAACCGGCGAAGTGGTGCGTGTTGCCGCAGCGGCGGAAGCCGTCAGCGACGTGCGCAGCGATGATCAGTTGTTATTGACGCGCGCCGCTTATCATCTGGGTAATCGCCATGTGCCGCTGCAAGTCGGCGCGGGTTTTCTGCGTTATCTGCGCGATCACGTGCTGGACGATATGGTGCAGGGATTCGGTTTGGCAGTGGCCCATGAAAACCGTCAATTTCAACCGGAAAATGGCGCCTACCACGGCCAGCAGAACAGTCTGTTGTTGCTGCACGGCCACCACCATCATTGATGCAACCGTAAATTGAATCCGTCACTGCTCCACCTTATGCATTTGGTCAGCCCCGCGTTGCCGGTGGGCGCTTACGCCTATTCACAAGGATTGGAATACGCGGTGGACAGCGGCTGGCTGAATAATGAAAACGCCTTGGAAGATTGGTTACGCGGAGTGATGGAATACGGTTTTGGTGAATTGGACGCGCCGATTTTATTGCGCTGCTTGCGCGCCCTCGATGATCAGGACGGGGCCGCACTGCATCACTGGAACCAATTTTTACTCGCCTGCCGCGAGACGCAGGAATTATTGCTGGAAGATACCCAGCTCGGCATGGCCTTGCAGCGTTTATTGCGCTCGCTGGAAATTCCCGGAGTGGAGATTATTACTGGCGAGGTGAGTTTTGCCAGTCAATTTTCCCTGGCGTGCCACCACTGGAAAATTGCCCAGGTCGATGCAGTACAGGGATTTATCTGGGCTTGGCTGGAAAACCAAATCGCCGCCGCGACTAAATTGGTGCCCTTGGGACAGACCCAAGCGCAGAAATTATTGGTGCGCTTGATGAACGACATTCCGCGCATTACCGAAAAAGCACTGCAATTGCCGGATGAAGAAATCGGCTGGAGTCTGCCGGGAGTGGTGATGGCGTCGGCGAAACACGAGCGGCAGTATTCGCGGCTGTTTCGCTCGTAGATAAACAAAAACAATTTCTAAAACAGAGAAACACCCATGAAAAAACCTGCACTGCGCCTCGGCATTGGCGGCCCTGTCGGCTCCGGCAAAACGGCGTTGATGAAAACCCTCTGCGCCGAGTTGCGCAATCGATACGATATCGCCGCGATCACCAACGATATTTACACCCGCGAAGACGCGGAATTTTTGTTGCGCCATGAAGCGCTGGAGCCGGATCGCATTATCGGCGTTGAAACCGGCGGCTGTCCGCACACCGCCATTCGTGAAGACGCCTCCATGAATTTATCCGCCGTTGCGGAAATGCAGAATCGCTTTCCCGATCTCGATGTCATTTTGATTGAAAGCGGCGGTGATAACTTGGCGGCGACCTTTAGTCCGGAATTATCCGACCTTACGCTATACGTCATCGACGTTTCCGCCGGCGATAAAATTCCCCGCAAAGGCGGCCCCGGCATTACCAAGTCGGATTTATTGATCATCAATAAAATCGACCTAGCACCCTACGTGGGTGCGGATCTGGATGTAATGGACCGGGACGCAAAGAAAATGCGCGGCGATAAACCGTTTGTGTTTTCCAATTTGAAAAATGCCACGGGTGTGGAGGAAATCGTCGCCTTCATCGAAAAGCAGGGCATGCTAACGCCTAAGGCGATGGCTTGAACCCGATAACCGAATTAACGGAGACAACAGTATGAAGAAGCTGGTATTGATTGTGTTGGCGCTGCTCCCCGTAACCGCCATGGCACATGTGGGAGACCACAGCCTGATTAACTGGAAGGCGGGTTTTCTGCATCCATTGACTGGCCTGGACCACTTATTGGCACTGATCGCCACGGGACTCTGGTTGGCGCAAGGCGACGCGCGCGGCAGGTGGGGATTGATTGCAGGTTTCGGCGGCGTATTGGCTCTCGCCATCGCAGTCGGAATGCAATTTATCACGACCACATTCGAAGTCGGCATAATCGCCAGCTTGGTGGCACTGGGAGCACTTTTAGCTGGTGCGGTGCGCGGTCCTCAAGTGCTGCGTGCGTTAATACTCGCCGCGACCGCTGCCATTCACGGTTTTATTCACGGTACAGAATTACCTGCAGATGGCGGTGTCGCATTGTTTGCGTGTGCCTTGGTCATGAGCAGTGTGGGTATCATCGGCATCGCGATGATGATCGGCTTGCAAAGCCAAAAATTCGCAAAAGGCGTGCTCGCCCGGATTGCCGGCGCAGCGTTGATGCTTTTTGGAGTTGCAATGGCTTTTTAGCGAGGTAAAGAATGTGTTTACAAGCGCTTATAACGCGGCCGCAAAGGGAGTCTAAGCTGTTTCGCCGCGTTATCGCCGCACCAGATTTGCGCTTTCGCCTGATCAATACTCTTCTTCCGGTTCAATCTTTGACGACACATAAAAGACTCTCAACACAGGCCGCACGAGTTGAGTGCGGTATTTTCCCCGCATCCTCATCAAAAATCCCAGATTGCACCAAAATAATACATAAGCACGATCCTGGTGCTGCCCGCTGCGCTATGAAGGTACCTCGAATTGCTGATCGATGTATTTTGCGTTTTCCAATTCCAAAAGCGCAAAACAAAAATCTTTAAATAACAAAGAGTTGCTTGTATACAAGATGGGGTGTCGGAAAAAACTCGAACTTTGGCACCAAATCTGCTCCAGCTAACCCCGCCATTTCTGTGGAGACAATACGGGATCTTCCGTATGCCCTTACAGCAAACGAGCAGCGTTATTGATTAAACGTTCCGATCAGGCAAAGTCAAAATTCATTGCTATTGCCTAAGACGACTTTTTTGAATAACGCCCCACGTGTGTGCCTACTCTCAGAAAGCAAAAAAGCGCTCTACCAATTCAATAAAGTCGAAGGAGACCGTTATGAGTTCCAATATTAAAAAGCTGGTGAAGCGAACCAGTTTGGCAATCGGGGTTGCTGCCCTGGCGACAGGTGCCGCAATCTCTCATGCTGCCGACACTATTAAAGTCGGCGTGCTGCATTCCCTCTCCGGCACTATGGCAATCAGTGAGACCACGCTGAAAGACACGGTGCTCATGATGATTGAAGAACAAAACAAAGCCGGTGGTGTGCTGGGTAAAAAACTCGAAGCCGTGGTAGTGGATCCTGCGTCCAACTGGCCTCTGTTTGCTGAAAAAACCAAGCAGTTGCTCTCCAAGGATAAAGTGTCCGTTATTTTTGGCTGCTGGACTTCCGTATCCCGCAAATCCGTATTGCCAGTGATTGAAGAATTAAACGGTCTGCTGTTCTATCCCGTGCAATATGAAGGTGAGGAATCCTCCAAAAACGTTTTCTACACCGGTGCGGCTCCCAATCAACAAGCTATCCCCGCTGTGGATTACCTGATGAGCGCTGAAGGCGTAAAACGCTGGGTGCTGGAAGGTACGGACTATGTTTATCCGCGCACGACCAATAAAATTCTTGAGCAGTACCTCATCAGCAAAGGTGTGAAGAAAGAAGACATTTCTATTAATTACACCCCGTTCGGCCACTCCGATTGGCAAACCCGCGTAGCGGAAATTAAGAAATTCGGTTCCGCCGGTAAAAAGACCGCTGTGGTTTCCACCATCAATGGCGACGCCAACGTGCCATTTTATAAGGAATTGGGCAATGCGGGCATCACTGCGGAAGATATCCCGGTGGTTGCTTTCTCCGTGGGTGAAGAAGAACTCTCCGGCTTTGATACCAAACCCCTGGTAGGCCATTTGGCCGCATGGAACTACTTCATGAGTGCTGAAGCGCCGGAAAACGACGCCTTTATCGCCATGTGGCACAAGTTCATCAAAAATACCAAACGCCCCACCAATGATCCTATGGAAGCCACCTATATCGGCTTCAAAATGTGGGTCAAGGCTGTGGAAAAAGCCGGTACCACCGATGTTGATCCCGTGCGCGAAGCCATGTACGGCGTAACGGTTCCAAATTTGACAGGTGGTATAGCGGTTATGAATACCAACCATCATTTGACCAAGCCGGTTCTGATTGGCGAAATTCAGGAAGATGGTCAGTTCGAAATCGTTTGGGAAACCGCTGGCGGTGTTATCGGTGATGCCTGGACGGACTTCCTGCCGGAATCCGCAGTTCTGGTGGCCGACTGGACCAAACCAATCAGTTGCGGCAATTTCAATATTAAAACTGGTAAATGTTCCGGCCAGAACTATTAATCAATTCCTTGGCAATGCTCTGAAAGGGCGCCACGCACAGGAGTGCGCGGACTAAAAGCGCTTGTTTTGCTTGGATGACCGGAGCAGGCGTGATTCATCTGAAGGGAACTCAGAAATTCCTCGGCGCCGCAGGATGCGATTTCCATCGTGAAATCCCAGCCGCAAAAAAATCCAGCGGTTTCACCCGAAACCGCTCTGTTAATTCCGTGGGATGCGGATAGATAAATGTTGGTGCAGAAAAATGAAAACAACAATTAAACTATTGAGAGCAATAGTTAAAATACTGCTGACAATTAGCGTTGCACTTTCCCTAAACAAGGTCTGGGCAGAAGATTTTGCCTCCTTGACGCAACAACTCGCCACGAGCGCCTACACAGAAAAATCCCGGATTATAGATAAGCTGCAGTCTTTGAACGACGAGCGTGCATTGCTGGTGCTGAAGGCTTTACTCGATGGCAATTTGTCCGTGAACAAGTCGGATAAATCCGTCGTCATCGGTAAGGACTCTCCAGAGGGAATCGAAACAACCCATGCGGTAACAGGTGAAGTGATGGGTGTGGTGAATTCCCGTGCTTTAGAAAAGGTAAGAATCAATAACACCGTGCGCGGAAAGCTGCGCACGGTGATTGCCTCGCTGCAATTGAGCGCTAAAAACCATCAGTTGCGTCTCCAATCCGCACGGGATTTGATCAAAAGCCCCGACGAAAGCTTGCGGGATCTTATTGCGGCGGCGCATGAAGGGGAAACCATGCCCTCCGTAAAGGCGGAAATGGCGCTGGCGTTAGCGATGGTGGACGTGCAGTCAGCGGATGATGGCTTGCGGAACCAGGCAATAACGACTCTGTCCAGTTCCTATTCATCAGAAGCGGTCGCCATATTGGAACGGCTGTCGGAGAAAAATCCGGACGGAACTTATCGTGAAGCCAGTGCAGAAATTGCCAAGCTTGCAGAGGCGGGTTTGGGCAAGGTTCAGGATCGCATCGGCGTGATGGGATTTTTTGAAAACCTCTTTTTTGGAATAAGCCTTGGGTCTGTATTATTGCTCGCGGCCATTGGCCTTGCCATTACCTTTGGCGTGATGGGCGTTATCAATATGGCGCATGGTGAGATGATAATGCTGGGCGCCTATACCACTTTCGCAATTCAGCAGTTGTTTCCCAATTGGATCGAAGCGTCCATCATCATTGCTATTCCTATGGCGTTTCTGGTTTCCGGCGGTGTTGGTGTGATTATCGAACGCACCGTGATCCGCCATTTGTATGGCCGACCATTGGAAACCCTGCTGGCCACTTTCGGCATCAGTTTGTTTTTGCAGCAATTGGTGCGCACCTACAATTCCAATAATGTTCCTGTGATAACACCGGATTGGATGAGCGGCTTCTATCAAATCAACGGTGCCCTGTCGTTAACTTATAACCGCATGTATATCATTTTGTTCAGTCTGCTTGTGCTGGGATTGCTTGCACTCCTATTGCGTAAAACCCTGCTTGGATTGCAAATGCGCGCGGTTACGCAAAATCGTGCCATGGCAAATTCCATGGGGATCAAATCCTCCTGGGTGGATGCGCTCACGTTCGGCCTCGGATCCGGCATCGCCGGCATGGCGGGTGTGGCACTGAGTCAAATTACCAATGTGGGCCCAAATATGGGTCAGGGTTTTATCATTGACTCCTTCATGGTGGTGGTTTTTGGCGGCGTCGGTAATTTGCTGGGTACTTTCTTTGCGGCAATGGGCTTGGGTGTGGTCAATAAATTTTTGGAACCCTATTCCGGCGCGGTGCTCGGCAAAATTTTCGTATTGGTATTTATCATCCTATTTATTCAATGGCGGCCGCGCGGCCTGTTTGCCCTCAAGGGCCGCTTCGTAACGGATTAAAATACACATGACTCATAAACCTCTATTGCATAGGTTAATGGCCAGTGACAAGGCTTCCCGCTGGTTGTTTATCGTAATGTTTGCGCTTGGAATTCTGGTGCCCTTTCTGAATTTGGTGATGCCACCGGATTCTTTTCTGCATGTGCCCACTTATATGGTCACTCTCATCGGCAAATATTTGTGCTTCGCCATGCTGGCGCTGGCCCTGGATTTGATTTGGGGGTATTGCGGAATTCTCAGCCTGGGGCACGGCGCTTTTTTTGCGCTGGGTGGATACGCGATGGGCATGTATTTGATGCGTCAGATCGGTGACCGCGGTGTTTATGGCAATCCTGTGCTGCCGGACTTTATGGTATTCCTCAACTGGCAGGAACTGCCGTGGTACTGGTATGGCTTCGATAATTTTGCTTTCGCCATGCTCATGGTGTTGCTGGCGCCGGGCATATTGGCATTTGTGTTTGGCTGGCTTGCCTTCCGTTCGCGCGTGACCGGGGTTTATTTATCGATTATTACCCAGGCTCTCACCTACGCACTTATGCTGGCATTCTTCCGCAATGACATGGGTTTTGGCGGTAACAATGGCTTGACGGATTTTAAGGATATTCTCGGCTTCGATTTGCAATCCGATATGACGCGCAATGTTTTGTTTGTGCTGACGCTGCTGTTCTTAGCCGGCTCTTACCTTTTGTGTTATTACATCACCCGCAGTAAAGCAGGGCGTGTTCTGGTTTCCATACGCGATGCGGAAAGTCGAACCCGTTTTATCGGCTATCGTGTCGAGCACTATAAGCTTTTTGTATTTGTTGTTTCGGCGCTCATTGCGGGCATCGCCGGTGCGCTTTATGTGCCGCAGATCGGCATTATCAATCCCAGTGAATTCAACCCGCTTAATTCAATTGAAATTGTCATCTGGGTTGCTATCGGGGGCCGCGGCACACTCTACGGTGCCATTCTGGGGGCGGTGCTGGTCAATTACGCCAAAACCACATTCACCAGCGGCATATTCGCAGAATATTGGCTGTTTCTCTTGGGTGCCCTCTTTGTTATCACGACCATTTATCTGCCCAGGGGTGTGATAGGTATTCTGGATGGCTATTTAAGTCGCCGAAAGCCGTCTTCGACAGCCATTGTGACCGGCAGCCCGGCGGGCGGAGAGGTGAAATCGTGATAAGTCCACAAAAGGTACAAAGCATTCTGTATCTCAACGGGGTGAACAAAACCTTCGACGGGTTTAAAGCCATCAATAATCTTTCTCTGGATATACGGCCGGGTGAATTGCGGGCCATCATCGGTCCCAACGGTGCCGGTAAAAGCACCATGATGGACATCATCACCGGCAAGACCAAACCGGATGTAGGGGAAGTTAAGTTCCGTGATACCGTCGACCTGACCAAATATGATGAGGCGGAAATTGCCAATATGGGCATAGGCCGGAAATTCCAGAAACCTACGGTAATCGAAAGCCTTACCGTATGGGACAACCTGGAGTTGGCCCTGGCAGGGAATCGCAGCGTTTTTCAGACACTGTTTTTTAAACTCGATAAGAAACAATACGACCGGGTGGAAGAAATCCTGTTGTTGATTGGTTTGGAGGAGCGCCGTCATGAGCTTTCGCGCAATTTGTCTCACGGTCAGAAACAATGGCTGGAGATCGGGATGTTGATCATCCAGGATCCGGAGTTGCTGCTGGTGGATGAGCCTGCGGCAGGCATGACGGATTACGAGACCATGGAAACCGCCAAGCTCCTGAAATCCATCAGCGAAAATCATTCGGTAATTGTGGTTGAGCACGATATGGATTTTATTCGCGCCCTGGATACAAAAGTGACGGTGTTGCATGAAGGCAGCGTGTTGGCTGAGGGCACATTGGACGTGGTTTCGAATAATCCCCGCGTGATCGAAGTCTATCTGGGCCGGTAAACACAAAAAGGTCGGTTATATGTTGAGTGTGGAAAATATCGAACTGCATTATGGCGCCAGCAAAGCACTGCACGGCGTAAACCTGCAAGCGCACATAGGGGAAATCACATCCATCCTCGGCCGCAACGGTGTTGGTAAAACCAGTATTGCCCGGGCCATTACCGGGCGTCATAGCATCAGCGGTGGCCAGATCCTTTGGGAGGGGAAAAATATTGCCAAAACCACCATTGCCGACAGGGCCCGCCTGGGAATTTCCTACGTGCCCCAGGGACGGGAAATATTTTCGCAATTAACGGTTCAGGAAAACCTGAAAACAGGTTACGCAGTCTTGTCACGCAGGCATCGGAAAATGGACGAGGAAATTTTTGACCTATTTCCAGTATTGAGAAAAATGCTGCACCGGCGCGGTGGCGACCTTTCCGGTGGCCAACAACAACAACTCGCCATCGCCCGCGCCCTCGTTATGAAGCCGCGTCTATTGATCCTGGACGAACCCACGGAAGGTATACAGCCGTCCATTATCAAGGACATCCACAATGTCATTTCGATACTGCGCGAGCGCGGTGGAATGGCGATTCTTCTGGTGGAACAGTATTTTGAATTTGCGCGAAACCTGGCGGACTCCTACATAGTGATGGATCGTGGGAATGTTGTAGTGTCAGGTAAAACGGCGGAGATGGATGAAGCCAAGGTGAGGTCCTATCTGACGGTGTAACTGCGACGCAATTCCGACAAACCTACTTGGCAACCACCGCGCTTCCCGATAGATTTTTGCCTTCGGCAACTGCACTCGCGGCTGCCATTAGAGTTATCCCGTTTATCTATGAGTAACCCATCTCCTTGTTTGAGCTGCGGCGCCTGTTGCGCGTCTTTTCGTGTTTCATTTTATTGGGGGGAGCTACAGGAAGCCGGCGGTGTAGTGCCTGACCATATGACGGAACGCGTCAACCTTCATCGCGCCTGCATGAAGGGCACCAATCAGCCGCAACCACACTGCGTGGCGCTTTCGGGAAAAGTTGGGGAGCAGGTGTCCTGCACTATTTACGACAACCGCCCCAGCACCTGCCGGGAGTTCAGCAGCAACAGCGAATCTGCGGAATATAACGCGGAGTGTGACAAGGCCAGGGCCAGACATGGCTTACCACCTTTACGTGTCCTTGTGTCTGTGGGGGATTTGCCAAGTGTTGCAGAACCCATGGCATCCGCTTCTTGATCACGCAAACGCACTGCCCTGCAAAGGTGCAGTGCGTAATTATTGTTATTCGCCGATGGGCAAACTATAAGAAACAACAAATTTGAGTTTGTCTTCAAAGGGTTGATCAGCGATGAACTGGCTGAAGGTAAAAGACAGATTGTCGTTATAGGCGTAGCTGAAATCCAGGTGGACCGGCGAGCATTTGGTTTTAGTTGAGCCTGCGTCGACGTCGCAGCTGACAACACCGCCACCTGCCACATCATTGCTGTGAATGCCCAGCAAGACGGAGAAGGACGCTAAAGTTGCGCCCAGGGTGAAATACATATAGTCGCCCCCGTCATTGACGTTACCCACGGGAATATAGGCACCAAAGGACACCGGCCCGTAACCCAGGGAAACTACCGCATCGCTATAGTCGCCGAATTCTGTATTGGCCAACGTTGGGTAGTTGTAACTGATTGCCGACAAGCCATAGGAAAAATCGCCGGCTTCTCCGCCATAACCGGCGTAGAGGTCATATTCACTTCCCATCGCCTCATCACCGGACGTGCCCCAGATACCGCTATAAAACCCATTGGTGCTGAATTTGAGTTCCCCTGAAATGGCAGGTGTGCCGGATCCCAAATCCATCCCGCGCCAAAGATAAGTGCTGGCGATACCGGCTGAAGCGGATACCTCCGCGTTCGCTGCAGGCGCTAATGCGCTTAAAGCGATGACAGCGGTAACGATGGGACCTGATAGTGATTTTCGATCGAACATCATGAATGTTTCCTCCAAGTGATAGCAGACGACATTTTGTTGTATTTGAGGCGAGATCCCCTTCAGGGAAAAGCTGAGTTTGTGCGGAAATAGCCGCTGCCAAGCCTACTCTTTTTGCTGTTAAATCAAAAGCTTATTAAACGAATTACTTAAGTTCGGCCATAAAAAAGCTGCCCTAACCGGGAAAACAAAAAGATGTCCCGCCCCACCGCCTGCTCGCACAAAAACGGTGCTCGTATGCAGCACATGGTGCGTATGTGTGCCCTATAACGGGGCTTTCTTTAAGGATCTGAAGGGATTTTAAAAGCGTAAATTCTGGATAAGATTTTGATTGATAAAGAAAAAATAAAATTGGCTTGGAACCTGCTATCCCAGGCCAAGCTCAGCCATTTACTGAATGGATCTCGGCTCAATTACAACAAAATGTCGTCTGCTATCACTTGGAGGAAGCATTCATGAAATTCAATCAAAAAGCTCTCGCAAGCACCATTGCCACACTTCTCGCAGCCGCAGGTGGGACATCCGCTGCATACGCTGAAATTGAATTGGGGACAGGGCTCAGCGTTTCTGGTTTTGTTGATATGTCTTATGTGTACACGGACGCGGACGGTGCGGACAGTACGGATAAGGTTTTCGGCATCGATCAATTCGAGATGGATTTTCTTTACTCAGGTTCGGATGGCGTTTCCGCCCAGGTCGACATTGAATACGGCGAAAGCGGCACAGGTAACGGCGAAGACGAAACCTTCGTTGAACAAGCGTTTATCACAAAGCAGTTCAATGACCAGTTCAGTGTAAAAGCGGGCCGATTTTTAAGTTACAGCGGATGGGAAACCGAAGAGCCTACAGGCTTGTATCAGTACAGTGGGACAGGCTACGGCCAGTATTTCTATGGTGGCTATCAACAAGGTGTGTCGGCTTATTACGATGCTGGTGTGGTCGATTTTATGGTGTCCGTGGTCAACAGCGCGTTTGATCCCGTCGAAAGAGATACCACGACTATCGGAACTGAAGTTGGCGTGGCAATTCAGCCCATCGAAGGATGGACCGCGAAACTGTTTTACATCCAGGACGATGGCGACGATCTGATCAACTTCTGGACCTCTTATCAGGTTTCCAGTTTTACCTTCGCATTTGAATACAACGTGGCCGATTACGAGTTGCCCGAAGTGCCTACCGAAGATGATTTGAAAGAAGGCGATGGGTATCTGCTGATGGCTAACTACGCGGTGGGCGCCTTCGGTATTACTGTCCGTTATCACGATTATTCGCTCGAGAACGACTTTGGTGGTGAATTCGAGAGCAGCGGCATCACTTTGTCCCCCAGCTATAAAGTTGGCGAAAACCTGTTGCTGGTTGCCGAATACAGAATGGATGAATTTGGTGATACCGATGTGGATACCTTTGCTTTGGAAGCGTTGTTTACTTTCTAAGGTCCGCCGGGATTCATCAGCGTGTCATAAACGTCATGTGCCAGCTTCTTTGCGGCTGGCATTTTTAAATCAGAGAGGTGCAGTCCAATGAAACTGATCACTGCAGTAATCAAACCCTTCAAGCTCGATGCGGTGCGTGAAGCACTATCCGACATCGGTGTGCAGGGCATTACCGTAACGGAAGTAAAAGGCTTCGGTCGTCAAAAAGGCCATACCGAACTCTATCGCGGCGCGGAGTACGTTGTGGATTTTCTGCCGAAAACCAAATTGGAAGTTGCCGTGGCGGACGGGCAGGTGGATTCCGTTGTGGAGGCCATCAGCAAGGCGGCGCACAGCGGAAAAATTGGCGATGGAAAAATCTTTGTTTCCAATCTGGAACAGGTGATTCGCATACGTACCGGTGAAGCCGGCGAAGATGCGTTGTAATCAACAACGTTAATTCTTACCAAGATATAGAAACCACAGCCGGAGAACCGCTATGGAAAATACGATTTTTGAACTGCAGTACGCCATGGATACTTTTTATTTCCTGGTGTGCGGCGCACTTGTTATGTGGATGGCCGCAGGGTTTGCAATGCTCGAAGCCGGGCTGGTCCGCGCAAAAAACACCACGGAAATTCTCACCAAAAATATTGTGCTTTTTGGTATCGCTTCGACGATGTACATGATTTGCGGTTATCAGATCATGTACGACGGAGGCTGGTTCCTGAGTGGCTTGGCCTTGGATGGCGCCGCCTCCGCGGATGCCCTGGCGGAATCCGTATACGGCGAGTTTAAAGGAGAGGGTGCCAACGCCTATTCGAACGCGGCCGACTTCTTCTTCCAGGTGGTATTTGTGGGCACCTGCATGTCGATTGTGTCCGGCGCCGTTGCTGAGCGCATGAGGCTCTGGGCATTCCTGTTGTTCGCCATTGTAATGACCGGATTTATCTACCCCATGGAAGGCAGTTGGACCTGGGGTGGTAAGGAAGTGTTTGGTCTATACGCTCTGAACTATTCCGACTATGCCGGCTCCGGCATTGTGCATCTGGCCGGTGCCACAGCGGCACTAACGGGTGTACTGGTGCTTGGCGCACGCAAAGGTAAATACGGCCCCAATGGCGTGATCAACGCGATTCCGGGTTCAAACCTCCCTCTGGCCACGCTCGGCACGCTGATACTGTGGTTTGGCTGGTTTGGCTTTAACGGCGGCTCCACCCTGTCACTCGACTCCATCACCTCCGCTAACGAAGTCGCTGTGGTATTCGTCAATACCAATGCGGCTGCAGCCGGCGGCATGATTGCTGCGCTGTCCTTTGCGCGAATCCTCTTCGGCAAAGCCGATCTCACCATGGCCCTGAACGGCGCTCTGGCAGGTTTGGTGGCCATTACAGCTGAGCCAGCAGATCCAACGCCCCTCGCCTCCACGATCATCGGAGCCGTCGGCGGACTGTTGGTGGTGGCCAGCATTTTGACGCTGGATAAGCTGAAAATCGATGATCCCGTCGGAGCAATTTCAGTGCACGGAGTCGTCGGACTGTGGGGCGTGCTTGCTGTGGTGATTTCCGATCCAGAGGCAACTTTGGTTGGGCAGCTGGTGGGTGCGCTGACTATTTTCGTCTGGGTGTTTGTCACCTCATTGATTGTCTGGTTGATTATCAAGGCAGTTATCGGCATTCGAGTCACCGAGGAAGAGGAGTTCGAAGGTGTGGATATCTCTGAATGCGGAATGGAGGCTTATCCCGAATTTGTAACCGCTAAATAGTTCTCACAGCACTCCTATTTAGCATCTTGTGGCCCCGGCTGGTTCCAGCCGGGGTTTTTTTATTCTGGAGGGCACCTCACGCCCCGGAGGGCAACTGTCAATTGGTTACGGAATGTTATACATTGGTCGCGTTTTTACCGTCCCGACACGCGGCCGGATGCCGGGCTCCTACCCGGTTATCTTTGATTAAACCATAGGAAAGATTCATGAAATTAATTACCGCCGTTATTAAACCGTTTCGCTTGGACGATGTGCGAAATGCACTCTCCGATGTAGGTGTTCAGGGCATGACTGTCACGGAAGTCAAAGGCTTCGGCCGGCAAAAGGGTCATACCGAACTGTATCGCGGCGCTGAATACGTGGTTGATTTTTTGCCCAAGGTGAAGCTGGAAATGGCAGTGGCCGACGACATGGTGGATCAAGCTGTGGAAGCTATCACCAAGGCGGCCAGAACCGGCAAAATCGGTGACGGTAAAATCTTCATTCAAAACTTGACGGAAGTCATTCGTATTCGCACCGGTGAAACAGGTCCGGACGCAGTTTAATCAAGATTCTCCCATTCAAGATTTGCCATCCAGTGGATGGCAAATTTGTCTTGTTCGTCTCTCATTATTTCGGTAAATTTCGCCACCGCAAAACGCCCCCGCCGGGGAAAATTGTGTGATTAAATTCAAAATAACTTGATTACCGCCTAAACCTATCATTTAGAATAAAAAATACTAAAAAAATTTGATTTTGATGATGACGATAAAAATGCACTGGACTATAAATAACCAAAATTCATCATTAACACGATTGCTTCAAGTGGACTTTTTAGCGCAATCGTCTTTAGAAAACTTAACCCTGCCCAGTAGTGAATTTCCTTGCAAGCGTGCGGAGCGTAAGGATCTTTTATGAGCGAAGAAAACGAAATCGAAGAAAACGAAGAAGAAATCGAAGCGGAAGAGTTAGCAGAGGAGGAGGATGACGCGGGCAGTTTCAGTGCCGCCGCGCCCGCAGCCGCGGAAGTCCTGATTGAAGATTCCATAGCCGCTCGCGAAGCTTTGCGTCAGCAAATTCAGGATGATGTGGAAGCGTTTCTCGCTCGTGGAGGAGTCATCAGCGAGATAGAGCCGAATGTGGTATCGGATCCGCCGCGTAAACCACAGAGCAATTACGGCGGCCAGCCGATCTGACGTTCTGATCCCATTGCCCCACCTCAAGGTGGGGCGTCGTTTTATTCTTTGTGTCCCGCTTCTCTGATTTGATTGAGCCTGTTTAGAGATGCTGCCATAACAGGCGATCCAGTACTTCCGCTATATGGGTCAGAAAGAGAGTACCCATCCCGGCTTGGTAATGTTCGGGATCCTCATGTCCCACCGCCAGCACGCCGAGCAACTGGTTGTAATACAGAGGAACCATAGCGGCGGATCCCACCCTATGCTGGTCCTGCTGGAATAAAAATGCGATTTCCTCCCGGCTTAAAGCTCCAGCGACGGCACGACTGGACTTGAGGTGGCGGCCCAGATAAAGACGTGCATCGCCCTCCCGGACACAACGCAGATTGCCGGACTCGCTGGATTCGCGAAACAGGATCAGCCGAGAAAAGGGAATGCCGAACTCCTTGTCGAAGCTGTAGTAGAGCGCGTCCACCAAATCGCCCAATTCCTGGCATTCCAAAAGCGCCAGCACCAAACGTTTGCTGCGCTCGAACAGGCGGTCATTCTGGCGTGCATTGTCCAGTAATTGGTTGAGCCGGTGGCGCAGTTCCGTATTGCGTTCGCGCAGTGAAGACACCTGCTTTTCAATCAGTGAAACAGCGCGGCCGCTGGGGTGTTGTAAGCGCAGGTCGCGCAGCACATCGGCGTGACGGTCAAAAAAATTCGGGTGATTGGCCAGATATTCCGCTATCCGGGTTTCGTCGAGGGGTTCGTCGGCGTTCTGGCTCATGAATCTGTCACAGTGTTATTTGGCCGTGGAAGACGGCGGTGGCAGGTCCCGTCATCATCACCGGATGTCCTTCCCCCAGCCATTCAATGCTGAGCGTGCCACCGGGCAGATGGACTTTTACTTCGGCATCGAGCAACTGCCGCAGGCGGCCGGTAACCACGGCGGCGCAGGCACCTGTGCCACAAGCGAGGGTTTCGCCAACACCGCGCTCAAATACCCGTACGCGAATCTCACGGTTGCTGACCACTTCCATAAAACCGGCGTTGACCCGCTTGGGGAACGAGGTGTGGTTCTCCACCAGAGCGCCTATGCCCCGGACGTCATACTCGGCTACGCTGTCTACGATCGTCACCGCATGGGGATTGCCCATGGAAACGGCGGAAATTTCCAGGTTTTTCCCTGCGACCGGAAGTGTGTAAATTGCAGCCCGTGCCGCGGCGTTGAATGGAATCTCCGCCGGCTCCAGGCGCGGCACTCCCATGTTCACTGTGACGCGGTTGTCTGGCAGCACTTGCAACACCAGGGGGCCACCGGCGGTTTCAGCGCGAATGATGCGTTTGCCCGTAAGTTTGCGCTGGCGCACGAACACGGCGAAACACCGGGCGCCATTGCCACAATTTTCCACCTCGCTGCCGTCTTGATTGAATATGCGATAGCGAAAATCCGCTTCAGCGCTATGCGGTGCCTCCACTGCCAAGACCTGATCACAGCCTACACCGAAGTGACGATCCGCCAGCTTGCGCACCCGCTCAGGGGTGAGAGTGACTTTCTGGCTGATGGCGTCGATCATGACAAAGTCGTTGCCGAGGCCATGCATTTTGGTGAAGCGCAGTTTCATCCAGGATCAATCCTTTTCCGGCAGCAGGCTTTCCAAAGCCAATTGATCCGCGATGGTTTCCCGGCGGCGCACGCAGAGAGCCTTGGCGTCGTCCACGATTACCTCCGCGGCTCGGCCACGTGTGTTGTAGTTGGAGCTCATGACAAATCCGTAGGCACCACTCGACTGGATGGCGAGCAAGTCCCCTTCTCTTAGGGCCAGTTGGCGTTCTTTGGCAAGGAAATCCCCGGTTTCGCACACTGGACCGACAATGTCCCAGGTTCGGGATTCCGCTTCCGCCGATTCGTTGACGGGAACCACCTGCTGCCAAGCCTGATAAAGCGCCGGGCGAATAAGGTCGTTCATGGCGGCATCCACTATGGCAAAGTTCTTATGGACAGTGGGTTTTAAAAAGAGCACCCGCGTCAAAAGCAAACCCGCATTGGCCACTATGGAACGGCCGGGCTCGAACATAAGCGCCAGCGTCCGGCCGGCGATTTTAGCTTTGACGGCGTTGATGTAGTCGGCGGGGTCCGGTGGCGTTTCCTGGCGATAGGTGACACCCAGGCCACCACCCAGGTCCAGATGATGGATATGGATGCCGAGGGTCGCGAGTTGGTCGATCAGTTGTAACAGTCGATCCAGGGCATCGAGAAAGGGCGTGATGCTGGTGAGCTGTGAGCCTATGTGGCAGTCCACGCCCTGGATATGAATGCCGGGCAATTGGGCTGCGCGCTGATACACCTCTATAGCCTGATTGATGTCGATGCCGAACTTATTTTCCTTAAGCCCGGTGGAGATATAAGGGTGGGTTTGGGCGTCCACATCGGGATTGACTCGCAGGGATATCCGGGCAACCTTCCCCTCGGCGCTGGCCACCTGGGACAGCAATTCCAGCTCACTGGCGGATTCCACATTGAAGCAGGCAACGCCGACTTCCAGCGCGCGGACCATTTCCTCGGCCTTTTTTCCCACGCCTGAAAAGACGATACGCCCAGGGTCACCGCCCGCTTTGAGCACCCGCTCCAGTTCGCCCATGGAAACTATGTCAAAACCGGCACCCAATCGCGCCAGAATATTCAATACACCCAGATTGGAATTGGCCTTCACCGCGTAGCAGATCATGCCCGGGTGATCGTTCAGCGCGCGCGCATAAGCCAGATATTGCGCGGTGATCGCGGAGCGGCTGTAGACGTAGGTAGGTGTGCCAAATTTCGCGGCGATTTCCTGGAGGCTGACATTCTCCAGATACAGCTCGCCGTGACGGCGGTTTAAAACGGACATAAGTACCTGCTATTCACTATGGGCGGGTGCGGGCTGTTCCGGTTGTGGCAGGGTGAGCGGGCCTTTCTGGCCACAGGCCTGGAGCAGTAGAACCAAAAGACCGGATAAAACGATGGAGCGCCATTGCATCACTATTTATCCAGCCTCCCGGCAGCGTTGAGCGAAAAACGACGAAGTATAAGGCGCCCCAGGCGCCGTCTCAACTTGGCTTTGCTGCGTCGTAGGCAAGCAGGAGCACCGACCAGTCAGCAGATTCAAAGTAAAAGGGTGAAAAACGCGTTTGCATTTTGTGCAGTGAACGCAGCAGTCGCGCCAGATTTGCTGCTTGCCAGGCGTGATTCGATGCGCGGATTTCTCCCCGGTCGAAATCCAGCAAATAAAATTGCCCCGCGTTGTCCAGCAATATGTTGTTGGCATTGAGGTCCGCGTGATAAACACCGGCGTTGTGAAAACGGGAGAGCAGCGCACCCAGTGCGCGCCACTGATTTTCCCCGATGGGCCTGGACTGCAAAACCTCGGCAAGTGTTTGCGTATCGGGAATCGTTTGAGTAATCAGATCTCCCCGACAAAATCCCAGCCCCACTTTTTGACAGCGCGCGGCTACCGCAATCGGCGCCGGCAAACTCCATGTTTGCAGTTTCAGCAGCAGATCGAACTCGCGCCACATGCGCGTGCGGCCAAGATGAAAAAAAGGATAGAGGTCCCGATTGAAAAACCGCACCAGGCCGCCCCGTTGATAGTGGCGCAATACCAGATTCAATCCCCGGTAGCCGAACATGATCGCCGCGCCGCGCCCTAGTCGATTGATCGAGTGATCCGCTTTGAAGTCCGGAGAAAAAATATCCGGGTTGAATTCACGCAGCAGCGCGGGATTCCAACGATAAAAAATCGAGCCGTGGCGACTTTCGCAATTGTTGGTATGAAAAGAGTCAGATGCGTTCATAGGCCGGTAGACGATAAAAGCGTGATTGAGCGGGAGGCATTTGTTTGTGGCACCCAACCCGGCCTTGCAATTGAGGCCCGGATTTTACTTGGGTATGATGCCCGCCACAACCCGACTCAGCCAATCCCGGTAAATCGTGAGGTTTCATGACTGAATACCCTGTTCCGCCGCAGCGTTGGCAAGATCCGTGGATAGGACGTTTTTTGCGTTTTGCCGCCGGTGGCTGGGTGCCAGCAAGCTGGTTTTTGAAACATGTACCCGCACCGCACGAGCGCGCTGTTAAAACCGGAAAATTGCATATTGAAATTGTCAGCCACTGCTGGAATTACGCTCACTTTCTGATTTATCAGCTCAGTTCCCTCGCACGTTTCCCTCCGCGACATACCCAGATCACCATGACGGTGTATTACTGTGCTGAAGATCAGCGCACCGTGGATCTGCTCAATTATTTCGCATCCTTGACGGTGGAAAATGTGCGCTGGAACTGGTGTGCATTGCCCCGGCAGGCTTTGTTCCGCCGCGCTATCGGGCGCAATCATGCGGCTTTGAATTCGAAGGCAGACTGGGTTTGGTTCACCGATTGCGATTTGATGTTCCGCGAAAATTGCCTAGACACTTTGTGCAATCTGTTACAGGGGAAAAATCCCGTGTTGGTGTATCCGCGCGTTGAACGCTGCACTTCACTGCTCGGTGGCGAAGACCCGATGTTGGATATCGACTGGAGGAATCTGCGGGTAGTGGATGTGGATACCTCTCAATTCGAGGAATTTCATCGCACCCGCGCCACCGGCCCTTTACAGATTACCCACGGTGATGTGGCGCGCACCTGCGGTTACTGCGCCAGCCTGCCGTATTATCAACGCCCTTCGGAAACCTGGTGTAAAGCCTATGAGGACCGCGCTTTTCGCTGGTTGCTGCGCACCCAGGGCGAGTCGCTGAATATTCCGGGCGTTTACCGCATCCGCCACATAGACAAGGGTCGTTATACCGGCAGCACATTAAACACAGGGGTGCGCAGCTGGATTCGCCGCACCGCAGCGTTTTTAAAAGGCGCCTGATCCCGTGGCGTTGGTGTTCTGGATTTTTTCCTACAACCGCGGCGAATTTTTGCAAAACTGCGTGGCGTCCATTGAGCATTGCGCTCCGGATTGCGCGATTCGTATTTTTGATGACAACAGCGGCGATAAAGACACGCGTGCAGTCCTGGCGCGGCTTAAAGAAAAATACCCTGTACATTCTCCGCAACCGCAAACTGTCGGCGGCAATAAACACGGCGGGCTTTATGCCAATATGCAGGCCGCTTATGAATTGAGTGATGCCAGCGATCTTGTATGCTTTTTACAGGACGACACTCAACTGGTGCGCCCCATTACCCCAGCGGAAATTGCACGCTTGGAAAATTACTGCTCCACCCAGGGTCCGGGATTTATTCAGGCGGCTTTTATACGCGGCTGTAATCGCAGAAAGGACCAGGCGCGCACACGCTTTGATGCGGTGCGCCAAGTGTATTTTGTCGATCGCCTGTCCAGCAGTGCTGGAGCGTATTATTCCGATATCTGTATTTTCCACACACAGCAGATGCGCAATTGCGGCTGGAATTTCGTTCCGCGGGAATCCGGCAATGAAAGCGCCGCGCGCGCGCAGCTGCAGCAAATGGCCTATTGGCGCGATCCTTTTTTGGCTTGGTTGCCCTATGTGCCGGCGTTTCGTGGCAAACAACAAACCTGGGCACTGCGCTGGGCACAAAAAAGACGCCGCTGTGGCTTTTATCCCATAAAAATAATGGACGAAGAAGAAACCCGGAATTTTTTAGCCCGCGATCCGGCACGCATTCCTTATGCTGAGGATTTTTTGCGGGCTGATGAATCTTTACCAAAGCCCTGGATATATTATCCGCTGCAGGGCAAATCCTGGCTCAAGCATCTCAACAGCCTGGAAATAAAACTGCGCCGTTGGTTGCGTCTATGACAGTACCAAACCCGCCATTTATTTTACTCACGGTAACCTGGGGGCGGGACAAGGCGCATTTTTCGCTGCTGCGGGAATCATTGCTGCGCTCCTCTTTCGCACAGATTCCTCACCACGTGGTGGTGCAACAGGAGGACCTGGAATTATTCCGTGAATTTCCCGGAATCATTCTGCACTCCAGTGCGGATGTTCTGCCGCCGGAGGTTGAGCAACACCGACGGAGCGCGTGCAAATGGCAGGCGCGCCTCGGCAGGCGCGGTACGGTAATTGGCGGCAGCCTGGTGCGTTATATCGGATGGCCGCGTTGGGTGCGATACACGGGTTGGCACACCCAGCAGTTGAGCAAATTGGCGTTCGTGGCGCAAAGCCCCGTGGATACCGTCGTCATCCTGGATTCCGATGTGATAGTCACACCCCACGCAGAGTCGGCGGATTTTGTCTGTCCCGGTAAAAATGTGTGTTACGCGGATCTTCGCCCATTAGCCCAATTAAAAGGCAAGGTTCGGCACTGGCAGCAAACGGCGCATCGTCTATTTGGCACTCCCTTTCCATCCGGTGACTATTACGACGCTTATTACGACACGCCTTTTGTCATGCACGCGTCCAGCCTGCGCGGGATGCTCGCTTGGCTGGAACAGCGCTATTCACGGCCTTGGTGGTCCACCCTGCTGCAACAGGCGCCCCGCCGTTGGTCAGAGTTCGGCATTTACAAACATTATTTGCGCACTTTATCGAGCACTCCGGTGGATTGGCGCGCTACCCACGCTATGGCCTATTTGTTCGATGCCCGTGACGTCATGCAGCTCGCGGAGCATTTCGATCAGGCTTTGCATCACCAACGGGCTCATTACATCACCATCCATTCGCAAAGCAGTGGCCGTCAGTTGTGGAGTGCCCAGGCCTATCAGGATGTCATCCGGCAGCGGCTGGCGGACGGCTTACCTCATTCGAACGTTGCACCCGCCCCCCAGTCGGAATCGATTTGATTCGCTGTTTCGGTTT
>Ga0164241_10001365_pt1 | contig 30634 bp, 27 predicted proteins | sample OricomyardsoilBY_FD_108780 | JGI IMG/M metagenome (GOLD analysis project Ga0164241, IMG submission 108780) | Backyard soil microbial communities from Emeryville, California, USA - Original compost - Back yard soil (BY) | ecosystem: Environmental > Terrestrial > Soil > Unclassified | place: USA... | reverse complement strand
GCGGCTGGCGGACGAGGCGGCGCAGGCGCGCCGTGCGGCGGAGGCCCGCGATCGCGCGGCGGGCGGCCCGCCGCCGCCGGACGCGGATCCCGGAGAGGCGCCGGATGGCTCCACGGGCAGCGGTCCGGCGGCCGCGATCGACCTGCAGGCCATCGCCGCCCTGCTCGAGACGCTGCGCGAGCTGGTCCCGCCCGAGCTCCAGCAGCAGCTCGCCGACGTGACGCGGCAGGTGCTCCTGCTGCTCCGCGCGCTGATCGACTGGTGGGTCGACCGCCTCGAGGAGCCGGCGGCCGGTCCCGCCCGAGCCGACCACAGCGGTCCCGCGGTTCGGGACATCCCCGTCCGCTGACTACAATCGACCCCATGGTCCAACCGTCGGCGGGGCAGCGCTAGTGCCCGACCCGGACGCCGAGCGTCCCCCCCGTCGCCGCCCGCAGCAGACGGCGGCCCCCACCGCCCGGGGCGTCGCCTCGGGCGCGGCCACGCACGCGTCGCACGGCGCCGCGCGGCTGGGCACGTCGTGGCGCGGGCTGAGCGGGGAGTACCGCCTGGCCGCGGCCGCCGCCGTCGGCCTCTTCGTCTCGATGTTCCTGCCCTGGTACGAGCAGACCGCCACGGGCGTGGTCGCCGGCAAGCCGGTCGCCGCGACCAACTCGCTCAGCGCCTTCCAGGTGTTCTCCTGGGTCGAGGCGGCGGTGCTCGTCGTCGCCGTCGCGGTGCTCGCGCTGTGCTTCACCCGGGGAGAGCGGCGCTCGTTCCATCTGCCTGGCGGCGACGGCAGCGTGATCTTCGCGGGCGGCGTGTGGGTCTGCTTCCTCGTCTTCGTGCGCCAGCTCGACAAGCCCGAGCCCGACCACGTCCCCACGCTGACCGCCACCATGGGGGTGCAGTGGGGCATCTTCGTCTGCTTCCTCTTCGCCCTCCTGCTGGCCTACGCCGGGCTGCGGCTGCGGGCCGCCCACCGGCCCGAGCCCGACCCCCTCGACGAGGCGATGGCCAGCGGCCGTGCCCCGCGGGAGCGTCCGCGCGCCCCCGCCGAGCCCCGCCCGGGGCCCTTCGACGCGGACGACGGCGAGGACGACACCGCGGTGCTCGGCGCCGGCGAGACGAAGGTCATGCTGCCGGACGAGGCCCCCACGGGCGTCGTCGCCCGGGACCCCCCGCCGGAGCCCGGCGAGCAGCTGCGCCTCGACGACTGACGACCCCTCCGATCTGACTTCCAAGTTCTGCCCGCTGAGCGGGCATTTCCTGGAAGGGGTCTGTTCCGCGTCAGTGGCAGGTGCCGGAGATGCCCGGCGGGCAGGCCCGGTCGCTGGCGGTGTCGTCGCCCTGGAACGCCGCGAACGCGAACACGACCATCAGCAGCGTCGCGAGGAACAGCACGCCGATGCCCACGCCGACGATCCGGCGGTCGCTGACGATGTGCCCGGCCAGCGCCGTCACCACGCCCAGGACCATGAGGCCGAGGACCGGCGCGGCGGGGATCTCGGAGGTCGCCAGGAGCGCCATCGACCAGGACACGCGGGCGAGCATCCCATACCGACGCCTTGTCGAGTGACTACCCTTCACCCGGCGATGACCGTCACCCCCGCCTCCGTCGACGACGTCTCCGCCGGGCTCCGCTCCGTCGGCTACCTCCCCGGCGACGCCACCGCCCTCGTCTCCTATCTCGCCGCGCGCCTCGGCAAGCCGATCCTCGTCGAGGGTCCCGCCGGCGTCGGCAAGACCGAGCTGGCCAAGGCGCTGGCGACGTACCTGGAGCGCGATCTCGTACGCCTGCAGTGCTACGAGGGGCTCGACGAGGCCAAGGCCCTGTACGAGTGGAACTACCGCAAGCAGCTGCTGCGGATCCAGGCGGAAGCCAAGGAGAAAGACGGCCCCGCCCAACCCTGGTCGGACGTCCAGGAGGACATCTTCGGCGAGGAGTTCCTGCTCGAGCGGCCGCTGATGACCGCGATCGCCTCCCCGGAGCCGGTGGTCCTGCTGATCGACGAGATCGACAAGACCGACCAGGAGTTCGAGGCGATGCTCCTGGAGATCCTCAGCGACTTCCAGATCTCCATCCCCGAGCTGGGCACGGTGAGCGCCAAGAGCCACCCGGTGGTGCTGCTCACCTCCAACAACTCCCGCGAGCTGACCGAGGCGCTCAAGCGCCGCTGCCTCTACCTGTGGCTCGACTACCCGTCGCTCGAGCACGAGTTGGAGATCGTCCGCCTGCACACGCCCGACCTGGACGAGGCCCTCGGCCGGCGCCTGGTCGAGGTGGTGGCGATGGTCCGCGACCTCGACCTGAAGAAGCCGCCGTCGATCGCCGAATCGATCGACTGGGCCCGCGCGCTGCTGCTGCTCGGCGCCCAGGACATCGACGCCGACACGTTCAAGGAGACGATGAGCGTGATCGTCAAGCACCGCACCGACCTGGACATCGTGACCGAGCGCATCGGGGTCAAGCTCGGCTCCGGCGTCGGGGGAACGGCCCGTGGCGACGCCGCTCCGGCCAGGTAACCCCGGCGCGGGCGGAGCCGCGTCCCGGCCCGGCGCCCGCCGGCCCGGGGTGTCCACCCCGTGGGAGGCCCCCACGGGAATGGCCGGCAGCGTCCTGGGCTTCGGCGACGAGCTGCGCTCCGAGGGCGTGGCCATCGGCACCTCCGAGCTGCTCGACGCCTTCGACGCCCTCCAGGAGGTCGCCTGGACCGCCCCCGACGACTTCCGCGAGGCCCTCGCCGCCACGCTGGCCAAGTCGCCCGACGACCGCCGCACGTTCGACCTCGTCTTCGACCGCTACTTCTTCCGCGCCGCCGAGCTGGCCGCGGTGCGCGAGGGCGTGCGCGAGGACGGCGGGCTGGACCTCGACATGGACGGCGCGAACGCCGAGATGGACCTCGACGAGCTGCGCAAGCAGATCGCCCAGGCCGTCGCCGACGGCGAGGAGGGCAAGATGCGCGACCTCGCGCGCCTGGCCATCGCCGCGTTCGGTCGCCCCGGCGAGGGCTCCGGCGTGCTCGGCGTGGACGTCCAGCGGATCCGCCGCGCCCTGCAGCTCAAGGCGGAGCCCAACCCCGAGATGCCCCCGGAGGACCCGCGCAGCGAGGGCCTGCCCCGGGAGGACATCCGCCGCTTCGAGCAGATGCTGCGCCGGGAGCTGGAGCGCCGCCAGATCGAGCGCACCGAGACCCTCCCGCCGAGCCGGCCGCTCAACGAGCTGGAGCGCGCGCTGCCGAGCGGGCCGCTGCAGGATCTCGCCGCCGTCCACCGCGTCGTGGCCCAGCTGCGCCGACGGCTGAAGACGCAGGGCAACGAGAGCCGCGGCCACAAGCGCCACGCGCACGTCGACTTCCGCGCCACGATGCGCGCCTCGCTGCAGACCGGCGGCGTGCCGATCGACATCAAGTACCGGCCGGTGCGCCCGCGCCGCCCCGAGATCTACGTGCTGTGCGACGTCTCGACCTCGGTGACCAGCGCCTCGGTGTTCTTCCTGTCGGTGATGCACGCGCTGCACGACAGCTTCCGCAAGATGCGCTCGTTCGTGTTCATCGAGCGCATCAGCGAGGTCACCGACATCTTCCACAAGGAGCGCGACTTCAAGGCGGTCAACGAGGCGATCGCCAAGGACGCCGGCGTGGCCGACATCAGCGGCTACACCGACTACGGCCGCGTGTGGCGCGAGTTCCGCGAACTGGTGGAGGACGACCTGCACCCGCGGGCCACGGTCATCGTGCTCGGCGACGCCCGCACCAACGGACGCGACCCCGCGGCCGACACGTTCGCCCAGATCGCCGCACGGGCCGGCCGCACCTACTGGCTCAACCCCGAGCCGCACCTGTACTGGAACTACGGCGACTCGGTCATCTCCGCCTACGCCGAGCACTGCGAGGCCTACGAGTGCTGGACGGCCGAGCACCTGGAGAACTTCGTCAAGGCGCTGACCGCGCCGGACGCCGCGCGGCGCTGATCCAGGCCCGCGAGGGCGGACCGTCGCGTCCGGTCGCTAGTGTTCGCCTCCACGAATGACCCAGGGGGGCTGGCGGCAAGCCGGCTGAGATAGCGCACAGAGGCGGCGCTGACCCTTCGAACCTGTGGGGTAATGCCCGCGGAGGGAGCGATGACGACGAGGACCACAGCTCCCACGGCCACGCCGTGGGAAGCCAGCGAAGCGGACGGCACGGTCACCCTCACGGGCGTCTCGCGCACGTTCCCCGGCACGCGCCGCGGCCCGGCCGTGCTCGCCCTCGACGACGTCACCCTGCAGGCCACCGCGGGGGAGACGGTCGCCGTCGTCGGGCCGTCCGGCTGCGGCAAGTCCACGCTGCTGGACCTCGTCTGCGGGCTGCAGGCCCCCGACGCGGGCACCGTGGTCGCCGCTCCCGCCGCGCTCATGCCCCAGCACGACCTGCTGCTGCCGTGGGCCGGCGCCCTCGACAACGCGGCGCTCCCGCTGCGCCTGGCCGGCGCCTCCCGCGCCCAGGCCCGCGCCGCCGCCCACCCGCTGTTCGTGGAGCTCGGCCTGGCCGACTTCGAGCGCACGCGGCCCGACGCGCTCTCCGGGGGGATGCGCCAGCGCGTCGCCGTGCTCCGCACCCTGCTCGCCGGCCGGCCCGTGCTGTGCCTGGACGAGCCGTTCGGCGCGCTCGACGCGCTGACCCGCGACGACGCCCGCGTGTGGCTCCAGCAGGCGCTGTCCCGCGCGCCCCGGACCGTGCTGCTCGTGACCCACGACATGGAGGAGGCGGTGGTCCTCGCCGACCGCGTGATCGTCCTCTCCCCCCGGCCCGGCCGCGTCGTGGCCGACGTGCGGATCGACCTGCCCCGCCCCCGCCGCGCCGTCGACCCCGAGGTCGCCGCCCTGCGGGCCCGGCTCCTGGAGGCGATGCGCTGATGGCGGCCGTCCTCGTCGTGCTCGTGCTCCTCGGCGGCTGGCAGGCCTACTGCGAGGCCGGGGGCATCGACCCGATCATCCTGCCGTCGCCGACCGACATCGCCACCTCGCTGTGGGACGACCGCGCGCTGCTGTGGAGCCAGTTCCTGGTCACCGCCGAGGAGATGGTGCTCGGCCTCGCCGCCGCCGCCGTCATCGGCGTGCTGCTCGCCGTCGTCCTGCACGTCTCGCCGCTGCTGCGCCGGGCCCTGTACCCGCTCCTGATCGGCTCGCAGACCGTGCCGATCCCCATCCTCGCCCCGTTGCTCGTGGTGTGGCTCGGCTACGGCCTGGGCCCGAAGATCCTCATCGTCGCGCTCGTCTGCTTCTTCCCCATCGTCGTGCCAACGCTCGACGCCCTCGACGGCGCCCCGCCCGCCCAGGGCCGCGTCCTGCGCACGCTCGGCGCCTCGCGCTGGCAGCGCCTGCGCTACGCCGAGGCTCCCGGCGCGCTGCCCGGCCTGCTCACCGGCGCCAAGCTCAGCGTCGCCGTCGCGGCCATCGCCGCCGTGCTCGCCGAGCAGTCGGGCTCCAGCGAGGGTCTGGGCCACCTCATCGCCCAGGCCATCCCCCAGCTCGACACCGCCCGCGCCTGGGCGGCCGTCGTCGTCCTCTCCGCCTTCGCCATCCTGTTGTTCGCCGCGCTCGCCGTCGTGGAGCGACGGTTCGTACCGTGGTCCCATCGATCCCGAGGTTCCCACCCGTGACCCGCCACCGCCCCACCGTCCTGCTCTCCGCCGTCGCCGTGCTGCTGGCCGCCGTCGCCCTCGGCGCGTGCGGCAAGCGCGAGGAGACCGGCGCCTCCACCGGCACGGCCACCGCGCCGAAGACCACGACGAACGTCGACGTCATGCTCGATTACCTGCCCAACGTCGACCACGCCGGCCTCTACGCGGCGCTGGACGACGGTGAGTTCGCGCGGGCCGGCCTGAAGGTCACGCCCCGCGTCCCCGGCGACGCGGCCTCCCCCCTGAAGGTGCTGCTCGCCGGCAAGGCCGACATGGCCATCTCCTACGAGCCCGAGCTGCTCCTGGCCCGGGACAAGGGCGCCCAGCTCGTGTCGGTCGCGGCGATCGTGCAGCGCCCGCTGACGTCGATCATGTCGGTGGACGACAAGGTGAAGGAGCCCGCGGACCTGAAGGGCACGTCGGTCGGCACCGCCGGGATCCCGTACCAGTCGGCCTACCTGAAGACGATCCTCGGCGACGCGAGCGTGCCGGCGTCGAGCGTCGAGGAGATCAACGTCGGGTTCAACCTGATCCCGGCGATGCTGACCAAGAAGGTCGACGCCACGCTCGGCGCGTTCTGGAACGTCGAGGGCGTGCAGCTACGGCTCGACAAGAAGAAGCCGGCGATCATCCCGGTCGACGAGGCCGGCGTGCCGACCTACGACGAGCTCGTCCTCGTGGTGCGCAAGACGTTCGCGGAGGACAACGGCCCCACCATCCGCCGCTTCATCCAGGCCCTCTCCCGCGGGACCGACGCCGTGAAGGCCAACCCGGGCCTGGGCGTCGACGCGCTGATGAAGGCCGATCCGAGCCTGGACCGCAAGACCCTCGCCGCCCAGCTGAAGGCGACGCTGGACGCCAAGCCGCCGGTCTTCTACCCCGAGAAGGCGAAGGCCCCGTTCGGCTGGCAGGACCCGGCCGCGTGGGAGAAGTTCGGCGCGTGGATGCTCGACAACGGGCTGATCGACATCGCCCCGTCCAACGGCAGCATCACCAACGAGTTCCTCCCGGGCGAGGGCATCTGAGGCATCGGCCGGAGGCGTGGGCCTGGGGGCCCACGCACCGGCCGATGCCACTGCGGCAATCGGCTGGCGCCGATTCCCGCGGCCTCAGACCGATACCAGCGGCACGGGGGCCGGGGCGCGGCGCAGCTCCAGCGCGCCGTCCTCCACGGGGCCGTGGCGGAGCATGCGGATGTCGCGCACGTAGTTCTGGTGCAGGCGCCACGGCGTGCGGGCACCCTGCTTGGGGAACTGGTCCACCGCCCGCTGCACGTACCCCGCGTTGAGGTCGACGAACGCGTCCAGCGGGCCCGTGTCGCTCGCCCGGCGCCGCGGCGTGGCCTGCACGAAGCCGTGGGCGTCCATGTGGTTGAGCAGCCGCCCCACGAACGCGCCGACGAGGTCGCTCTTGAGGGTCCAGGAGGCGTTCGTGTACCCGAACGTGACCGCGAAGTTCGGCACGTCGCTGAGCATCATGCCCTTGTAGCCCACCTTCTCCGGCAGGGCGACGTCCTCCCCGTCCACGCTGAGCCGCATGCCGCCCAGCGCGAGCATCGTGAGCCCGGTGGCGGTGACGATCACGTCGGCCTCCAGCTCGCGGCCCGAGGCCAGGCGCAGCCCGGTCTCCGTGAACGTCTCGATCCGGTCGGTGACGATCGACGCCCGGCCCTCGCGCAGCGTGCGGAAGAGGTCGCCGTCCGGCACCAGGCACACGCGCTGGTCCCACGGGTCGTAGCGCGGGGTGAAGTCGCCGCCCAGGTCGTAGTCCGGCCCCAGCTCCTTCTCCACGCCCTTGCGGATCACCGCCTTGGCCAGCCGCGGCGCACGACGGCTGAGCTGGAAGAACAGGGTGGCGGTGAGGACGTTCTTCCACCGCACGAGGGAGTAGGCGGCCTTCATGGGCAGGCGGCGGCGCAGGACGTCCGCGACGGCGTCCTTGGCCGGCAGCGCCACCACGTAGCTCGGCGAGCGCTGCAGCATCGTCACGTGCGCGGCGCGCTCGGCCAGCGACGGCACGAGCGTCACCGCGGTCGCCCCGCTGCCGATGACCACGATCCGCTTGCCGGCGTAGTCGAGGTCCTCGTCCCAGTGCTGGGGATGGACGATCGGCCCGCCGAAGCGGTCCCGGCCGGGGAACTCGGGCGTGTAGCCCTCGTCGTAGCGGTAGTAGCCGGTGTTGGTGAAGAGGAAGCCGCAGGTCAGCGTGACCGTCTCCCCGGTGTCGCCGCGCTCGGCCGTGACCGTCCAGCGCGCGTCGGGCGTCGACCAGGCGGCGGCGACCACCCGGTGGCCGAACCGGACGTGGCGGTCGACCCCGTGGTCGTGGGCCGTGTCACGGATGTACTCGAGGATCGTGGGCCCGTCGGCGATGGCCTTGGCCGCGGTCCATGGCCGGAAGGCGTAGCCCAGCGTGTACATGTCCGAGTCCGAGCGGATCCCGGGATAGCGGAAGAGGTCCCACGTGCCGCCGATGACGTCCCGCGCCTCGAGGATCGCGTAGGACTTCCCGGGGCAGTCCGTCTCCAGATGGCAGGCCGCGCCGATCCCGGACAGGCCGGCCCCGACGATCAGGACGTCCACGTGCTCGATGCTCATCGGGGAAGTATCCCGCTCCCGCCGTCCCGGTCGGCCGGCCGGGGGAGCCCGGCTCGTAGCATTGAGGGCATGAGCACCACGAGACTCGAAGGAACCGCCGTCCTGGTGACCGGCGCGAGCAGCGGCATCGGCGAGGCGACCGCACTGGCCCTCGCCGCCGAGGGCGCGAGCGTCGCCCTCGCCGCCCGGCGCAAGGATCGGCTCGACGCCCTCGCCGACCGGATCGGGGAGGCGGGCGGCACCGCGCTGGCCCTGGAGGTCGACGTCACCGAGCAGGAGCAGGCCGCCGCCGCGGTCGCGGCGACCGTGGACGCGTTCGGGCGGCTGGACACCGTGATCAACAACGCCGGCGTGATGCTGCTCGGCCCGATCGAGGACGCGCCGGTCGAGGAGTGGGACCGCATGGTCGCCCTCAACCTCCAGGGCCTCCTCTACGTCGCCCACGCGGCCGTGCCCCACCTCCTCGCCGCGGCCGCGAACGGGCCGCGGCAGGTCGCCGACCTCGTGAACGTGAGCTCGGTGGCGGGCCGCATCGCCCGCTCCGGCTCGGGCGTCTACAACCTCACGAAGTTCGGGGTGGGCGCCTTCAGCGAGTCGATGCGCCAGGAGTTCGCCCGCCGTCACGTGCGCGTGGCCCTGGTCGAGCCCGGTGCCGTGGCCACCGAGCTGACCGACCACCTGCGCCCCGAGGTGAAGGAGACCGTGGCCAAGCGCTTCGCCGACATGGAGCGGCTGGAGGCCCAGGACATCGCCGAGTCGATCGCCTTCCTCGTCACCCGCCCGCGCCACGTGGCGATCAACGAGCTGCTGATCCGCCCGACGGAGCAGGAGGGCTAGCTGGCCGCGCGGAGCCCGACGGTCATCGGGCGCACGGCCACGGCGGCGCGCATCGCGTGCGCCGCCGCCAGGCCCGCGTAGGGCGCGTAGGGGGCGAAGAAGGCCCGGACCTCGTCCTCGGTGACCCGGGCGTGCGGGCTGCCCGTCTGCAGGCGCCCCACGAGCTTGAGCCAGGCCAGGTCGCCCGCGGGCAGCTGGTCCAGCCGGCCCTGGCCGTGCAGCGCGAGCACCTCGACCGTCCACGCCCCGATCCCCGGGATCGCCCGCAGGCGCCGCCAGCCGCGCTCGGGATCGGCGGGCGGCTGGCCGGCCGTGCCCAGGTCGATCCGCCCCGCCGCGACCTCGCGCGCCGCGCGGACCAGCGCGCGGGCGCGGCCCCCGCTCAGGTCCATGGACTGCAGCCGCGCCGGTGCGACCCCGGCCAGCGCCGCGGCGGCGGGCACGTCGCGCAGGCCGGTCCGCGGGCAGGCCGGGCCGATCGCCCGCACGATCCGCCGCTCGATCGCCACCGCCCGCGTGTACTCGATGAGCTGCTCGCAGATCGCCCACGCCAGCGCCTCGAAGGGGTCGGGCCGCCGGGCCACGCGCAGGCCGGGGCTGCGCCGCACGGATGGGCCGATCAGCGGGTCGTCGCGGAAGCGCTCGACGAACGCGCCGAGGTGGTCGTCCGCCCCGACCGTCCAGCGCATCCGGGCGATGCCCTCCTCGGCCAGGTCCCGGCGGTCGGCCTGGGCCCGGAACAGGAGCCGGGTGGGCGCGGGCTGCTCGACGGTGACCACGACGGGCTCGCCGTCCACGTGGAGGAGCCGGTCGAGGCCGCGCAGCCCCTGTCGGCCGGCGTGCGTGCGGGCCCGGGCCACCCCGTCCATCCCCGCGCCGGGCAGGCGCAGCGGCCAGCGGGGCGTGACCTCGGCGCGAACGGTGACGGCGGGCGGCGCGATCGCCGGCGGAGCGGTCAATCGCCCTTGTTGCCGAGCAGGTGCACGTCGACCAGGAACGAGCGGGACGCGACCACGTTGGCCAGCTCCCGCTTGCCCTTGCCCCCAGTGCGCTGCTTGGCGGCCGCCTTCCTGGTCCGGCGGCGCGACAGCGCGACGGCGGTGACGGCGCCGACCGCGAACCCCGTCGCGGCGACGGCCGCGGCCTGGGTGCGCACCAGCTCGCCGGCCGGCCGGCGCTCGGTCAGCGGGGCGGCGGGCGTGAAGGGCGCGGGCGCGGCGGCGTGCGGGGAGGGCTCCTCGCGGGGAGCCTCTTCCTCCTCGCCTTCCACGCTGCCTTCGACGACGTCGCTCACCCGAGGGAGTCTAGACCCCTACTCGGCCGGGATGAACTCGCCACCCGGATGGCTCGGCTCGGCGTCGTCCCGCAGGAGCCGCTCGTAGAAGCGGTAGCGCCGCACCACCTTGCCGCCCATGCCCTCCATCGCGCGGTTCATGGCGGTGTTGGTCTCGAGGATCCAGCCCATCTCGCCGCCCTTCTGCGGCGTGCGCGCGGCGGCGTCGAAGTGCATCTCGTAGAGCTTGGCGGCGACGCCGGCGTGCTGGTAGTCGCGCTTGACGCCGAGGGCGAACACGCGGACCTTGTTCACCTTCTTCTGGGCGCGCAGCAGCTTGAGGAACCCGAAGGGGAACAGCCGACCGTTGCCGGTGGCCTTGATCGCCTGGTTGAAGTCGGGCAGCGTCAGCGCCGCACCGACGACCTCGCCGGTGTCCTTCTTCTCCGCGATCATCGCCCAGTTCTCGTCCAGGACCGGCTTGAGCTCCTTGGCGTAGGCGCGGATCTCCTCCGGTGCCAGCGGCACGAAGCCCCAGTTCTTCTCCCACGCCTCGTTGTAGACCTCGAGGAAGCGCTCGGTCTCGGCGGCGATGTCCTTCTTGCGGAACGGGCGGCACACGATCCCGTGCTCGCTCTCGACCTGCTCGGCCATCGTCCAGATCGCCGGATGGACCTTGTCCCGGTCGGAGATGTACAGCTCCCACATGAGGGTGTCCATCGCCTTGAGCAGCCCGGCGTTCTCCAGCAGCACCCGGTAGTACGGGAAGTGCCAGTTGGTGAGGATGATCGGGTCGCGGTCGTAGCCCTCCACGAGCAGCCCGCACTCGTGGTTGGTGGTGAAGTCGAAGGGCCCGACCATCCGGTCGCGCCCCCGGGCCCGCAGCCACTCCTCGACCGCGGCGAGCAGCGCGTCGGCCACCTCCTGGTCGTCCACGCACTCGAAGAAGCCCCACTGGCCCCACTCGTTGTCCTGGAACCGGTTGAGGTTGTGGTCGACCTGGGCGGAGATGCGGCCGACGACCTCCCCGTCGCGGTAGGCGAGGAAGAGCTGCACGTCGGCGTGCTGGAAGAAGGCGTTCTTGGCGGGGTCCAGGTGGCGCTTGCGCTCGAAGCGCAAGGGGGGCACCCATGTAGGCTCCGCGGCATACAGCCGGTACGGAAGGTCGATGAACGCTTTGCGCTCCGCCTTCGTGGTCACCGGACGGATCTCGAGACTCACCGCGGGGACAGTACATGCCCGACACCACCACCGACGTCTTCCACAAGGCCCGCACCCACGAGCGCCTGGCGCAGCTCACGGCCGCGCGCGAGGCGGACCTCCTCCCCTACTTCCGGGTCGTGGAGGGGCCGGCCCGTCCCGTCATGGAGATGGAGGGCGCCCCGCGGATCATGCTCGGGTCCAACAACTACCTGGGGCTGACCGCGGACGAGCGCGTGATGCAGGGGGCCGAGCAGGCCCTCCACACGTACGGCACGGGCCTCACGGGCTCGCGCCTGCTCAACGGGACGATCACCGCCCACACCGAGCTCGAGCGCGAGATCGCCGCGTGGATGGACACCGACGACGCCCTCACCTTCACGACCGGGCACCAGGGCAACCTGGCCGTGCTCGGCACGATCCTCGGGCCGGGCGACACGGTGCTCGCCGACTCGGGCGACCACGCCTCGATCCTCGACGGCGTCCTGCTCTCCCGGGCCAAGATGCGCCCGTTCCGCCACAACCGGCTCGACCTGCTGGAGAAGCAGCTCAAGAAGGCGGTGGACGACGGGGGCGGGATCCTCGTCGTGGTCGACGGCGTGTTCTCGATGGAGGGCGACCTGCCCCCGCTGCCGGAGATCTGCGACCTGTGCGAGCGGTACGGGGCGCGGCTGATGGTCGACGAGGCCCACGGGGCCGGCGTGCTCGGCGCGCGCGGCGCGGGCGCCGCGGAGCTGATGGGCGTGGAGGATCGGGTCGACCTGCGCACCGGCACGTTCTCCAAGTCGCTGGCCTCCTGCGGCGGCTTCGTCGCCGGCCCGGCCGACGTCATCGACTACCTGCGGATCCAGTCGCGGGCCTTCCTCTTCACCGCCAGCGGCGTCCCCGCCGCGGTCGGCGCGGCGCTCGCCGCCCTGCGCGTCCTGCGCGGCGACGACGGCCCGGCGCTGCTCGCCGCGGTGCTGGCCAACGCCCGCTACCTGCGGGACGGCCTGCAGGAGCGCGGCTTCCGCGTGGTGCAGCCGCACACGCTGCCCGACGGGTCCAAGATCGTCACGCCGATCATCCCCGTCGAGGTCGGCGACGACTGGAAGGCGCTGCTGCTGTGGCGGGCGCTGTGGGACGCGGGCGTCTTCGTGAACACCGCCATCCACCCGGCCGTGCCGCCCGGCGGCGCGCTGCTGCGCACCTCGGTGATGGCCACCCACGACCGACCCACGCTGGACCGGTCGCTGGAGATCTTCTCGTCGGTGAAGGCCGCGTTCGAGGCCGAGCACGGCCCGCTGCCCGCGCCGCACGCGCCCGCCGCATAGGCCCGCCGACACAGCGTAACCGCGACGTGACGACGCGTTTCCAGATGACCGGGAAGCCGGTCTCATAGCAGGTTCCCCGGCCCCGGCCACGCCATCTCCCGGACGCCGCCGGACGGGTCCGGGCGCAAGACAAAACATGCGCTCTGAGCGAGCATTTCTCCGTTGCGGCGGTTGACCGGCAACCGGTCGCTGGCGTAGCTTCGCGGAACGTTCGAAACGCCGAACGGGGACGCACCTCAACCAGCATCCAGGACAGTACGCCCGGGATCGGACGGAACGGTTGAGGCTGCATCGAGGGTCCTCCGTGGCGTGCATTTCGACGACCCCATTCGAACTACGACAGTGCGTCATCCGTCTGAGGGGATGGATGACAGGGAGGACAGATGACCGCAACAGCGACGGTTGCCCATGGACCGCAGCACCTGCGTGCCCTGCAGCGTGCCAACGAGGTCCGGCTGGCCCGGGCCGAGCTCAAGCGCCGGGTGTCGTCCGGCGAGCTCACCGTGAGCGAAGTGGTGCTCACAGTGCCCTGGGAGACCGAGAGCATGACCATCTCCGACCTGCTCACCGCGCAGCGCCGCTGGGGGCACACCCGCTGCCGCCGCTTCCTGCAGGGCGTGCCGATGTCGGAGAGCAAGACCGTCGGTTCGATGACCGCCCGCCAGCGCAACGCCATCGCGTCGATGCTCGACGGCGCGACCAGCACCACCCCCGCCGCCGTGCGCGCCCCCGTGGGCGCCCTCGCGGCCGCCTAGACCAATCCGGACGGGGCCCGGCGCCACCATGGTGGCCGGGCGCCGGAGGTCCGCCGGCCGGCGGGACCCCGCCTAGACCGGCGTGACGATCTCGACGACGTGCCCGTCGGGATCGCGCAGGTACACCGACCGCAGCCCGCCGCGCTCCAGCACCTCGGTGGGCGCCACGCCGCGGCCCTCCAGGTGGATGCGCCAGGCGTCGAGCTCCTCGCTCGACGCGACGGAGAACGCCAGGTGGTGGGTCGACCCGACGCCGACCGTGCCCTGTCCCATCGCCGGGTACTCCAGGAACGTCACGAGGGTGCCGGGCGTGCCCGCGGGATCGCCGAACCAGAAGTGGCGCACGCCGGGATCGTCGTCGTTGGTCCCCTCGCGCACGAGCGTCAGCCCGAGCCCGTCGCGGTAGAACGCCGTGGTGGCGGCCAGGTCGCGGGAGATCAGCGTGACGTGGTGCAGGCCGAGCAGGCGCATCTGGCGCAGCGGGGCCTCCGGCGCCGCGGCCGGCGCCGGATCGGGCGCGAGCGGCGGCTCGGTGGGCGGCGGCAGGTCGTCCAGGGGATCGCTCACGCGCGGAACCCCAGGCCGCCGGCGCGGCGGACGAAGACGCGCCGCAGGATCCCGTAGGCCAGCACGCCGACGATGGCCCCGGCCGCGGCGATGAGGCCGCGGGCCGCCCCGGCGAAGTACAGCGGCGCCATGACCAGGATCGCGCACGCGACCGACAGCAGCGTGGTGTGGGAGCGGAAGCCCGCCAGGTGCTCGCGGATCGTCAGCTCCAGCGACGCCACGCAGATCAGGGCCACGCCGCCGGCGATCAGCGCCTCGCTCTGGGAGCCGTCGGCGATGAAGCCCCAGACGACGAGCACGATGCCCACGAAGATGAAGATCTCGACCAGCGGGAACGTCCCCCAGGGCGCCTCGGGGGCCTCGTCGGCCCGGGCGCGGGGTCGGAGCGTCGCGGGGGCGCGCTCGGGCGTGGCCGCGGGCGGCGCGATCGGGGCCTCACCGGCGACGGTGCTGCGCTTGCGGCTGCGTTTGCCCACAGCGGGATCGTAGTGCAGGCGAGGGATGCTGCTCGCCGGGCCGCCTCACGCGGCCCGGGTAACGGGCAGCCGGAGGAGACCTTGACGTGCCACCAGCCGGCGAGCATCCCGATCAGGCCCAGGCGGGGCCGGACCTGCCAGACGCCGCAGCCGGGCTCACCGAGGTCGCGGTTGGCCACGCGGTGCCACTTGTAGGACGACGGACGGGCCAGCATGTCCTCCAGGCGCCGGCGATGGCGCTCGCGCTCCTCCCCGCGCCGGTCCTCCTCGATGCGGGCCCGCCGCAGGCGCTCGGCCAGGTCGTCGCGCAGCGCCTCGAGCCCGCCGAGGTCGAGCACCCGGGCGGGCGCGACGCCGGCCCCCGGGCGGTCGGGGACCACGTCGCAGGCTACGTGCGCGGCGAGTTGCAGCTCCAGGCGGGCGACCTGGGCCCGCAGCGTGCGGCGGGCGGCCAGCACGGCGTCCCCCGGCGGGGCGGCGACGATGCAGCCGTGTGGTTCCAGAAGCACGGGTATCTCCTCGCCGCCGACTCTACCAGCGAAGTAGCAGACCGCGCAGGATTTCCGCGAACCGCTCAGACGTCGCGCACGGCCTCGGTCGCCGTCCACAGCGCCTCGCGCACGTGCAGGTCCGACACCCCGGGCACCTGCACGGTGAAGAGGAGGATCCGGCGGGTGCCGTGTGCCGGCCGGCGCTCGGCCAGCACGTCGCCGAACAGCGGGGCCACCGGCCCGTGGGCGTCGGCCACGAGCAGCCGGCCCGCCGCGAGCTCGTCCGGCGGCCGCTTGGCCGACCCCTCCCCCAGCCGCTCGCCGCTCCCCGCCGGCCGCAGCGTCAGCGCCCCGACCAGCAGCTCGGCGTCCATCGCCCACACCGGCACGCCGGTCTCGACGAGCGCGGCCAGGCACCCGTCCCCGATGCGGTCGCTGACCCGGAACCCGCCGTCCAGCAGGCGGGCGAGGATCGCGGCCTCGACCGGCGTGCGGGTCACGTCGGGGTCGATCCCCACGTGGCGGAAGAACACGCGGTAGGCGTGCGGCACCTCCTGGCGGCGCAGCTCCAGGGCGGTCGGGCCGCTGATCCGGTTGGCCAGCTGCCCGAGGCGGTACCGGCCGCCCTCGGTGCTGGGCCCCGGCACGCCGTCCAGCGCGACCCAGCGGACGGCCAGCCCGGGGAACTCCTCGGCCAGGACCGGGTCGATCGCGCCGCGGACGACCTCCGGGTCGTCGTCGCTCACGCCGGCGGTCTCCACCCGCGCGCCTGGGCGTGGCGCTCCAGCAGCGCGACCCGGTCGGCCAGCTCGGCCTCCCCGACCGTGCCGACGGTCGACCCGTCGACCCGGCCGCCCGGCAGGATGTAGGTGATGTGGGGGCAGACGGCCACGCCGTAGAGGTTGGCGAGCACCCCGTCGTAGTCGTACGCGACCGGGAAGCCCCAGCCCCGCGCCCCGGCCAGCGACGCCGCCTTCTTGCGGTCGCCCTTGATCGCGACCGCCGCGTACCGCACCCCGGGCGTCCGCGCGCGCACCCGCTCGACGACGTCGAGCTCCTGGGCGCAGCGCGACCCGGCGGTGACGAAGAAGACGAGCACCGTGGGCGCCGTCCGCGTCAGGTCGCAGGAGACCAGCGCCTGCGGGTCGCGCACGGAGCAGGCCGGCACCTTCCCCGCCTGCCCCTGGTTCGGCTTCGTGGCCACGTTGACCGCGCTGTCCGGCGGGGCCGAGCCCCCCGCCAGCGGTGCGGCGAACACCGGCGCGACCTTGCCCACCGGCACGCCGACGGAGCCGGGGCCGTCGCTGCGCAGCGTGTTGAGGGTGACGACGACGATCAGCGCGGCGGCGGCCAGCATGAGGAAGGCCCCGTAGCTGCGCATGCCCCGGGCGCGCGGGCGCGAGGGCCCCTGGGGGCCGCGGGGCTCCGGTCGCCGCGGAACGGGCCGCGCGGCCGGCGAGGCGGGCTCCGAGGGCTCCGTCGGGGCGGCGGGTGGGGGCGTCCGCGCCTCCGGCTCCTCCGGCGGCTCGAAGTCCAGCGGGCCCCGGTCGGTCATGGGGCCGGGCTCCCCGCGGGCACCGCCGCTTCGCCGGCGGGCGGCGCGGCCGCGCGCGCCGGCGGGCGGGACCGGACCGCGCGCCGCTCGGCGAGCGTCAGCACGGCGGGCAGCACGATCAGCACGCCCGCGAGGGAGACGGCCAGGTCGACCACCGTCACCGCGCCGAAGTCGCGCAGCATCCGGATGTCGCTGAGCATGAGGACGGCGAAGCCCGCGATGGCCGTCACGCCCGAGGCGACGACGACGAGGCCGGTCGACCGGTAGGTGCGGCGCAGCGCGTCCGCGTGCCCGTGGCCGTCGAGCCGCTCGCGCCGGTACCGCTCCGACAGCAGCACGCTGAACTCGGTCGCGATCGCGATGACCAGGCTGCCGAGCGCGACCGACATCGGGTTGAGCGGGATGCGCACCACGACGAGCACGAGCGCGGACCAGCCGGTGGCCAGCACGATCGGCACCAGCGGCAGCAGGGCCCGGCGGAAGGAGCGCAGGGCGACGAGCAGCACGCCGCCGACCAGGACGAGCCCCAGCAGGAGGGCCAGGAAGCGGCGACCGACCGAGGAGAGCTTCCCGTTGGCCTCCGCCGCCAGGACGGGCAGGCCCGCAAGCCGGGCGGTGACGCCCGCCGGCGGGTCCAGGTCCTCGCGCATCCCGTTCAGCACCTCGAGCTGCCGGTCCAGGCCGCCGACCTTCAGCCCGAACGCCAGCGTCGCCGCGTGCCGGTCCGGCGTCAGGACCCCCTGGGAGAAGTACGAGGGCACGGCGTCCAGGAGCGCGTCGACCTGCCGCTGGCTCCCGGCCGCCCCGCCGCTGAACAGGCTGGGCAAGGAGAAGGCGGGGCACAGCTCCGCCTTGCCGCAGCCACGCGCGTCGCTGTACCCGTACCGCTTGAGGACCCGCTCCTGGTAGTCCGCCATCCACGTGATGACGGCCGGGCTGGCGATCGCGTCGCCCTCCAGGACGACGTCCACCTCGCCCGAGACCCCGGTGCTGTCCTGCAGCGCGTTGAGGCCCTGCATCGCGGGGATGTCCTGCGGGACGAGCTTCTGCAGGTTGGACTCCACCCCGGTCTGGGTCTCCACGGCCCAGCCCACCGCGGCCAGGGCCACGGCGATGGCCAGCACCCGTCCCGGCCGGCCGACCGCGGTCCGCAGGGCGGCGCGCGCCCCGCGCACCGAGCGGGTGCGCACCCACGTCGCGGCCCGGTTGGCGGTGAGGATCTCCCCGGCGCCGTGCCACGCGGCGGCGAAGGCGGCCGAGGCGCGCGCCGCCAGCGCCGGCGGGCGGCGGCGCGCGTCGCCCACCCCCACCAGCACGGCGGTGCCGAGCACGAGCGCGCACAGCAGCGCCACGATGATCCCGGCGACGAGCAGGAAGCCGAACTGGCGGACCATCGGCACCGGCGACAGGGCCAGGGCCAGGAAGCCGGCGGCGGTCGCGGTCGCCGCCACCGCGATGGTCGGGACCCCGACCCGCGCGGCGGCCCGCGCCGCGTCCGCGAAGCCGCGCCGTCGCTCCTCCTGCTCCTCGAACACCCGGGCCTGGAGCTGGATGGCGTAGTCGACCCCGAGGCCGACGAGGATCGGGAGCACGCCGATGCTGGCCATCGTCAGCTTCTGGCCGGCCAGCGCGAACCCACCGAACGTGATCGCCGTCGCCCCCAGGGCCACCGCGAGGGGCAGCAGGCGCATGCGCGCCCGGAACACGAGCCCCAGCGCGAGCGCCATGACCAAGAACGCGGCGATCAGCAGCACGGCGAGCTGGCCGGTGATCGCGTCCGTGAGGTCCGCCACCAGGACGGGCACGCCGGTCACGACGTACTTCCCGCCGTTCTGGGGCTGCCACTGCGGCATCGCCACGGCGTCCCGCACCAGCGCGATCGCGGCGTCGCGCTGCTTCTCGCTCAGGCCGGCCCGCAGCCGGACCTGCACGAGCGCGCTGTCGGCGGTCGGGAAGAGGTAGGCGAACCGCTGCTTGGGCGTCCCCACCTTGCCGACGTCCGCGAACACCAGCTTGGAGACGAACTGCGGGTCGTTGACCGTGGGCAGCGACGCGGTGAGGTTGTACTGGAGGGCGAGCTGCGCGAGCTGCTGCATCGACTTCGTCGCCGACACGTCCTTGACGTCCTGGGCGAGCTTGGCCGCCTCCGCCGGCGTCTTGCCCGTCCGCAGCGCGGCGGTGCGCGCCTCCTTGGCCAGCTTCTCCGCCGTGGTCGTGGCGGTCTGCATCCGCTTCTGGACCTCGTCGCTGATCTGCCGGACCGCCTCGTTGATGAAGGTGCCGGGCCCGAAGACGAACTTGACGGCGTCGCTGGCGGCCAGCCGGGCGCACGGCCCGGAGCGCCCGCCGGGCGGCACGACGCGGGCCGGGATGTTGCCCGCCAGGCACCCCTCCAGCCCGATCAGCCGGTTGAGGTCGCTGGTCAGCACCAGCCGGGGCAGCGACCCCTGCACCAGCACGTAGATCGCGTCCTCGCCGAACCGCTCGCGCTGCGTCTCGGTCGCCTGCCAGGAGCCGCTGTCGCGCTCCACCAACGTGTCGGTGCCGGCGCTGGTCTGCAGGGTCAGCGCCGCGCCGGCCCCGCCGAGCACGAGCACGAGCACCGCCAGGCCCGCGAGCAGCGGCCGCCGAGCCGCAAGGCCCATGATGGCTCGAACGAGACGCGTCACGCCCGAACCGTACCCTGGACCCCCATTGGTTCGGTGTTAACGGCGCCGGAGCGCGTCGGCGGGCATCTACCGGCGGGCGACGGGCTTCGTGCTCGCCGTGATCTGCGGGTAGGTGGTGAGCGACCCGTCGGCGTTGGGGAACTTGTTCTGGATCTGGCAGCGCGGCGCCACGACGGCGGAGCCGTTCTCGTTGCCCAGGAAGGCCTGCTGCACGATCTGCGCGCGCAGATCCTGCTCGAAGCCGTGGGTCGGGAGCGGCTGCCCGGGCCCGAGCGCGGGCACGGAGTTGCCGCAGCTGCGCGTGTCGTAGGAGAGCAGCCCGCTCTTGAGGAGCGTGAAGGCCTCCGGGTACGTGTAGGCCGAGGCGCGCGTCGTACCGAGCCGGTTGGGGTACCCGGCCAGGTTCTCGGGGCCCAGCGGGTTGACCGTGCGCAGGTAGTGGAGGGGCGCACCCGTGTCGGAGCCGCCGGGCGGCTGGACGGCCTGGGTGGCGGCGGCCGAGTTGCCGAAGAACGCGGTCAGCTCGTGCTTGTAGAAGCCCAGGCCGTAGAGCACCGGGATGAGCTGGCGCAGCGGCTGGTCGACGGCGCCGAGCAGCGGCGTGATCGTCGGCAGGAACTTCTGGATCGCCGGCAGGCCCTCGGCGGCGTTGGTGATGACCGGCGCGACGTTGGTGAACAGCGCCTTGAGCGTCGGCGACAGCGCGTCGAGGTCCTCGAGCGTCGGCGTGAGCTGGTCGGCCACCGGCTGCAGCTGGGTGACGAGCGGGTTGGCGTTGTGGGCGAAGTCGTCCAGCGCGTTGAGCGTCGTGGTCGACTCCTTCTCGAACGTGGGCAGCGCGCGGAAGATCTCCTGGAGCTGCTGGTCGCGCTGGGCCGTCGTGGCGAACACGGTGTTGGCGTTCGTGATGAGGCCGCTCAGCTGTCCGCGGCGGGTCGAGAGCGCGTCGAAGACGGTGCCGGTGTTGCGCACGAGCCGGCGCACGGCCCCTACCTGCGAGTTGAGCAGGGACACCAGCTCGTCCGTGTTGTCGACGAACGGAGGCAGCGTGCCGAGCGCGTTGGAGAGGTCCCGGCCCCGGCCGGCCGTGGCGACGGCCGTGCTCTGGACCCACGTCGCGAACGCCGCGCGGGTCTTCGGGTCGAACGTGCTGAGCAGGTCGTCGAACTGGACGGTCGGCGCGACCTGGCCCGCGGCGAGGCGGCCGTTCTCGGGGATGTCGGGCCCGCCGGGCGCCCCGGGCGTCAGCTCGACGTAGGTCTCCCCCAGCAGCGTCTTCTGACGCAGGATCGCGCGGGTGTCCTTGGCCATCGGCGCGAACTTGCTGTCGATCTGGACGGTCGCCTCGGTGGTGCCGTTGCGGTTGGCCTCCAGCTTGGTCACCTTGCCCACGGAGACGCCGGAGATGCGCACGTCCGCCTCCTGGGCCAGCTGCCCGGCCTGCGGGAAGCTCACCTGGATGCGGTAGCCCTGGGGCTTCAGCGGGGTCGGGCCGCCGAAGGCGAGCCACAGGAAGAGGAGGAGCCCGAAGCACGACAGCGCGAAGACGACCATCGTGAGGATCCGGCCGAGGGAGGGGGCCTGCTTCTGCATCTAGCGCGTCCCTCCGGTGTCCGGCGTCGCGGTGAGCGGCGGCGTGACGGTCGTCGTGACCGGCGCGGAGGCGGTCTCCGGCGCGGCGGTCTCGTCACCGGCGTCCGCCACCGTCGACGGATCCGCGGCGTCGGCGCTCGGCGTCGTGGTCGTGGTCGTCTCCGTGTCCGTCCCGGTCGACGACGCGGGCGAGGAGGTCGAGACCGACCGCCGCCCGGGCCCGCTGGTGCAGGGCCCGTTGCCCTCGCCCGGCGGGGTCTCCTCGGGCGTGGGCGCGTTGATCAGCGCCGACAGCGTGTTCAACGGCTTGACGCCGCCCGCGAGGTTGTAGACCGTCTTGGCGTTCGGGCAGTTGACCATGAACAGGCCGCGGCGCACCGGACCGAGCGCGTCCTGGTTGGTGAAGAGCAGCGGCCCGATGTGGTTGAGCCAGGCCAGCCAGTACAGGTAGCCCTCGTTGGCGCTGCCCTTCGGGTTGTAGGCCAGCATGTCGAACGCGTAGTTGAGGACGCCGAACGACGACGCGAGGTTCGGCGTGGCGGTCGCCAGATCGGCGCTCGCGGGCTTCAGGTTGGCCACGGTGGGCTGCGCCGCCTTCGAGAACGGACGCAGCTGCGTCTTGAGCACCTCGGTGGTCTGGTCGAAGAAGTCCTGCGAGGTGATCGAGACCGACTTCAGGTTGCGGGCGAAGGGCCGCAGCGCGTTCAGCGAGGGCCCGAGCGTCTGGCCGAGCTTGTCCGCGCTGATCACGGCGGAGTTGGTCGCCTCGAGCGCGGTGGGCAGCTCGCTGAGCGCCGTGGCCAGGCTCTGGTCCTGGTTGGCGAACGAGCGGAACACCGCGTTGGAGCTGTCCACGAAGGCCGACAGGTCCTCGTCCTTGGCCGACAGGGCCTCGGTGATGAGCCGCAGGTTGTGGATGTTGCGGGCGATGTTCTGGCGCCGCTCCGCGAGCAGCTTGGTGGCCTTCTCGGTGTCCCGGGCCAGCGGATCGAACCGCTTGAGCGTCGCCGCGAGCTCCTGGCGGTTGCCCTTCAGGCCCTCGCCGGCGCCGCCGATCAGCAGCTTGAGGTAGTTGCGGGTGCCCGTGTCGAGCGACGCGAGCACCTCGTCGGGGTTCACGTTCGGCAACGTCTGCGACACCGGGATCGTGTAGCCGTCCGGGGCGCTGCCGGACGACTTCGTCCCCGGGTTGAGCTGCAGCAGCATGTCGTTGAGACCCGTCTTGGGTCGGGTGAGGACCGTGGCGTTCTTGTTGATGTCGTCCGCGTACTGCGCCTTGATGCTCATCTTCACGACGGCGCGGCCGTTCTGCAGCGTCACCGCGGAGATCTCGCCGACCGGCACGCCGGCCATCGCCACCGTCTGGCCCTGGCCCGGCGTGATCGCCTGCGCCGTCTGCATCTCGGCGTTCAGCGTGTAGAACTCGGTGCCCACGAACGGGACCCACGCGGGCAGGTAGAACCGCTGGTTGGAGAGGATGTACCCGCCGACGAACACGGCGATCAACGCGAGCACGATCATCGCGAGCGCGTCGCTGGAGTAGTCCTTGAAGGCCTTCTTCACGGTGTGCCCCCCTTCGCGTCGCGGTAGGGGTTGAGCCGCTCCAGCAGCGCGCCCGCGACGGAGTCGCCGGCGGGGGCGCGGCGCGTGGCGGACGTCCCGCCCGTGGACGGGGCGACCGGCTCGGAGGGCGTGGTCGTCGTCGGCGCGGAGCGGGTCGCCGTCGGCGTCGCCGACCCGGTGCCGGTGCCGTTCGGGCCGCTGAGGCTGGTGGGCATCACGCCGGGGGCGCCGCCCTCCTTCGGACCGACACCGGCGCCGTTGACGTCGGGCAGGTCCTGCGTGTAGCACGGCTGGCTGGTGACCTTCGGCGGGGCCTTGGAGCCCTTGTACGGCGGGCGCGAGCCCTGCGAGGGGGCGATCGCGTTGCCGGCCATCGGACGGCCCTTCGAGCTGTAGTACGGGCCCGTGGTCACGCGGTAGGCGCCGCCGCCGGGCTGGAAGCGCACGTACTGGCCGTTGCCGTCGAACGCCTGGCCCTCGCCCGCGAGGCCGACCATCGAGTACCAGAACTCCTTGTAGTTCTCCGCGCCGGACGTGAAGGCGCCGTCCTCGACCTTGATGTCGCCGGCCGGCAGGAAGACCTTCGTCTGGCAGAGCGAGAACAGGTCGGTCTCGTGGAACAGCGACTGGCCCGAGGACGTCGTGCTGGCCAGGCTGGCCGTGGTCGGCTGCAGGTTCTTCAGCAGGCCGCCGAGCTCGGCGTCGGAGACCAGCGGCGTGGCCTGGGCCACCCACGGGAGGGCCGCGTCGATCGTCGGCTGCGTCTCCTTGACGCCCGGGATCAGCTCGAGCGCGAAGGCGCGGGTCGCGGGAAAGGAGTCGTTGAGGCTCACGAGCGCCTTGTCGGTGTTGGTCAGCGTCGGTCCGAGCAGGCCGATGGCCCGGCTCAGGTTGGTCGACTGGGAGGCGAACGCCGACATCGTCGTGTTGAAGTTGGTGACGAGGTCCTGCAGCACCGTCTCGTTGCGGTTCAGGGCCTTGCTCACGGTGCCCAGGGAGGTGATCAGCTTGGACAGGTCGCCGGACTCGGTCCCCAGGAACGCCTGGTTCACGATCGCCGTGCCCTTCAGCGCGGCCGGCGAGTAGTCGAGCGTCTGGTTGAGCGCCTGGGCGGCCGTCTTGCCCTGGACCGACGGGTCCTGCGTGAGGTCCTGCGCCGGGGTGGGCTTGTCGTTCAGCGCGCCGCCGAAGCTCTGCAGGAGCTCCTGGAGGTCCTGGCGCGTCGGCTGCTGCAGCGTGGTGAGCACCTCGTCGAGCTGCACCGGCGTGGCCGTCTGCGTGATGGCGATCGTGTCGCCGTCCGACAGCGCGGGCTGGGACGGCGTGCCCGGCTTGAGGTCGACGAAGAAGTTGCCCTCCAGGAAGATGCGCGGGCGGATCTTCAGCTCCGCGTCCTTGTGGATGGGCAGGCCCGTGTCGTCGATCTCCATGCTCACGACGGCCGCGTTGGTGCCCGGCTCGCGCTTGACCTCCGTGACCTTGCCGACGTTGACGCCGGCGATGCGCACCGGCGAGGCGGGGCGGATCGAGTTCGCGCTCGTGAACACCGCGTTGAGCCGGAACCCGTGGGTGAACGGGACCGCCTTCGTGAAGCCGAAGTAGGTGATGACCACGATGACGATCGCGGCCAGGACGCCGACCGTCACGGGGCTCCACCCCGTGCGGTCCTTGCGCAGCGTGCGCGGCTTCTTGCTGGAGGAGGCCATCAGTTGGTCCTCGACGTGAGGAGGCCCTGGTTGCCGGGCTGGTTGCCGATGACCTGCTTGCCGTCGATGTAGTCCTCGTTGCCGGCCTCGCACTCGAACGTCTGGCCGGGGGCCGCCGTGTTGGGGTAGTAGTTGGAGTGCAGGAAGTTCGCGAGGTCCGGGCCGTTGGCCGGAGCGTCGGCGGGCAGGGCCTCGGTGTTCTTCGTCCGCGCCGGGTTGGCCACGTTGAACGGGGCTGCGGTCACGGCGAAGCGCTGTGCGGTGCCCACGGTGTCGCCCTCGCTGAGGAGGCTGGCCGCGTTGCGCAGGAGGATCGACACGTAGTTGCAGACCGTCTGCGACGGGGTGAAGAAGTCGAGCGTCGGCTGCAGCGTCGTGGAGGCGGACGTGAGGTCCTTGACGCCGAGCGTGACCAGCGGGTCGGTCGAGAAGGTCTGGACGGCCTTGAACGTGGGGATCAGCGCCTGGTTGAACTTGACCGACCGCTCGAGCTGCGGCGTGCCGATGGTGACCGCGTCGGCCAGGTCGGGCGCGGCGTGGCGCAGGGCCGTCACGCCCGGGTCCAGCTTCTTCCACAGCTCGGCCGAGTTGGCCAGGAAGACCTGCTGGAACGGGAAGACCCGGATGGCGGCCTGCTGGGCGGGCACGCCGGCGGAGATCGACTCCTGCAGGTACGGGCGGGCCACCTTGGCCAGCGCGCCGAACGTGGTGTCCAGGTTGACGAACAGCGAGGCCTGCTGGGCCGCGACGGGCGCGACCTCGGCCGCCGTCTGCCCGAGCGCCTGGAACAGCTCACCGAGCTTCGTGCGGCGGTCGGCCAGGTTGGCCGCGACGGGGATCAGCGTGCGCAGCAGCTGCGGCGCGTCCTCGATCGCCCGGTTGAGGTCCGTGCCTCGACCCGCGAAGCCGTTGCCGAACTCGAAGAGGTTGACCTGGGAGGCCGCGCGCGTCTTGGCGTCGAACATGTTCACGAAGTCGTCGAACTCGACCGGCTCGGGCCGCGCCTGCCGCTCGGGGATCGTGCCCCCGTCGGGGAAGCCCTTGGCCGACGTCCCCTTGGCGATCTGCAGGTACTTCAGGCCCAGCGTCGACCGGGGCCGGATGACCACCGTGGAGTCGACGGGGAGCGGCTTGACCTGCGTCTCCAGCTTGGTGTGCAGGATCGCGTAGTCGCGGCCGTTCTTGCGCGAGCCCACGTCGATCTTGTCGATGACGCCCACGCGCGTGCCGCCGATGCGCACCTCGTTGCCCGCCGTCAGGTTCGCCGCGTTGGGCACCTGCACGTTGAGGTCGTACGTCGGCACGAACGGCAGGCCGGAGTTGGCGTTGTAGGCCAGGAACACGGCGACGATCACCACCAGCGTGGTGGCGGCGCCGATCAGGACCGGGTTGGCGGCGATGGAGTTGCGCCTCATCAGTTGCCCAGGAGGTAGTTGAGGAGGCTGCCCGACGGATCGGCGTCGCCCGCGGCGTCCGAGGAGGACGACGGCGCGGCGGCCGCGGGCTTCTCCTTGCGGTCGGGGTCGGGGAGCACGGTGTCCGGGAGCTTGATGGCCCCGTCCGACGGCGCGGCGGCGTCCGGCGTGGTGGCCGTGCCCGGGGCGGCGCCGCTCGAGGCGGCGTCCGTCGTCGCGCCCTGCGTGGCGGCGTCCGTCCCGGCGTCGGGGAGCGAGACCGACCGGCGTCCGGCCTCGTCCCGGCGCTTGAGCTCGCGCTTGTTCCCGCTGTCGAACAGCGCCGAGCACCGCTGCGCCCAGGCGACGGTGTACTCGGTGCAGAGGTTGGCCAGGAGCTCCGTGCGGAGGTAGTGGCCGAACGTGTCGTAGCCGTTGACCGAGGCGACTCCGTAGTAGATGAAGTCCATCAGGTGGTCGACGCCGTCGGTGCTCTTCAGCGACGTGAGGAGGTCCTTGAGGTCGACCGACACCGGCGCGATCGTCTTGCCCAGCGCCTTGAGGTCCTTGCTCAACGGGTTGGCGGCGACGAACGCCTCCGAGCCGGCGTCGGCCGCGTCGCCCAGCGTCTCGAAGGCGGGGACGGCCGCGCGGTTGAAGTCCGGCAGCTGGTCCGACAGGCGGTTGAGGCTCGGCGCCGCGGCGCCGAGGTTCTGCAGCACGGGCGTGAACTCGTCGGAGAAGCCCTGCAGCTGCTTCATGGTGGGCGTCAGCTCGGCCAGGAACTGCGGCAGCAGCTCGAGGTTCTTCTCGAAGTCCGCGCTGCGCTCGGCCGTCGCCTCGTTGACGGTGTTGGCCTGCTTGAAGTAGTCGGCCAGCTGCTCGCGGTCCTTGGCCAGCGGCGCCAGCGCCTTGTCGCCGTTGACCGCCAGGTCGGCGAGCACCTTGTTCTGCTTGGCCAGGATCGCGACGACCTTGTCGAGGTTGCGCAGTGCCGGGTTGGCGGCGCGGATCGTCTTGCTCAGGTCCTTGCCCCGGGCGCCGAGCCCGATGCCGAACTCGTTGAGCAGCACGGTCAGCCGTTCCCGGAACGGCAGCCGCATGATGTTGTTGACCAGGTCCAGGTCGACCGGCGTCACCGTGTTGCTGGCCGGCAGGAGGTACTGCCCCTTGCCCGGGCCGTTCTCGATCTCCCGGAGCTTGGGCGACGGGTTGTCGCCGACCGGATGCGGCTGGGTCGGGGTGCACTCGACGTAGCGCTCGCCGATGAACGACTGCGGGCGGATCGTGCAGGAGGCGTCCTGGCGGAAGTCCTGGAAGCCCTTGTTCTCGATGTCCAGGACGACGGCGGCCTGGTGGCCGTTGCTCGCCGTCTCCAGCGCGCCGATCGACCCGACGACCACGCCGGCGACCTTCACGTCCTCCCCGGGGATGACGGTGAACGCGTTGCGGAAGATCGCGCGGACCTGGTACGTGTTGTCGTCGTCGCCCCCGCCGACGGCGAGGAAGACGAGCACGACGGCGGCGACGAGCACCGCGACGATGGCGACGATCCGCTTCATGAGCCCGGGACCGCCAGGCTGGGGTCGCAGTCGAGCTGCCCGTCGGAGTCGCGGAACGGCGCGGAGCCGTCGGCCGGGAACTGCGTGGCCGCGCCCGGGCACCGTTTGACGACGCCGGTCTGGAAGCCCTGGAGCTTCTGGGACGGCGGGATCACCTGGAGCGTGTTGTTCTGGTCCAGGCTGTACGAGTCGAAGATCGGCTGGACGCGCGCGTAGTGGCCGTTGGCGTCGTAGTTGGAGGTGCTCTGGCCGAAGTCCCGCAGCCAGCCGACGAAGTCAGGCGTGTACGGGCGCAGGAACTTGAGGACCGGCGTGGCCTTCTCCAGCGCCGCGATGTTGTGCGGCACGGCCTTGACGGCGGCGCTCGTGAGGCCCGGCGAGGCCTTCAGGAGGTCGGCCAGGTCGTTGTCGGGGCCGGGCTGCGCGAACGTCTTGGCCAGCGACTGCAGCGTCGGGTCGGCGCCCCGCAGCAGCGGCCGCACCTGCTTGAGGAAGGCGGCGAGGTTCTTCGTGGCCGGCTTGGACACGTCCACGAGCTGGTCCATGTCGTCGAGCGTCGAGCGCAGGTTGACGAACGTCGTGCTGCCCTGGCGCAGCGTCTGGGGCAGGACCTGCAGCGCGTTGTTGAGGCCCTGGTTCTGCTGGGCCACGGCACCGGCGGTCGTGTTGGCGTTCGAGACGAGGCTGGTGATCTGCTCGCTGCGCTCCGACAGCGCGGTGACCAGCCCGGCCGTGTTGAGCACGAAGTCCTGGAAGCTGCTCTGGTCCTTCGTCAGCTCGGCGGCCAGCGAGGACGTCGAGGACAGCGCGGGCGCGAAGTACTTCAGCGCCTCGTTCGCCTGCGGCCCCTTCCCCTCGTACTGGGCGGCGAAGCCCTGGATCAGGTTCTGCAGGCCCTTGCGGGTCTTGGGGTCGAGCGTGTCGAAGATCTGGTCCAGGTCGACGGCGGACGTGGTGTCCTGCGCGTCGAGCGTGGTGCCCTCGTCGATGACCGCCGCGTTGCTGGGCCCGGGCCGCAGCGCGATGTAGCGGTTGGCCACGCCGGAGAGCGACGTGAGGCGCACGGTCGCGGTGGTGCCGCGGTGCAGCGTCCAGCCGTCTTCCAGCTCGATGCCGACGGCGGCCTGGTTGTCGTTGGTCAGCTCGATGCTGGTGATCGACCCCACGCGGTGGCCGCCGATCTGCACGTCATCGTCGGTGACCAGCTGGCTGGCGTTCTGGAAGATCAGCGTGTACTGCTTGCCGGAGCCGCCGCCGAACAGCACGATGCCCACCGCCACGACGGCGACGACCAGCACCCCGAGGACCGCTGCGCGGGCAAGGGTCATCGGACGGCCTCGAGGGCGTCATGGGTACGGGGAAGCGTCGGACGGATCGGAATCGGTGGGTACTGCGAGTTTGGACGGATGCTTGATGCTGATGCACGCGTGTTGAGTGCATGTGAAGGTGCTGCGGCCCTGCTTGACGCGAGGAGCGTCATTCCATTCCGAGGGGCCCCTGCGACTCACCGGAAAGGAATTGCCTGACGAACGGGTTGTCGGAGGCGAACAGCTCCTCCGCGGGACCCGACTCCACGATGCGCCCTCGCCACAGCACGGAGATGTGCTCGGCGACCCTGCGGGCGCTCATGATGTCGTGCGTGATGACCACGTAGGCCCCACCGTTCTCCTCGTGGATCTCCTGGATCAGCTCGCACAGCAGTGCCGTGCGGACCGGGTCCAGGCCCGAATCGGGCTCGTCGAAGAGGACGATGTCCGGATCCAGCACGAGCGCCCGGGCGAAGCCGGCGCGCTTGCGCATGCCCCCGGAGAGCTCGTTCGGGTACTTGTCGTGCGCACCGCCGAGGCCTACCTCTTCGAGACGCCGGTTGACGATCTCTCCGATCTCCTCCTCGCCCTTGTCGGTGTGCTGACGAAGGGGGAACGCGACGTTGTCCCACAGGTTCATCGAGCCGAACAGGGCCCCGTCCTGGAAGAGCACGCCGAACTTCTTGCGCATCTCGAAGAGATCGTCATCGGCCATGTGGGGCACGGATTCCCCGTGGACGATGATGTCGCCCTGGTCCGGGTACAGCAGCCCGACCATGTGCTTGATGCACACGGACTTGCCGGTGCCCGACGGCCCCAGGATCATCGAGATCTTGTCCTCGGGGATGCCCATGTTCAGGCCCTTGAGGATCTTGTTGCGGCCGAAGGCCTTGTGGACGTCGACGAACTCGATCGCGTCCGGGACGCCGGTGGGCCGGTTGAGCCCGGTGTGCCACTGGTACTCCTCGGCGTCCGTGGCGTCCGGCGACAGCGGCTCGTGCACGACGGAGACGCGCGTGGGCTCCTCCGCCTCGGGCTCGTCGGCGGCCAGGGAGCCGGTGTCGGCCTCCACCTCGGCCGCGGCCTGGCGCTCGTCGGCGCGCATCGCGGCCGAGTCGCCCTCGAGCTGGTCGTCCGTCGGCATCGCCGCGGGCGGGGTCTCCTCGCCGTCGATCGCCTCTGGCTCGTATTCGCGTTCGTCCGCCATGTCAGCCTCCGATCGGGGCTCTGGGGTTTGCTCCCCAGAAGACCTGCGTGCCGAGCATCCCGATGAGGTGCACGAGCACGATGTTCAACACCATCGACTTCGCGGTCGCGGTACCGACCCCGACGGGGCCACCGCTCGCGTTGTAACCGTAATAGCAGCCGACGAGCACGATGACCGTGGCCATGGACATGCCCTTGATCAGGCTGAACAGCAGGTCGCCCGGGTTCTGGAACATCCAGAAGATGAGGAAGTAGCCGCCGGACGAGACCTCGCCGATCTGCTCGACCACCGCCAGGTAGCTGGCCAGGAAGCCGGCGCCGACGGCCGCGATGTACATGAAGGGCAGGACCATCCACGCCGCGAGCATGCGCGTGGCGCACAGGAACGTGACGGAGTTGATGCCCATGACCTCCAGGGCGTCGATCTCGTCGGAGATCCGCATCGAGCCGAGCTCGGCCACGATGCCGGTGCCGACCTTGGCGGCCATCATGTAGCCGAAGGCGTACGGGACGAGCTCGCGCAGGTCGCACCAGGCGGCGAACACGCCCGCGTACGCCGGTGAGCCGACGGAGCGGTTGAAGTACGCGCCCTCGATGCCGCACTGCAGGCCGATGATGAAGACCAGGCCCCAGATGACCAGCGTCGAGCTGAGCACGAGGATGCCGGACTGGCGCAGCGCCTCGCCGAAGAAGCGGAAGACGCGCAGCCCGAAGATCTGTCCGAGGATCTTCCCGCAGAACTTGATGATCTCGCCGAACGAGGCGAACCACTCACGCGGGACGGCCAACCAGGAGGAAGCGTTCATTTGATGATGTTGATCTCCGGGTGGGTGGCCAGGAGCGTCTGCGTGAAGACGTAGTTGAACGCGAAGATGCCGAGGAAGGCGATGACGACCGCCTGGTTCACGGCTCGACCCACGCCGGCGG
>Ga0164241_10001364_pt1 | contig 30667 bp, 26 predicted proteins | sample OricomyardsoilBY_FD_108780 | JGI IMG/M metagenome (GOLD analysis project Ga0164241, IMG submission 108780) | Backyard soil microbial communities from Emeryville, California, USA - Original compost - Back yard soil (BY) | ecosystem: Environmental > Terrestrial > Soil > Unclassified | place: USA... | reverse complement strand
GACCAACACCGTTGCGACTCATGTCAGCACCAATTCCATTGGCAATACCATCAACATATTTTTCAACGGCAAAATTCCCGACGCACTGGCGAAGGGAAAATTTAATTTCAACGTCCGTTTGCGTTACGAGCAGACCGATGAAGAAGGCGTCAGCGCCATCACCAAAAATTCCTATGCGCCGACCATTCGCACGCGGTTTGGTTACACGACCGCGCCGCTTTATGGTTTTCAAGGCATGGTCGAAGGCGCGAACACTTCCGTCATCGGCCCGGAACATAATTACAACGCCGCCGGTTCCAACGGGCAGGGTGCGCGTCCGTCCGTCGCCGATCCGTCCCTGACGCGGCTTGATCAAGCCTGGCTCGGTTATAGTTACCACAATTATTTCAAAGCCAAAGTCGGCGAACAAACCATCAATCTGGACAACCAACGGTTCATCGGCAATTCCGGCTGGTGGCAAAACATTCAAACGTTTGACGCGGTCAGCGCCGGCAGCGAACCCGTCAAAGATTTGAATTTGTTTTACGCCTACATTTGGGACGTTCACCGCGTGTTCGGTGACGTGGATGGTTTGCCAGCGGCCAACACGGATTTCGATTCCGATTCGCATTTGTTCAACGTCTCCTATTCCGGCTGGAAATACGGACGCTTTGTCGGCTACGCCTATCTTTTGGATTTGCACAATGCCGCCGGCAACGCCAGTTCGTCCGCGACCTACGGCGGTTATTTTGCGGGCAGCGCGCCGGTTTGCGGCAAACTGTCCGTTGACTATCGCGCGGAATTTGCGTGGCAAACCGATTACGCCGACAGCCCGTTGCGTTACGGCGCGGCGTATTACAATCTCGAAGCGGGCGTAAGTTTCAAACCGTTTGCCTTTGGCGCGGGTGTTGAAAATCTCGGCAGCGGAGCGAATTCCGGCGCGGGCGGCGGACGCGCTGCGTTTCAAACGCCGTTGGCCACGCTCCACCCTTTCAACGGTTGGGACGATGTTTTTTCCGCGACCCCGGCGAACGGCTTGCGCGATGTGTATGCCTACGCGCAAGTGACGTTGCCGCTGCAAATTCCCGTCCGCTTTATTTATCACAAATTCGACGCCGACCACGGCGACGGCGATTACGGCAATGAATTCGACGTCGTCGCTTCCAAAAAATTCGGCAAACATTGGACCGCGTCGGTCAAATACGCCTACTATCAAGGTCAGGACGCTGCGCCGCCGTCTTTGGCCGTGGGCGGCGTGGACATCCAAAAATTCTGGGCACAGGTCGAATTCAACTTCTGAACCAGCAGTCCGCCGGCGTCGCTCCGGACGTTGGCAGAAATCAACCGATGACAAATCCGAGTTTGCCTTACATCCCCGAAACCGCGCCGTTCAGTCTCGAACAGCGCGCGTGGCTCAACGGCTTTTTTGCCGGCCTGTTCGCGCAAGGTGCAAACGGCCCGACGGCACAGAGCCAAAACAATGGCTCCGCCGCGCCCGCGCTGAAGGCCGAGCCGTTGCTCATCCTGTTCGGTTCGCAAACGGGAACCGCTGAAAACATCGCCAAAAAACTGGCCAAGGAATCTGCCGTGCGCGGTTTTGAGCCGAAAATTTTTCCGCTCAACGATTTTTCCGCCGCAAATTTTTCCGCCGCAAACAAAGCCGTCATCATTTCCAGCACCTGGGGCGACGGCGAGCCGCCGGACAACGCGGCAGATTTTTGGAGCTGGCTGAATGCCGAATCCGCGCCGCGTCTGGAAAATCTGAACTACGCCGTGCTCGGTCTCGGCGATAAAAATTATCCCGATTTTTGCGGCGCCTCCAAAAAGATGGACGCCCGCCTCGAAGCGCTCGGCGCAAAACGGATTTCGCCGCGCGGCGAATGTGACGTGGACTACGAAGCCCCCGCGAAAATTTGGATGGATGGCCTGTGGGAAAAATTAGCGGGACAAGTTTCCCGCCTGCCCGGTTCAGCCAATGGCCATTCAGAGCCGGCAGTGGTTGAAAATAACAGCGGCACCGGCGCGATGCCGATCCCGTTCTACAACCGGAACAATCCGTTTCCCGCGAAGCTGCTCAAAAATGTTCTGCTCAACCAGCCCGGCTCCGGCAAGGAAGTGCGGCATTTTGAGATTCATCTGGGCAACAGCGGCCTCACTTACGAAGTCGGTGACGCGCTCGGCGTTGTCCCGGAAAATTGTCCTGAACTTGTCGCGCAAATCCTCGCGGTTATCGGCGCGACGGGCGACGAGCCGGTGGCATTCGATCATGCCATCACGTCGCTGCGCCTTGCGCTCGCGCAACACTTTGACATCGCCAAGCCCACGCCGGAATTGCTCGCGGCGGTGGCCGGAACGCCGAACTCCGATTCGGCGCGGTTCGATGGCGGCCACCAACGCGCCGAATCGGAGTTCGGCGCTCCGCTCGCGCAACTCGCCGCCCTGCTCGCGCCAGACAAGGCGGATGACTTGAAGCAATGGCTCCACGGCCGCGACGTGCTGGACATGCTGCAACTCGCGCCGGGAAAAATTTCCTTCGCCGGACTGCTTCCGCTGCTTCGCAAGCTCGCGCCGCGTTTATATTCCATTTCTTCCTCGCCCAAGGCGCATCCGGGCGAAGTGCATCTCACCGTCGGCGCGGTGCGTCACGAAAGCCACGGACGCAAACGCGGCGGCGTGGCCTCGACGTTTCTCGCCGACCGCGCGGAAAAATCCGGCGCGGTGAAAATTTTCGTGCAGCCCGCGCATGGTTTCAAACCGCCGGCGAACGGCGACACGCCGATGATCATGGTCGGCCCCGGCACAGGCATCGCGCCGTTTCGCGCGTTTCTCGAAGAGCGTCAAGCCACGGGCGCGCCGGGAAAAAACTGGCTGTTTTTCGGCGACCAGAAACGCGCCCCGGATTTTCTTTACGAGGAGCAACTGACCGCGTGGCATAACTCCGGTTTCCTCACGCGGTTGGATTTGGCGTTCTCGCGCGATCAAGCGGAGAAAATTTACGTGCAAGACCGGATGCGCGAAAACGCCGCCGAACTTTGGGCGTGGCTGGAAGCCGGCGCGCATTTTTACGTCTGCGGCGACGCGGCGCGCATGGCGAAGGACGTGGACGCCGCGCTGCATCAAATCATCGAAACCGCCGGCGGCAAAAGCCCGGACGACGCCAAAGCCTACGTCGCCCAACTGAAAAATGAAAAACGCTATCAACGTGATGTCTATTGAATGAATGCCCTTTCCCCAGAACATTCCGCTGGTTTCACGCCGGAGCAGAAGGAGTATTTGAGCGGCCTGTTCGCCGGCGTGGCGGCGCGCGGAAAATCCTTTGGCGATGCCGAATCCGCGCCGAAGAGCGAGGACCTTGTCGCGGAGGAACGCATCAAGCGCGAACTGCATCCGCTCGACGCTTACGGGCAAATCATCGAAAACGCCATCGGCAACAAAGCGCCGGACAAGGAGGATTTGTTTCGTTTCAAATGGCACGGCCTGTTTTTTCTCTCGCCGGTGAAGGACGCCTTCATGGCGCGGCTGCGGATTCCCGGCGGCGTGGTCACGGCGCATCAACTGCGCGAACTGGCGCGCCTCGCGCAGCAACTCACGACCGGCTACGTGCAAATCACCACGCGCGCCAATTTGCAGATGCGGCTCATCCAGCCGAAGGATTGCCCGGAATTTTTGCGCCGCGTTCAGGCCATTGGCCTGCACACGCGCGGCGCGGGCGCGGACAACATCCGCAATCTCACGATGAATCCCACGGCGGGCGTTGATCCGGTGGAGTTGATTGACGTGAATCCGTTCGTGCAGGCGCTTGCGCAAATCATCTTCAACGACCGTTCATTCTCCGATCTGCCGCGCAAGTTCAACATCGCTTACGACGGCGGCGGGCTGATCGGCGCGCTGGAAGATACGAACGACATCGGCGTGAAAGCGGTGAAAATCGGAACGCCGAACTCCGATTCGGCGCGTTTCGACGGCGACCACCAACGCGCCGAATTGGAGTTCGGCGCTCCGATGGACGGCGTTTTCTTTCGCCTCGCGCTCGGCGGCGCGACGGGGCACAAGACGTTTGCGAATGATTTGGGCGTGGTCGTTCCGCCCGCTGAAATCAACAAGGTCGTCATCGCCATCGTCCGCGTGTTCCTTGAACGCGGCTGCCGCACGAATCGCAAAAAAGCGCGGCTCAAGCATCTGCTCGAAACGATTCCGCTGGATGAATTTCGTGCGCTCGTCGAAAAAAAATTGGGCACGCCGCTGCGCCGTTTGCCTTACGACGCGGCGCAGATGCGCTGGGCGTCGCAGGAATTGGCGCATTCGCATGTCGGTGATTTTCCGCAGAAGCAACGCGGCTTGAACTACGTCGGCGCAAGTTGTCCCGTCGGCCAGATCACGCCGAAGCAGATGCTGCGCGTCGCGGAGCTGGCCGAGCTTTACGGCGGCGGCGAAATCCGCCTGACCGTCTGGCAAAATTTTATCATCCCGAACGTGCCCGACGCGTTTGTGCCGACGCTCAAAGCCGCGCTGGCGAAGGCCGGCTTGCCCGCGAAACAATCCCATCTCGCGGGCGGCGTCGTGGCCTGCACCGGAAATTCCTATTGCAAATACGCGCAGTCGAACACCAAAGGCCACGCGCTGGAACTCATCCGCCAGTTGGAGAAAAAAATTCCGCTCGACCAGCCGGTGAACATCCATCTCACCGGCTGCCCGAATTCCTGCGCGCAGCATTACATCGGCGACGTCGGCTGCCTCGCCACCAAAGTGCGCGGCGAGGACGGGTATCACGTTTTTGTCGGCGGCGGCTTCGGCAAAAATCAAGCGGTCGGCCGGCAGGTTTTTTCCGGCGTCAGCGTCAACGAACTGCCGCTGACCTTGGAAAAAATTTTGCGCGCGTATCTCACGCATCGCGCCGGACGCGAAACTTTCCAGCAATTCACCACGCGCCACGATCTGAACGCGCTGCAAACTTTTTTCGCCGGTTGAAGTGTGCGGTCAATTCGCGGCGGGAAAAATCAGGTTTTGTAGGAAATGCGGCGGATGCCGGCGGCGGCATCAAACCCGGTGTCCCGGCTGATGAGCGGTTGCCGGTAATAACGGGCGAACCCGGCGATCCAGTTGTCATTTTCGCCCAGCCGCGCTCCCCGCCGGATTTGCTCCCGGTCGAGCGCCGCCGCCGTGTCCATGACGCCCATGTGCAGAAATAAAATCCGCCAGCGTTCCAGCCACGCCCGTGCCGCCGCCGTGGAGGTGAACCCGACTGACACCTCGCCGGCCGTGATAATGGTCAGATAGATGTTTTGCGCCCGGTGTTTATGCAGCAGCCGCGACACTGGACCGACAGCTCCGCGCCGTTGCTCGCTGATCAAATCCAAGGCGAAAGTGGTGTCCGCGATCATGGCCGTTTGGAGCGGCGATTCCGCCCGCTGCCAATGGTTTTCATCATCGTCTCGTCCACGTCCGGCACGAAACCCGCGAACGCCTCCAGCAGTTCGCCACCCGTCTCGGCGGGTTTGCGGACATGCCGCAGAATGACCTTGGTGAACGAATCGCGCGGGTCGGTTTTGAGCGAGGCGAGCAGGTTGTAAGCTTTTTCGTCAATCGTGATGTTACGGTGCATATGCACGGACTATACACGGATTGCCGCTCCCGTCAAACCGCCGGTTCACAGCGGGAAAAATTCCGGGCGGATTTCTTTCCCGTCCAGATGCAAAATGGCCACGCTGCGTTCCGCGCCGAACTTCGGCTTGCCCGCGTAACCGGGATTGAAGAACAAAACGCCGTTCACGGTCTCGGAAAATTGTTTGTGCGTGTGGCCGAAGACGACCACGTCCGGTCGGTCTTTGGCGATGCGCGCCGCCACGGCTTCCGAGAGTTCGCGCGGGCTGACGATGTGATGAACGAGAAATTTCTTCTGCGCGAGTTCGACGGTTTCCGTCAGTCGAAAACCGATGTCGCCGTCCGTGTTGCCGAGCACGGCGGTGACGGGCGCGATGAATTGCAGTTCGAGGATGATGCTCGCGTAGCCGATGTCGCCCGCGTGCAGAATATGGTCCACGCCGGCGAAAATTTTTTCCACGCGCGGATCGAGAAAGCCGTGCGTGTCGGAAATTACCCCAATTTTCACGCCTTGGCCTCCCCCGGTTCGGTCTCCGTTTCAGCTTCCGCTTTCGGTTCGCGCGCGCCGGCGGTCTTGTCGGCGGGCGATTCGGCGGAAGTCATTTTCCCCACGCCCACAAAAAACGCCGTGAAAATGCCGGTGCTTAAAAGCGTGTTGCGGAAAAATTCCCACGTGCTCGGATGCAGGTCAGGATGGCCGATGGTCAAGGCTTGAATCCAGCCCATGATGGTTTTGGCGTAAAAAGGATCTTGCAACCACGTCAGCGAGTTGGTGACGAGATAAAAAATCACCGCGCCGAGCAAGCCGCCGCCAACCAGCTTGAAAAATCCCGCGCGTGAGCCAAACCATTTTCCCAGCACGATGATGACGGCGTAAATCCCATAATTCAAAATCAGGTAAGAGCCGAACGGCGCGACGTGATAATAAAACACGTTGAGCGCGACGTCTGAAGCCAGCATCACGCCCAGCGGCAGCCACCATCTGGCCGCGCCGTGAAAATAAACGCCCGCGCAGAACGCGAAGGCGTAGGCGACGCTGAAATTCCACGGCATCAACCCCGGAATCCGCGACAGCGCGAACACCGCGATCAAAATTACCGGAACCAGAAGTTTGCTTCTCACGCCGGCAATTTTAGCGCGAACGGGAACGGTTTCAATGGCTGAATTTTAGTGGTCGCGCGAAGGCCGGGAAAAATAAATTTTTACACGCACAAAATAGTCAATTTCTTAGGCCCGTGCGCGCCCAAGACCAAAATACGTTCAATGTCGCCCGTGCGGCTGGGGCCGGTGATGAACGAAATCATGCTCGGATAATCCGGCGCGTAGCGTTGCGTCAGCCAGGCGAACGCCGCCGGCAAATCCGCGACCAGTTGTTCGCGGCGGGCGATGACGACATGGTGCGGCGGCAGCACGGAGAGGGCGCGTCCGCCCGTGCTGCGGCTCGTCACCACCACGCCGCCGGTCTGGGCGATGAGCGCGTCGCATTCGGTGATGGCGACGTCGCATTTCTCCAGTTCCTGCGCGTCATAGCCTTGGTCCGTGAGCAAGACCGGCAGACCGAGCGACTGGCTCGCGAAGTTGCTCAATTCGCCGTCATGGCTGGCCGGACGCCGCCATTTTTCAGCGGTGGAAATTTTGGCGAGCGCGGTTTTCAATTCGTCGTGACTGGCGAGCAATTGAAAATCCGCCTTCAAGTCGGCGGCATTTTTTGCGAACAAGGCAAATTGTTCCTCCATGTTCACGCCGACGGACGGCAGCCATTCACGCGCATGGCTCGCGGGCGGTTCGGCAGAAGCGTGAATCGCCGGGTCGCCATGCGAGCCGGGCAGGGGGGCCGGCGTCCGCAACGCCTCGCGGATGCGGCCAAGGATGTTTTCGCGTTCGTTCATTCCAATTTAATTTTTCCAGGAGCGCGCCCGCCCCGGGCGCAGCCAGCGACGCTCTCGTCGTTGGCGCGGGCGCGCGGAGGCCGAACGAACTTTTCCAATTGTCGTCGCGCGCAAAGTTCGACGCGCGGGCGCGTCGAACCGCAGCCGGGACGGCTGCGCTCCCCATTTTGATTTTGCGTTGCCCTAATTTCGCGCTGCATAAAATTGCTTTCTTCATTCATCATTCTGCCTTCATCATTTCCTTTTGCTCCACCAGTCCTTGAATGTCTCCTGCGGCATCGGCGGCAGATCGCGCGTTTTTGTCCACGCTTTTGCGGGATCAAGCGCCGAGCCTTTCACCAATTTTTGCAAAGGTTGCGTGAGCCAGCCGATTTTTTTGGCGAGCGACCAGAACACGGGTCCATTCGCCGCGATGGCGAAAATTCTGAACGTCAGCCGCTCGAAAAAAGATGGTTCGCCGGCGGCGGCGTTTCGCCGGTTGTGCAAAAGGTGATGATGCAAATCAATTTTCACGGGACACGTTTCAGTGCAGGCGCCGCAAAGCGATGAGGCGTTGGAAAGATGTTTCCAATCCTGCAAGCCGCGCAGGTGCGGCGTGATGACGGAACCAATCGGGCCGCTGTAAGTCGTGCCGTAACTGTGGCCGCCGACGTTGCGGAAAATCGGACAGACGTTCAGGCACGCGCCGCAGCGGATGCAGTGGAGCGCATCGCGTTGCTCGGCGTCGGCGAGCAGTTCGGTGCGGCGGTTGTCGAGCAGGACGACGTGCCATTCCTCCGGGCCGTCGCATTCGCCGGGCTGGCGCGGGCCGGCATACATCGTGTTGTAACCCGTCATCGGCTGGCCGGCCCCGGCGGTTGCGAGCATCGGCAGAAACAGCGCCAGATCGCTGAAGCGCGGCAGCACCTTCTCGATGCCCATCAAGGTGATCATCGTTTTGGGCATCGCGGCGGTGAGACGCGCGTTGCCCTCGTTTTCCGTGATGGAAATCATGCCCGTTTCGGCGATGGCGAAATTGCCGCCGGTGAAGCCGATGTCGGCGGTGAGATATTTCTGACGCATCACGCGACGGGCGACCATTGTCAATTCTTCCGGCGAATTGGAAGGTTGTGGTGGCGACGCCCCCGTCGCAGAAGGTGGAGGCGACGCCTCGTCGCCGATTTGCGGGGAGGGCGCCGCTGCCACGCCGAGTTCCTGTTGAAACAGATCGCGGATTTCATCGCGCGTCAGGTGCATCGAGGGAAAGACAATGTGATACGGCGGCTCGTGCCGAAGCTGCACGATGAATTCGCCGAGGTCGGATTCCACCACCGTGTAACCGGCGTGTTCCAGCGCCTCGTTCAAATGGATTTCCTCGCTCGTCATCGCCTTGGACTTGATGATGGAGCGCGCTTTTTTATCGCCGACGATTTTAAGGATGATTTCCCGCGCCTGCGCCGCGTTGCCCGCCCAATGAACTTTCGTGCCGCGCGCCTCAAGCTTGGCGACGAGCGATTCCAGATGCGTATCGAGATGGTTGATCGCCTCCCATTTCGTTTCCGCCGCCGCCTGCCGCGCGGATTCCCAGCTTTGGAACGCGGCTTTGCGCTTGTCGCGGGCGATCTCGTAATTGCCCAGCGCCGTGCGGATGAACTGCCGCTGGCGCCCGTCCGCCGTTACGCGTTCGGCGGCGGTTTTGAATTGGGAGACAAAACTCATCGTCAATTTTCAGTCTTCCGAATCACCCTTCATCACATAAGCTGCGGTGCTTTTTTGATCCGCTCCGGAAAGTTCAAACAGCGGTTGCGCCTCGGTGTTCCTGATTTTGTAAGTCCCGCAGCCCACCGTTTTTTTCTTGCCAAACAATGATTCCAAATCCGTCTTGGCCTTCGACTTGGTGAACGCCTCGCGCAGCGCGTTGAAATAAGCCAGCGTCCAGTTGTCTTTTTGAAAATATTCGCTGAATAGCGGCGATTTCATTTTGCGGCCAAAATCATCTTCGCGTTCTTCGGGAATGACCATCGTTTTGGGAACCGTCACGGGCAAGTTTGAGCCGCGTTGCAAGCCGCTCGTCATGGTCGTCGTGCATTCCACTTCAAAGGCGCGGACGACCTCGCTTCCGTCCAGCCAGAGCAAATCCATGTCCAGCACCGGGCGAAGATTTTTCACGCCTTTCAACGAGGTCAGTTTCGCCGTGACCAGATCGCGTAATTTAACTTCATCCAACAAACCGCTCACCGTCTCGCGTTGTTCGCGCTGGCCAATCCAAATATCATGGCCCCGAGCCGCGCCCATCTTCGCGAGCAACGCGATGAGTTCGCTGTGCCGCGTCAAACTCACGCGAATTTCTTCCTTCAGAATCCACACGCCGCCGGTGGCTTTGCGCCCGTAGATTTCCAATGCCTCGGTGATGCTCGTGCTGTCGGATGTGAGCGAATTGGGAAATTCCCGCGCCACCGTGTCCCAGACTTTCGTGAAGGTCACGCGCCCCTTGTCCTTCAAGCAGCGGAACACCGTTCCCTCGACGCGTTCAGTGAGCGGCACGGCTTCCAGACGCGCGATGAAATTTTTATCGGTGAACCACCAAAGCTTGCCCGCCGCACCACCAAGTTTTGCATCCAGCAGTTCAAAATCTTTGCCCACGCTTTCTTCCAGAACTTTTTTTACATCCAAGCCCGTGTGCAACGTTCCGAACAATCCATGTTTCGCCAGCACCGGGTCAACTTGGTTGACAAGAATCGTGTAGGGCGTCGGCTCGGCACGGCGGGCAATGACTTCGCGGCACGTCTTGATGACGATGCGCCGGAAACGTGCTTCGCTGATTTCCTCCATCTGTCGCGCGGGGCGGGCGGTCTTGGCAAAGCGCAGATAAAAATCCCCTTGTGCGCTGCCGAACGGCTGCATCATGGCCTTGGCTGAAACCTGGCCGAGCGGCTGGTGATGGATGTGTTCGTAATCAAAACCCGCATACACGCCCGCCCGCACCGTGGCGTTGCGGACCATGAACGTGGGATTATGGAAAGTCAGCGTGAGAAATTTTTCCGGGCGCAGGACGCGGTGCATCCCTTGGACGCTGCTGTTGAGCAGCGAGTAGTAAAGGTCAAACGGCTTCTTCTGCCGTTCGTTTCTCACGATTTCATGCACGGCGATCCGGTCGGCGTAGAGATAATCCTTCTTCAGCCACGCGTTCCAGAGAAACGAAAGCTCGCCGTATTGGATCGAAGCGTCGTAGGGCGGATCCGTGAAAATATAATCGGCAAAATTATCCGGCAGCTTCTTCATCAGTTCCACGCAGTCATCGTTGATTACGGCGATGTCCGCCTCGCCAGTCAGAACTTTTTTCCAGTCATCCGTCACCTTCACGTCGGGGAAAATTTGATTGGTCTCGTTTTTGGCGTTGATAATTCCCTGATGGCCGTTGACTGCGCCCTCAAATTTTTCCCAGACATTCTGTTCCATGTAGCGCGGAGCCGCCCAATAGCTGTGCTGAGTCCAGCCGGGCGAACTAAAAAACGTGTAATGATTCGACGGCGCGGGATTACCCACCGGCATCATCTTCGTGCAGAGATGAATCATCGAAGTGAACGCGCCGAGCAAAAACTTTTTTAACGGCGGGCTGCTTTCCTGTTCGATGGCCTCGTAAATCATCGCCGCCGCGCGAAGATTGCGCCTGGTGAAAAGCTGGTCAAGCGAATCGAACTTTTGTTTTTCCTTGAACGGCTCGCCGTCGTCGTAATAAAGACGGTTGCGCGGATACCATTCCTTGATTTTTTTGGCTTCAAGTTCGGCGAGCGTGTCGAGGTCTTTCTTTTTCGGCTGGCAGCCCGTCTCGCAGCGGTGTTCGCAATGCGGGCAGCCTTTGTAACGCACCTCGACGAGTTCATCGCCTTCGCGCACACTGCAATCGGCAATCAGCGGCTTGCCGCATTTCAAACAGTGGATGGTGTAAAGTTCCGCCACGCGCTTTTGCACTTTCTCTCGCACGCGCTCGAAGGCTTCCAGCAGCTTGAGCGTGTTGACTGGACGCAAGGTCAGTTCCGTGATGAGGCAGGCCGTGGGATTCAAATCGCAAACGATGGCGCGACGTTTATTGCGTGCCGCCTCAATCGCCACCACGCCGCTGCCCGCAAACGGATCAAAAACAATTTCGCCCGGCCGCGCATAATTTTTGATGTGCTCGCCGACGACATTCCACGTCTTGCGCGACCAATACTTGTGCCACACATACATCGCCGAGTGCGGTTCCGGTGCAATCTGCCGGTCAATGTGCTCGAAGGCGACGGGGGATTTCGCCGCGATTTTTTTTGCCATGCGCAAAGTTAGGAAAATGATTTCGGTTTGAAAAGGTTTCTCCGGCTAACGATTGTTCAACACTTCCGCGAGGCTGATGGTTTTTAGCGGCTTGCCCTGACGCGAGAGCAAGCCTTGGATGTGCATCAGGCAGCTTGAATCGCCGGAGACGATGTATTCCGCGCCGGTCTCGGCGGCGTTGGCGCATTTCACCTCGCCCATCGCGGTGGAGATCATCGGGAACTTCGCGGAAAAAGTGCCGCCGAAACCGCAGCAGATTTCATCCTTCATCTCGACCAGTTGCAGACCGTCCACCTTGCCAAGCAGGGCGCGGGGCGACGTTTTGATGCCGAGTTCGCGCAGGCCGTGGCAGCCGTCGTGAAACGTGACCTTGTGCGGAAACTTCGCGCCGAGGTCGGTCACGCCGAGTTGGTTGACGAGGAAATCGGAAAATTCCCAGGTGCGCGCCGCGACTTGTTTCGCCAGTTCCGCCTGCGATGTTTTGGCGAAGAGTTCAGGATAAAATTTTTTCACCATCGCGCCGCAGGAGCCGGAGCCGATGACGACGGCTTCGGCATCTTTAAGCTGTTCCAAAACCGGCGCGGCAATCGTGCGGGCTTCGTCCCAGTAGCCGGAATTGAATGGCGGCTGGCCGCAACAGGCGATGCGTTCGGGGCAGACGACCGTATGGCCGAGGCATTCGAGAATCTCCACCATGCTGATGCCGGCGCGCGGATAGAGCGCGTCAATGAAGCACGGGATGAAAAGGGTGACAGTCATGCGATTTTCGGCGGACATTCTTTATCCCTCGGACTGGTGTGTCACTGAAAAAATTATTCGGTTGCGAACGGCTTTTCCGGCGGTGGCGCGTTCTCGTCCAGTTCCAGCCGCAGATAGTCATAGATGATGCCGCTGGTGAGCGAGCCGGCGGGGATGGTGAGTTCGAGCGTGTTAGCGCCAACCTGCATCAGGTTTGCGTTGAAGACGAGGTCGCGTTCGCACCAGGTGCCGCCGATGCCGTCGCGGTTGATGGTGGCGTTGTAGAGGAGATGGTTGATGGTGCCGATGTCGTGGCCGTTCATGGCTCCGCTCAAGCTCCGCGTGCCGATGCCGCATAGGGCAAGGCGCAAGGCAGCCTTGCCGTGCGGCGCATTCGTCAGGTTGAAAATGATCTTCCATGTCGTGCTGTTGCCGCGGCCGGTGCCGGTGACGTTGTTGGTGTCGGTGTTGAAAGGCACTTGCTCGAAGAACCAGTCCTTGTGGAAATCGCTCTGGCCGATGATGAAATTCACGTTGTGCGGAAACAGCTTTGGGTATTGCAGATACCAGCCCCAGTGAAAATAATCGTCGCCCTTGAAAAATTCCGCGCCGGTGCGGTTGGGAATGCCGATGTCCCAGAGCTGTTTGCCGTAACGCACGGGCCGCCAGTTGATTTTTCCCAACGTGAGATTTTTCCCGGCGGCGACGGTGATGTTCGTCACAATCAATTCACCGAGAACGCCGTCGGCGATGGCATGAAGCGAGTAATTGCCGGCGCGGACGTTCGGGATGGAGAAATTTCCGTCATCATCGGCGCGCACCCAGAATTGATAATTTTTTGCGTCCGTCTGCCAGTCCACGCGGCGCTGAGAGCGGCGGATGACGGCGGGCGCATGATCTGGCGCGGTGAGGCCGACGAGCAAGTTTGTCATGTTCAAGCGTGGCGCTTGCGGATCATGGAGAATGATTTTTCCCGTGACGGTCGCGCGTTCGTTTTTGTGCGGATAATCCACGCCGTTCACCCAGTCGAACGGCCACGCCTTGGTTTCCTTGCCGGCTTCGGCCAGAGCATCATGCCACATGGCGTTAGGCGTATTGCCGGAGTTGCAATAAATCAAAAACGGCCCGATCACTTTCGTCCAGTCGTCGGTCGCGGCAAGGTTGCAGATGCTCCCGCCGTAATGACTGCTGCGCCAGTAATTCAGCAGCGTCGGCGGCGCGGGGGCGGTGGTGTTATGAAGGTTAAACGTCGCGTCGCGGTGCGCGGAAAGCTCAAACTTCGTCGGCCCGCCGCTCAAATATTCCACGCTCGGATTCACCAGCCAGATGCCGACGTGCTGCGCGCTGCTCGACCAGCCCCACGCGCGCACGTCGAACTGGTTGGCGGAATAATCATACTTGTGTTCGACCTCGCCCTTGTAGATGCCCGTGTTCATCCGGCGCGCCTCCTTCATATTCATCTGCGTGCCGTGATTCCAATCGTCAGCGGAGATCATTTTCATGTTCCGGTTCGCATCCACCGTCATCCAGTCGAAGAGGTCGTCGTTCAACTTCATGCAGAAACGCGCCTCGCCGACGGAGGTGGCGGGGTAATTCGTCGGGTGCGAAAAAGCACAATAGGTATAAATCCCCGAATTGCCCCGGCCGAGCGCATAGCGAATTTCAATGTCGGCAATCACCGTGCCGCCCGGCCCGCCGCCCATCGGGTTGCCGCCAGAAACGCCCTTGATGGAAACTTCACCGTGCTCGCCGCCGTTTGTTTGCGGATCAATCGTGACGTGGTCAATAATCTGCCGGCCACGTGCGGCGTTGTGCGACCAATAGGCGACCTGGCGTCCACCGCCGGCAGCGAGCAGCTCCAGATTTTTGTATTTCAGTGAAAGCAGGTCGCCGGAATTTTTCGCCACGCGCGCCGTGACGATGCCGTTGTCGAGGATGTAAGCGCCGGCGTTTTCGGAGATGGTCACGGGCGGAGCCGCCGCCGCTTGAAGCAGGGCGGACAGAAGCAAGGCCATGACGGCGGCCGTGAATTTCTGAACAAACATGAATGATTCAAATCAAAGCTGCGCGGTAAGACGCCGCGATGAACAATGCCGTTACAATGGATTTTAACCGGCCGTAAAACCAGACTGAAACGGCTTGCCTTTGAAGATGGCTTCGGCAAAATACGCGTTCGGTTGCCTCGGTAGCTCAGTTGGTAGAGCAGTTGACTCTTAATCAATTGGTCCACGGTTCGAGTCCGTGCCGGGGCACCATTTTCTTACCGGAGTTTCGTCACTTCTCTCAAAGGTCAACCGCCCCCCCTTGCGAGGCTTGCGCCGCACGGAAAAATTTTCCGTCGTCGTCGTGCGCCAGTTCCTGGTCGCGCGGACGGATGTTTTCAGCATCACGTTTGACACGGCATACGCTTGCCTTAAACTGGCCGCAGATTTTACATGCCTACACATTATCTCGCCTGCGACCTCGGAGCGGACAGCGGCCGCGTCATGCTCGGCACGCTGGCCAATGGAAAAATTTCGCTCGAAGAACTGCACCGTTTCCCCACCGGCGCAACGAAGGTGGGCGGCGCATTGCACTGGGAATTTGACCGGCTGCTGAATGAGTTGAAAACCGGGCTGAAAAAGGCCGCCGCGCGCCAACTGCCCATCGCCGGCATCAGCACGGATTCCTGGGGCGTGGATTACGTGGTCTATGACGAACGCGATCAGCCGGTGCCGCCGGTCTGGTGCTACCGTGATGCCCGCACCGCGCGCGGCGTGGAAATCGTGAACGAGAAAGCCGGCTGGCCGCTGGTTTATGCCGAAACCGGCATTCAATTCATGGCGTTGAACACGATTTATCAAATCGTCACCGAACCAACCGGGCGGCTCGCGCAGGCGAAGCATCTGCTGCTGATCGGCGACGCGTTCAACTTTTTTTGCAGCGGTGTCGCGCGCAACGAGGTTTCCAACGCCAGCACCACGCAGCTTTACAATCCCAATACGAAAACGTGGTCGCATAAATTATTTTCCACCCTTGGACTGCGCGCCGATTTGTTTGCGCCGATTTGCGCCGGCGGCACGCGGCTCGGCCCGATGAAAAAAAACCTCGCGGACGAAGCCGGCCTGTCACAGGTCGAGGTCGTGGCGAGCTGTTCGCACGACACCGGCGCCGCGGTCGCCGCCGTGCCCGCCAGCGGCGAGGACTGGGCGTATTTGAGTTCGGGAACGTGGTCGCTGATGGGTGTCGAGAAATCACAACCCGTCATCAATGAACAAAGTCGCGACCTCGGTTTCACCAATGAAATCGGCTATGGCGGCACTGTGCGGCTGCTGAAAAATATCGTCGGACTTTGGCTCATCCAAGAATCACGGCGTCATTGGAACAAGACGGGCCAGAAACTGGAATTCGCCGAACTGGAGCGGTTGGCCGTCGCTTCCGCGCCGTTTGTTTCGCTCATCAATCCTGATGATCCGCGTTTTCTCAGCCCGGACAACATGCCGGAAAAAATCGCCGATTTCTGCCGCGAAACCGGCCAGCCGGCGCCGGCGGATGTCGGCGCGTGCGTGCGGTGCATTTATGAAAGCCTCGCGCTGCTTTACCGCTGCACGCGACACAAGCTGGAGCGGCTGACCGGCGGAAAAATCGGACGACTGCACATCGTCGGCGGCGGCAGCAAGGACGCCACGCTGAACCAGTTCACCGCGAACGCGCTGAAAATTCCCGTGCTGGCCGGCCCGACGGAATGCGCGGCGCTCGGCAACATCCTCGTGCAGGCCATCGCGCTGGGGCATCTGGAATCGCACGCCGCCGCCCGCGAAGCGGTGCAAAATTCCTTCGATCTGAAAACCTTCACGCCGCAGGATTCCGTGCAATGGGACGCCGCCGCCGCGCGGTTTGAGCGGTTGGCGGGCTAATCCCAGACCGTCCATCGCGTGATGCGCGCGCGAGCCGGCGGCGGCGGCTGCATTTCCGGCTGGTGAAAGCGGATTGATCGGGTAAAATTTCACGCTGATTCAGGCCCGACGGCCGGATCGTTGTTTTGGATTTTCATGTTGTGGTGGATTACTCAGCAGCTTCGCATGGGCAATGTGAAGAAGCGTTTGGCGGTCGTGCAAAAACTGGCCCGGTCAGATTCTGCCGACACCGTCGAACCGCTCGTCTTTGCCCTGAACGACCGTAATGCGCCGGTGCGGATTGCGGCGGCGCAGGCGCTCGGCAAATTTCAAAGTCAAAGCCCGCAATTGACCGGGCTGCTGGGGCAGTTGCTGCATGATCCGCTGCCGGAAATCCGGGCCGCCGCGGCCACGGCCCTGGGCCAGTCGGGTGATCCGGCGCAGGCCAGGCTGCTGGCGGATTTGCAGCAGGATCAGGATCCGGCGGTGTGCAAGGCGGCCGCTCTTGCGCTGGAACAGCTCGGGCAATCGTCGGCCAAAGCCAGCGCGGCGGCCGAGCCGTTGATCGAGACAATGCGCTACGGCCCGCCGACCGGTCAGCTTGAGGCGGTGCAGGCGCTGGGGCGTTCCAAGGACAAGCGGGCGAAAGATGTTTTGCTGGAAGCGTTGCAGAAAAACGACCCGGCCGTGCTCATCGAAGTCATGGGCGTGCTCGCGCAGTCGGGCGACGAGTCCATGCTCAAGCCGCTGGAGCGGATGCTGAACAACAGCAATCCCAACGTGCGCAGCGCGGCGGTGGCGGCGGTGGCGGGCTGCGGCAAACGCCAGGCCGTGCCGGCCCTGCTGCGGAAGCTGAAAGATTCTTTCTGGGAAGTGCGCCAGACGGCGGTCAAGGCGCTGGGCCAGTTAGGCGACCCGGAGACGATTGACGCCGTCACGGTTTTGCTCGCCGACACGGACCGGGACGTGCGTGAAAGCGCCATCGAGGCGCTGGGGGGCATCGGCGACCGGCGGGCGTTGCCGCAACTCACGCTGGCCTTGATTGACGCCGAGTCGCGTTTGCGCGGCGCGGCGGCGCTGGCCCTGCGGAAAATTGACCGCCACTGGGATAAAAATCCCGCCATCCGGCAGGTGCTGCCCAAAGTGAAATATGCGCTGGCCCACGGCGAATACTGGGTGCAGCACAGCGCCAGCCAGTTGTTCGCCAAGCTGAAGGTGGATCCGGAAACGGTGGCGGAAGATGAATCATTGGTGAAACCGGCGGACGCCGGGCCGACCCATCCGGCCTTTGCCGTGCTGGCCGGCCTGCTGTTTGATCCTGACCGCGATCTGCGGCTGGCGGCGGTGGAGGCGTTCCGGCAGTTGCATGAGCGCAACGCCGTGCCGCTGCTGGTCACCGCCGCGCAGGATCTGGACCGCAACGTGCAACTGGCCGCCCGCCACGCGCTGACCGTCCTGGAATAAGCCTCGTTTTTGTGACGCCTGACTGATGACTGATCCAAAATCACAACCGCAGATTTTGTTCGTGGATGACGAGCCGGATTTTCTCCGGGTCGTCACGGAGACGTTCACGGATTTGAGCGAAGGCCGGTGGCAGATGCACCGCGCGCACTCGGCGGATGCCGCCTTGGAAATCCTCAAGCGGCAGAAGATTGACCTGGTCGTGGTGGACATCAACATGCCTCTGCTCGACGGTGTCCAGTTGCTCCGCATCCTGAACCGCCGGCATCCCGACCTCAAAAAAGTCACGCTCACCGGCTTTGCCTCGGAAGTGAAACGCAACGAATGCCTCGCCAACGGAGCCGAGCTGTTCATCGAAAAACCCCGCACCGCCCAAGGCTTCAAATCCATTTTTTTGATGCTGGAGGAACTGGTGACGTGGACGCCGAAAAAAGGTTTCCAAGGCATGTTGCGCCAGGTCGGCCTGAACGACGTGATCCAGATGGAATGCCTGGGCCGCAATTCCTCCATCCTCGAAATCAAAAACCAGCGCGTGCATGGCCGGGTTTTCATCGAGAACGGCGACATCATCCACGCCACCTGCGGTGAAGAGCAGGGCGAACGGGCGTTTCAAAAACTGCTCTCCGCCGCCGGCGGCGAATTCAAGCTGCACCCGTTTGAAGCGCCGGGTGTCCGCACCATCGAAGGCTCCTGGGAATTTCTGCTCATGGAGGCCGCGCGCGTCAGCGATGAACTGGCCTCGCAGGCGCCGGCCGAAGCCGGCCCGGCCGAGGCGGAAATTCCCGCCGCCGAACCGGCGGCCGAAGAACTGCCCGACGTGGTCGTTGCGGAAACCCTCATCTGCTCGCCCAAGGGCGAAGTGTTTTATGCGGCATCCTGCGCCGACACGCTCGCCCGGGTCGCGCTGCTTCAGACGATTTCCCAGCAGGCCGCCTTGCTGGCCCAAAGCCTGCCGCTGGGAAAATTTGAACGGTTGGAAATCCTTCAGCCCACCAACCGCGTCGTCGCGCAAATCAGCCCGGATCATCTGGTGTTTGTCCGCGTGGCCAGCCTCATTCCTCCCGCATGAACGAAGCTCTGGCCAGCCTTTTTGACAACTGTGCCGCCGCTCCCGGCGCGCTCGGCTGCGGCCTGCGGCTGCCCGACCGCACCAGCCGCGTCCGCAGTTTTCATGCGGACTGCCCCAACGAATCGCTCGAAAAAATGATGCTGCATCTGGCCAGCGCCTCCGCCCTTCTGGCCAGCCACGACCTCGCCGGCCAACGGGTCGCCTGGACGTTTGCGAACGGAAAATTGTTCGTCACCAGCCGCCCCGACGGCGCGCTGTTTTGCCTCATCACCCAGGCCCGGACGGATGCCGGGGAATTTTTCGACCGGCTCGCCGCCCAGTTCGCCGTCACCACCTGAAAGGCGCTCATTTTTGCTTTTCCTTTTCGCCGCCGCCGTCATCTTGTTCCCGTGGAACTGACCCAGGTTGAAATCCGCCGCGCCGTCCGCGCCGCGCTCGCCGAGGATCTCGGCGGCGGCGACGCGACGACGCTCGCCACCGTTCCCGCCTCCGCCCGGTCGGTCGCGCACATGAATGCGCGCGAACCGCTCGTCGTGGCCGGCCTTGAATTTGCCGTGATGGCTTTTCGTCAGCTTGCGCCGAAAATTCAAATCAAAAGATTTTCCCGCGACGGCCAGCCGGTGAAAGCCGGCGATCCGTTGTTGAAAATTTCCGGTTCATCCCGCGCCATCTTGGGCGCCGAACGCGTCGCGTTGAATTTTGTTCAAAGACTCTCCGGCGTCGCCACGGCCACCGCGCAATTTGCCGATGCCATCAATGGAACGAAGACGAAAATTCTCGATACGCGCAAGACCACGCCCGGCTGGCGGCGCTTTGAAAAATTCGCCGTCGCCTGCGGGGGCGGGAAAAATCATCGCCTCGGTCTGTCTGACCTGGTGCTGATCAAGGACAATCACCTCGCCGCGTTGCGGAACGAAAAGCCGAACGCCATCGCTGCCGCCGTCATCCGCGCCCGCCGGAAATTCCCGAAACTGAAAGTCGAAGTCGAAGCCGACACGCTGGCCCAGGTCGCGCAGGCGGCGGATGCCGGCGCGGACATCATTTTGCTCGACAACATGGATTTGAAAACCTTGTGCGCCGCCGTGAAGATCGTCGCCGGTCGCGCCCAAACCGAAGCCAGCGGCGGCGTGAATTTGCAGACCGTTCGCGGCATCGCGCAGACCGGCGTGGATTTCATTTCCGTCGGCGCGCTCACGCACTCGGCGCGGGCGGTGGACATTGGCTTGGATTTTGAACAATGAATTTTAACGCAAAGGCGCAAAGACGCAGAGACGCAAAATTGTAAAAATTCTTTGCGCCTTCGTTTCTTTGCGTCTTTGCGTTAATTTTTTTCGATGACCACCGACGCCAAAATTTTATCCGCCCTGCGCGCGCATCCCGACGGCATTTCGGGCGCGCAACTGGCCGAGCAGTTGCAGATTTCCCGCGCCGCGATCTGGGCGCGCATCGAGGATTTGCGGAAAGTCGGTTTCGACATCGAGGCCAGCCCGCATTTCGGCTACAAAATCATCGGCGAGCCGGACGCGCTCATCGCCGCCGATTTGCTCGCGCGTCTCGGCAAGACGAAGGTGCTCGGCCGCGACATCCAGGTCTTTGAGCGAACCACGTCCACCAACGACGTGGTGGAAAAACTCGCGCGCGACGGCGTCCGGGAAGGCGCGGTGGTTTTCGCCGAAGCGCAGACCAAGGGCCGAGGCCGGCTGGGCCGCGTCTGGCAGTCACCGACGCGCAAGGGGCTTTGGTTTTCCGTGCTGCTGCGCCCGAATTTGCGCCCGCAAGAAACGACGCAGTTGACCGTGATTTCCGCCACGGCTTTGCGCCGCGCCATCAAGAGCGTCGTGGGCCTGTCCGCCGAAATCAAATGGCCGAACGACGTGCTGCTTGGCGGGAAAAAAATCGCGGGCATCCTCACCGAGATGAGCGCGGAAACGGATCGCGTGCGCCACGTCATCATCGGCATCGGCGTGGACGTGAATCAGGATGCGAATGAATTTGCCGGAGAAGTGCGGCAGACCGCCACGTCGCTGAAGCTCGCTGCGGGCGAGGAAATCTGCCGGGCCGAACTGGCGACGGAAATTCTGCGCGAGCTGGACGCGGATTACGCGCGCATCTGCGCCGGGAAATTTCCCGAAGTCGCCGACGAATGGGAGGCGGCGTGCGTGACCATCGGCAAGAACGTGACGGTTCACGTCGGCGAGCGCAAATTCCGTGGCCGCGCGGAGGCCCTTGATGACGACGGCGCGTTGCTTGTCCGCACCGAGCACGGCCACTTGGAACGCATCATCGGCGGCGACGTGACTTTGGAGAAATGATTTTCCCCGCAGATTTCGCCGATTACACAAATTTTCTAAAATGGCTTGTTTTCATCTGCGTAAATCAGCGTAATCTGCTGGCAACAATATGAACTCTGATCCACAAACCTACGCCATCATCGGCGCGGCGATGGAAGTGCATCGTGAATTGGGTCACGGTTTTTTGGAAGCCGTTTATCAGGAAGCGCTGATGATGGAATTGACTGCGCGGCAAATTTCATTTCAACGCGAAGCTCCGTTGCAAATCCGTTACAAAGGTCAACCGCTGGCTTGCGCTTACAAAGCGGATTTCATTTGTTTCAACGAAATCCTGGTCGAGTTAAAAGCAATTGAACGTTTGGGCAATCCGGAAAAATCCCAAGTCATCAATTATTTGAACGCCACCAAATTTTCCCGCGCGCTGCTTTTCAATTTCGGCTCGCCCAGTCTTGAATATCAACGACTGGTTTTGAATCACGACGACAATTCCAGTTTGGAGAAAATTTCTTTGATAAATCTGCGTTCATCGGCGAAATCTGCGGGGAAAGAGAAATGATCCTGCTTTTCGACATCGGCAACACGCACACGCACGTCGGGCTGGCGGGTGAAAATCGCGTCGTGAAACAAATCAACGTGCCGACGCGCGAATGGTTCGGCGGCAAGGCGGGCGCGCTCGTCAAAAAATTCGCCGGCGCGCAAAAAATTTCCGGCGCGATTTTGTGCAGCGTTGTTCCGCGCGCGACGCCGTTCGCCAAAAAATTCGTCCGCGCAACGTGGAGGTTGGAAACGCTTGAGCTGAATGCGAAAACCGTTCGCGGCGTGGGCATTGATTATCCGAAACCAAAATCCATCGGCGCGGACCGTTTGGCGAACGCCATTGCGGCGAAATTTCATTTCGGCGCGCCGGCGGTCGTGGTGGATTTCGGCACGGCGGTGACGTTTGATGTCGTGAACGCGAAAGGAAATTACGCCGGCGGCATCATCGCGCCGGGCCTCGCAGCGATGACGGATTATCTGCACGAAAAAACGGCGCTGCTGCCGCGCATCAAAATCCGCGAGATCAAATCCGCCGTCGGCAAAAGCACGGAACACGCGATGCTCGTCGGCGCGGTGCATGGCTATCGCGGCTTGGTGCGCGAACTCATCGGCGCATTGAAACGCGAGTTGCGTGTGGAAAAACTCCCGGTCGTGGCGACGGGCGGCTACGCGAAATTGATCGCGGCGAAGCTGCCGGAAATTTCCGCCGTCGAACCAGACCTGACGCTCGAAGGGCTGCGGCTCGTCTGGCCAGAAAAATGATTTGAATCATGCGCGACTTCGCCCCCTTCCTGCCGTTGCTCGGCGCGTTGCTCGCGATGGCCGGCCTGGTCATGGCGTTCCGCGATGGCCGGCGACGGCGGTTGATTGACAATCTGCCGACTTCAAAAACTTCCGGCGTTTTCATCGGCTTTGTGGAACTCAAGGGCACGGCGGAATCTGTCAGGCCTTTGAGCAGTTACCTTGCCGGGCAGGCGTGCGTGCATTACGCGTGGACGGTGGAGGAACACTGGTCGCGCACCTATACCACGACGGAGACGGACAGCAAGGGCAACTCCCGCACCGTGACGCATCACGAAAGCGGCTGGACGCGCGTGGACAACGGCGGCGAGGCAATTCCTTTTTATTTGCAGGATGATTGCGGCGTCATTTTAATCCGCCCGGACGGCGCGAAGATTGAGACGCTGGCCATGTTTGATGAAACCTGCACGCCATTGAACGCACTTTATTACGGCAAAGGTCCGGCGGGGGCGGTGGCGAATTCGGACATGCGCCGACGATTTGTGGAAACGGGGATTCCACTCAAAACCGAACTCTACATCGTCGGGCAATCGCGGGAGCGGCAGGATATTGTCGCGCCGGAAATCGCGGCGGATGAACACGCGCCGATGTTTCTCATCTCCACGCGCTCGGAAGAGCAGGTGAGCTCCGGCATGAAGTGGGGTTCGCGCGGCTGGGTGATTTTCGGCCTCGTCGCGGCGGTTGGCTTTACAGTTTGGCGGGATGCGGCATTGAACATTGCTCTGCAATCACGGATCGGAATCTATGTCATGATTGCGGCGGGCTTCCTGTTCACCGGCGTGCTGGCGTGGATTTGGATGGTGTTCAACAGCCTCGTGGACGTGCGTAATCGCGTGCGGGCGGCGTGGTCGCTGGTGGACATCCAGTTGAAACGGCGCTTCGATCTGATCCCCAATCTCGTGAACTGCGTGAAAGGTTATCGCGATCACGAGGCGCAGTTGCAGACGGAACTGGCGGCATTGCGAAATCAGTTGAGCGCCACGCCGCCGGGCGAAACCGGCCCGGAACACGGCGCGGTGAGCCAGACGGTCATCGGCATCGCGGAGCGTTATCCCGAACTCAAGGCGAATGAGTCGTTTCTCGCGCTGCAAAAAACTTTGTCCGACACCGAGCAGCGCATCGCGCTGGCGCGAAGTTATTTCAACGAGATCGCCACGCATTACAACACGCGGCTGGAGATCGTGCCGGAACGCTACGTCGCGCTGCTCGCACGATGAAGCCGCAGCCGCTCATGCAGGCGAATGATTTTGAGCGCGCGCCGGTGACGGTGGATTTGTCGCCAGGTTGATCCTTAAACCGGCCGTTTCAAGGCCAGCGATAAATCAACGTCGCAAAAATTCCGTTCGCCGTGAAATTGTTCGCGTTGTCCGCGCCGGCTTCCACGTATTGTGAAAATTCATAATGCAACGCGGCGGACAGATGCCTGGTCAGCCGGCGGGTCAGGCCGACGATTAAATCGTTGCGCGTGTAATCCAGTCCGGCAGGAACGGCCGCTCCCGCATTGTTTTCCGCGTAGTCCGCGTGTGAAAAATTGCAGGCCGCCTGCAATCCGGTTTTCAGGTTCAGGGCGTAGGTGGCGACGGTGGTGAGCGTGTAGATGTTTCCTTCGTAAGGCACGATGGCCGGATCGCCGTTATCCGCCGTGACGGCCCGCGACCGGCTGTAAGTGAATGCGCCAGAAAAATAAAATCGTTGGAAAGGCGTGATCGTCGCGTTGAAACCAAAGGTCTGCAAATGGTAATTGCCGTCGGCCACCGGCCCGCCGCCAGAAAGGGATTCCCCCAGGTTGAAGTCGAATGCCGGATCGGTTTTTGACGAGTATTCGGTGGAAGTGATCTGATACGTCAGCGCGGTTTTGAGCCATGCCGCCGGGCGCAAAACCAGTTTGGCCTCAAACTGGTCGCTTTGGATCGCGCGGTCGAGGATGAAGCCCGGATAACCGTTGGTCGGCCCGGAAATGCCGTTGAAGACATCCGTGAGCGGATGATAATCCGTGCCGCTGTGCTGGCTTTCGTATTGCGCCGTGAGATCAAGCCAGCGCCACGGCGACGTGCTGAAACCGGGCTTAAGTTCATAGCGAAAATTATTGGCGGCGGTTTTATATTGGAATTCATCGGGGGTCTCCGCCTGGTAGATGCTGTAATTATTCTCGCTGAACCGCACGTCGCCAAAGACGACGGTGAACGGGATTTTTGTGAAACGCACATTCGCGCTTTGCGCTGCCTTGAATTCATCGAGGCTGGAACTGGCGGGGACGTTGCCGCCGAATTCCAAATCGGGAATGCTCGCGCCGAAACCGCTTTCACGCGTCCATTCGTTTTGCGTGCCGAGCGAAATGGTCAGGTGATCCATCGGTGTGAACAGATTGGCGACGCTGAAAATTTCCGACCGGCGGTTCAGCGTGATCTGCTGGCTGCTCAACACGCTGTTGAAATTAAACGCGGGAATGGCCGTCGTCTGGTTGAAATAATCATCGCCGGAAAGTTGCGAGTAATAAAACCCGCCGCTGAGAAACCACCAGTCGCGGAGCTGCTTTTCGAGCATGATCGTGTTCATGCCCTGCACCTGCCGGTAATTGTCCGCCGTGGTGATGAATTCATCGGGCGTCGCGCCGCCAAACAAAATTCCCGCCTCATAACCGGTGTTTTTTTCGGTGTAAAATTCCACGCGCGCTTGGTCTTCCAGATGCCAGTCGTCGAAATTTTTCGTCGCGTCCAGTTTGAGAATATGCGTCCGCTCGTCCACCGCTTGCGTCGCGGGATAAATGTTTTCCCCGTTTGCCGTTCCCCAGTCCAGCGTGGATTCATTGCCCTTTCTATATTGATATTCATAGCCAAGAACGATTTGCGGCCAGCGCGGCCGGTCGAGGCCGAAATCAACCCAGGCGCGGCCATTATCCACATGCAGGTCGCGGTCGGAATTGAACTGTGACGGAACGGCGGCCGGATCAAATCCGCCGGCGTCATTGTAATATTTCCGCCATTGATCAAAGCCGGCGTGGATGAAACCGCGATCCGCCTGGTCCAGCGCAATCTTGAAATTGAAATTTTGTTCGGGAACAAGCGCATGGCCTTCCAGCGAAATTTTTTCGTCAGGATTGATTTGTTCCGTGGCGGAAAATTTTTCCACGCCTTCGGAAAATCCGGGCTGCGCGCCTTCCAGCTCGCGGAATTTTCCCCGGTTGCCCTGCACATCAAACCAGCGGAACGTCGGCGCAAAAGTCAGGTCGGTCGCGGGCGGCTGGTTCGTGGTGTCCCAGTTCGCCCCTTGATCAATCCACTGGCACAGCAGGCCGACCTGTTGCGGCGTGAGCGGATCGCCCCTGTCAGTCGGCGGCATTTCCATGTCCGGCACCTGCCGCGCGACATAACTGACGAGCAGGCTTTTCGCGCTGTCGCCGGGAACGATGTCGTTCGTGTTCTCATCGCCGCCCGCAAGCGCGGCCGGGCGGTTATCCAGCCGGAAATGGCTTTTCGGTTTTTGCGGGCCGTGGCAGCGCAAACAGGACGTTTCCAAAATCGGCCGGATGTCGTGGTCGAAATTGATTTTTACATTCCTTGACGGCGGCAGATTTGTTGTCCCGCCGGCGGCGGTTGAACTTTTTACAAACGCTGCGAACAAAAGAAAAATCGCGGCGCCTTTCAGAATGTTTGCCCGCGCACCCCGGCCTGCTTGGAGGGGAGGGCCGGAGTGGGGGAAAAACCTGTTCATGGCCGCGCTCCAAAAATTCAGTAACGCAGGCGCGGATCAACATTTGATCCGTGAACCGCCGTGTGGCAGCCGGAGGTCCAGCAGGTGCCGGCGTGCAGATACGCCGTGTGATCCGTGTTGCCGATATAAACATGGCCGGCGGGAACATTCGGCCCCTGCGCTTGCGCGTGGCAGCGCAGACAGAGATTCGGGTCGTTTGCGATGAGCATCTTCCGGTTGATCGAACCATGCGGGTTGTGGCAGACGATACAGCCTTCGCGCATGGCTTCGTGCGCAAAAACAAACGGCCTGGTCTGGGCCTGGTGGCATTGCGCGCAATTTTGATTTTGCCGGGACATGGCCAGCCCGCCCGCCGGTTTGAGGATGTCGCCGCCGTGCGGATCATGGCAATCCACGCAGTTCATGTGGCCTTCGATGACCGGATGATGCTGCGGCAGGTTAAATTCGCCCTGAACATCAAGATGGCATTGGAAACAGGATTCGGGATTTTTGCCGGGATTGATGATGAACTTCGCCGCGCCGCCATATTCGATGTGTTTGCTGCCGGGGCCGTGGCAGGATTCGCAGCCGCCCTGGCCGGCCGGCGCCGCATTTTCAATATGCAGCCGCGAGTGCGGACTCATCGGAAATTTCCGCACAATGTCCGCATGACAATCCGCACAGGCCTGGTTGCCGGCGAAATGCGCGCCGGGGATTTCCAGCGGCGCGACGACCGTCGGCGCGGTGCTGGAACAGGAGATCAAAAGAAACGTCGCGCAGGCCGCGAGTCCCGAGGCCAAAGCTGCGGCGGATTTCGGTTTCAGTTTCAATCAATGGTTTTGCGCGGCCGGCGGGTTTGTCACTGCGGCCGCCTTGATGATTTCAGTGACGATCTGATCGGACAAATCCCCTGCCGTGGGAAAAACCATTTGCAGCCGGCCGCTCGCGTCAATGATCAACGTGCGGAAATTATGATTGATCGTGCCGTCGCTGCCATGAAGCGTCACGCCGGAACGTTCGGCCAGCTCGGTGATTTTGTCCTTCGGCCCGGTCAGAAAACTCCAGCGCGCGGGATTGTATTGGTAGCTTTGGCCATAGGCTTTCAGCATCGCGGGCGAATCAAATTCCGGGTCGAACGAAACGGACAAAAAATGCCAGTTCGTCGGCGCGCTGTTCATGGCCATCAGTTTTTGCGATGCCATCTGGAAATTTTTTGACAGGCGCGGGCAATAATCCGGCAGCGGGCAGCGCGTGTAAAAAAACGTGATGGCCAGCGCCTGGCCGGGAAAATCGCTCAAGCTGACGGCCTGGCTGAGTTCATTGGTGAATTTGTAATGCAGCAGTTCATATTTGGAATCAGGCGGGGCGGCAACCGCCCCGGTTTTGGCCGCCGGCAATTCGGCTTTGCCAATTTTTGAGAAATGATCCACCCAGCTTGCATCTTCCGTGACATGCAATTGAAAAGTGATTTCATCGCCGCGTTGCAGGCCGGTGAGTTCGCCGGCGCTTTTGACTTTGAACGGCATGGTCATGGCGGCCATGTAGTTGGTGACGGCCCCGTGCTTGATGACGACGGTCCGCTTTTCCAAATTCAGGTCTTCGACGACGCCCTGCGCGAGGAACACGCGGGCGTCGCCCGAAGACGGCGATGCGGATCTCGCGCCGGACGAAATCATCAAAGCGAACGAAAATACGCTGACGAACGGGAGCCATGATCGCATAAAAAATTTCAAACGGGTTTCAAGGATTCGGCAGGCGTCCGACGCGGTAAAACGCGCCGGCGCCGCCGGTGTTCGGGCCGGTGAAAGTGACCGGGCTGGCGGTCGCGGTGTTGGTCGTGAGCGAAATCCAGTCGAGCAGATTGGTGGAAACTTGCACAACGTAGGCCAGCCCGATGTCGGCCGAATAACTGAATTGAAAACCGCCCGGCGGCGCCACGGCCGGCGCGCTGATCGCGACGGGATTGGGATTGATGACATGGACGGTGATGGAATTGGTCGCGGTCGCTCCGTTATTGTCGCTGGCGATGGCCGAGAAAACATAATCGGCGGCGGCAAGATTGTTCACGGCGATGGAAAATGGCGCGGCGGCGACATTGCCCAGCGAAGCCGCGCCTTGCAAAAACTGGACGTTGACGATGCCGCCGTCGGAATCTGCGGCGTTTGCGGCAAGCGTGAGCGAGGCCGGCGCGCTCAAGGTGATTTCATCCGCCGGGCTGGTGATGGCCACGGTCGGCGGAACATTTGCCGGCGCGTTGACGATGATTGTCCCCTTCATGCCAAAACTTACGGCATGGGGGATGCAATAATATGGGAAGGTTCCGGCGGTGGGAAAAGTGAAGGTGAATCCATTGGCGCTGCTGTTCCATAAGCCGTCCGGCGTTTCGGTCGAACCGGCGACCGTGCCGCTGGTGGAGGTGTGAAAGCCCAGCCCGTTCCAAGTCACGCTGTCGCCGGCATTGATGGTCAGCGTGGCCGGACTGAACGTAAAGCTGCCCGTGGCGGTTACTATGCTGGTGGCGCCCCAGGCGGAAATGGAGCGGCAGCAAAGCATCATGCCTGCGCTCACGCCGGCAAACCGGAGAAGATTTTTAATTGCATTCATTATGTGTGAATTATCAGGGTGGTTGAACGGTGGGAATTTTGCATCCCACCATCTGACATGTGAGGCGCGGGACGGAAGATTGTTCCCGGCGCGGGAAAATAATTTATGGGAACCCTTTGGTCTTTGGATACTCTTACCCGGCAGTTGACGCTGCGCTATGTCCTTGAATGTGGACTTTGAAAGCCTGGTGGCGCTCTATTATCAGCCGCTGTATCAATTCGCCTTCAGCCTGACGCGCGTGGAGGCGGACGCGTGTGATTTTACACAACAGACTTTCTCCATCTGGGCGGCCAAAGGCCACCAACTGAAAGACACATCAAAAGTGAAGACCTGGCTGTTCACCACCTTGCACCGTGAATTTCTCGGCGCGCGCCGCCGGCAGACCCGCTTTCCCCATGTCGAACTGGAAAACGCGGCCTTGGACCTGCCCGTCGTGCCGCCGAACACGGCCAGCCGCGTGGATGCCGCGCACGCGCTGGCCGCCCTGGCGCAATTGGACGAAACATTTCAAGCGCCGGTCGCGCTGTTTTATTTGCAGGACTGCTCTTACAATGAAATCGCCGAAATCTTGGGCGTGCCCATCGGGACGGTGAAATCCCGCCTCGCCCGCGGGCTGGCGCGATTGCACCAATTGCTGGCCGACGTGCCGCCATCCAAATCATGAACCGCGAGGAAGCCAAAACTGTTTTATTGCTCTACCGGCCCGGCCTGGCCGATGACGCCGATCCGCAGATCGCGGCGGCGCTGGCGCTGGCGAAGCACGATCAGGAACTCGCCCGTTGGCTGGCGGAACATGGCGCGCGGCAAAATGCGCTGCGCGCCGCCTTCCGGCAAATCGCCGCGCCGGCCGGATTGAAAGAGCAGATCATTTCCGAGCAGGCGGCCCTGCAAAAAATGGCCGCGCGCCGGCGCCGCCTCGCGTTCGCCACGCTGGCGGCGGCGGTGGCGGGCCTGATATTATTGGCGGCGCTGACATTTCCATTCCGCCCGGCCGACGACACTTTCACAGTTTTTCGCAGCCGGATGGTGAAAATCGCCCTGCGCGGCTACGCCATGGATCTGGCCACGAACAACGCGGTGGAAATTCGCAGCTATCTGGCGCGAAATAGGGCGCCGGCGGACTACGTTCTGCCCGCGTCATTGCAGCCGGTTAAAATGATCGGCTGCGCGGTTCAACGCTGGCAGAACGCGAAAGTTTCGATGATTTGTTTCCATACCGGCAAGCCGCTGCCGCCCGGCCAGCAGGGCGATCTGTGGTTGTTCGTGGTTGATCGCGCCTCGGTGAAGTCGGCGCCGGAAACGGATTTGCCCCGGCTCGCCGCCGTGAACCGGCTCGTCACGGCGACCTGGGTGAAGGATGGAAAACTTTATCTGCTGGAAACGGAGGGAACCGCGCCGGCCATCCGGCCTTACCTTTGATCGCGCCGCGCCGGTTTTCCCAGGTCAGCGCTGTTCCACGCTCATGTGGTAGGTCACCCATTTGAAGTCCGCCTGCTCGTCAGCCGGCACGGCGGGAATGGCGATGGGCAGGTTTGCGGCGTCCGGCAGCGGCGGGCGGATCGTGCCGGGGCGAACCCAGCGGTGCAGCGTGCTGTGGCCGTCAGCGAACGAAAAAGCCGTCGCATGATTATGATAAGAAGCCGGCAGGTCGGTCCATTCCGCGCCGTGCGAATGACCGGCATACGCGGGCGCATAACCATAGGCGGCCCGGTTCAAAAAATAGCCGTCGTCAATGCTGTCCGGGTGTTCATCAAGGAAGACAAAGATTTCCGCCGGCTGCGGAATCTGCGACATCTTGAAAAATTGCCGGTAGTCGGGATTGTTCGTGTTGAATCCGCCGGT
>Ga0164241_10001363_pt1 | contig 30690 bp, 27 predicted proteins | sample OricomyardsoilBY_FD_108780 | JGI IMG/M metagenome (GOLD analysis project Ga0164241, IMG submission 108780) | Backyard soil microbial communities from Emeryville, California, USA - Original compost - Back yard soil (BY) | ecosystem: Environmental > Terrestrial > Soil > Unclassified | place: USA... | reverse complement strand
CGGCACGCTGAATTCGGCGAGGATGTCCTTCACCGCATCGATTCCCGACGAATCGTCGGCGAGCTGAATGTCGGCGAGGACCAGGCCCGGGCGCTCCTCCATCGCCAACGCCACGGCTTCGTCGCGCGTGACCGCGACGCCGGTCACTTCATGGCCCATGTCGCGGACGATCGATTCGAGGTCCATCGCGATCAGCGGCTCGTCCTCGATCACCAGCACGCGGGTGCGCGTCTGCGAATCGATTTCGGCGATGGCCTCGGTCACCAGATCCGACACTTCGTTCGGGTGCTTGCCGACCAGGAAGCCGGCATCCTCGATGCTGAACCCTTCCATCGCCGTCAGCAACAGCGCCTGGCGCGACAGCGGGGCGAGCCGCGCGAGGCGGCGGCGGGCGATCGCCTCGGGCTCGCTGCTATCGTCATTGCCGGCGTCACTCTCTTCGAGATGCGTGGTCTGCCAGATCACCTGGAAGGTGCGGTACAGACCGAGCCGGGGCTCGATATCGCGCGGAAATTCTTCGGGGGCGGCGACGATGGCTTCCAGCGACGCGCGGACATAGCGGTCGCCCTCGGCCTGGCTGCCCGTCAGGGCGCGCGCATAGCGGCGGAGGAATGGAAGGTGCGGCGCGAGTTGCTGACCAAGCGACATAAGCGATTGTTTCTCCCTCGGAACGTTCCGGCTTTTCGCGCCGGTGCTCCGCATTTGCAAAGTGTTTTATGTGCTCCCTGGGAACCCCTCCCCGGAATCGCATCGCCTGTGGAACAAACAAGCGCGTCTTTAGTTTCATCGCTCTGCGCCGCAATGTGCGGCAATCTCCCGCCGGGTGCTTGCGTCCGGCGGCGTTGCTTTATAGTCCGGGGGAATGGTGCGTTCCGCGAATGATCCGATGACGAAGACGCCAACCAAAAAAGGCGGAACGGACGGCGAGCTTACCGGCAAGGCGGTGGGCGATGCGCTGCGTGAGGCTTATGATGAAGCCATCGGCGAAGCGATTCCGGACGAGCTGCTCGACCTGCTGAAAAAACTCGATTAACTTTCCGCATGGAAAGTGACGATCAGGAACCGCGCGCCAATGGGCTTGCGGTGAGGCTGGCGTCGATGCTGGCGCGGATGCCCACCGGGGCGAAGGTCTTCGCGATCCTCGTCGTCGCGCTCGCGCCGCTGACGCTGATCGCGCTGTTCATCACGCTCCAGAACACCCGCTCCGCCGATGAGGAAGCGCGCCGGCGGCTGCATTCGGCGGTCGAGGAAAGCTCGGGCGTACTCGCCAATGTCCTCGCCAACAATGTCGTCGAACTGCGCGAAGGGCTCAGCGCGCTCGAGGCCGATCATGGCGATGCGCCGAGCTGCACGCGCGTGGCGGGCGCATTCGCCGCGCTGATCGACGGTGGCACGCGCTTCGCGATCGCCGACGACCGCGGCGATCTGTTGTGCGGCCAGCGAATCACGGTGTCGGGCGCGGCGGTGCTTACCCCTGGCGAGGTTCGCGCCGAACTGATCGGCCAGGGGCTGGTGCTGCGCATCGGCGGGAAGAAAGGCGCGACCGCCACGGCCTTTTATCCGCGCGAGGCGCTCGCGACGCTCGGGCGGCCCAACGGCTTCGTCCCCGAATACGCCGCGGCATTGACCAATGGCCGTGGCCGCAATCTCGAACTGCGCACCCTGCCCAGCGAAGGTCCCCTGCAGCGCCGCGAGACGATGGACGCCGATCTGGGAGTCGATGGTCTCAAGCTGATGATGTCGATGCTCGGCACCCCGATCACCTCGCCGCTGATCATCGCCACCGTGCTGCTCGTGCTGATGTGGCTCGCCGCCGCCGGGATCGGCTGGTTCGTGGTCGATCGGCTGCTGATCCGCCCGCTGCGCCGCCTGCGCAGGACCGTGAGCCATTATCAGCCGGGCGAAATGATCGACACGTCGCGGCTGAGGGCGATCCCCGCGCAGGAGATCCGCGACCTGGGTGAGACCTTTCGCGAGATCAGCCACACCGTCCAGCTCCATGAAGCCAATCTGGCCGAGGGTCTGGTGCGCCAGACCAAGCTGACTCGCGAGGTCCACCACCGGGTCAAGAACAACCTCCAGGTCATCGCCAGCCTGATCAATTTCCACGCGCGCGGCGCCAAGGGGCCCGAGGCGGCCGAGGCCTATGCCTCGATCCAGCGCCGCGTCGATGCGCTCGCGGTGGTGCATCGCCACCATTATGCCGAGATGGAGGATAATCGCGGGCTCGAGCTGCGATCGGTGATCGGCGAGCTCGCCTCGAACATCCGCGCGACCGCGCCCGAACGCGCGGCGGCAATTGGCATCACCCTCGAAGTCGAGCCGTTCCTCGTCTCGCAGGATACCGCGGTCGCGGTCGCCTTCCTGATCACCGAAATCGTCGAGCTCGCGATCAGCTGCAACCCGACCGCGCAAGTGCGGATTTCGGTAAAGGCCGGGGCCGAGCCCGAGCGGGCAGTCCTGCGCGTGGTCTCGCCCGCTTTGGTCGACAGCCCCCAACTCGTCGAGCTGATCGCCAATCGCTATGGCCGGGTGATGGGCGGCCTCGCGCGCCAATTGCGCACCCAATTGCACCATGATCCGCTCACCGGTGCCTATGAAGCGACGATCGCGATCAACGGAAGACCGTGATTCCGAAGGCTATTTCCCCAAGCGCCACACCTCCGAAAAAATATTTGAAAAAAATGCGAGGGGCGGGGAACCCGGCCCCGCATGGAGTGTTCTACACTTCGGATAGTGACCTTTTGCCCCCCCGCTCTCGCTATCCAAGACATGGGCCCGGAAGCGTCAACCCTCCCCCCCCCCGGTGACGCTTCCGGGCCTAAATCTTTCCAGCGACAGGATCATCCGCGGCGCCTGGCGCCGTTTTTGCGTGCGCGCCGGTCTGGCCTGGCTTCAGGCGTGGCAGGGCGCGCCGGGCGGATGCGGAACGATTTGGCGCGCCCGGGCATTCCTCCCTCAGCCGTCTCACCGGCCAGTATGGAGAGTTCCGATGCGTAAGATCATCACCTTTGCGGCGCTTGGCTGCGCCCTGCTCGTTTCGGCGTGCAACACCGTCGAGGGCGTCGGCCGCGATGTTTCCTCCGCGGGCGACACCGTCGCCGACACCGCCGACGACGCTAAATAAATCGAAAGCCCCTCCCTTAACGGGGAGGGGTTATTCGGCGGCCGCCTCAGCGTCCGCCTGACGATCGCGCCGCTTGTGCGTGATCTTGATCGCCACCAGCGCCAGAAAATAGAGCAGGCACAATGGCACTGCGAGGAGGAACTGCGAGCCAATATCGGGCGGCGTCAGCACCGCCGCGATCGCGAACGCCGCCACCACCGCATAGCGCCACGCGCCCTTGAGCTGCTCATAGGTCACGATGCCCGCATGCTCGAGCAGCATGAGCAGGACCGGCAACAGGAACGACACCCCGAAGCCGAAGATGAATTGCATCACGAACTTCAGGTAATTGCCGACATCCGGCATCGCCTCCTGCTGAACGCCGCCCAGGTCGCCCTGGAAGCCAAGCAGGAATTTGAGCGCCACCGGGATCGCGATGAAATAGGCCATCGAGGCGCCCGCGATGAACAGCAGCGGCGTCGCCATCAGAAAGGGCATCAATGCGCGCTTTTCCTTGCGGTAGAGCCCCGGCGCCACGAACTGCCATAGCTGGTTCGCGATGATGGGGAAGGACAGCATCAGCGCGGCGAAGAACGCGACCTTCAGCTCCACGATGAAGCCCCCGAACACTTCGGTGTTGATGATCTTGACCTGCCCGGCCACCCTGAGCGGCGCGACCAGGAACTGCAGGATATCGCGCGCGAAATAGAGGCAGCCACAAAAGGCGATCAGCAGCGCCGCGATCGACCATAGCAGCCGCCGGCGCAGCTCGATCAGATGCTCGAGCAGCGGCGCCTGGGTATCGTCGATTTCGTTCATGACCGCGCCTTCGCCCGCGGCTTGCGCGGTTTGGCGGGCGGCGGGGCTTCGAGCGTGTCGCCGGTGCTCGGGGCCTTGCGCCTGCGCGGCTTGGGCGCGGCTACGGCAACCGGTTCAACTGCTTCGGGCTCGGGCGTGATTGCCGGCTGTTCGACCATCACCGGCTGGTCCGCGTCGACCATCGGCATCGGCGCGGCCAACGCCGGCGCTGGCGGATGATCGCGCATGATGCGCTCATTCTCCGCCGCCCATTGCTTTTCCATATCGGCCAGTTCCGATTCGCGGATCATCGTGTCGATGCCACTGCGGAACTGGCGCGCGACCCCGCGCGCACGGCCGACCCATTTGCCGACAAGGCGCATCGCCCGGGGGAGGTCCTTGGGCCCGATCACCAGCAGGGCGACAACCCCCACCATCAGCAATTCGGTCGGTGCGACGTCGAACATTCAGCGATGCCTGATCCTGCGCTCCCTCATGCCGGGCGCGCACATGCGAGGAAGGGAGGCGATTGCGCCTTAAAGCTCGGTGCCGGTGCGATCCTTGTCGCGCTCGACCACCGGCTCCGGGGCGGGTTTGGCATCGAGACGCGACACCGGCTTGGCGTCATCGTCCTCGGCCATGCCCTTCTTGAAGTTCTTCACGCCCTTGGCGACGTCGCCCATCATGTTGGAAAATCGCCCGCCGCCGAGCAGCAGGATCGCGACGACCGCGAGAACGATAAAATGTACGGGACCCAAACCCATCGGAACTCTCCTTGATTCCCGCGCTATCTAGTCGTCTTCGCTCGCGGTTTCCACCTCGGTATCGCCCGCACTGTCCGCATCCATCGACTCGAACGCCAGATCGACCGGATCGAGCAGCCCCGCGGCCTTGAGATCGTCGATCCCGGGCAAGTCGCGGCGGCTGGCGAGACCGAAATGGGTAAGGAAGCCGGGGGTGGTCGCGTAGGTGAGCGGACGCCCGGGCACTTCGCGCCGTCCGGCGGGGCGGACCCAGCCCGCCTCCATCAGCACGTCGATGGTGCCCTTCGAGATTTGCACGCCGCGAATCGCCTCGATCTCGGCGCGCGTCACCGGCTCGTGATAGGCGATGATCGCGAGCGTCTCGATCCCCGCGCGGCTGAGCTTGCGGCTCTCCTCGCGGTCGCGGCGGAGCAGATGGGCGAGATCGGCGGCGGTCTGGAAATGCCATTTGTCGCCGCGCCTGGCCAATTCGATGCCGCGCCCGGCATAGATGTCCTCCAGCGAGCGCAGCGCGGCCGGCACATCCGCCTCCGCCCCGACATGCGCGCGAATCTCCTCGACCGACAGCGGCTGCTCCGATGCGAAGAGCACCGCCTCGACCGCACGGGCGAGATCGTCCTGGATGATCATGCGCTCGCCTTCAGGTACAGCGGCGCGAAGGCGGATTTCTGGCGGAGTTCCACCCTGCCCTGCTTGGCGAGTTCGAGCGCGGCGACGAAGGACGAAGCCAGCGCCGACTTGCGATAGGTGCCGCTCGCATCCTCGGGCAGGAAGCTTTCGATCGTGCTCCATTCGATCCGGCTGCCGACCAGCCGCGCGACGCGCTCGATCGCTTCCTCCAGCGTCATCACGTCGCGCAGCGCGACGACGTGCATCACCGGACGGGTGCGCGCGCTGATCCGGCCATAGGCGGCGATCAGGTCGTAGATCTCGGCCTCGTAGCGCCCCTTGCGGACCACGCGCAGCCCTTCGGGCGCGGCGCGGAGGAAAACGTCGCGACCGAGACGGTCGCGCGCCACCAGCCGCGCCCCCGCCTCGCGCATCGCATTGAGGCGTTCCAGGCGAAGCTGGAGCCGCAGCGCCAGTTCCTCGGGGCTCGGCGTTTCCTCCGGGTTACGCGGCAGCAACAGCGCCGATTTGAGATAGGCCAGCCACGCCGCCATGACGAGATAATCGGCGGCGAGCTCGAGCCTGATCTCGCGGGCATGTTCCATGAACGCGATATATTGATCGACCAGTTCGAGGATCGAGATCGCGCGCAGATCGACCTTCTGGTTGCGCGCGAGCGTCAGCAGCAGATCGAGCGGCCCTTCCCAACCGTCGATATCGATCGTGAGCGTGTCCGAGGCTTCGGCGTCCATGTGCGGACTAAAGCAGGTCCGTCACGCCAGCGCCAGCAGCGCGTCCCGCTTGGCGATCAGTTCCGCGAAATCGCCCCCCGGGCCGCCCGCCACGGTCGCCATCGCCCGGTCGCATCGCGCCCGGGTTTCGGGCGAAACATCATCGAGGCGCGAGACGATCTCGGTCATCTCGTCCATCCGCGCCCAGCAATCGAGCGCGACATCGCATCCCGCGGCGATGGCGGCGGCGGCCTTCTCGCCGGCGGTGCCGCTGAGCGCCTTCATGTCGATATCGTCGGTCATCAGCAGCCCGTCGAAGCCGATCCGGCCACGGATGATGTCGGCGATCACTATGGGCGAGAGCGTCGCGGGGCGCGCGGCGTCCCATGCCTCGAACACGACGTGGCAGGTCATGCCCATCGGCGCGCCGTTCAGCGCCGCGAAGGGAGCGATATCGGTTTCGAGTTCGGCTTCGGATGCCGAGACTCGCGGCAATTCGAGATGGCTGTCAACGATCGCGCGGCCATGGCCGGGCATATGCTTGACGATCCCGACCACGCCTCCACGGCGCAGCCCTTCGATCACCGCTTGGCCCAAAGCGGCGACGCGCATCGGTTCGCTGCCCAGCGAACGGTCGCCGATGACGTTGCTGGTTTCGGGCCGGCGGACATCGAGCAAGGGCAGCGCATCGACATTCACGCCGACTTCGCGGAGCATCAGCCCCAGCGCATGGGCATTGGAACGTGCGGCCTCGATCGCGGAGATCGGGGCGATGTCGTACAGCGCATCGAACGCCGCGCCCGCCGGGAAAGCGGGCCATTCTGGCGGCTGCATCCGCGCGACCCGCCCGCCTTCCTGATCGATCAGGATCGGCAGGTCGTCGCGGCCCGAAAGTTCGCGCAGGCTATCGGTCAGCGCCAGCATCTGGGCGCGGTCGGCGCAGTTTCGCTTGAACAGGATATAACCGAGCGGATCGGCTTCCCGGAAGAAATCGCGCTCGTCGTCGGTGAGGGTGAGGCCGGAAAGGCCGAAGATCACGGGCTTCATAACCTGACCTTAGACGATCAGGCTCAATTCGCCACGTAGCAGCGCTCGTTGCCCGCCTCGAGCTTCTTGCAGATCTCGCGCGCCTGGCCGTTGCTGCCGGCGTTCACGCGCAGACGGTACACCGGCTTGCCGTCCTTGTCGCCTTTCTCGACCGAATGGCCGAGCGGCGCGAGCATCGGGAAGCGCTTCGACAGGCGCTGCCAACTGGCGTCCGCGCCCTGCCGGTCGGGAAAGGCGCCGAGCTGGACCAGCGCGCCCGAACCGGCGGGAGCCGCATCGCCCTTCGGCGTGAGCGCGACCGTCGCGGTCCTGGTTCCCGTGGTTGGCGTCGGCGTCGGCGCGACCGTCTTGCCTTCGACCGGCGCTTCGGCGGTCGCGTTCATGTCGACGCTCGCGTTGATGTCGGCGCCTTCGGAGGTGGCGAAAGCGGTGCCGCCCTCGCCTTCGACCTTCATCCCGCCCGCATCGTCGGGCTTGACCTTGTAATCGCCTTCCTGGGCATTGATCAGTGCGCCATTGCCGCTGAGGCCCTGCTGCTTCTGGTACCACCAGACGCCGAACAGCACCGCGCCGAGCACGGCGAGCGCGAGGATGATCAGCAACAGGATGCGCCAGACCGAAGGGCCCTCGCGATAATCCTCTTCGACCGTTTCAAGCCACGGCAGGCGGTCGTCATCGCCGAACCCAGCCTCGCCACCACGCCCACTCATCGCTCACATCTCCTGGACGGCTTCGACGCCCATGATACCCAGACCATTGCGGACAACTTGCCCGATAGCCCGCGCCAATGAAAGCCGGGCGCACGTTAACCTTACCTGATCGGGGAGCAGGAAACGGCGCGCCGGATCGTCGTTTCCGAGATTGTAGAGCGAGTGGAATTCGGCGGCCAAGTCATACAGATAAAAGGCAATCCGATGCGGCTCGCGCGCCGCCGCCGCCGACTCGACCACGCGGGGGAACTGCGCGGCCAGCTTGGCCACCGCCAGCTCGCGTGTATCAAGCAGAGACAAGTCCCGATCCGGGCAGGCGATCCCCGCCTCCGCGGCACGGCGATGCACCGACTCGATGCGGGCGTGCGCGTATTGGACATAGAAGACCGGATTGTCCTTCGACGTCTCGGTCACCTTTGCGAAATCGAAGTCCATCTGGGCGTCGGCCTTGCGCGTCAGCATCGAGAAGCGGACGACATCCTTGCCCACTTCCTCGACGACATCGGCGAGCGTGACGAAATTCCCCGCGCGCTTCGACATCTTCACCGGTTCACCAGCCCGCATCAGCCGGACCATCTGGATCAGCTTGACGTCGAAGCGGGTCTTGCCCCCGGTCAGCGCCTGCACCGCCGCGACGATGCGCTTGACGGTGCCCGCGTGATCCGCGCCCCAGATATCGATCAGCTGGTCGGCCGACTGCGCCTTCTGGAAATGATAAGCGAGGTCGATGCCGAAATAGGTCCAGCTGCCGTCGGACTTGCGGATCGGGCGATCCTGGTCGTCGCCAAACTGCGTCGAGCGGAACAGCGGCAGTTCGACCGGCTCCCAATCGTCGGGAAGCTCGCCCTTGGGGGCTTCGAGCATGCCGTCATAGATCAGCCCGCGCTCGCGCAGCCACGCCTCGGCGGCTTGCGGCTTGCCCTGGGCGAGCACACTGGCTTCGGATGCGAACAGATCGTGATGGATGCCGAGCAGGCCGAGGTCTCGCTTGATGAGCACCAGCATGAAAGCCACGCCGCGGCGACGAAATATTGGCAGCCACTCATCGAGGGGCTCACTCAAATATTTCGGCCCGAATTCCGTAGCTAGTTCCGCCCCAAACTCTCTCAGATAGTCACCCGGATAAAGCCGGTTCTCGCCAAGGTTGTCGAAATCAGAGAACTGCGATTCCAGCCACGGGAATTGCTCAACCGTGAAGTCACCCGTGTGTCCAAGTTCTTGGACATAACGAAGATACAAAGACTTAGCGAGCCAATCGACCTGCCCGCCCGCATCGTTGACATAATATTCGCGCACGACCTTATGCCCGACAAATTCGAGCAAGCTGGACAGCGCATCGCCGACCACCGCGCCCCGGCAATGGCCCATGTGCATCGGGCCAGTCGGATTGGCGGAGACATATTCGACATTGACTGTGATGCCGTCGCCCGCGGTCCCGCGACCATAATCGCCGCCGGCATCGAGGATCTCGGCGAGTTCGCCGCGCCAGCTGTCTTCGGCGAGCGTCATGTTGATGAAGCCCGGCCCCGCGACCGAAACCGCGCTGACTTCGCCGATCTTCTCCAGCTCCGCCGCCAGCTTCTCGGCCAGCGCGCGCGGATTGGTGCCCGCGGGCTTGGCGAGCACCATCGCGGCATTGGTGGCGAGGTCGCCATGGCTGGCCTCGCGCGGGGGCTCCACCGTGACCGCGCGTCGCTCCAGCCCCGCCGGCAGGTCGCCAGCGGCAACAAGGGCGTCGAGAGCGGCATCGAGATGCGCGGCAAAGCGGGCGTAAAGGGTCACGGCTCGTCCATCATGTGAGGGAGGCGAGCCTCTAGCCTTCCCCCATGCGCTCGTCCACCGTCGCGGGTCAGAAGCCCTCGGGCAACTCCGCCGGTCCGAAAATCGCTTCGTAGCTGCGGATCGCGTAGCGGTCGGTCATGCCGGCGATGAAGTCGGCGATGTGGCGGCTGCGCCGCGGTTCGGCCTCGGGAAGCGCGGCGCGCCATTCCTCGGGCATCAGGCCGGGATCGGCGGCATAGGCGTCAAACAGTCCGGCAACCACGCCATGCGCGGCGACGGCGGCGTCGAGCTGGCTCGGATGGTGATAGAGATTGGCGTACATGAAGCGCTTGAGCCCGCGCTCCGCCTCGCGCATCTCCGGCGAAAAGGTCGCGAGCGCCTGACCCGCGGCGCGGACATCGGCGGCGGACTGAACGCCCATGGCCACGATATTGGCGCGCGTGGTTTCGATCAGGTCGTTGACCATCGTGCCGATCTGGGCGCGGATCAGCTCGCCGATCAGTCGCTTTTGCGACACCGCCGGGAAGCGTGACTCGACGCTGTCCCACCCCGCCGCGATCATCGGCAGGTCGAGTAATTGATCGAGGCTGAGCAGCCCCGCGCGGATACCATCGTCGATGTCGTGATTGTCGTAGGCGATGTCGTCCGCGAGCGCGGCGACCTGTGCCTCCAGCGACGGCCATGACGTCAGCGCCAGCGGGAAGGCCGCGTCGCTTTCCGCGAGCGCCCATTCGGGATCGGCGATCGGGCCATTATGCTTGGCGAGGCCTTCCAGCGTTTCCCAGGTCAGATTGAGCCCGTCCCAGCCCGGATAGGGCCGCTCGAGCACCATCAGGGTGCGCAGCGTGTGGCCATTATGGTCGAAGCCGCCCTGCCCCTTCAGCGCCTGCTCAAGCGCGTCCTCCCCTGCGTGGCCGAAAGGGGGATGGCCGATATCATGCGCGAGGCACAGCGCTTCGGTGAGATCCTCGTTGAGGCTCAGGGCCCGCGCGATGGTTCGGCCGATCTGCGCGACTTCGAGGCTGTGGGTCAGGCGGACGCGGAAATGGTCCCCATCGGGCGCCATGAACACCTGAGTCTTGGAGCGCAGGCGGCGGAATCCGGTCGAATGGATGATCCGGTCGCGGTCGCGCTGGAAGGCATCGCGCGCGCCGCCGCGGATGATGCCCGTGCGCTCCTCGTGCAGGCGGCCGCGGCTCGCTTCGGGCGTGGAGGCCCAAGGTCCCCGCCCTGTCACCGCGCCACGCCTAAGCCGTTCGGCCCCGGACTTGATCCGGGGTTGTCGAAGCCCCCCTCTCCGATCGCGACATCGGTGCCCGCCGAGAGCTGTCCTTCGACAAGCTCAGGGCGAACGGGGATTTGGCTCGATGCGGTCACTTCAGATCCAGCTTGGTGACCTTCTGGCCCGCCTCGCTGGTGAAGGCGACGCCGTCCCCGCCCCCTTTGTGCAGCGCGTTGACGAACGCCTGCGCCTCGGCGGCGGTCTTGAAGGGGCCGGTGAGGAGGCGGTTGGTCGCGCGCAGCGGCGTCCACCAGGCAGCGCGCCCGCGGAACAGGGCGGGATTGTCCTTCGCCAGCTTGCGCCAGGTGTTGGGGAGCAATTTCTCGTTCTGGCCGATGCCGACCTGGACCCAGAAGCGCCTGGGCTCGGGCGGCGGCTTGGGTTCGGCGCGGCGCGCGGGAGGCTTGGCGGCGGGCTTGGTCGCCGCCGCGTGCGCGACAGGCTTGGCGGGCGGCGGCGCGGCGCGAGTCGTTACCGGGGCGGCCGCATCACCGGGCGGGATTTCGAGCGCGGCGCGTTCCGCGTCCGGAACCGTGATCCCGCCGACGATCGCGTCGAGCACGCCGTCATCCTCGCCGGGCCGGGCGCGACCGGGCGCGGCGCTGATCGGCACATCGCCTTCGGCCCGGGGCAGCGGCGTGGACGCGCGCTGGCCGGGGACGCGGCGCATCGCCGGCAGTTGCGCAGCCGGACGCGCGGAGGCGACTTGCACCGTCGCGCTGGGCGCGGGCGTGGGCACAGGGGTCGGCGCGGGAGTCGCCATCGGGATCGCCTGCACCATCGGCGCGACATATTGCGGCGGCGGCGGCAGCGGATTGGCTTCGGCCGGGCGCGGCGCGGGCCTGCTGGCCGCCGACGTCACTGCCGCGAGTTCGGTGGGCTTGCGGCTCGCGTCACGCCGCGACTGGCGACCGCGCGAAGGAGCGGGCGCAGGCGTTGGCGCAGCCGCCATCATCGGCGGCGCCGGAGGCGGTTCGCGCACCGGCACATAGGGCGCGAATTGCGGGGCGAGCTGGGCATCGGCGCGGCGGGCCTGGGTGACCGAAAGCTCGCCAAAATGCACCGCGAAGGCCCTGTCGGCGACCGAAAGCCCCGGCAGCCGGCGGAAAAAGGGACCGAGCCCCGCGCCCATATTGCCGGGCATCATGCTCCGCGCGATCCGTTCTGCCCCATCGAAATCGCCGGTCATCGCCAGGATGAAGGCGCGCGCGCGCCACGCGGCGCGATCGCTGCGGCGGAGCAGCGGATCGAGCTCGCGCATCGCCTCGTCAGTGTGGCCGATAATGCCGAGCGAAAGCGCGTAGCGGCGCACGGTCTCGTCGTCGCGCCGGATGGTCAGCGCCGCCTTGTAATCGCGCTGGGCGAGCAGCGGCTGGCCGAGCAGATCATAAGCGAGCCCGCGGTCCGCCAGATAATCGTTCATCGCCAGCCCGCGCTGCTCGGCGGCCTGGAACATGCGCAGCGCCTCGCCGGGGCGTTCCAACTGGACGAGCACTTGCGCGCGCCCCGCCATGATGCGGGGGTTTTCGGGATCGACCTTCTCGGCGCGGGCATAAAAGGCCATCGCCGCCGAGGTGTCGCCCAGCCGGGTGCTGATCGTCGCGGCCGAGAGCAACGCGCGGAGATCGCGCGGGTTCTGCGCGAGGAAGCGCATCTCGCTGGCGAGCAGATCGGCGTCGGGATTGGACGCGCGCGGCGCGGCGACGGAGGCTTCGGGCGCGGCGGTGGGATCGGTCTGCGCAAGCGCGGGCGCGCCGCCGATCGTGGCGACCGCGAGCGCGAACAGCGCGGGTGTGTGAAAGCGAATCCGGTTCATGCGTCCCCCAGCGTATGCACCTTTAGTGCTGAACGCCGAATGACAACACTCCCGCCGCTCGCCAGAGCGAGCGGCGGGAGCGCCAAAATGATGCAATTTACTGGTTGTTCTGGCTGCGCAGGAAGCGCGGGATATCCAGCGGATCCTTGTCGTCATCGTCCGACGACTTGTTGCCGCCGCGCGAAGCCGAAGCCATGCGCTCGAACAGCGTGCCGCCCGACTTCTTGGCCGGCTTTTCGGCGGCAGGCGCGGGTTCGGCTTCCTCGGGCTCGGAGGTCAGCCAGCGGCGGCGGCTGCCGAATTCGGGCGGCGGCGTGTGGGCATCGCCGGCGGGCTCTTCGCCGCCGTCCTCGACGGCGCTTTCCGAACCGAGCACCAGCTCGTCCTCGTCTTCGTCGCCAAAGGCGATCGTCGGCGCGGCCTCAGCCTCGGCGGCGGGCTTCTCGGGCTCATAAGCCTCGGGCACCGCAGGCCCTTCGCCCTGGTCGCCATTGGCTTCGGACTCGGGCTCCGAGAAGCCGGGTTCGGGCAGCGGCGCGAATTCGGGCTCGGGCGCAGCGGCTGCCGGAGCAGCCTCCATCGCCGGGCGCCGCGGGCTCGCGAACGAGAAGACGCGCGGCGCTTCGGCGGCCGGGGCCGCGGCGGCCTGGGCGTCGGCATCGATCCCGGTCGCAACGACGGAGACGCGGATCTTGCCTTCCAGCTCCGGATTGAACGCCGAACCCCAGATGATGTTCGCATCGGGATCGACCAACTCACGGATATGGTTCGCGGCTTCGTCGACTTCGAGCAGGCGCATGTCCTCGCCGCCGGTGATCGAGACGATCACGCCCTTGGCGCCGTTCATGCTCACGCCGTCGAGCAGCGGGTTGGCGATCGCCTTCTGCGCGGCGACCAGGGCGCGGTCATCGCCATCGGCTTCGCCCGTGCCCATCATCGCCTTGCCCATTTCCTGCATGACGGCGCGGATATCCGCGAAATCGAGGTTGATGAGGCCCGGCATCACCATGAGGTCGGTGATCCCGCGAACGCCCTGCTGGAGCACTTCGTCGGCCAGCTCGAACGCTTCCTTGAAGGTCGTGTTCGCGTTGGCGATCAGGAAGAGGTTCTGGTTCGGGATGACGATCAGTGTGTCGACGTACTTCTGAAGCTCTTCGATGCCTGCTTCGGCCGATTGCGCGCGGCGCTTGCCTTCGAAGGCGAAGGGCTTGGTCACCACGCCGACCGTCAGGATGCCCATGTCACGCGCCGCCTTGGCGATGACCGGAGCCGCGCCGGTGCCGGTGCCGCCGCCCATGCCGGCCGCGATGAACACCATGTGGACGCCCTGGAGCGCCTGCTGAACCGACTCGATCGTCTCTTCGGCCGCCGCACGGCCGATCTCGGGCCGCGAGCCCGCGCCGAGGCCCTGCGTGATCTTCGCGCCCAGCTGAATACGGTGCGCCGCCGAGGACTGCTTCAGCGCCTGCGAATCCGTATTGGCGACAAGGAACTCGACCCCCTGCACATCGGCGCGGATCATGTTCGCAATCGCGTTGCCGCCGGCGCCGCCCACTCCGATCACCGTGATCTTCGGGGTGAGGTCGTCCATGTCGGGCGGCAGAAAATCGATACTCATTGCCTGGTCTCCCCTCGCACGCCCATTGCAAGCGGGGCGGCGATATTCACAAAACTGTCTGCACTATCGGTAGTGGCGACTCTAGCAGGAAACGCACAATATCCACCGATATCCACCGTTTTCTTCAATAGTTCGATTTAAACGCGGCCATCAGACGCCCCAATACGGCGCGCGGAGAGGTCCGCGTGACCAACTGATGCTGCGGCTCGAGCGCCCGCAGGTCGATCGGATCGGCGGCGGCGAAGCGCGCAAGCCCCGCCAGCGTCGAGAAACCGGGGCCGCTATGCGCCTCGGGGAGCGCGATCAGCCCCTTGGGACGGCCGATCTTCACTGCGCTGCCCAGCAATTGCTGCGCGTAATCGGCGATGCCCTTCAGTTCGGCGCCGCCGCCGGTGAGGACGATCTGGCGCCCGACCGGATCGGTGAAGCCCAGCCGCTTCAGCTCCTTCTGAATTTCCGCCATCAGCCGTTCCATCCGCTGGCGGATCACCGCGATCAGCTGCGCCTTGGTGATGCGCTGTCCCTCGACGCCGTCCTCGGGTGTGGCGCTGAGCACGTCGATCATGTCGTGATTGTCGCGCGGCGAGATGTTCGCCGAACCATGGAAGCATTTGGTCCGCTCCGCCCAGTTGCGCGCGGTGCCGAAGGCCGAGGCGATATCGTCGGTGATGTCGGCCGAGCCCATCGGAATCGAGGCGAGCCCGGCAAGGACGCCGCCCGCGAAAACGCTGACATTGGTGACGCCCGCGCCGATCTCGACCAACGCCACGCCGATCTCGCGCTCCTCGTCGCTCAGGCACGCAAGCCCGGTGGCGACGGGCGCAGCGATGATCGAGCGGACCTCAAGGTGCGCCGAACGGACGCACAAATCGAGGTTGCGCACCGGCGAGCCTTCGGTCGCGACGACATGGATATCGACGCCCAGCCGGTCGGCATGGAGGCCCAGCGGTTTCTTCACCCCTTCAAGCCCGTCGAGCGTGTAGCAGGTCGGCTGGGCATGGAGCACCATCCGCCCGCCCGGATTGATCGCGTCGCGGCCCGCCTTGAGCAAATCGTCGATATCCGCCTGTTCGACGCGGTGGCCGCCCAGATCGGCCTCGAGCTTGACCACGTCGCTCACCAGCCCCCCAGCCGAAAAGCTTACCCAGACATCCTCGATATTCTGCCCCGCGATGCGCTCGGCCTGTTCGACCGCTTCGCGGATCGCGAGTTCGGTCACTGCCATGTCGGCGACATAGCCGCGCTTGACGCCCTTGCTCTCGCGCTGACCGGTGCCGAGCACGACGAGCTGGCCGTCATCGGTGCGCTGCGCGATCAGCGCCGAAACCTTCGACGATCCGATGTCGAGCGCCGTGATCAAACCTTCCGGTGCCGCCTTCGCCATTATTCCTGCTCCCCCCGCGTCGCATTGCCCGACGCACTGTTTGAATCACTTCCGGTCCCGATGCCAGTCTCGATGCCAGTCTCGATGGAAGTCACTGCCGGCTGTTGCGCCGTCCGCGTGGGCCGGCGGACGAACATCCGCCCCGGCACGCGCAAGTCGAACGAGATATAGCCATGCCCCAGCAGCCCGTCCTTCGCGTCCATCCGCGCGAAATCGGCGAGCGCGGCGGCGGCCTCGGTCTCCCCTTCGGGCAGCATCAGCCGCTCGCCCGTGTCGAACACCAGATCCCAGCGGCGATTGCCGATCCACACCGCCGCCTTGACAAGCGGCTTGAGCGCGGGAGCCGCATCCGTCAGCTTGCGCCGCGCCTCTTCCATGCGATTGGCGTTGTCGCCGATCAGCAGCGGCAGATCGGGCATCGCCTCGCGCGAGACAGGCTCCAGCAGCGCACCGTGGGTGTCGATCAGCATCAGCTGGCCGTGGCTCTGCCAGATCGCGGCGGGCTCGCGCTCGATGATGTGGATGCTCAGCGTATCGGGCAGGCGGCGCGAGACGCGCGCGTCCTCGACCCAGGGATATTGGAGCAGACGCGCGCGCACCGCCGCCAGATCGACCAGCGGCATCGCGCGCGATTTCTGGTCGAGCGCCTGTTTGTAGACCGTCATCGTGTCCATCCGCTTGAGCCCGGTGATGTTGATCTTTTCAAGACGGAGCCCGGCATCGCCAATGACTTCGGACGCCGCGACGCCGGCCATCGCGGGCACGCCGAACCAGTTGGCGATGCCCAGCGCGACCACGCCGGTCACGCCGACAATGCCCCAGGTCATCAGCCGGTGCAGCGTCGCCGGGCTGAAGGGCAGCGCACCCATCAGCTGGTCGAGCATCCCCGGCTTCGACGCACGCCTCGCCGCCTGCCGCTTCTTCGGCGCGGGACGGCGCGGGGCCGGCTTACGGGTCGGCCTTCTGCTCACCGGGCGAGCGCTTCCTGGACGATCTGTTCCACCAGATCGGCATAGCTCATTCCGACATATCTTGCCTGTTCAGGAACAAGACTGAGGGGAGTCATGCCGGGCTGGGTGTTGACCTCGAGCAGGAAGATGCCGTCGATCCCCTGGCTGTCGTCCCAGCGGAAGTCCGATCGCGAGGCGCCCTTGCAGCCGAGCAACCGGTGCGCCTCGCACGCGATCCGCTTGCAGGCGTCGGCGACGTCCTCGGGGATGTCGGCGGGGCAGACATGCTCGGTCAGGCCGTCGGTATATTTGGATTCGTAATCGTAGAAGCCGCTCCTCGGCTTGAGCTCGGTCACCGCGAGCGCGGTTTCGCCGAGGACAGCGGTGGTCAGCTCGCGGCCGCGGATAAAGGGCTCGGCGAGAAGTTCGGGGAATTCCTGCCACGGCCCCTTGGCCTCGCGGCTGATCGGATTGCCGTAATTGCTCTCGTTGGTGACGATCGCGACGCCGACCGAGGAGCCTTCGTTGACCGGCTTGAGCACATAGGGGCGCGGGAGGGGATCGTGCTGATACAGCTCCTCGGTGAGCACCATCCGGCCGCCGGGCATCGGGATGCCATGGGGCACGAGGGCCTGCTTGGTCAGCTGCTTGTCGATCGCGATCACCGAAGTGACGAGCCCGCTATGGGTATAGGGCACGCCCATAAGGTCGAGCATGCCTTGAACGGTGCCGTCCTCGCCGGGAGTGCCGTGGAGCGCGTTGAACACGACATCGGGCTGGATGCGCGCGATCTCGACGGCGACATTCCTCTCCATGTCGATCCGGGTGACGCGATAGCCGCGCTCCTCCAGCGCCTCGGCAACCCCCTTGCCCGACATCAGCGAGACTTCGCGCTCGGCGGACCAGCCGCCCATGAGGACCGCGACGTGCAACTGCTTCACTTGGCGATTCCCACGCGCTGAATTTCCCATTCAAGTTCGACGCCGGAGTGCGCCCTGACCTTAGTGCGAACTTCCTCGCCCAGCGCCTCGATGTCGCTGCTGGTCGCTTCGCCAATGTTGAGGAGGAAGTTGGTGTGCTTTTCGCTGACCTGCGCGTCGCCCTTGCGCAGCCCCCGGCAACCGGCTTCCTCCACAAGCTGCCACGCCTTGTGGCCCTCGGGGTTCTTGAAGGTCGATCCGCCGGTCTTGCTGCGCAGCGGTTGCGAGGCTTCGCGTGAGGCGGCGATGCGGTCCATTTCGGCCTGGATCGCGGCGGGTTCGCCGGGTTCGCCCCGGAAGGTCGCGCTGATCACGATCGCGCCTTCGGGCAATTCGCTGTGGCGATAGGTGTAGCCCAGATCGGCGAGCGCCAGCGTGCGGCGGTCGCCGTTGCGGAGGATGACCTCGCATTCGACAAGGATGTCGCAGGTCTCACGGCCATAGGCGCCGCCGTTCATGCGGACGAAGCCGCCGACCGTGCCGGGGATCGAGCGAAGAAATTCGACGCCGGCGATGCCCGCATCGCGCGCCTTGGACGAAACGAGGATGCCGCTGGCCCCGCCTCCGCAGGTGAGCGTGAGGCCATCGGTCTCGACGGTGGCGAAGGGCTTGCCGAGCCGCACCACTACGCCGGGAACGCCGCCGTCGCGGACGATCATGTTCGAGCCCAGCCCGAGCCCCATCACCGGCACCGAAGGATCGAGCGCGTAGAGGAAATTGGCGAGATCGCCGGCATCGGCGGGCTCGAACAGCCATTCCGCCGCGCCGCCGCTCTTGAACCACACGAGCGGTGCCAGCGGCGCGCCGTGGGTAAGCTTTCCGCGCACCGGAGGCATGGCGTAGCAGACAGTCATGCCGAGACCTTCGCCTCCGCAATGGCGTCCGCGAGGTTCGCGGCCCATTTGGTGATATCGCCCGCGCCGAGGCATACGACCATGTCGCCCGGCTGCACCACCTCGGCGAGTGCGTGCGCGAGGCCGGGGGCATCCGCCACTGCGGTCGCCGAACGATGCCCGCGCCGCCTGATGCCTTCGACCAGATCCTCGGCGCTGACGCCTTCGAGCGGGGTCTCGCCCGCGGCATAGACCGGGGTCACGAACACCATGTCGGCGTCGTTGAAGGCTTGCGCGAAATCTTCCATCAAATTGCCGAGGCGCGAGTAACGGTGCGGCTGCATCACCGCGATCACGCGGCCCTGCGCGCTTTCCCGCGCGGCCGAGAGCACTGCGCGAATTTCGACCGGATGGTGGCCGTAATCATCGATGATGGTGACGCCATCCACTTCGCCGGCCTTGGTGAAGCGGCGCTTCACGCCCCCGAACTTGGCGAAGCCACGCTGGATGGTCGCATCCGCGATGCCCAGTTCGAGCGCCACGCCGACCGCTGCCAGCGCGTTCTGCACATTGTGGCGGCCCGGCATCGGCATATCGACGCCTTCGATCGTCCGCGTGCTGCCATCGCGGGCACGCACCATCACGTCGAAGCGATTGCCGCCCGGATAGGGTGTGACATTGCTTCCGCGCACATCGGCCGAGGCCGCGAAGCCGTAAGTCACGATCCGCCGGTCACGAACGCGCGGGATGATCGCCTGCACTTCGGGATGATCGAGGCAGAGCAGCGCCGCGCCATAGAAAGGCACATTCTCGACGAACTCGACGAAGCAGTCCTTCACCCGGTCGAACGAGCCATAATGGTCGAGATGTTCGGGATCGATGTTGGTCACCACCGCGATGGTGCCGTCGAGCCGCAGGAAGCTGCCGTCGCTCTCATCGGCCTCGACCACCATCCAGTCGCTCGCGCCGAGCCGGGCATTCGAGCCATAGTTGTTGATGATGCCGCCATTGATAACCGTGGGATCGACCCCACCCGCGTCGAGCAAGGCCGCGATCATCGACGTCGTCGTCGTCTTGCCGTGCGTGCCCGCGACCGCGACGGTGGACTTCAATCGCATCAGTTCGGCGAGCATCTCGGCGCGGCGGACCACCGGGATGCGGCGCTCGTACGCGGCCTCGACCTCGGGATTGTCGCGCTTGATCGCGGTCGAGGTGACGACCACCGCCGCGTCGCCGACATTCTCCGCCGCCTGGCCGATGGTGACCGCGATCCCGCGCTTGCGCAGGCCTTCGATCACATAGCCTTCGGCGACGTCCGAACCCTGAACCTTGTAGCCGAGATTGTGCATCACTTCGGCGATACCCGACATGCCGATGCCGCCGATGCCGACGAAGTGGATCGTGCCGATGTCGGTCGCGACACCCTTCATGCGCCGGAGACCTTTGCGAAGGCGGGATTGCCGCCGAGATTGCCCGATTGCATCGCCGCACGACGCACGCCGATGGGCGCGGTGGGGGCGTGGACCGACTCCACCAGATCGGCGAGATCGCGCGCCGCGTCGGGGCGTCCGACGCTGCGTGCCCGCGCGGCTGCGTTTTCGAGGCCGACCGTGTCGAGCCCGAGCTTCTGGATCTGCTTGGCGAGTTCGGGCGCGGTGAAGCCGCGCTGGTTGATCGTACGCGCGCCGCCGGCATTGGTGATCTCGCGCGCGTTCGCGGTCTGGTGATCGTCGGTGGCGCTGGGCAGCGGCACGAGGATCGCGGGACGGCCCGCGGCGGTCAGCTCGGCGATCGTCGAGGCCCCTGCCCGCGCGATCACGATATGCGCCCAGGCGAGATGTTCGGGCAGATCGGGCAGATAGGTGGCAATCTCCGCCGGGATGCCGTGGTTGAGGTATTTCTGGCGAACTTCCTCGATATCCTCGACCCGCGCCTGATGGGTGACCTGCATCCGGCGGCGGAAATGGACCGGGAGCAGCGCGAGGCCATCGGGGACGACCTGCGACAGGATCGACGCGCCCTGGCTGCCGCCGGTCACGAGCACGCGGAAGATGCCATCCTCTTCGAGCAGCGGATAGGGCCGCATCCTGAGTTCGAGCACTTGCTCGCGCACCGGATTGCCGACCAGATGGGTCTTGGCTTGCCAGCTATCCTTGAGCCGCTCGACGTTCTCATAGCTGGTGGCGATCGCATCGACGCGGTTGGCGACATAGCGGTTCACCCGGCCGAGCACGGCATTCTGTTCATGGATGATGGTCGGGATGCCCGCGCTGAACGCCGCGAGGATCGAGGGCAGCGCCGGATAGCCGCCAAAGCCGATCACGCACGAGGGCTGGATGTCGCGATACAGTTTCTTCGCCATCGAGCGCCCGGCCAGAATGCTCCGCGCCGCACGGAGATAACCCAGCGGACCACCGCCAAGCCGGCCGGCGGGCAGCACATGCGTCTCGACATCCTCGAACAGCCCGGGAAAGCGCACGCCGCGATCATCGCTGACCAGCGCGACATGATGCCCGCGCCGCGACAGCTCCTCCGCCAGCGCCGCCGCGGGCACCATATGCCCGCCGGTGCCGCCGGCTGCGAGAACATAGCTGCGCGTATTCGTCATGTGCCGCTCCACCGCACGATATAGGGAGAGCGCTTCAGATACGGATTTCGCCGCGTGAAGGCGAGCAAAAGCCCCATGCCGATCGACAGGGCCACCATCGACGATCCGCCGTACGAAATGAAGGGCAACGTCATGCCTTTGGAGGGGGCGAGCCCGGTGTTCACCGCCATGTTGATCACCGCCTGAATCCCGAATTGAGCCGCAAGGCCGGTCGCGGCGAGCAGGCGGAACGCATCCTCCTCGTCGAACAGCTTGAACAGCACCCGCGCGATAATCGCGACATAGAGGCAGGCGATGGCGGCGCAAGCGAGCAGCCCGAACTCCTCGCCGATCACCGAGAAGATATAGTCGGTATGCGCCTCGGGAAGCCGGAACTTGGTCTGGCCGCTCCCCGGGCCGGTGCCGAACAGGCCGCCGGACTTGAGCGTCTTTTCCGCCATGTCGGTCTGGTAATGCTCGGCAAGCGCCTTGGCCTTGTCGGGGAACAGGAAGCTGTCGATGCGGGTGCGCGCGGTATCGTAGAGGAAATAGGCCGAGACAACGCCCGCCATCGCGGTTCCCATCAGCGTGCCGATCATCGCGGGCGAAATCCCCGACACCACCAGCAGGACGATCCACACCGTGCCGAACACGATGGTCTGGCCGAAATCGGGTTGGAGCATCAGCAGCACGCCGACCAGCCCGGTGAGCCCCCCGGTGACGAGCAGCATCAGCGTCATCGGCAATTGCTCGTCGCGCGCGCGGAACGAGAGGATCCAGGCAGTCGAGACGATGAAGAGCGGCTTGAGGAATTCCGAAGGCTGGAGGTCGGAGAAGCCGAGATTGATCCAGCGCTTCGCGCCATTCACCTCGGCGCCGAAGATCAGCACCAGCACCAGCATCACCAGGAAGACGCCCGCCCCGATCAGCGACATGCGCCGCGCCAGCGTGACCGGCAGCATCGACACGATGATCATCACCGGCACCGAAACGCCGACCCAGATCAGCTGGCGCCAGAAATAATAGAGCTGGGGAACCTGGTGCGCGCCTTCGGAATAACGCCGCGCGCTGACCGGTGACGCCGCCGCGACCGCGACCAGCCCGACCGCGATCAGCAGCAGCACGAGCAGCAGCAGCACGCGATCCACTTCCCAGAACCAGGTGCTGGTGGCGGACTGATTGCTGCGCATCAGCTGGTTCTTGTTCGCGGTGCGTCGCAGTACCCCGCGAGCCTCGGGCAGATCGACGCCCTCGCCGGCTTCGTCCTCGCCGCTCACAGCGCAGCCACCGCGGCGCGGAAAGCGTCACCGCGCGCCTCATAATCCGTGAACTGGTCGAACGAAGCGCAAGCGGGCGACAGCAGCACCGTGTCGCCGGGCGAGGCGTGGGCGGCGGCGGATTTTACCGCCGCGTCCAGCGTATCCGATCGCTCGACGGGCATGTCGGGTTCGAGGAGAATGGCGAACATCTCGCCCGCCTCGCCGATGGTGTAGGCGCGGACGACATGGGAGAAACCCGGACGGCAGGCGTCGAGGTCGTTGGTCTTGGCGCGGCCACCGAGGATCCAGTGAACGCGGTCGAACGCCTGGAGCGCGGGGGCGGTCGAGTCCGAATTGGTCGCCTTGCTGTCGTTGACGTAGCGGACGCCGTCCTTGACCGCGATGATCTCCATCCGGTGCGGGAGCGCGGCATAGGTTTCGAGGCCGCGGTCGATGGCGGCGGTGGGGATACCCAGCGCCTCGCACGCGGCGATGGCGGCGAGCGCGTTCTGGGCATTGTGCGGGCCCTGGAGCGCGGGCCAGCGCGACTGATCCATGCAGAAGCCGGGGGCGATCTTTGTGACGTCCTCGGCGCGGCCGGCGCGGGCGAGGGTCTTGGCGATGCCCGTTGACCACTCGTCGCCGATACCGATCACCGCTGCGTGCCCGGCGGACTGCATCGTGAACAGCCGCTCTTTCGACGCGGCGTATCTGGCCATGTCACTGTCGTAGCGGTCGAGATGGTCGGGGCTGATGTTGAGCAGCACCGTCACGTCGCAGTCGAGGCTGTGCGTCAGGTCGATCTGGTAGCTGGATAGCTCGAGGACATAGACGCCGCCCTCGGGCAGCGGATCGTGCGCGAGGATCGGGATGCCGATATTGCCCCCGGCAAGGCTGGGAAACCCGGCGGCGCGGCAGATATGGTCGATCAGCGCAGTGGTGGTCGACTTGCCGTTGGTGCCGGTGATCCCGACCACCTTGTGTGGTGGCAGGCTGGCGCGGGCCTGGGCGAACAGCTCGATATCCCCGATCAGGGGCACGCCCGCTGCACGCGCCTTTTCCGCGATCGGATGCGAGTTGATCGGCACACCCGGCGAGACGACGACGCCGTCGAAACCGGTGAGATCGATTTCCAGCGGATCGGCGAAGGACAGAGGGTTGGGAGAGGGGGAGTGCGATGCGCCATCAATAGGCCCCTCTCCCCGCACGCGGCGAGAGGGAGAAAGGGAAGCCCGTCGTTCCGCATTCGAATCCCACGCGGCCACCGTCGCGCCGCTCGCAAGCAGCGCGTCCACAGTCGCAATGCCGGATCGCGCTAGCCCCAGCACCGCATAGGTCTTCCCGCGGAAAATGGGGCTGGTGATCATCGCAGCTTGAGCGTCGCAAGCCCCGCGAGCGCCAGCACGAACGCGATGATCCAGAAGCGGATCACCACGGTCGGCTCGGACCAGCCGAGCTGCTCGAAATGATGGTGGATCGGCGCCATCTTGAAGACGCGCTTGCCGGTGCGCTTGAAGAAGAAGACCTGGATGATGACGCTGAGGGCCTCCATCACGAACAAGCCGCCGATGATGCCGAGCACCAGCTCATGGTGCGCGACGACCGCGATCGTGCCGAGCGCGCCGCCCAATGCCAGCGAGCCGGTATCGCCCATGAACACCGCCGCCGGGGGCGCGTTGAACCAGAGGAAGGCGAGCCCTGCCCCTACCATCGCCCCGCAGAAGATCGCCAGATCGCCAGCGCCGGGAACGTGCGGGATGCCCAGATAGGTCGCGAACACCTTGTTGCCCGCGAGGTAGACGATCAGCATGAAGGCGAGGCTGGCGATGATCACCGGCATGGTTGCGAGCCCATCGAGCCCATCGGTGAGGTTCACGGCATTGCCGAACGCGACGATCGTGAAGGCGGCGAAGATCACATAGAAATAGCCGAGATCGGGATGCAGCCAGCTGAGGAAGGGCACGTAGAGCAACGTCCCGTTCTGGCCGATGATGATCCAGCTCGCGATGCCCGCGATCATGAACTCGCCGAGCAGCCGCATCCGCCCCGAAACGCCCGCGGTGCTCGCCTTGCGCACCTTGTCGTAATCGTCGAGGAAACCGATCATCCCGAAGCCGAACGTGACGAACATGCACGCCCAGACGTAAGGGTTGCTCAGATCCATCCACAGCAGCAGCGAGAGCATCAGGCTGGTCAGGATCATCAGCCCACCCATGGTGGGCGTTCCGCGCTTGGCGAGGTGGCTCTGTGGGCCGTCGTCGCGGATCGGCTGGCCCTTGCCCTGCCGGATGCGCAGCCAGCCGATGAAGCGCGGCCCGATGATCAGCCCGATCACCAACGCCGTCGCCACTGCCGCGCCAGAACGGAAGGAAAGATACCGGAAGAGATTGAGGATGCCCGGAAAGCCCAGCCAGTCCGCAATGAGATACAGCATTAGGCCAATTGCCTTTCCGCGAGGGCGGCGACGACGCTGGAAAGGCGCACGCCGTTCGACCCCTTGATGAGGACCGCGTCGCCCGGCCCCAATATATCGAGAAGGTGGTCGCGCGCTGCGGTTGCGTCGGGCACATGGACGAAATCGACATGCCCCTCAAGCGCATTTGCGAGGGGGCCCATCAGCTCGCCGACCAGGATGACCCGATCGATCCCGGCGGCTTCGATCGGACCCGAAAGCTCGGCGTGGAAGGCCTCCGAATGCTCGCCCAGCTCGCGCATTTCGCCCAGCACCGCGATCTTGCGCGCGGCCTGTTCGTGGCCAAGCACGTCGAGTGTGACGCGCATCGAGGCGGGGTTGGCGTTGTACGCCTCGTCGATCACCAGCGCCTCGCCGCCCGGAACCGGCGCGAGGAAGCGCGCACCGCGTCCGGTAAGCCCGCCGAGTTCGGCGAGCGCGAGGCCGGCGAGTTCGAGGTCGGCGCCGGCGGCATCGACCGCGGCCAGGATCGCCATCGCGTTCGACACCCAATGCGCGCCGGGCTGCGACACCGTGAAGCTGAGTTCGCGTTGGCCAAGCCGCGCGGTGACGAAGGTCCCGCCCAATTTCGTGCGCATCGTCTCGATGGCGCGGACATCGGCGCCTTCGCCTAGGCCGAAAGTGACGATTTTCGCTGCATAGGGCTTTGCGGCGGCGATCAGCCGGTCGCGGTGCGAGCTGTCGAAGGGAATGATCGCGGTGCCGCCGGGCTCCAGCCCTGCGAAGATCTCCCCCTTGGCGTCGGCGATCGCGCTTTCGTCCTTGAAGAAACCCATGTGCGCGGGCGCGATCGTAGTGACGATGGCGATGTGCGGCCGGACCATCTGAGTCAGTTTAGCGAGTTCGCCCGCATGGTTCATCCCCATCTCGAAAACGCCGAAGCGCGCGTTGCGGGGCATCCGCGCGAGGCTGAGCGGTACGCCGGTATGGTTGTTGTAGCTCTTGACCGAGCGGTGCGCATAGCCGGGCTCGCAGCGATCGAGCGCGGCGAACAACGCCTCCTTGGTGCCGGTCTTGCCCGCCGAACCGGTGACTCCGATCACCACGCCGTCCATCCGCGCGCGCGATGCCGTGCCGAGCGCGTTGAGCGCCGCCATCGTGTCGGGCACCAATACGTGCGGGTGCGGCGTCTGGGAGGAAACCACCGCACCCGCAGCCCCGCTCGCAAATGCCTGGTCGAGGAAGCGATGACCGTCGGTCGCCTCGCCGCTCAAGGCCAGGAACAGGTCGCCGGGACCGACCTCGCGGGAGTCGAACGTGACTCCCGATGCTTCGAATTCCCGGGAAGCGGCGCCGCCGGTGGCGTTCGCGATCTCATGGGAGGTCCAGAGCCTCACTGCTCCCCTCCCGCTTGCGGGAGGGGCTGGGGGAGGGCGCACTCGCAAACGAGACGGCTTGAGGAGAGTAGCCCCTCCCCTAACCCCTCCCGCAAGCGGGAGGGGGACTTAAGCCCCCCCACCCTCACGCCGCGCACTCGCGCGCGACGCTGACATCGTCGAACGGCAGCACCAGATCGCCAACCATCTGGCCTTGCTCATGCCCCTTGCCCGCGATCAGCACGATGTCGCCAGCCTCGGCCATGTCGATCGCCGCCTTGATCGCAGCCCGGCGGTCGCCGATCTCGATGGCGTCGAGGCAACCCTTGATGATCGCGGCGCGGATCGCCGCGGGGTCCTCGCCGCGCGGGTTGTCGTCGGTGACGATGCGGACATCCGCCCAATAGGCAGCCGCATTGCCCATCGGCTCGCGCTTGCCCGGATCGCGGTCGCCGCCCGCGCCCAGCACCATGATCAGCCGCCCCGTGGCATGGGGCCGCAGCGCCGCTCCCGCGGCTTCGAGCGCATCGGGCGTGTGCGCGTAATCGACATAGATGGGCGCGCCATTGCCCTTGATCGCCGCGCGCTCGAGCCGGCCCCGGACGGGCTGGAGTCGCGCGAGATTGGCGAGCGTCGGGCCCACTTCGCCGCCGGTCGCGATCACCAGCCCCGCGGCAGTGAGCGCATTAGCGGCCTGGTATGCACCGATCAGCGGCATCGTCACGACATAAGCGGTCCCGCCCGCGACGATGGTGAGCTTCTGCCCGAGCAATGTTGGCTCGCGCATCGCCAGCCGCAGCGTATCGCCATGCTCGCCCACCGTGATCAGCCGGTTGCCCCGCGCCCGCGCCAAGTCGATCACCCGTTCCGAATTGGCGTCGTCGGCCCACACGACGGAGGTTCCACCGGCATCGAGCACATCGGCGAACAGCCGCAGCTTGGCGTGAAAATAAGCGCACATATCGCCATGATAATCGAGGTGATCGCGGCTGAGATTGGTGAAGGCGGCGGCCTGAACCGGCAGGCCCTCGGTCCGGTATTGCGACAGGCCGTGCGACGAGGCTTCGAACGCGAGATGGGTCACGCCTTCGCGCGCCAGCCCCGCGACATTCGACAGGAAGGTGACGATGTCGGGCGTGGTCAGCCCGGTCGAGACCTGTTCGCCGGCCGTGGTGACGCCGAGCGTGCCGATCGACGCGGCATGATGGCCCGCCATCCGCCACAGCTGGCGCGTCATCTCGACGGTCGAGGTCTTGCCGTTGGTGCCGGTGACCGCGACCGCGGTGGCGGGAAAAGGCCGGAAGAACTGCGCCGCCAGCTGCGCGAACCGCTCGCGCGGATTCTCGTCGGCGATATGCACCACGCCTTCGACCACCGCCTCGGGCCGCGCGACCACGGCGATGGCGCCGGCCTGGACTGCGGCGGCGATGAAATCCTCGCCGTTGAACTTCGCACCGGCAAAGGCCCCGAACACCGTGCCGGGCGCGACCTTGCGATGATCGATGGCGAAACCGGTGACGACCGGCGTCTCGTCACTCCCGGTCAGCGCGCCCAGCCTCATCGATCGGAAGCCTCCGCAGTGCCCGGCGCGTGCCAGACCAACGGCGTGAGTTCCGACACGTCGATGTCGCGCTTCTCGTCGGGAATGACGCCCAGCAACGGCCCGGTGCGGGAGATCAGGCGGCGGACGACCGGCGCGGCGGTCCACGCGGCGGTGGTACGGGGAACGCGGGCATTGGCCTTGGGCGAATCGAGCATGGCGACCACCACATAGCGCGGGGAATCGATCGGGAAAGCCGCCGCGAAGGTCGAAACGTTACGATGCTTGTCGTAACCACCACCCGCGGCGGCCTCCGCGGTTCCGGTTTTCCCGGCGACGCGGAAGCCGGCGGCCTCGCCGTTGCGTCCGGTGCCCTGGAGCACGATCAGGCGCAGCAACTGGCGCATCCGCGCACTGGTCGATTCCTGAAGCACGCGGCGACCCTGCGGCAGATGGCCGGGGTCCACCTTCATCAGCGTCGGCGGATACCAGATCCCGCCATTGACCATCGCCGAATAGGCGCAGGCGAGATGGAGCGGCGTGACCGCGATGCCATGCCCATAAGCCGTGGTCATCACCGTGATCCGGCCCCACGAACTGGGCCAGAGCGGACGTGCGCCGCCCTCCAGCTCGGTGCCGGGACGCTGATCGAAGGAGAAGCGGCGGAAAATGTCCTGAAGCTTCTCCGCGCCGAGCTCGTCGGCGATTCGCGCGGTGGCGATATTGGACGAATAGATCAATGTTTCCGGGATGTTGAGCCAGCGGAATTGCTCGTCGCCCGGATCGTCATGAATCTTGAAGCGGCCCACTTCGAGCGGCTTGGTCGCGTCGAAGCGGCGCGCCATCGAGGTGATGGTGCCGCTGTCGATCGCGGCGGCGACGGCGATCGGCTTGAAGGTCGATCCCAGTTCATAGACGCTCTGGGTCACGTTGTTGCGCGGCGGCGGGCCGGCGATCGCGTTGGGATTGAAGCTGGGCAGCGAGACCATCGCGATGACTTCGCCGGTGCGCACGTCGAGTACGATGCCCGCCGCGCCCCGCGCCTGAAGGTCGGCCATCGAGATCGCCAGCTCGCTTTCGAGCGCGGCCTGGACGCGGACGTCGATCGACAGCGCGATCGGCTGGTCGCGCGTCGCATCGGCGGTCAGGCGCTGGTCAAGCACCTTCTCCATCCCCGACACGCCATGCCCTTCGGCGTCGATATAGCCGAGAACATGGGCGGCCAGCGTCGATTGCGGATAGAGCCGGTCGGGCTCGCGCATCAGCTCGATGCCGGGCTCGCCCAGCGCATTGGCCGCCTTGACCAGTTCGGGCCGCGCGCGGCGCTTGAGCCAGGCGAAGCTGCCGCCGGAACTGAGCAGCGCGAAATATTGCGCCGAGGTCTTGCCCGGAAAAAGCTGTTCGAGCCGATGCGCCAACTCGCTCTTGTCGCTGATCACCTTGTTGGGATGGATCGCGATCGACCAGCCGTCGATCGTCTGCGCGAGCGGCTGGCCGTTGCGATCGGTGATGTCGCCGCGCTGGGGAATGCCAGCGAGCGGGTCCTGCGCCGCCGCGGGAGTCGCCAAGAAGGCCAGCACCGCAAGGCGGACGAGGATCGCGACGACCGCCGCGCCGAACAGCATTGCCAGCGCCGCGAGGCGAACCTGCGCCGCCTCGACCAGCGCCTTGCCGCCGCCCGGACGGCGCCCACGCGCCGATGGGGCGACGAGGACCGTCACTGCATGCGGGCCCGCTCGGAATCGGCGCCGCGCTCAAGATCGCCCACCATCGACGAACTCAGCAGTTGGCGGCGATCGACCATCGCCACCGCGCGGGCAGGCGCGCGCGCGGCGGTCTGGCCGCGCGGCTGGACCTGCGCAGTCGCGGCAGCGGGGTCGCGCGCCACGGCTGCGGTCTGGACGGCCGCTTCGGTCTGAACCCGGGGCGCGCCGGTCGGCACGACCAGCGCGACCTTCTCGATCTGCGCTTCGGGCTGGCTGTCGAGATCGGCCAATGCGGTCTCGCCTTCGACGAACTGCTGCGGCGCGGGCGCGGCCATGCCGAGCCCACCGCCTTCTCCGTTCGCGTTCCAGCGCTCGAGCTGGGCGAGACTGGCGCGGCTCGAGAACTCGGTGTCGAGGCTGCGGATGTCGCGTTTGGCCTGGGCGATGCGGGACTCGATCTGATGCAGTTTCGCGCGCTCCGAAGCGCCCTGCGCCATGACCATATAGCCGCCCAGCGCCACAGTCAGCGTCGTAGCGAACCAGCCAAGCCCCTTGAAGCCATAGACAGCCATCACTTCACTCCTTCACCGGCCCAAGGGGACGCAGCCGTCCGCCGGGCGACACGCAATGTCGCGGATCGCGCGCGGGGGTTCCGGGCGATCTCTTCCTCGCCGGCGCGAATGGCCTTGGCGGGGGTTTCGAAACTCGGTTCGGCCTTGACCTGCCGCGCGGGCATGTGGCGCGAACCGGCGGGCTCGCTGCCCGAACGCTCGCGCAGGAAGCGCTTCACCAACCGGTCTTCCAGTGAGTGGAACGTCACCACCGCGAGCCGGCCGCCGGGCTTGAGCACGCGCTCGGCCGCGGCGAGGCCCTCCGCCAACTCGTCGAGCTCGCGGTTGATATGGATGCGGATCGCCTGGAAGGTCCGCGTGGCGGGATCCTTCTTGTCGTGGGGCTTGTAGCCGAGCGCCTTGCGGACCACGTTGGCCAGCTCGGAGGTGCGCGTTAGCGGGCGCGCCTCGACGATCGCGCGGGCGACGCGGCGCGAGCGATGCTCCTCGGCGTAATTATAGAGGACGTCCGCGATCTCGGCCTCGTCGGCTTCGTTGACGAAGTCCGCCGCGCTCATGCCGGAAGAGGACATTCGCATATCAAGTGGGCCGTCCTGCTGAAAGCTGAACCCGCGCTCGGCCTGGTCGAGCTGCATCGAGGACACGCCGATATCCATCGTCACGCCATCGACAGGCGACAGGCCACGCGCGTCGAGTTCGCCTTCCATCGCCGAGAATTGCGCCTCGATCAGCGTCAGCCGGTCGTTCGCGGGGAAGCGAAGTAGGCCGCCTTCGATCGCACGGGGGTCGCGATCGAAAGCGGCCACCTCGGCACCCCGCTCGAGGAT
>Ga0164241_10001362_pt1 | contig 30721 bp, 23 predicted proteins | sample OricomyardsoilBY_FD_108780 | JGI IMG/M metagenome (GOLD analysis project Ga0164241, IMG submission 108780) | Backyard soil microbial communities from Emeryville, California, USA - Original compost - Back yard soil (BY) | ecosystem: Environmental > Terrestrial > Soil > Unclassified | place: USA... | reverse complement strand
CCAAGGCGCCGCGCGCAGGCAGCTGGTCGGCGTCACCGCCGCCGAACACGTCACCCACCACGCCACGGCGCAGCACCCAGCTGACTCGCGTTCCGGTGTCCGCGAGACCGGTGAGCGCGACCAGTGCGGTCAGCGCGGAGTGGCCGCTGCCGACCACCGCGACCCGCCGGCCCGCGTACCGCGCGCGCACGGACTCGTCGCTGAGATCGGGCACCCGGTAGGAGATCCGGTCGGCGGCGGTGCGCTCGCCGAGCGCGGGCAATCCGTCACCGCCGAGGGGGTTCGGCTTCTCCCAGGTTCCCGAGGCGTCGATCACGGCGCGGGCGGTGATCCGCTCCTCCCGGCCGTCGCCGTGCCGGACGTGCACGGTCAACGGTTCGGTGTCGCGGCCGGCGTCGACCACCCGGTCCCGCCCGCGGCGGGCCACGCCGACGACCTCCGCGCCGAACCTGATCCGGTCGCCCAGCGCCTCGGCGAGCGGCCGCAGGTAGTCACTCGCCCACTCCTCCCCCGTCGGGTACGTCTCACCGGCGGGGCGCTGCCACCCCGTCGGCTCCAGCAACCGGCCGGCGGCGGGGGCGACCAGCTCCGACCACGGCGAGAACAGCCGCACGTGATGCCACGCGGCGACCGCCGCGCCCGCCCGGTCCGCCTTCTCCAGCACCAGCGACGGCAGACCGCGCTCGGCCAGCTCGGCCGCCGCGGCCAGACCCACCGGCCCGGCACCGACCACGATCACGGGCAACTCCGACATCTCGCGCTCCATTCATCGATGCCGCTCGATCATTCGCGGCAGAGGCTATCGACCTGTCTCGACGAGCACAACCATCGATGCGGATCGATCATCGCGACTCGGTGACCGACTCAGGTCGCCTGATTAGATGCATCTCTATATTGACACCTGTCGAATCAGAGGGCAAGGTGTCCTTGCAAGTTACTTCGACACTTGTCTAACCAAGGAGCCTGACGTGGACACGAACCCCAGCACCGGCGACATCACAACTGCCACGAGCAGCTGCTGCGGACCCAGCACCACCACGACCGAGACCACCCAGACCGAGACTGCGGCGCACGGATGTTGCGGGAGCGCCGAGGCTGCCACCGCTGGAGTGTGCTGCACGCCGGATGCCCGTGCGCGAGCCGTCAATGCCGGCGCCGGGTGTTGCGGATAGCCGCTTGGTTGACCCGATCATCGACCTGTGTCGATAATCCGGGCCATGACCACGACCGTCCCGCCCGTGCAGGGTCTCCCGGACACGGAGGCGGCGACCTACGCGGAATGGTTCGCCTGCCTGTCCGAGCCGACCCGGGTGCGGCTGCTGCACACGGTCGCCACCGCGCCGGGCGGGATCAGCGTCGGCGCGCTGACCGAGACCCTCGGCATCAGCCAGTCCACCTGCTCCCACCACATCCGCAAGCTCGCCGACGTCGGGTTCCTGCTGCTCCACAAGGAAGGCGCCAGCACCCGCGTGACAGTCAACCAATCCTGCTGCGTCGGCCTGCCGCACGCCGCGGACGCCGTGATGGGCCTGCTCGCACCGCGCCCGTGCTGCCCGGCCGACGTGCCCGACGACGTCACCGTCCGTGCGCTCGAACCCCGCGACTGGCCCGCAGTACGGCGCATCTACGCCGAGGGCATCGCCACCGGCATCGCCACCTTCGAGACCACCGTCCCCAACCGCGCCAGCCTCGAGGCCAAGTGGCTACCGGGTCACCGCTGGGTCGCCGAGATCGACGGCGAGCTTGCCGGCTGGACCGCCCTGTCCCCCGTGTCCACACGCGAGTGCTACGCCGGTGTCGCCGAAAGCTCCATCTACGTCACCGAACGGCGCCGCGGCCGCGGTGTCGGCAAAGCCCTCATCCGCCAGCAGGTCGTGGCGGCCGACGATGCCGGTCTGTGGACACTGCAAACCGCGATCTTCACCGAGAACCGCGCCAGCATCGCGCTGCACCACTCCGCCGGCTACCGCATCGTCGGGGTCCGCGAACGCATCGCCCAGCGGGGCGGCGTCTGGCACGACACCGTGCTCATCGAACGCCGCGCCGACACCGTCACCGACTCAGCCACCGATCCCGCGGACACGCGGTCATGAAGATCGTGGTCGACGACCTGACCGGACCGGAGATCGCCGCGTTCCTCGACGAACACGTCCGCCAGATGCGCGCCATCACCCCGCTGGAGAGCAAGTACGCCCTGGACCTCGACGCGCTGCGCGGGCCGGACATCACGTTCTGGTCCGCATGGGACGGCGACGCCATCGTGGGCTGCGCCGCGCTCAAGCGACTCGACCCCGGCCACGCCGAGGTGAAGTCGATGCGCACCAACCCGGCCCGGCAGCGCGCCGGCATCGCCTCCCAGCTGCTCGAGCACGTCATCACCGAAGCCCGGCGCATGGGCGTCACCCGGCTGAGCCTGGAAACCGGCACCGACGAGTTCTTCCGGCCCGCACGCAAGCTGTACGAGAAGTTCGCCTTCGACTACTGCCCACCGTTCGCCGACTACCGGCCCAGCCCGCACAACACCTTCATGACCAGACCGGTGTAGCCGCAATGGTGTCCACACCCGGCGACGCCATCGGCCCCTGGCACCGATGGGCCACCACGTGGCTACGCCGAGACCGATCACTCGCCTACCCGGTCCTGCTCGCCCTCGCCGCGATCGACTCCGCCGGCTACAGCGTCATCGCACCGACCCTGCCCACCCTCGCCGAGCGCTACGACGCCGGTCCCGCCCTCATCGGCGCACTCGCCAGCACCTTCCCCCTGGCCATGATGATCGGCTTCGCCGCCGCCGGCCGCCTCGTCCGCGCCGGCCGCACCCGCACCACCCTGCTCGCCGCCCTCGCCCTGGCCGCGCTCGGAGCCGTGCTGTTCGCCACCGCCCCTGGGCTGCCCGCGCTGTTCGTCGCCCGCGGCCTGATGGGCCTGGGTTCCGGCGGGCTCTGGATCGGCGTCACCTTCGCCACCCTCGCGTACTGGCCCGGCCAGGAATACCTGTGCATGAGCCGCATCTACGCCGCCTACTCCGCAGGCGCCCTGCTCGGCCCACTACTCGGCGCCATCGGCGGCACCAGCGCCCCGTTCCTCATCTACGCCCTGCTGCTAGCCCTCATCGCCCCAGCCACCGCCGCGCTCCCCGCACCAGCCAACCGATTCAACTCCGACCGCGCCGCACTCCGCACCCGCGGCTTCTGGATCGCCGCCATCGGCATCATGCTGGCCATCCTCGCCACCGGAGCCCTCGACGGCATCCTCCCCCTGCACTTCGCCGAGCGCCTGTCCCAAACCGGCATCGGCCTCACCTACCTTGCCGTCGGCGCCCTCATCGCGATCAGCTCCGCCGCCGCCGGCCACCAACCCCCAGCCCGCATGCTCATCACCGGCGCCATCGCCATCACCACCGGCCTCACCATCGCCGGCGCCACCACCACCTACCACCCCTGGGCCGCCGGCCTCCTGCTCATCGGCCTCGGCGCCGGCGCCGCACAAACCGGCGCCACCGGCCTACTCCTCGACGCCGTCCCCACCAGCCACATCGTCACCGCCATGATCGTCTGGTCCCAACTCGGCATCCTCGGCTACCTCGCCGGCCCCGCCCTCGGCGGACTCCTCGCCCAACACCTCGGCTACGCCGCCATCGGCCTCCTCCCCGCCACCGCCCTCGCGCTCCTCGCTCTGGTCAAGGGAAGACGGCAAAGCCCCGGCGCATCTCCGAAGCAATGACCGTGGACGGCCTCGCGGCGTGGCCAGTTGTGTTCCCCGATTGCGGCCCTCGGCGAGCGGCTTGTAGTTGAGCAACCGCCGTCGAGCCATGACCAGATCGCCGATGCCATCCCGACGGCCATAAACCGGCTGCCGGCGGGGCGTCGGGAGTTTTCCTGAAATGTCCCTCAGGAAACGGGTGGCAGAGTGACTTGACAGCGGGTGGCGCCGTGCGTGCGGTACTCGAGGGTCGGGGTGGGCAGAGGGGTAAGTCGTGAATGCGCTCATGACCGGCGTCGGCAGGCTCGCCAAGCTACCGAGTAATCGCGTGGGCAAATGGGTGTTCGTCGGGCTGTGGGCGGTTCTGCTCGCGGTGCTCGCGCCGCTGGCCGGAGACCTGGGCAAGGTTCAGGACAACAACATCGAGTCCTGGCTGCCCGGCGACGCCGAGTCGACACAGGTGTTGGCGATCACCGAGCGGTTCCGCTCCAACGACGAGGTCCCGGCGATCGTCGTCTACGAGAAACCCGGCGGCCTGACCGAGACCGACCTGGCCGCGATAGCCCAGCACGCCCGGCAGTTCGGCGGCATCGAAGGCGTCGACCGCGAGGTGGTCGGGCCCATCCCGTCGACAGAGCAGCCGGCTCCGCAGGCCGCGCAGGTGTTCGTGCCGGTCGATGTGGGCAGCGACGGCTGGGAGAAGCTCCCCGGAGTCGTGGACGAGATGCGGACGATCGTCGGCGACGGTGCCGACGGGATGTCCGTACATGTCACCGGCCCGGGTGGCACGGCGGCCGACCAGGCGGAAGTGTTCGCCGGCATCGACAGCACGCTGCTGTATGCCGCGGGGATCGTGGTGATCGTGATCCTGCTGTTCACCTACCGAAGCCCCACGTTGTGGATACTGCCGGTGATCTCCGCCGGAGCCGCGTTGATGGCAGCCCAGGGCGTGATCTACCTGCTGGCCAAGCATGCCGACCTGACCGTCAACGGGCAGAGCGCGGGCATCCTCACCGTGCTGGTGTTCGGCGCCGGCACGGACTACGCACTGCTTCTGGTCGCCCGGTACCGGGAGGAACTGCGCCGACATTCCGACCGGCACGAGGCGATGGCGTTCGCGTTGCACCGCGCCGGGCCGGCGATCTGGGCCAGCGCCGCCACGGTCGTCGTCGGCATGCTCTGCCTGGTCTTCGCCGACCTCAACTCGACCGCCGGCCTCGGACCGGTCGCCGCGATCGGCGTCGGTGTCGGGCTGCTCGCCATGGTCACCCTGTTGCCCGCGCTGCTGGTTATCTTCGGACGCTGGATGTTCTGGCCGGCTCGCCCGGCCGTCGGCTCGGAAGACCACACCGATACCGGCGTGTGGGCCCGGATCGGCACGGTGATCGCGCGTCGACCGCGAGTCACCTGGGCCGTGACCTGCCTTGTACTGGGGGCGATCGCGCTGGGCACGTTCAGCTTGAAGGCCGACGGGCTCACCAACGCCGCATCGTTCACCAACACGCCGGACTCGGTCGTCGGCGAGCAGGTGCTCGCCAGGCACTTCCCCGCGGGGACCGGTCAGCCGATCGAGGTGGTCGCCAGGGCGGACAAGGCCGACGAGGTCCGGACCGTGCTCGCCGATGTGCCCGGGATCAGCTCCGTGGACGAGCCGGTGGTCCGGGACGGTTACGCCTACCTGCAGGGCACCACGAGCGACGCCCCGGACGGTCCCACGGCGATGGCCACCGTCGACCGGGTTCGCGACGCGATCCACCAGGTGCCCGACGCCGACGCGCTGGCCGGCGGCCAGTCCGCGATCCTGCACGACACCGCGCAAGCCAACGAGCATGACCGCAGCTTGATCATCCCGATCGTGCTCGTCGTGGTGTTCCTGATCCTGGCCGGACTCCTACGCTCGCTGGTCGCCCCGATCCTGCTGATCGGCACCGTGGTGTTGTCGTTCTTCGCCGCGATGGGCGTCAGCGCGTTCTTCTTCAACAACGTGTTCGGCTTCGACGGCGCCGATGCGTCGTTCCCGTTGTTCGTCTTCGTGTTCCTGGTGGCGCTGGGCATCGACTACAACATCTTCCTGATGACCCGGGTCCACGAAGAGGCCAAACAGGTGGGCACCCGGCAGGGTGCACTGATCGGGCTGAAGGCCACCGGCGGTGTGATCACCTCGGCCGGACTGGTGCTGGCCGGGACCTTCGCCGTGCTCGGCACGTTGCCGTTGACCTTCACCGCCGAACTCGGCTTCGCCGTCGCGATCGGGGTGCTGATCGACACGATCATCGTCCGGGCGGTGCTCGTCACGGCGCTCACACTGGACGTCGGCCGGTGGATGTGGTGGCCGAGCAAACTCATCCACAAACGCGACACCGAACCGACGGGCGACGACCGGCCCGAACGGGAACCGGTGCCGGCAGGCGAGCGCTAGTCAGCTGCCCCGCACCCGCGACGCGGAAACGCCGGTTCCCCGGCCCAAGGTGAATCCACACAGGACCCACCTTGGGCCGCGTACCGGTCGATGCCGCCACATCCCGCGTTTCCGCAGCGTCGCTCGCGCTTTTCCGCACCCCGACCGACGGCTGGGTGGTTGAGGTAGTAGCGCTTGCTGGTCCACCGCCGCCCGGTCGACCGCGGGCAGGCCGAGTCGCGCTTCGCCAGGACGCCGGGTGAGGATGGGCCGAGGAGGCGCGCATGAACGTCAGTGGTTTGACCTGGACTCTCACGATCGGCCTGATCGTGCTGCTACTCGCGGCCGATCTGGTGATCGCCGCGGCGCGGCCGCACCGGGTGGGGTTCCGGGAAGCCACCGCGTGGTCGGTGTTCTACATCCTGGTCGCGGTCGGCTTCGGCGTGTGGCTGCTGGCGGCCTACGGCGGGGAGTTCGGCACCGAGTACTTCGCGGGCTACATCGTCGAGAAGAGCCTGTCGGTCGACAACCTGTTCGTCTTCGTCATCATCATGACCACGTTCGCCGTGCCGGAGGAGCACCAGCACAAGGTGCTGACGTTCGGCATCGTGCTGGCGCTGGTGATGCGAGCGGTGTTCATCGCGCTCGGCGCCGCGCTGCTCGCGCTGTTCACGTTCGTGTTCCTGCTGTTCGGGCTGCTGCTGATCTACACGGCGATCCAGCTGTACCGCCACCGCAACGAAGACCCGGACGTCGAGGACAACCTGATCGTCCGCACCGCCCGGCGAGTGCTGCCGGTGACCACCGACTACCACGGCGGGAGCTTGCTGACCCGCGTCGACGGCCGGCGGATGGTGACGCCGCTGTTCGTGGTGCTGCTGGCGATCGGCAGTATCGACCTGTTGTTCGCGTTGGACTCGATCCCCGCGGTCTTCGGCGTCACCGACGAACCGTTCATCGTGTTCGCCGCCAACGCCTTCGCGCTGCTCGGCCTGCGCGCACTGTTCTTCCTGGTCAAGGGCCTGCTCGACCGCCTGGTCTACCTGTCGGCCGGGCTGGCGCTGATCCTCGCGTTCATCGGCGTGAAGCTGATCCTGCACTGGGCGCACGTCGACCTGCACGAAAGCGTGCCCGAGATACCCACCCCCGTGAGCCTCGGTGTGATCGTGGTGGTCCTGGTCGTGGTCACGATCGCCAGCCTCGTCAAGACGCGTCGTGACCCCACCAGCAAGGCCCACGCCGGATCGCTGCGCGCGCACCGCCCCGACACCCGGCCCGGTGACTGATGCCGACGCTCAGACCGGCACCGCGGTGACGACGATGTTGTCCCGGTAGTTGCCGCTCGACCGGTCGAACGCGCCGCCGCACGTGACCAGGGTGAGCCGCGGCGGGCCGGTGCGGTCGAAGATCCGGGCCATCGGCACCACGCCCTTGTCGAACCGCTCTCGGGCGACGATGCGGTAGTCCAGCACCCGCCCGTCCGCCAGCGTGACCGTCACCGGCTCGCCCGCCGCCACGTCGGCGAGCACGGCGAACGCGCCCACCCCTTGGTCGCGGTCGTTGATATGTCCACTAAGGACGACCGAGCCCTGCCGATCCCCTGGCGCCGGTCCGAACCGGTACCAGCCGGCCGTCGCCACGTCCTCTTGGATCTCCATCGAGCCGTCCGGCGTGACGCCGACCGGGACGACCGGCGCACGCAATCCGTGCGCGGGCAGGCGCAGCTCGCGGATCGCGACACGTGCCGCCGCGGCACGGGTGGGTGGCGGAGCCGACGTGGTGGTGGACGGCACGGTCCCGGACGCCGGTGTCGTCGTCACCAGCGCCCGGGCCCGCTCGCCGCCGAAGCTCGGCGGCTGCGCGGCATCGCCGGCTACCCACCAGGCCGCGAGACCGACAAGACCGGTGAGCGCGAGAGCGGCACCGCCCGCCACCACGACGGCGCGTCGCGGGAGACGCGTCGTCACCCGGCGGCGCGGACGCGCCGACGACTCCGCACCCGTCAGCCCGCCGGCGACGGTCCCGACACCGGCCACGAGGAACAGGATCCACAGCATCGGCGCGGGTGCGGACCCGGCCGGGACGCCGCTCGGTGTGCTGTGCAGGCCGGCCACGGTGAACGGCGCGAGCGCGAGGTTCTTGTCCTCGGCGGAGCCGATCGCGTGCACGAACGTCGCGGATCCCTCGGCGAGGTCGAGATCGGCGGGTCCGATCGCGACGGTGTCCGTGCCGGCCAGGGTGACGTCGGCGGACACCGTGCCCGCGGCCACCTCCAGCGCCTTCTCGTTCGGGTTCGTCAGTCCCTCGATCACAGGTGTGCCGCCGGCTCGCACGTCCACGGCGGGCGCGGCCGCGAGGTGCCGGACGACGACACGTGCCTTACCGGCGGGCACCCGGCTGACGTCGTTGGCGAACGGCGTGATCTTCGGCTTGCCCGCGGCGTCGAGGTGCGCGGCGATCGTGACGCTGCCACCGCCCGGGACCTCGGCACTCGCCTGAAGCAGGGGGTCTCCCGACCCGTCCGGGGCGTCAGCCGGGAACAGCGCGACGTCGTGCTGTCCGGGCGGCAGCGGTACCGGGCCCTCCACTGTGCTCGGCTGGAAGTCGTCGATCGCACGCTTGCCGTCGACGTACACGTCCACCGGTGTGTCCGGCACACCGTGCACGACGTACACGTCCGCGGTGTCCTGTGCGGCAGCGGGTGACGACCCGGCGACCACGCAACCGACACCGGCCACAGTGGACACGACGGCGGACGCCATGGCTCTCCAACGCATCGGGAACCTCGTCCTCGTACGACGTCATCGGACGACGTCGCTACCCACTCATACCGGCGAAACAGGCGATCCGGATGCAAGAGGCGAGCGCTTGGCTAGCCGCGACGTCCACCAGATCCGCGGGCCGATGAACGACAAACCGGCCGTAAACGTGCCCGCCGACCGGCGTTCACCTCGTGTTCACGGCTCGGCGGCGTGACCATCGGCGTCGGCCGGGGAGCAGCCGGGCGGCGGCCGACAGCGGTCAGCGTGGACGGCGGCCCTTCTCGTAACGCAGCGCCCGGGCGTGGACGCCTCCCACGTCCGGGGCGAAAACGGGGCGCCAACACCGGCCTCCTTGTTACCCGTGCGGGCGAGATCGGGCACCACGCCTGTGTCAAGGGCTATGTGCAACGTTCAGATGGGTTCCAGCGGACGCCATACACCGTGCGACAAATTATCCAACCAACTTGCCGCATTACGACGTGAGATCGTCCCTCAAATCAGAGTCCTTCGACTCTATGCAACCGCAATTCTGACGCGTGACGCTGGAAAGTCACACAATTCACAAAGTAGACAGTAGGTGAGTCGACATGGACATCATCGTCTTGTTCGACGGAACCTGGAACGACACGCAGGTAAACACGAACATCGACCAGATCCACGACCGGCTCATCGCGGATGGTCATACCGAACAGGACTGTTGCTACGTCCCCGGTGTGGGAACGCAACCGTTGGAGCGACTCAGCGGTGGCATCGCCGGCCTCGGCCTGGACAGGAACATCCGCAGGGGATACGAGTTCATCGCGAAGCGACACGAGTCCGACGCAGACCGGATCTTCCTCATCGGCTACAGCCGCGGCGCGTTCACCGCACGGAGCCTGGCGGGAATGATCGCCAAGTGCGGCATCGTCAGCCCACAACGCATGTCCACCAAGGACCTGTTCGACCGCTACCGTGACAAACCCGCTCCTGGCCTCCGCGAGATGCAGAAAAATCACGGACTGGCCGTCACGGATGTCGACAAGAAAATTCTCGCCGAATCACGTCTGGTACGCATCCGCTTCATCGGCGTGTTCGACACCGTCGGCAGCCTCGGTATCCCCGGCACGATCGGCCACGACCTGTCTCGGCGGCTCTACGAGTTCCACGACACCAACCTGAGCGGCCTCGTAGACTTCGCCTACCACGCAGTCGCGATTGACGAACACCGCAAACAGTTCATCCCCACGCTGTGGCAGGACATTCCGAAACCCGTACCAGGCAGTCCGACAACTCTCGAGCAGCGGTGGTTCGTCGGAGCTCATTCCAACGTGGGCGGCGGCGGCACATCCAGACCGGAAGTACACAACCCACTCTCGGTGCTCACTCGGGAATGGATCATCGACCGCGCCGCCCACGCAGGCCTGAAGGTCACTCCCATGAACCCACCCGCGTCCGCATGGCAGGGCGCGATCGACAAGTCCTGGCCCTGGCAGCTCCTTGAGCTGATTCCCGGCAACGGACCGCACCTACGGCCGGTACGCAGGAGCAGGACAACCTCGCTAGACGACGCGGTACTGAAACGCTGGTGCTGGGGCAACCCACGCTACAAGCCGAACAACCCCGGCCTCGCCGACTGGGTGACACCACTCCGCGGAACATGCTGAGACGCGAGGAGAATCGATCTCAATCACGAAAATTGATCCAGATCCCCTGATTGTTGAACGGAATGTGCAGTTGGTGGTGCCGACCCGCCTTCGGGTGGGCCGGCACCACCACTGGTCTTCTCGCTCGCAGTGCTCAGGTCAGCGTGAGGCCGAGACGATCCCTGATCCTTTGGGCCTCGACGCCGTGGCCCTTGCTGTTGGGGTGGAATGATTCAAAGGCGTCCAGGTCGCTCAGGTCGAACCCGGTGGCAAACGGATCTCGGCTGCAGATGCTGTGTCCGCGCAACGCGTCGACCGTGTCCACCAGAACGACACGCGCATCGCCGGTGGCGGCCACCGCTCCAGCGAGCATGTCCCTGACGTCCTTGGCTGCCTGCTCGATTCGGATCCGCTCGGCACCCGAAGTCGTGCTCAGGACAAGCGGGCAGGCGCCGAAGTCCACGTCCGGATCGGTGGTGGCGGGGAAGATGAGTGGATAGGTCATCACCGCCAGCGCTCCGTCGGGCCGCATCTTCGCCCGGATGCTCCTGTACAGGTTGACCAGCCTGGCCTGGATCGTCTGAAGATCACTCGGACTGAACAGCGGGGCTCCGGAACAGTCGGACAGGATGCATTCTTTGAGCTTGTCGGAGAACCGGAGGTCGTTCCCGCCGACCGAGATCGTCACCAGCCGCGTGGTCGTCGGGTCTACGAAGTTGATCTGGGGCGGCGTGTCGTGCTTCGGAGGGGACCCAATTCCCTGTCTGTCGATGTCGTTGATCCGCGCACCGGAGCATGCCGCGACCAGCGGGGAGTCGATGGTGGCCGTATCCGGCGCCTTCGATCCTTTGAGCTGCCACGCATAGTTGTTCTTGCTGCGGAAGCAGAAGTTCGTGCTGTAGTAGGCGTCCGCGCCGTTGCCGGACGCATACGAGTCGCCGAGCGCTACCTGCTCGATCACCGGTGGCCGGAGTCCGGTGTCGAAAGCGCCGGTGCCCACGACGATGTGCAGCAGGTCACTGCCGAGTCCTTCACACAACAGGTACCGCAGACCCAACAGCGGGTTGCACGCCCCCCACGGGATTCGGTCGGGCGATCGCAGGTACAGCTCGAACACGATTTCTACCCGGCGGGCACCGTCGTACTGGCTGCCGTCGACCTCCAGCGCCCCGGCGCTGGCGCCGTAGTAGTACCAGGCGAAGGAGAATGGTGTTCCCACGTGCAGCAACTGCCCGTCGAATCCCCCGTCCGATCGGTCGATGACACCGGCCACTCCGGAGGCCCCCGCGAGATAGATGTTGCAGCCGACCTCGGCGAGGTAGTCCAGTCGGACGCTCTGCCTGCCGGACTCCTGGTCCTCGCCAACCTGTACCGACTTGCTGATGGCCTCGTCGCAGTACCAGGACTGCTCGGTGCTCAGGGAGACGTCGGCGTCGCCGAGCTTCACGGCGCCGTCCGCGGGCCTTCTCGGCTTCGCCGCCGCAGCAGTGGCAGGGTCGAGCGTCGCCGCCCGGCCCTGCTCTGATCCGGGCAGGGCGTGAGGACCGGCCGGGGTGAGCGATGTGAACGCCGCTCGGTGCTCACCGGTGCCCGGCACGACCAATGACGCCGACCCTGGCGTCGGCTTCAGCCCACCAGGGCCGAGGCCCGGTTGGCTCTGCACCGGCTGGGCCGGCGTGGGTTCCGCCGGCGCCGCAGCTGCCTGACCGGTCCCGACAACCTGGACACCGAGCAGCGTGACGGCAATCATCGCGGCGACCGAGGCAGCGCGGAATGGTCGTCGGCCGGCCCGGACCTGATGCGGCGGGCCCTCGTACAGTGGTTCGAGCTTGTGTTTTTCTGCCACGGTCGTTCCTTTCTCTCAGAGAGTGGAATCTTGCCGGCGAGGGTGGCGACTAAACGCGTCCACGTCTTGATCAACCTGATTAACAAATTTGAACGGCGCCACGTCGTCTCGCCGCATCCTCCCCGGGCGCGGCGGTATGGACAGGTTCGCAGATCTGCTTTGTCGGTGGTCGAATCGTCGGACAAGGTCGGACAAGGTCGGACATCGCGGCCGTCGTTACCGCGGCAGGTAGGACCCAGGCACTGGAACGTCATCGGAGCGGCAGAACCCGGTGCTGTTCGCAACGTCGGCGATGATCCATTTTCCGTCGGCCGGGGTGTACACCGCCACGTCGGTTTGCCCCGGGGCGGCAGCGAAACGCTCTGGAGAAGGGCGCCGCTGTGCGCACGTGCGACAAGCCGAAGAGGTATTCCATCGCCGCAACAGATGCCACGACGACGCCGTACCGCCGCGCTGCAGGATGCTCATATCGCCACGTGCCTCCAACTGTTCATCGTTGGAGGCACGTGGCGTTCGGGCGTCCACACGCCCTGCGCAAGGGTTCTGAGATGGGTGAACTCTGTGTCGTGGGAACAGCCAGACAGGCCCAGTCCACGAAGGACGCAAGAGCCGACGGCGTGCTCGACGAGCCTTCACCCGAGCCGTCCGCCTTTCACGGGCTCGCAAGCCGACTCACCAGTAGACCACGTACCACCCCTGGTGGTTCGTGGTACGACACCGTTGGGTGGTGACCCAGTTCCCTGGGCTGTCGGTGCCGGCCTCGATGCAGTAGCCGCTGAGCCCGTTGACGATCGCGTAGTTCTGGTGCCTCCAATGCATCATGCTGTGGTCCTGGCAGGCCACAACCTGAACGGGGTACTGACCTCCGTCCGTTGCGCACTCGTTTCGCGCGAGGTTGATGAGCCACCCGCCGTTGAACCAGCCCCACCGTTGGCCAGGGTCCGTGCTGTTGCAGACGCCCTGGTAGACGTTCCTTTCCGAGGTTCCGTAGTCAAGGCATAACCCCGACCATTGGTTGACGATCCTGAACGGTCCGGGAGTACCCGGCGGCGGATCCGCCGCACCGTAACTTTCGCTGGACACCGCCTTGGTGTGGGGTAGAGCCTCAGCGGCCGACGCTGCGAACAGCATCAGCGGGACGATCAGGGTGGCAAGCACCACCAGGCGTAATACGCTTCCCGGGCGCAACATGGGCATCCTCTCGTGTATCGATGGATACTGCGGCCAACCTCCAGCGGAGCGGGGCCGGCGGTGTCGCCCGGACCGAGCTGAGGCATGTGCCCGGCCAGTTGCCGCAGCAACTGCCAAGACAACGCACCGATGCCCCGGCGCCGGGGATTTGATGGCATCCCTACTGGCGATCGAACGCCGTCAGGGACGAGTCGAGCACCGCCGACCTCAACAGTTCATCCGCCCCCAATTGCTTGGAGCCTCAGTGAGCTTCTGGGGCCTCCTTGCCAAGGATGCGGGCCGTGGGCGGGACTTGTCGTTACGGCTGAACGCACACCTGTTTAGTCTGCGGGCACTCTCGCGCACTGCTGCCGGAACTCGCGTGGCGACAGGCCGTAGGCGCTGCGGAACGCCTGGCTGAAATGCGCGGGGCTGGTGAACCCCCACCGGGCCGCGATCGCGTTGATCGGGTAGCCGGCGAGGTGGGGCTCGGCCAGGTCGCGTCTGCAATGTTCCAGACGGCGCTCGCGGATCCAGCCGGCGACAGTGTGCCCTTCGTCGTGGAACAACTTGTTCAGATACCGCAGAGAAATATGGCGCGCCGCGGCGATCGCGCTGGGGGTCAGGTGCGCATCGCCCAGGTTCGCACGGATGAAGGCATGGATCTGGGCCATCAGTGCTCGCCGCCTGGTGTGGAACGGCACAACACTCTGCACGTCCAGCGCGTTGGCCAGCGCCGCAGTCAGCACATCGACGGTGAGAATGGACAACCGGGCGGCATCGGACGGGCCGAGCTCATGCAGGTGCCCGGCCAGCTGAAGCATGAACTGAGACGACAGCGCACCGACACCCTCGGCGCCAGTGATACGAACTGCGCTCAGCCGCCGCAGTTCCCGGGGCGGCAACGGCAACAACGAGCGCGGGAAACGCAGGAGCAGCACCTGGCTCACAGGAACGTCCGGTATGTACTCACCCACGTAGGAACGCGAGGTGTCATACAGCGCCAGATCCCCAACCCTGAGCTCCGCCGCGCTCTGGCCGTCCTGGGTGACCATGCCGCCACCGCGCACGATGCAGCCCAGCTTGAACATCTCGGGATCTGATTGCCGAATGAGCTTGGGCGTACGGTGGATCGAGTGCGGCATCGTCGTGATCAGCGTCGCCTGCACCGAGCCGAAATCACCGACACCGACCCGAGCCCGAAACCCGCTCTCCAACTCCGGTTCGCAGCGCATATCGTAAGGCGCCCACAGCTTCGAGTTCACCTCACGCCAAAAGCCGAACCGCTCTCCCGCCGGAACGTCCGCGGTGCTGATCACATCCATAACCCACCACAGCCTTGTAGCTGCCTTGCGCGGCGGTGCAGTGTGTTGGCCGAACAACCTCTCGAACACAACCACGGCCCGCGCGTCCAAACAACCCTGACAGGCACCGCTTTCATGGCAGTGGCCATCACGAAGTCTTTCGGGGTACCGCGTTCAGCCGTGGGTGAGTTCGGTGCGGAGGTCGGCCGGCAGACATCGCACCGGATGCGCCCCACACAACGCCGGCCGCACACGACCAAACCCGCGCGTTTCGACCACAGGTTCGATGATGGCGGCCCGTCAACGGCGTGACCAGCACGGATAGACCCAGAGCATCGTTGGATCGGTCGCAGGTCCGCGACGTAAGCTCCGCCGCCCGGTCTGGCGTTCAGTACGTGCGCCCGTCCGACGAGACCACGGGTTAGTGGTCGCGCTGTTGTTTGGCGAGGAAGCGCTCGAGCTCGGCTCCCAGTTCGTCCGCGCTCGGTAGTGGCTCGCCTTCCGAGACAAGCAGATTCTCTGATGCTTCGGTAAACGCGTCGTACTGTCGTTCCAGTTCCTCGACCAACTGCGTGGCCTCCGTCGATTCGGCCACCTGGCGGTCGATCTCGACAACGGTCCTCTCCGCGGACTCGCGCAGATCGGCGGCCGGGAGCACCAGGCCCGTCGACGTCGACAGCGCCTCGAGCAGCCCCAGCGCCGCGGCCGGGTAGGTGGCTTGCGCGAGGTAATGCGGGACGCAGGCGGCGAAACCCATGGCGTCGTGACCGGCCTCGCCGAGGCGCAGCTCCAGCAGCGCCGACAGGTGGCCCGGGACCTGCACCCGGTTGAACGGCGACTTCTTCGTGACCAGCTCGGGCCTGGTGGCGTGGGAGATCACCGACAGTTCGCGAGTGTGCGGGACGCCCATCGGGATGCCGTGAAACCCGACGGTGAGCCGCACCTCCCACCGCTCGACCAGGGTGCGCACAGCCGCGACGACGGCCTCCCACCGCCGATCCGGCTCCGGGCCGGTCATCACGAGGAACGGCGTGCCATCCGTGTCGTGTAGCAGGCGAACGACCAGTTCGGGCGCGTCGTAGGTCTCCCACCGGTCAGAGGCATAGGTCATCGTGGGACGGCGCGCTCGGTAGTCGAGCAGGTCATCGACGTCGAACCGCGCGACCACCCGGTGCTCGCCGGTCTCCAGCAGGTGGTCGACCAGCGTCGAACCGGCGGAGCCGGCATCCATGAAGCCGTCGAAGTGGTGCAGCAGCACCGCTCCGCTCAGCTCCGGTACGTCGGAGTCGACCTCGAACAGCCTCTCCGGGTCCAACGCCACCTCGTACCTCCCCAAATGATCGTCCAGCAATGCCCATAGACAACGCTGGACAGCCGCCATGCATTCCCGGTGAGGCCGCTCGGCGGGTTCTTCGGCGTCGAGGGCCTCGAGCACCAGGTCGCCGCTGCTCCACACGCCCATCACCGACGCGCCGATCGGGGTAGCCGCTACCGAGGGTCCCGAGGTGGCATGGTGACGGCGGATTCATCCGATCTTGTAGCTCAACCGGTAGTGGCCACCGTGTTTCTTGAAGGTCATGATTCCGTCCCCGCTGCCCGGTTCGAGCGTCTCCTCGCCGAGGAAGTCGTCTCCGCTTGCCGGGTCCCTTTCGTACAGCTTCACCGACACCCTGCCCGTGAACTGAACCGTCTTGTCGATCTTTTTCCGGTCGCCTTGGTCGATCTGGACGTTCTTCCCGAGCTTCTGGCCCTCGACCTTGATCGTGATCTCGTCATTGCCGCCGCTGTCCTGCTGGTTCTTGCTGTGCAGCGTGCCGAGGTGGATGCGGCCGCCCGGTATCGCGGTCAGGTCGCCGAGGTTCGCCTTGTGCGCGCCGTCGATCACGTTGCGGGCGCGCTTACCGTTGTGGCCGTTGTACTCGTACGAACCGGACTCGAACAGCAGGTAGGCGGTGTCGCCGTCGGTGGCGAGGCCCTCAGCCATGCTCGGCGCGCGGAAACACCGTACCGACGCCTTGTCGAGGTTCGTCTCGGCGCGGTTGGTGACCCAGACGTTGCTGCGCTTGGTCCTGCCATGCGAGGAACTGAAGATGAAACGCTTACCCGCCAGCGTCACGCCCTGCGTGTTCGCCGGAATCTCCCACCTCAGCCCGTTACCGTCGTCCTTCCGGTCCAAGGACAACGACCCGTCGCCCGCGATCGTGTAGCGGTACATCCAGTCGCGACGCTTCTTGTTGAACAGGCCCGCATAGAGCTTGCGGTCACCGCTGTCAGTGGTCAGGAAGGAGGCGCCGTACAGCTCCTTGGTGACCCTGGCCGGGTCGATCTTCGGGGTCTTCTCGGTGCCCGAGTCCTGTGACTCCCGCATGGCCTTGCGAAGGGCGGACCTCTTGAACGTCCGGATGGTGTGCGGGCCGTCGGACACGAACAGCCAGTCACCGTGCAGCGCGATCCCGCCGGCGTGGTCGGACTCGATCTGGACGACGCCCACGGTCGCGCTCTTGTCGTTGCGTTTCGGGTCGAGCCCGACGATGATCGCGTGTCGTGTCCCGCTGTCATAGGCCGTGGCCAGCAACAGATCGGCCTTGCCGTCCCAGTTCTTCCAGTACGTGAGGCCCTGTGGGGTGAACTGGGTCAGCTCGCTGTAGCGCAGGTCCGGTCCCGGCTCGAACCGCTTGTCGTACATGTACGAGGCGGACCTGCCATCGTAGCGATCCAGGTCCTCGCGGTCGCTCGTCGCGGCCTCGCACTTGATGGTGGTTGTGGCCTCGGGCGGTTTCCTGACGTCGGCCGCGTCGGCGGTACCCGACACGGTGCCGAACAGCAGCGTCGCACCGATTGCCGCGACCGTCGTTCGCCGTACAAGCGTGATCATAAGTCCCCTGTTCATCCGTCCCACAGGCTGCCCCTCGAAGGCGCCGAAGGTTTGCTGCCGGGCATGGTCAATGGCGTCCGCGCCGCCGCTCGGTCAGCCCATCCCGGATGGTCGTCGCTCGCGTGGAAGTCGCGCACGGCCATGGCCCGCATCTTCGCGGCGGCCCGATCCAGCTTGACGGGTTCGACTCCGCCTTTCGCCGCCTCCCCGGCACCCGCGCTCCCCCTCCCAACGTCCTTTGTGGCAGACCGGACGCTAAGAGGGCCGGCTACACCGACGCTAAGCCGAAGCTAAGAGGGCATCTGATCTTGCTGCGGGCTGGTCTGTCCGGATCGTGGCTGGCACAAGGTCCGGATCACGCAGCGCCGGGCACTGGACAAACTGCGGTCGGCCCTCGACCGGGAGGAGGGAAACAGTCCTATCTGGCCATAGAACATCGGCGCACCGCCGACGGCGACGACGACCTCCTCGGCTCCCCACAGAGGCACGTCCAGCAGCGGCGTGGCCACGCCGGGAAGTGGGACGTCCAACCGGCATCTCCTGCCACCAGGCGTCCTGCTCGGGGCGGGAGCTGTTGCGCCGCGCCGCTTCTAGCGCACGGTCGTCCTCCGGATCGGGTTCTCTACCGTACGACGAACGGGCCGCGCGCGAGATCGACATCGGCCGCGCTACGGCGGCGGCTCCCAGGTGGGCTCCGGCGGCACGAGCCGTGCGCGCAGTTGCACGACCTGCTCTCTGATGAGCGCGGTGGAGTAGGCCAGCTGCTCGTCGCTCGGCGGCGGCGATCCCAGGCGCAGGCGCCGGTCGGACTCCAGCGCCCGCGCGAGCTCATCCAGCCCGGCGCGCAGCGCGCCCGCGGAGGCCCGGGCCGGCTCGTCGGGCGCCTGCGTCTCGAGCAGGCGGGCGTCGGCGGCGAGGGCCTCGACCCGCCCGGTGACGACCGCCCCGGCGGTCACGACCTCGTCGAGCGTTCCCAGCGTGCGGCGGGCGACCGCGTCCATGCGCATCGCCCACGTCTGCTTGGCCGCGCGCCGCCGGCGCCACACGACGAAGGCGATGACGGCCAGGCCCGCGAGCGCCACGGCGAGCGCGATCCAGAGCCACGGGGTGTCGTCCGCGGAGGCCTCCTCCGCCGCCGTGTCCGGCTGGGACTCAGCGGTGGTCGGCGCCGCTGCCTCGCTCGTCTCGCGCTCCCGCTCCGTCTCGACGACCGTCACCGTGTCGCGCTCCGCCGTCGTCGCGACCGTCACGGTCTCCGGCGGGCGCGGCTCGTCGCCGGACGTGCCCGGCGCAGCGGTCTCGGTCGGCGCCTCGTCCGTGGCCGGCGCCTCCGTCGCCTGGGTGCGCTCGCTGCGCTCCGGCAGGCTCTCCGGCAACGAGACGTCGGTGCGCGTGGCCGTGCGGTCGGACAGCCCGCTCCCGTCGCCGTCACCGCACGCCGCGAGCGTGAGCGCGACGAGCACGGCGGCCGCGCCCGTGAGGCAACGTCCCTGCACGCGACACCCTGGCGCCATCCGGAAACCCTCCCTCGGAGTCGAACCACACAGCGGCGACCAACGTGCCGTCGTCGGTGACGCCGTAGGTGCCGCCGAGCCAGCCGACGGCCCACCGCGGGGGCGCGAGCGGACGCCCGCGCCGGTGCACTCACCTGTCCTAGTCGCTTGCCTCGTCGCCATGCACGATCAGCGCCCAGATGACCAGGACGTCGAGGGTGATGACGAGGATGCCCCACACCGGGTACGCGGACAGGAACGCGAGTTGCAGGATCGCGTTGACACCGCACAGGATCACCCCACAGATCCGCGCCCACGTCGCACCCGTGAACACCCCGATACCAACCGCCACCGCGATGAGGCCGATGATCAGGTGGACCCAGCCCCAGGCGGTGATGTCGAACAGCAGCAGGCCCTGTGTCGTCGCCACGTAGTACTCGTCGTTGAACAGCGCCACCAGGCCTTCGATGATGTTGAACGCACCCAGCATGACCATCATCGCGCCGCCGAAGTACACCCAGCCGACCCACAACGACCTCGACTGGATATCCATCTGCGTCACGGGAGCGGACCTGGCACCCGCCGGCTTCGCACCGTGAAGGGCTTCACTCATGGACCTTCTCCTGTCTCAGGGTTGCGGCAATCATCGAGCGCACGCGACGTAGCCTCCTCACCCACACAGGGTGAACCGCGATCTTCAGGTTCCCGAGGACGCTATTCCGCGTACTGCGCTTGAATCCGGCCACGCTTGATTGCCTCCACCAGAGTGGTGTGGTCGCGCTCGTTTCTGATCGGCGTAGGCGACCGTGAACTCGCGGACCGCGTGATCGAAGGCGTCGCCGGAGCCCTTCCAGGACGTAGAAGTCCCGGCTGCGCCCGTCGTCACCGCTGTGCACTCGAACCCACCCGAGGAAGCTGTCGCTGACAGCCTGCATGAGCCGTTGCCCGACGACCACCCGCCGGCCGGCGTTGTCGAACTCGCTGGGCTTGGTGAACGCCTCCAACACTGACGGGCCCGTTTCTCTTACCTGCAGAAACAGTGGATCCTGCTGATCGTCGCCGAGCAGGAGGACCATCCAGGATCGGGTGCCCACGCTGCCCACGCCGACGACCGTGCGGGCGAAGTCCACGAACCGGTACTGGTCGAACAACACCCGCCGCACCGGCTCGAGATCTCTCCGGTAGGCACGAAGCAGCCCGTGCAGGCCGGTGGTGATGTCGACGACATCCATGCCCGGCTCGGCTAGCTCATCGAGGGGCACGACCTGCGGCGGTTCCGCGACGATCTTCGGCTCTCCGTTCTTCAGGCCGACGAACCGGCCGAGGGCACCGATGTGATCCGTGAACAGCGCCGCGTCCGCAGTGCGGCCGACCCGCCTACCTTCGACCTGGCTGAGCACCGGCGCGAACCGTTCTCGCTTCGAAGCAAGGCTCGCCTGGGCGTGCCAGACGTCGAGGGAAGTCCAACCGGCCAACTCGCGCATCGCGCGGCGATACTCGGCGACGGTCGCGACGACGATCTTCCGGCGCAGCCGGGACCTCTAAATCGGCATGACTCGTCCGAGGCACCGCAGCGCGCAAGGCCCTTCCCCGTTCCTCCCGCTCCTGACGGGTCAACAACGCAATCTCCCGCGTCCTGCCTCTCGTCGACCGGCTCATCGCGGGCTCCTCTGCATCGCTGCTCCGCGGTTCGTCCAGCTTTCACCGGATTGACGGTGTCCTTGGATCGTTGATCCGTACCGCGGCGGACACCGACGACCTCACCAAAGTCGCCCAGGAAGCGTCATTACCAGGAAAAACGCCGGGCGGCCCGGCCACCCCCGGTCCAGGTGAACCTTCCGCCCAACCGACGTCCTGGCCCACTGAACCGCTCGCCCGCGAACGAGACGAGCCGACACGCCGGTTCTGGTACGGGAGGCAACGATGCGCGGAAGCAGGCGCGCCCAATCGGACCCCTCGACTACGACCCGGGCGGGAGTCGATGGTCACGTTCCGCACGCTACCGATGGCCCTCGTCGGTCAGAGCCGGCGAGTATCGGCGGTGGTGCGTGCGGTGTGGGGTGTGACCGGGCGCGAGTGGTTCTTCTCGGCGATCCTTGAGACCGTGGCCGGGTGAACACCATTGCGACCGAGGTGATCAACACCGAGCGGCTGGACCTGCTGCCGCTTCGCCTCGAACACGCTGACGAGATGGTCACCGTGCTGGCCGATCCGGCCCTGCATACCTTCATCGGCGGCACGCCGGACTCTCCGGACGCCCTGCGATCGCGCTATCAACGCATGGTCGCCGGATCCCCCGACCCGGCTGTCACCTGGCACAACTGGGTGATCCGGCTCCGCGACGAAGCACGCCTGACCGGCACGGTCCAAGCCACCGTCAGCCATGGCGGCCAGGAACCGACCACAGAGATCGCCTGGGTCGTGGGCACCCCGTGGCAAGGACGCGGCATCGCCACCGAAGCCGCCCGCGGGCTCATCGCCTGGCTCGGCGAACAACCCGCACAGACCGTCATCGCCCACATTCACCCCGACCACCTCGCATCCGCCGCCGTCGCCACGGCGTGCGGGCTAACCCCCACCAACACATGGCACGACGGAGAGATCCGCTGGCAGCGCACAGTCAGGTAGAAATTCACCCAAGCGCCGCTGCCCGCGACGGAATCCTTAGGCGGACCCGTTTTTCCACGCGCTGCAATAGGAAAACGGTCCGAGTGCGCCATCACGCAGGCAGACCCGCAGGGCGATCTTGTGGCCGTCGGTGATGTTGAAGTCGGTGGGAGCCTGGCGGCACGTGTTGTCGTAGCCGGTGTCGTCGACGATCCCGTACTGAACACCTGCCGTCACGTCTTTGAGTTGGGCGATGGCGCGCTTGCCGTCCTCTTGGTCATCACACACGCCCCAGTGCTCCCCGTAGGGGTGCCACCATGCGAAAGCCGCCGGATGGCCGGGATCGGTGGTGTAGACGGTGAAGTCCCCAGGTGCCGCAATCGCCGGCGTCGCACCGAGCACGAGCGAGACCGCGGCGAACGCCACGACAGCAACCATCCTGAATCTCATGACCGTACCTTTCGGATCGCTTGGCGAGCGGAGGATACGACATGTTCGGCTTCCGACGTCGCCACGTTGTGCTGCCACGCGGTGGCGCAGTGAACGCGAGGGTTTTCCCGAATAACCGTGGGTCGCCTCGTTTGCCAACGTTTGCGGACGTACCGGCCACCCCCGAGCACCTGCCCAAGACACGTGCCGGGGGAGGCCATCTTCACTCGACGGAACGAGGTTCACATGTACACATTCAGCAAGCGGAAGGCGATGGGTGCCTGGGTCGTCATCGCCGGTCTGGTCGCCGGCACGGCGATCGCCATGCCCGCCACGGCTTCGGCCGCAGGCAACGTGTGTGATTTCAGCATCGAGAACGTCGACAACGTCGTCGGCGACGAGGTGAAGGCGATCGCCCTGCAGGAGGGCGGCAACGGCGACGAGATCTTCATGGTCGCCGAAGGCAACTACATCCCGGTCAGTGGCACCGTCCAGTTCCCCGTCGCGGGGACCGCGAAGCCGGCCAGCGCGTTCGGGCCGGTCACGAACGTGCGTTTCACCGACGGCGCCCTCAACTTCAAGTTCGTCGAGGACGACTCCCTGGAGAACGACCGGATCAGTCCGAAAGGGATGACCTTTCCTTGCGAGGAGCAGGAAGACCAGCTCGACCTGTTCGGCGCGGGTGCGCACTACGAGTTGGAGTACGCGGTCCACGTGGTGCAGTGACCTCTCACGATGCGGTGGGGGTGGCGCGTGCGATCGCCGCCCCCACGGCGCCGCGGCCGGTGACTCCGAGCTTCTCGAAGAGCTTGGAGACGTGCCGCTCGACGGTCTTCTCGCTGACGAACAGTTCGCCGGCGATCTCGCGGTTGGTCCTTCCCTCGCCCACCAGCTCGGCGACCTGACGCTCCCGCTCGCTGAGTGCGGGCACACCGTCACTGCCCTGGCCTCGGGTCCCGCGGCGTGCCACCCGCAGGCCGAGCCTGCGCAGCTCGCGTGCGGCCTGGTCCCGGTAGCGCCGGGCACCGCAGGCCTCCAGTTCGTGCAGCGCGCTGGACAGCTCGGCCGTGCCCGCCTGCCGCTGCCCGGCGGTGAGCAGGGCCCGGCCGGCGAGCAGCCGCGCCCGTGCCGCGTCGATGCGGTCGCCGGCTCGGTCGGCCGCGTCGGCGGCGGCCAGCGCCGCCTCGGCAGCCGGCCGCGCAGCACCTCGCGCGAGCGCCACCGCGGCCCGCGCGCGCAACGCCTCGGCCGCCCGCCCGGGGATCGTGATGCCCTCGACTGCCTGCGCGGCGAGCGTCGCCCAGCGCTCGGCCGCGTCGTGACGTCCGCGGCCGAGCTCGGCACGGGTGAGGATCTCGTAGAAATGGGGCTTGATGGCGCGTTCCAGCGGCTGCAGCTCCGGCCCCTCGACCGCGGCCAGCAACTCCGCCACGCAGCGGTGTGGCTCACCGGCCTCCAGCCGGGCCTCCGCCAGGCGGCAGCTGGTGATCGCGGCGAAGTAGTTGTCGCCCACCCGCCGCGCGACCTCGACGGCTTCCTCACCGGCGGCGACGCCCGCGCGAAGGTCGCCCGACAGGGTCGCGATCCAGCAGCGCAGGGCCAGCGACCAGGTCAGGAACTGGTCGTTGCCGGACAGCCGGGACATCTCCATCGCGTCGTCGGCCAGCGCGGCCGCGCCCGCGAGGCGCCCGCGCCAGGTGGTGCAGATCGCCGACCCGATCGTCATGGGCACCATCAGGTGGCCCTGCCCGGTGGCCCGCGACACGGCGAGACCGCGCGTGAGGTACCGGATCCCCTCGTCATGGTGTTCCATGCACTGGCCGTACCAGCCGAGCCAGAAGAAGGTGCCCAGCAGCTGGGCGAGGTGCCCGTCAGGCAGCCCGTCGACGAGCGCGGTCGCCTCCCGGTAGTGCGCCTCCGCGTCGCGCAACCGGGCGGTCTTGTACTCCGCAACCGCGAGCGCGACCGCCGTGTTCGCGCGCAGCGCGGAATCGTCCAGCGCGGTGGCCCCGAGATAGGCCTCGCGCGCCCAGGCGAGCATCCCGTCGTTGTCGTTGACGTAGAACCGGTCCGACACCAACTCCAGCCGCAGCGCCACCGCCTCGGCCGACCGCGGATCCGGCAGTGCGCGCAGCGCCGAGTGCAGCTGGGCGCCGGCCGCGTCGTGATTGCCCAGCAGGTGCTCGATCAGGGCGACGAACGGGATCAGCCGCCCCCGCACGGCCGACCGCTGTGAGGGCAGCGCGGCCAGGATCTTGTGCATGACGTCGCGGCTCTCCGGGAGGTGCCCGGCCGAACCCAGCGACGTCGCCAGCGGCTCCAGCAGCTCGAGCCGGCGGTGGCCGCCGGCCATGTCGCGGTCGGCGGGAAGCAACCGGAGCGCGGCGGCGAACCAGCGCGCGGCGCTCGCCGGGGCGTGGGATGCGACGGCGTGTCCCGCCTGCTCGAGCAAGGTCACCGCCGCCAGGTCCCCGGACTGTGCGGACTGCTCCACGTGGTAGGCCCGGGCGGCGACCGGAGCGCCGTGTTCCCCGAGGGCGGCCGCCAGCCTGCGGTGCGCCATGAGCCGCCAGCCGGTACTCGCCGACGCGTAGACCGCGTGGCGCACGATCGGATGCCGGAAACGAACCCGCCGCGGCACCGCGGTGTCCCGCAGCAGATCCGCCCGCAGCAGTTCGTCCAGATGGGCCGGCGCCGCCCGCTCGTCGATCCCGGCCGCGCGCGCCGCCAGCTCCGGTTCGAGCTGTTCTCCGGCCACCGCCGCCCCGGCCAGCAGGGTCCGGGCCGGCGGTGACAACCGATCCAGCTCCCCCAGCAGCGCGGCCCGCACCGGCGCCGGCAGCTCCCATTCCGCCCCGACCGCGCGGTCGAGATGTCCACACACAGCGGATGTCTGGACCGCACCGGCCAGCTGCTCGAGGTAGAAGGGGTTGCCGCCACTCTGCTCGTACAGCCGCGCACGCAGCTCATCCTCGGCGACGTCCCGAACCAGCTCGGCCGCCTCCGCCGAGCTCAGCGGTCGCACCTCGATCACCGTCGACCCACCGCGGCGGGCCGCCTCCAGTTCCGCGACCAACCGCGGCGAAACCTGATGAGGCCGAAACGCGAGCGCCACCACCACTCTCCCGCGGACACCTCGACGCAGCAAATGACAGATCAGCTCGATCGAGGCCGGATCTGCCCAGTGAACGTCGTCCAACGCGACCACGACCGGCCGGCGCACGGCCAGCCGTTCGAGCAACAGCCGCACCGCGTAGTGCGACCGGAAACGCTCGCCCTGCAGACCAGCGGGGCCGGCCGTGACGACCGACGGCAGCGACGGGAACACGGCAGCGAGCTCGGCCAGCCCAGCCGAACCCGCCTGCTCGACCAGGTGGACACCCCGAGTGCCCACCCAGTCGTCCATCGCATCGACGAACACGCCGAACGGCTGGTCGGACTCAAACTCGGCCGCCCGGCCCGCGAACACGAGGTGGCCGCGGGCCTTCGCCTCGGCGGTCAACGCGTCGAGCAGGGAACTCTTCCCGATGCCCGGCTCACCGCGCAGCTCGACCACCCCGGACACGCCCGAACCCACGCCGTCGACCACACCCGCGAGCAGCTCGAGTTCCCGCCCCCGGCCGACCAGCCGCCGACTCCTCTGCGCGGCGTCGTGCATCACGCCCTCCCACCCCGACCGCCAACCACCGGCGGCCGGTATCAGGCATCATCGGCACCCACGCGCCGGTTGTGACGGCTGGTCACCAGCCGCGCTGGGCACGGCACGCCCCATGAGCGATCGGTCGTTATGCCGCTGGTCGACTGGCAGTCGGCGGCTTGGCGGCGATATCACCGCGCCGTGAACCTCGCCGCCAACGTGGCCGCCCGGCATCCCCGGAGACAGATGATCGGGGTGCCGGGTGGCCATGCTGATACCGGCGACACCAACGGCCAAGAATCATCAGTGGAGGATCGTGAACAGGTTGTGCACCGCCGCGTCGCGGGTGCCGAGCGGGGCCAGGTGGAACCGGTCTTCGATCGTGGCCATGACCGACGTGGTGTCGTAGGAGGTGTGGTCCACGGCGAAGCGGTGCCGCAGCTGCGGGGAGATCAGCAGCGTCGGGATCCGCGTGCCCGGCCCCCATCTGTCGCTGACGCCGTGGCGACCGGCCGGTGGGGCCACGTGGTCCCATTGGCCGCCGAACTCGTCGTAGGTCACCACGATCAGCGTGTTGTCCGCATCCGGGCCCTCCTCGACGGCCTTGATCAGGTCGACCAGGTGCCGGCTGCCCTTGTCCTCGCTCGCGTAACCGGGATGCTCATTCTCCTCGCCCACCGGCTTGATGAAGCTCACCGGCTTGAGCCGGCCGGCGTTGGCCGCGGCCACGAACTCCACTTCGTCGCGCAGGTGCGCTGCGCGCCCGGGTGTGCCGGGCGCGAGGCTGGCATAGTAGTTGAGCGGCTGGTGGTGATACTGGAACGTCGCATCAGGACAGTTCGGGTACACCGCGTTCGCCGCCGTGCGCGAGTTCGTGCACACACGCGGTGTCGTGCCGTTCGTCCACCCTGGACCGCCGACGTCGCCGTTGGCGTTGTTCCAGCCGCCGGAGTACCAGGCCCAGTCGATCCCGGCGCTGGACAGCCGGTCGCCGATGGTCGGCGTCGTCTGCGGTGGCAGCCGCCGCGACACCGGTGTGCCGGGCGCGTAAGGCTGATAGGTCGGCTGGATGGTGTTGACTGCGTAGTCACCGCACGTGGTGCCCGGCGGTGGCGGCGCCACGCCCGCGGGCACCACGCAGGAGCCGTCAGGGTTGGCCGCCTGGGTCAGAGCGAGGTCGCGGGTGCCGGGTGACGCCGGGTGCAGCGGAACGGCCGCGGGGTAGCCGTCCGGGCCGACGACCGAGTGCAGGTCATCCGCGCCGCCGTCGCGCACCGCGCCCGGCCAGGTCGGCGTGTTCGGTGTGATCAGCCACTGGTGGTTGAGGAATGAGCCACCGAACGCACCCTGGAACAGACGGTCCGCGACGGCATAACGCGGTGCGTGCCTGCCGTGCAGGTACTCGTAGATCGGCAGACCGCGGGTGTCGTAGTGGCCCATGGCCAGCCCGACAGCGTCACTGCCGGCGACGTAGCGGTTCATCCGCCCGCCGTTGATCTGGTACTGCTCCTGGTAGTAGCGGTGCACGAGGTCGCGCGTGCAGCCACCGGGCAAGCCCTGCCCCTTCGGGACCCCGTTGGGAGCGGACTGGCCCGGCGCCGGGCAGGTCGTGTCCTCCGGAACGATGTAGGCGTCGATCAGGAAGGGCCGATTGCGGAACGCCGAGCTGATCGGTTGGCCCGCAACCGTTCCGGTGCAGCGCGCCGGCAGCGGCGGCGAGGTCAGGTTGACGTCGTTCTGCGGCAAGCACGCCAGCCGCGTGCCGTCCGGCGCGATCTGTTGCTGCGGCCGGGCCCCGCGCAATCCGTCGACGCCTTCCCAATCACCAAACAGATTGTCGAAGCTGTGGTTTTCCTCGTAGATCACCACGATGTGATCGATGCCGCGTCCGCTATGCCCCGAACCGCCCGATTGCGTCCCCGCCATAGCCGTGCAAGCAAGCACCACTGGCAGCGCAAACACCACCGCACCGCCACGAATCCACGTCCAAGAACGCATATCGCACCTCCGACGGTCCGATCAACCACAGGAGCATCGTCCTCGGCACGCACGAAGGCAAGAGTCCCCCCGGCACGCACGATGGAAGTCGTGACAATCACCAGTCAGGTTCGCGACGGCTCGGTGGAATCACGTTTCACGGCGTTCGCTCCCAGCCGCGTCGTGGTGTGCGGTTGCCAAGCCCGGTATCGCGGCTGCGGTAGACGATGTAGGGCCGCGTGAGGTAGCCGAGTGGCATCGAGAACACGTGTACGAGCCGGCTGAACGGCCAGAAGGCGAACAGGATCCACGCGGCCAGCGCGTGTAGCTGGAAGCCGATCGGCGCCTCGGCCATCAAGGCGGGCTCGGGCCGGAAGTAGAAGATCGACCGGAACCACGGCGAGACCGTCTCCCGGTAGTCGTGCGGGTGGCCGGTGAGGTTGCCCAGCACCGTCGCGCCGAGGCCGAGCACGATCGTGCCCACCAGCAACACGTACATGATCTTGTCGTTACGCGTCGTCGCGGAGAACACCGGACCGACGGTGCGGCGCCGGTAGACGAGGATGGCCGCACCCGCCAGCGTGCAGGCACCGGCGAGGACGCCCAACGCCACGGCCGTGATGTGGTAGGCGGTTTCGCTGATGCCGAGCGCCTCGGTCCATGACTTCGGCACGAGGATTCCGCCGACGTGGCCGAGTGCGACGAGCAGGATCCCGAAGTGGAACAGCGGGCTGCCCAGGCGCAGCAGGCGGCTCTCGTACAGCTGGGACGACCGGGTGGTCCAGCCGAACTTGTCGTAGCGATACCGCCACACGTGCCCGACGACGAATATGGCGATCGACGCGTACGGCACCGCGACCCACAGCAGGATGTCCAGGGCACTCATCGGATGCTCCCGTCCGGCGCGTACGGAGACAGGCCGACCTCTTCCTCCGGCGGGCCGTCGGCGGCGAGCTGCGCGATCTTCGTGTGGTCGAGCCGGCCGAGCCGGGGCAGCGTGGCCGACACGGAGTCGACAACGTGCGCCCACGGGGAGCCGGCATCGCGCAGGCCTAGCCGCATCAGCTCCAGGCCGGCCCGGTGCTCCACCAGGAGACGTCGTCCCGCGGCGGGCTCGCCGGCGGCGAACTCGAGCACGACCGCCAGGTGGTCGGGCAGCTCGTCGGCGCCGAGTTCCAGGCCGGCGGCTCGGTAGGCGTGCTTGAAGCGCAGCAGCGCCATGCCGCGCTTGCGGGTGTCGCCGTAGGCGAAGTAGGTCAGGTACGGACTGAACCGCTTGCGGTGGTCGAAGGTCGCCACGTAGTCGGCCGCGAGCGCGGTGAGTGGTGTCACGTCGAGGTGGTCGAGGAACGTCCGCAGTGGACGGCCGACTGCTTCGGGCAGCCGTGCGGTCGCGGCGCGCAGCAGCGCTCGCCGCTCGAGCAACTGCTCGTCGGGGTAGCTCAGCAACAGGGACTGGACCTGCCACGCGATCACGGCCGCCTCCTGGGCGGTACCGGGTTTCCCTTGCCGTCCCAGTTGAGCAGGTTGACGCGCTCGGTGGCCGGCTGATCGCTGGTCTGCCGGTCGCGCAGCATCTGAAAGTTCTCCACGGCGATAGGCGAGGCGCCCCCGGAGGTCTCGCCGAACGGTCCGGAGCCGCCCATGCCGGGGCCGCCCTCGTAGTCCAGGCTGCACTCGGTCGCGAGTTCCTCCAGCCCGTGAGCCTGTTCGGCGTGCGCGGGCGGGATGACGTAGCGCTCGTCGTACTTGGCGAGGGCGAGCAGCCGGTACATGTCGTAGACCTGATCGCCGGTCATGCCGACCGTCGCGGCGATCTCCTCGCGCGGCTCGCGGCCGAGGTTGATGTCGCGCATATAGCTGCGCATCGCGGCGAGACGGCGCAGCACCGCGTCGACGGGTGCGGGGTCGCCCGCGGTGAACAACCGTGCGAGGTACTCGACCGGGATGCGCAGCGCGTCGATGGCGGCGAACAGATTGCCGTTGTCCTCGGCGTCGTGGCCGGTGTCGCGCACGACGTCGACGACCGGGGACAGCGGCGGGATGTACCAGACCATCGGCATGGTGCGGTACTCCGGGTGCAACGGCAGGGCCATCCGGTAGGTGTTGATCAGTGCGTAGACCGGGGAGCGCTGCGCCGCCTCGACCCAGTCGCCGGGGATGCCGGCCCGCTGCGCCTCGCGGACGACGGTGGGGTCGTGCGGGTCGAGGAATACCTCGCGCTGGGCCTCGTACAGGCCGGTCTCGTCCGGCGTGGACGCCGCGGCGAGGACCTTGTCGGCGTCGTAGAGCATCAGGCCGATGTAGCGCAACCGCCCGACACAGGTCTCCGCGCACACCGTCGGGATGCCGACCTCGACGCGCGGGAAGCAGAACGTGCACTTCTCGGCCTTGCCGGTGCGATGGTTGAAGTAGACCTTCTTGTAGGGGCAGCCGGACACGCACATCCGCCAGCCCCGGCAACGATCCTGGTTGACCAGCACGATGCCGTCCTCGCTGCGCTTGTAGATCGCGCCGGACGGGCAGGACGCCGCGCAGGACGGGTTGAGGCAGTGCTCACAGATGCGGGGCAGGTAGAACATGAACGTCCGCTCGAACTCGAAACGGACCTTGTCCTCGATGCCCTTGAGCATCGGGTCCTTGTGTCCGACCTCCGGGGCGCCACCGAGGTCGTCGTCCCAGTTTGCCGACCAGGTGATCTTGGTGGGTTCGCCGGTGATCAGGGACCTGGGCCGGGCCACCGGGGTGTGCTGTTGCAGCGGTGCGTTGGTGAGGGTGTCGTAGTCGTAGGTCCAGGGCTCGTAGTAGTCGTCGATGCTGGGCAGCTTGGGGTTGGCGAAGATCGTCAGCAGCTTGCGCAGCCGGCCGCCGCCCTTGAGCGTGAGCCGGCCGCGCTTGT
>Ga0164241_10001361_pt1 | contig 30725 bp, 36 predicted proteins | sample OricomyardsoilBY_FD_108780 | JGI IMG/M metagenome (GOLD analysis project Ga0164241, IMG submission 108780) | Backyard soil microbial communities from Emeryville, California, USA - Original compost - Back yard soil (BY) | ecosystem: Environmental > Terrestrial > Soil > Unclassified | place: USA... | reverse complement strand
TTGTTTTATGATTGGCTTCTTGTTACTTTTATTGCGGGTAAATAGTCCCATATATTTATGAAGTTTTGTCACCTCAAAGGTAATATGGGCTATTTATCTTTTTTGACTTTCGGATGGTAGTGAATTTAGATAAATGATTCTCTGATTATATTTTATGTATTTAAATCTGTCTCAAAAACAAATATATTTCTGTATTGATTATTATTCAATTCAATGGCCGTAAGAGAGCCATTGGCTTTTGAGCAAATTAGTGAATCGCATTTTGATAACAATATTATATCTCGTAAATATTCCAGGTTACGCAGATATTTATCATGTTTTCTACCGAAGTCAATCTTAGGCACCGGTCCCATATTCATTTGATAGTTTTCAATTCTTCGACTATCAGTTACTAAAAGTGACTCGCCAAATTTTTTTTTAAACGTGTTAATCACCTCTACTTCCTCCGTTACCAAATAAATCCACTCCATCCCCCATTCTAGTAATAACTGTTCTACTTTTACCTCAAAATTATCTACAGTAGGTGGAGCATAATGTCCTAAAGCATATTTATAATCTGTTCCGCGAAAAAAAACACCTACAATATTCCTTCTATTTTCAAAAAGTATTCGCATATATTCATCCGCATATGAAGTAACTTTTTCATTAAAAGGTAGATATTTCGTTATATACCCGTTATATAACGAAATTATTTTTTTATCACCATAATATTCTAACGCAGGGGATACTTTGCTTCCTAAATAATCCATATTTGATAATATCACAATATTGTTATCGTGATACGCATGTTTTAGAGTATGTCCAAGTGGTTGGTTGAAATAATACTCCCAGGCATTTAATGTTCCATCAATGGGATTATCTTCATTATAAAAAGTCAGATAATTCTCCATATCAACTACAGGAACCAAGTCTCTTTCAAGAGCATACATGACATGGCCTAAGACATAATGAAAGTTAGAAAGCAACCCGCTCCCCGGTGGGTTTCTTCTAATAATGTAGAATGTACCAGGTTTGAAAATTTTTTTATATTTTCGAAGTTCTCGTCTATTTTTATAGACATTCTTATACTGGAACAATTTTTTCCTTATCCCAATTAGAACTTTGTTGCGCAGTGTATTCTTAATAAATTCATATGCACTGACCTTCATAGTAATTTAAATTTTCGTAAGTACAAAATATCCTATTCATAATATTATAAATATATCTCAAAAATGGTTTTAAAATTGTTCATCCAACAACGTTTCATCATATAAATATATACCATCGTACGATTTCATATTTTGAGCTTCTTTTTCAAATCTGATCAATGCAGTTTTCATTTTAGTATCTGCAAATGAACATATATATCTTTTCCCTGGCATTATCACATTTCGTTTATTAGCTCTATCTTTTTCTTAAATCAACTTCAATAAACCCCGGTCCGTTCACAGCTTTTCTTTTAGCCACCAATACACCATCTACGGAGTAGGACTGACTCATGTTGGCACTGGCGATAATCTCATATCCGAAGCGCTTCAAGAACTCCGCACATTGCTCATGTAAATCATCAGAATGAGAAGATATAAACACAAAATCTATTGCGCCGGACGACAAGGCTTTTACACAGCCTTTGAGCATATTGAGCTCTTCGCCCTGTATATCTGAGTGTAGTATATTAAGTTTGCCAATCTTATTCTGTTGCAGGAAATCGTCAATGGCAATCGTTGGCGGTTGCCCATCATTCGTAACAGGTTTTTCCCCTACAAACGCTTGCATAAATATTCCCCGAAATCCGTTGAGCTTGAAATTGGCTTTACCCTTTATCAAATTCAGATATTCAGGCTCTACCATATAGCTCACAGCGCCTTTCACTTTTTGCTGAAACCACATAGAGTAAAATGCCCAAAACGAACCCAACTCCATCATCGTTGCCCCTTCCGGCATAAACTTCAATACTTCCTGAAACACACGCTCTTCCTGCGGCTCGTGCACTCCTTTGTTGTGCTGCAACAAATGTGTATAACCATAGCCGTAATAACTACCCAACTGCACTTTGATACCGTTATGAAGTACCTGGGTATTACCTTCTATACGGCCTGCATTACTCACTCTGGGAATATGCTTGTTATCAGCACAAATCGCTGCTTGCTCCCTTCTTTTTATCCATTCTTCATCAGGCTCATACTGCGTCAAGCCAGTTTTATATCGATACAGATAATAACCTGAATAATACAAAAGGTAATAGCGAAGTTTAGTGAACAGGCTCATGTATGTTATAGAAATTTTATACTGCCTTAATCGTAATGTTATTTACGTTGGCATAAATGTTAGATATAATAACAAGTAAAAAACAGAGCGGAATCAGTCGCTGTGCCTAAGTAACTCACAAGTAGGGCACATTCCGTAAAACAATGATTTTCTTTTTTTTAATTTATTAATCATGTATTTTTTCCAATAGCGCTTTTGATTCCCGGTCCCAATTTAGAGATTGTTTTCCCAGTTCATAATTATAGACCCGCTGCCGGTTTAGAACTGTAGAATTTCTGTAGGCCCTCAAATTTTCAATTAACCCGTTTATATTGTTAACAGGGAATATGGCTCCAATATTAAACTCCTCATTGAATCTCTTTTGCATGGCAGTTCCGGAAAAAATAATCGCATTTCCTGCCATCAAATAAGTAAAAATCTTATTAGTCAGACAGATGTTTCTATTCTCCGGCACAGGAAGCTCGAGTGCAAGCCCTACGTCAAATTTTGATGCAAATGCCGGCAGATCATTGGGGGGAATAATTCCCGGAAAATGAATTTGGTCCTTTATGCTGATTGCATGCAACTCAAGATATTGTTTAAAATCTTCGTCGCATTTTCCGGCCAGGGTTAGGTGAATTGAAGAATCATTTAATTGAAGCATCGCATCAATCAAAATTTCCAGGCCCCTGTCAATGCCTATTGTTTGGCTAAACCAAAATAATTTCAAGGTTTTATCCTTTATTTCTTTTTCACGAAAAAATGGTTGCTGCGATAAGGGAAAACAATTTAGCAAAGTGATGATATTCTTTTCCTGCCCGGGAAAATGTGCTGCTATATTTTGAGCGATCATCGGACTGGCTGCACTGATGTAATTTAATTGCGGCACATACTTATTTTCTAAATAAATAATTCTCGCTAATTCATCTGACGATGCAGCATCATTTTCACCCCGGTGGTAATCTTCAAAATCAAAACCTGCTTTTGCGCTATTATATGTTGCTGCTTTTACTGCGATTGCTAATGCACCAAGGTTATGGCCAATATACCAATCGGCTTTTATTTGTTTTGCTTCCTTTAATAGCTCATCATAAGCCCTGGCCTGCGCCCTTTCCGCTAATAGTATTTTATTGCCCACATATTTGTTCAGCAAACGGGCTAATTTGAAACGCACTCTTGTAAAAATATATAAGCTCTTCCTGTGAAAGGGCGATCCACCCAACATTTTAAAACTCCAGGGAACATTCTTCAATAGATCTTTGTCTGCTTCTGATGCCCAGATTATAAAATGACAGTATAAAACAGTGACCCAAAATCCGGCTGAGCGCAGCGCATCGGCTTCTTTTACAATACGCGGATTGGTAGAAGGTTGCCCGGTAGTGATGAGAACAATCTTTTTTATTTCCATCTTTTATCGGTAATAAACCTGGAATTATTTTTCACAAATAACATATCAATCTGCCATAAAGCTTTATCATACGGACGCCTGATAAATTGCGAAATGTCATAAGCCTGGAATCCATGATGCTGCATGTAATTGACTACCTCAACAAGAAGTGGCGTACCCCCACCTAAATCTAATAAAGTAACTTCCAATAAGCAAAACTCTGCAGCCCGCAATGCTTTTATGCCTCCCTTTAAAACTTCCAATTCAAATCCCTGCACATCCAATTTCAAAAAATCCGGGAAAGGCCATTTGTTATTTTCTGATAATTTATCCAGAGCAGTTGTTTTCCTTTTGTACTCACTTATTTCGGTATCATTCTGTACTACATGGCTACCGGTTTCATCCTCTACAAACTGAACCGCTGTTCCATCCATCGCCCCCAACAATGATATGGAATAATGTGTATTCGGATTTGAATCTGTAATTTTTTTTAAATAGCTCTCTTTTTTTGTTTGGGCTTCAAACATATAAACTTCAGTACCGGGAAAAACTTCCAGGAATTCTTTTGTCCAATACCCTTCATAGGCTCCGATATCATATACCACTTTAGGATTGTATCCTGCTTTCTTAAGATTTTTTAAAGCCCACCGTAAAGAAGGAACACCGAGGTGATCTTTAATAGAATTCTTAAAAGTGTGTGGGAAAAGCTGCTTGATTAATTTCAACATATTCCTAATTTATTTTCTATTTGAGTCTATCATGTTTTGATAAAGTTTTAAATAATCCTGACTTATCTTTTCATCAGAAAATCTTTCCTCCGCGACTTTTCTGATTTTTTTCCTGTCCAGATTATGGCATAGTGCAACTTGTTCTATCATTTCATTTTCATTCTTTGAAATAAAACCTGTAACCCCGTGCGTAATCACTTCAGGCACGGAGCCTCTTCCAAATCCCAGTACGGGCGTTCCACAGGCCATCGCTTCTGCCATCACTATTCCGAACGGTTCATTCCATTGTATCGGCATTAAAAAAGCAAGCGCCTTTCCCAATAATTCATTTTTTTGCTGATCGTTTACCGTTCCTATATACACGATCTGTTCATTCAAAAACGGCTTTATTTTTTCATCAAAATAATCCTGGTGCTCCGGCGGAATATTGCCTGCAATGATCAGTTTTTTGTTGGCTTTTTTTGCTACCTCAATAGCAATGGCGGTTCCCTTTATTGGTTCTATCCTGCCAAGAAAAACTAATGGCGCGTTTTCATCCACCGATGCCGTCACATCATAAAGATGCATGGGTGCTCCGTTGTAAACTGTGGATGCTTTTGCAACCGTAGCAATTTGATCACTAATATAATTACTGCAACCTGTAAAGACAAGACTGTCTTTTCTTGCAAGCAGTTGTGCTTTCTTTACCTGGCTTAGTGTTGGTTCGCGTTGATAACTCATTATTTTTGGAACAGGCAATGGAAGTAATGCCGTCATATAAGCGAGCCTGCTAAAGCTGTGGATCACATCAAATTTGTTAGAAAAACCCAGGCGGGAAAGCTGCACCGTATTTTTTAAAACATCCATTTTATCCTGGCTCCTCGCCCCTTTCCAGCCAACCAGTTTACAGTCAACTGTTGATTCAGGATGTGCACATAAAGTGACTTCATGCCCTTTCTTCAAATATTGATGGATGAGCATATCCACTATTCTTTCTATGCCCCCATAGCCTGCGGGTGGTATGGGAATTTCGGGATCTGCTGTAAGAAGAATTTTCAACTACAAAAATTTGCTCAACGGTGCAACAATCGATATTTTCCGGCAAATAGTGTTCTCATTTCAATCCTGACTGAAGTCGTTCCACTTCTTTCAGTTCATCATACGACGATAAAACCTGTTCATAATTTACCAATTGGCTATCCACAGAAATCTCCTTTCCGGAAAATCTAAATTGCAAAATCTTTTGAGCCAAATCTCCTGGTTCTCCCGCTTTAAACAAAGTGGTTTTATCGGCATATTTTTTCCCTAATTCTTCGCACCCCCCTATGTCTGAAGCAATCACATCACTTCCCGCAGCGATGGCTTCATGGAAGATCAATGGGCCTATTTCTAAACATTCTGAAGGAACTATGGTACAATGCACCTGTTTCATTTTACCGGCTAAGGTTTGCTGGTCTGCTATACCCAGCCACTGAATATCATTTCTTTCTGATGCTTTATGCGCAAATTTCTCATGCGTTGCATCCCTGCCTTGTATTTCTCCAATGATCCATAAAGTTCTTTCAGCAGATACAGGCAAAGTACACCACGCTTTAAGCATGGTAAAAAAACCTTTGGCTTTATCGAACCGCCCGGCATATAAAAAAATTACCTTCTTTTTATTTTGTCTATCAATAATTGAGTGATTATTTCCAATATTGAAAGCGGGATTTACTCCATGTCTTAATAACAGGATTTTGTTTTTCTCTACTGAATTTAGTAATAGTATGTTTTCTATTTGTCTGGAGAACACATGCCATTTATTTATCTCCCAGTTGAAGGAATTGAATGAACCGATAAATTCATTTACCAGGAATTTGAGCCTAAGATTCGTAGAAAGCTTTTCGTTTTTAAAACGGAACATTATTTTGCTGATTCCTTTTGTAACGGATAATGGCCAGTTCTTTTTATCACTGATAAAACATGCAGTACAAATATCGACAGCAGGCCTCACTGAACACATTTCCATTTTATTGCCAAACAAAAGTGTGCCTTTAACACAAGAAATGGGAACATGATATGAGGCTACGGTTTTCATTTTGGGAGAATGAAGTTTAGCAGCCTTGATTAACGAAATACCAATAGCCGCCGTATTTGCATGCGTGTGCAAAATATCCCATGCGGCAATATTTAGATGTTGAAGAACATGTAGCCATGAAATAACCCATTCGGCCCTATACTTGCTATAAATGTCGGTAACATTCGTATCCTTTAGTATCACTCCTACAACTCTTATTCCTTTATGAAAATAAGTAACCGTTCTTAAATTCTCATTTTCAAAAAACAGCTTATGATCTTCAAAGGCTTCGGGTGGCATTCCTGCAATAATTGTTACTTCATGACCTTGCGATGCTAAAAAATCGGCAAGTCCCGAAACATAGACCTCTGTTCCGCCGTAATTGTAAGGAAAGTAACTATATGTAGGAAGAAGGATGTGCAAACGGGAAATAGCATTTGTGACTTTGGATATAAAAAACATTTATCCAGGTAGTTAACTGGCCTTTAAAGAATATCTTTCATCATTGACATGAGATTTATGTGATTTTCTTTAAGCATTTTTCTGAATGCAACAATTTTACCCGGACTCTTAACTACCCTGGAAATATAATTTAAAAGGAAAATTTTTTTAAAATTCTTAATAGCCTTTAAACGGTTCTCTTCGTCCAACGGACAGTGATCATTCGTAAGAATATCTAAATTCCATTTTAAATTATTGAAGATATTCACGTCATCATTTACGGCACTAAATGCCTGGTCATCATGCGTTCTCCACCATATCAGATCCCTGTACATAGAGACCACCGGAAACCTTGATGCAACTTTTAAAGTAAAGTGATTATCTGAAGGCATACCAAACAATTCAAACCCCCCAACAAGATCAAAAACATCCTTTCTGATTATTGTGCCGATTGGCCCGGAGAATAATATACCGCCTCCAAAAAAATGTTCTGACACTATTTCTTTTGATGAATAGCAATGCGGCAAAGGATATTTACTATTGCCACTATAATGACTGAACGCCAAACCGCAACCAGGGTTTGACTCCATCACTTGAACCATTAATGCCAGCGAATGTGGGTAGATGGTATCATCAGAATCCACATATTTTATATATTTTCCGTTGGCATAACCCGCCGCTTTGTTCCTGTTTGGAAACTGTTGTAAATTAAATTCATTTATATAAATACGCACTCTTTCGTCTCTTAGAAATGATCTTGCAACAGCAACGGTGTTATCAGTTGAACAATCATCTACAATGATCAATTCGAAATTCTGGTAAGAAGAGGCTAACACACTTTCTATGGCTTCGGTGATAAATTTTCCCCGGTTATAAGCCGTCATTAAAACACTCACCAATGGACCATCTTTCTCAAAATTCATTCAAAAGCATTTTGATTTACAAACCATATATTATTCTCCGGAATTTCCTGTTCCCTATTTAGTAATTCCACTCCGGTAGTCGTATAACCTTTAAAATTTTTAGAAATAAAAAAGTTGCGCATTGTACCAAAGCTTACATGACTCAGATGATTGAATTCAAGAATGATATTTTTTACCTGGTAAATATCAAAAGGAAAATGCTCCAGGATTTCAAACTCATTGCCTTCAATATCAATTTTAATCAGTTCAATCTTTGTAATATTATTTTCTTTGAGCAAAAATTCAAGGGAACAACTTAGTATCGATAATAAACCCTGAACTCCTGCTTTAGTAACGTTTGTGCCCAGGTTGTCTTTTGCAGGTTGATCCATTGTTACCCATTGCATCTTGTTGGAAATGGCCGCATTAAAAACCATAACCCGTTTCTCCAAATCATTAAGTTGTATATTATGGAGCAGGTTATCGATCACTTTATAATTTGGTTCTACGGCCCATACTTTTACTTTATCATTGTTGTGTGCTGCCATGCAGGTAAACAATCCAAAATTGGCCCCGATGTCAATAAACAGGCCACCTTTAGTAAGTATTTTTTTGGCTAATGCAGTTGATCCCGATTCATATCCTCCTTCCTTCAGCATGATCCTGGTAATCCAATCATTCGCGTTCAAAGTAAATCTTACACGATCAGCATTAACCATTGGAATACCAGTAGGAAATAAAAAACGCCCCGCAATATTCTGTAAACGAATCTTTGAAGGATGAGCGCCCATTAACAGGTAGCGCCTGTATATTTTACCCAAAAAACTATCTGGTAGAAACATGGGTAGTTTGACTATTTTTCAGCGTTGACAGTATTACGGGTAAAAGGTCCTCTGCCATGTGTCGCTGTCCGCTGTGGTTCATGTGTATTACACCGCGGTAATCATCAGGCTTACTGGAGTGAAGCGACTGAATACAGGGAATATTATATTGTTTACAAAAGTCAATGATCATCTGCCCTTCCGCATCATATTTTTGTGCAGCTAATTCATTTTTGTCAGGATGCAGGTAAATGAAAAATGGGATATTTTTTTCCCGGCAATATGTATAAAAATTTAAAAAGCCTGTGTTGAACACTTTGCCTTTTTTTACGATGGAAATTTCTTCTTTTTCCTTCCCTTCAAAAATCCTGGGGATAATATATTTATCAAGCAGCTCAATCGTAGCCAACTTATATTGTTTGGACTCATAGCGGTTCACTTTGTCTATCACCGGCGTAAAATCCATATTGTCGTGCGCATCATGAGAGCTTACCAAAAGAAAAATCATTTTGGCATTAAAATTTCCTTTTTCCTGCAAATAAGCATAATCATTATCAGGCCCCCAGCTTCCGGCGCCAATATTTAATACCTGTCCTTTTTGCTGTAATGTATCAGTTAATTCTTCTGAAAGTAATGTAGTAGCAAGACTATCCTGGTCCACCATCACCCCGCCATTAATAATAGAATCTCCAAATCCTAAAATGATCAATGCAGAAGAATCTACTTCCGGTGATCGCATCGAATATTTGTTATAATAAATATGATCCCTGAACCGGAATCGGTTTTGATTCGGTTGCTCTATGTATTCATAATGCGGGCTGTACATCATCAACACGTTATCACAGAAACCCCAATACGTCCGAAGGTAAATCTCTGCGCTAACGATAAGTGATAATATTATAACTATTGCGATAAGAACTTTCTTAGAAAAAACCCTGTTGAAACGACTACTTTTTTTAATTCTTTGCATTATTAGAATATCATCTTGGATAAATATAACCTTCACTATTTTAATTGAGTGTCAAAATTGATTTGGTTAGATTTTCCAAATTTTAAGTCTCGCCATTTGCTTTTTTTATAAATTAAATTCTTGCTTATTCTTATCCCTGGAAGTTCGATGTACTTATAAAGCAAGTAAGCAGTAAAAAAAAGAAAGGGCAATACTATTAATATTATCACTATCCAAAAATTAAGATGAAAATACTTAGTGTTAGTAAAAAATGCTATTATCAGTCCTGAAGGATAGAGGTGAATCAGATAAAGACTATAAGAAATTTTTCCTAAAAATAAGATAATTGGATTATTAATGAATGAAAGCTTTTTGATAGTTAAGAGAGCAAAAAGTGAGAAAAAAATCAACAAAATAATAATGTATTCTTTTTGGGTCATGAAATCTTTATCACTTCCTCCGTGAAAGAAGAGCATGGATTGCAAAGAAAAACAAGCAAAAATTAAAGCAATTCTTAAAGCAGTTAGTTTAACATTATTAATTCTATAAAAAAGAATTCCTGCATAAAATAAAGGCAGATGATTTAGCAATGGGAAATAATAATGCATTATTTTATAAATGTGAGGCGCAGCGCCTTCCAGGTAAATTGCGTAAAGAAATATTGGCAAAAGACTGATGGCAATAATAATTTCAATTTTGTGTAATAATCGGATTCTGAATAATCCAAGCATGAATATATAAAATAGCATTTCAATTAATAGAGTCCAAGAGACCGCTAAAACATTTGTACTTTTAAAATAGTATTGAAACATCGTTAAATTAGTAAACAGGCTATTCAACGAATAAATCTGTGGCATCCCTGTATATCGGCTCCAAAAATAGAATAGTAAAAAAGTACCCGTGACAGCTAGCCAATAAACAGGAAATAATCGCCCTATGCGGGAAATAATAAACTCAGAAGATTTGGTAATTCTTTCAAAACTCATATATATAACATATCCACTTATTAAAAAAAATAAATCCACTCCTGACACACCCAACCGAAAGAAATTATTTTCTTTCGGTAATGACAATGTTAAATGCGCCATCACCACACTGATAGCTGCAATTCCCCTCAAGGAATCCAGCTCCACCAGTCTCTTAAACGCGCTTCTTTCTTTAGTAGACTCTTTCATATTACCACACCTTATCAAATTCCAGTGATTTCAGCATTTTTTCATTTTTTTATCAAATTTCTTATCGAATAGGTAATTATATTGGGCATCCATTCCTGGTCCAATCTGCTTCCATAAACCTTTACAGCCTTCTTGCATTTTACAGCTCTTTCCGAAACCGAATAAATTATATCTTCTATCCCTTTTGCATTGATTACAGGATCAAACAATTCATTCGCACGCTTTATTCCATTCCCTGCTATTTTGTTCAACTTGGTTCTGCCGTTGTTTAATAATGCAACTTTATCGGCATAACCTTTTGCATCACCAGGTTCAAAATAGAAACCACTTTCATCCTGCACAATTAATTCTTCTGTAGCCCCATCCCAATTCGTTACTAAGGGAACCACTCCTGCCTTCATAGCTTCTACCACTGCCACCGGAAATCCTTCTTTTAATGAAGGCAAAATAAAAAGATCATACTGCGGTAACAATTTCATTACTTCCTCATTAGATAACGAAGGAAATAAAGAAAGATTATTATGCTGATCCATTAATATTTCTACTTCCGTTTTATCTATTCCTTTGCCTACAATCGTCCAATATACGTTGATGCTTTTTCCTTTTAGTAAAGCATTTATTTTGGGCAATAGAAGAAACTGTTTATTGTCATCATCAAGGCTTCTTACGCAATAGAATATTTTCAGCAGGTCATTCTTCTTTTCCATTAGCTCAACAGCCGGAACAGGAAACCTGAGATAGTAAATGTCAGCAATCCTTTGAGGAAGTTGATCCTTTAGCTTTTTACAAATAACCGGGCTAACGCAAATGAACCGGTCAACAGCAGCAGCATTTTTTTGTGCGAGCTCATAATAATAATCATAATTACCATGCACTATCTGCACCACCGGATTTTGTAAACCCAAATTACTCATCATGCCCAACTCCAACCAATCATGGGCTATAACAACGGCATTATCATCCGGTAATAATTTGGCCAATTGTTTACAGGTGTAATAAAAATTCCATTTTGGAGAATAATAAAATAACTGTTGACTAAGCGCTCCATCTAACAAGGGCATTTCATAGTCGACTACCAAATCCCTATTGATCGTAAAGATTACATGATTTTCAATGGCAGCATTTTCTGAATATCTCAAAAGATTTTTAATGACGGATAGCACACCTCCCCCACTCCCATTGTGAAAATGATAAACTTTAATTTTTTGCAAAGTCTTTCGGCGTTATACTATGGTAATATCGCTGATACAATGATGCGATATGTTTTGCATTTTGTTTGCTTAGTATATCCTGTCGCGCTTGCATACTTACACGATACCTGAATTCACCATCCACTATCAATTTAACTAAGGCGGCTTGGATTGCTGAATAGCTGTATGGATCAACCAACAAACCAGAGATTTCGTTCTCTATTAAATCTGCCATCCCCGCATTGTTGCTTCCTATAACTGCCTTACCCGCTGCCATCGCTTCTGCGCAGGTGTAAGAAAAGCTTTCAAATAAGCTGGGCAACAGCACAATCTCACATTCGGCAATTGCAGCAGGTAAATCTTCATAAGCCACCCCATCCATAAATTTTACACGGTCGCTCACTTTCGTAAGTTGACTTTTCATCCAGTTCCGCATACTGATATTATTATTGGGGCCGGGACCGTCATCGCCAATTACCCTGAATTGCCACTCCGGATATTTTGTCAATATTTTTTCCATAGCCCTTGTCGCATTCACCAAACCTTTCAACACATTTAATCTTCCAAAAAATACAATCCGGTGGTATGTTGATTCTTCAATGATGGGAATATTTAGCAAGTCGGGTGACGGTAAAAAAATATTAGGGATCACTGCTATTTTAGACGGAGCTATTTGCCAATGCTGAACCACCCAATCTTTCATTGCCTGCGACGGCGCCGTAATATGATCCGCCAATTGTATGAATTGGTAATCATTATCTATAGCTTTATCATAAGGCCGCCAATAACCCAAATCAAATTTGAACCGACGTATAGAGCCTAATACAAAACGCAGTTTGGCCTTAAACGGAATATAAGTTTTCTTCAGGCTTTCAACCAAATGATCAGGAGCATGTAAACGAACGACCAAAGGAATAGAAGGGAATTCTTTTTTTATCTCCCACGCATTGCCATTTATTTCAGGACTTTCCATTAAATCAAAAGGCGCAATTGCATCTTGATTTGAAAAAACTTTTACCACCTTCTCTCGAAAATCAGTGCCATTTTCGCATTGTAAACGATGGACATAATAGCCATTCAAAAATTCGGTTCCTTCCCTAAAATTGCTTCCGGCAAAAACATGCACGTCATTACCGAGCGCTGCCATTGCTTTGGCTACCTGGCTCACATAAGTGCCGATTCCTCCTTTGCCGGTGTCGGGTGGAAATTCGTGTGAGATGTAGGCGATACGCATTTCTTAAGAAGCTATTGCAGTTAGGTAACGCTTATTGCTAATGGCTATTGGCAATTTTTCCTTCAGTTTATCATTATCAAAATAAAGTGTCGCGAATTTTCCAAGCTGTTGCATGGCATACGCATATTTTTCTTTTTTAAAAAAATAACCCAGCATAATCAAATGGCTATAACGGATGCAATAGTAAATAAGGTCTTTGAGCGCAACTTTCTTCCCTGGTATTTTAAAGGCTTCATTATATAACTCCAGAAAAACATTCGCACAACCAAATGCATATCTTAGTCTGCGATAATAGGACCAATTGATACGCCATGAAGGCAATTTATGTCCAAATTTTAATCCTTCATCAAACCATATTTTTTTGCCCGAAGCGTTCACTAAAACAGACATTTCAGAGTCACCGCCTGATGAAAGATTTTTCCCAACCCTGTCGGAAAGAATAAATGAAATGTGTCCGTCGTTCAGCGCCTGCAACATTTCTTTTCTTATAGCCATCCCTGCGCCATACGCTGAATCTGTATAACCTGTTTGCCGCCCATCGCTTCCAATAGCATAGCCAAATCCTGCTAAAGTCTGAAACCATTCGGGAGCCTTTACGTCAAGCTCCGCATGACCTACACCACCAATCAAAGCCACTTCCGGTTTGCTATCAAAGAGGCCATAGACTGTATTGAGATAATCATCAAACAACCAATTATCATCGTCACAAAAAATCAAGTATTCATACTGGCTGGCAAGAATTCCTTTCGATCTTGCATTGCTTAGTCCCGGAATTTTTTCTTCTACAATCATCAACGAAAAAGGTTCTCCCAGTTTCTTCCAAATATTCGTTGCAACAGCTCCTGTATCATCAGATGAATTATTATCGACCAAAATAATTTCGCAGGCGATCTTACCAATCACTTTTTGTCGAGACAAAGCTGTTAAAGTAGGAGGCAATTTTGATGCGCTGTTATGGCAACAGATGATGATGGAAATACCAATAAAATTATTCAATTGTAGGATTTAACAAAAAGCCGAATAATGCGAAGATTTAACCGAATGCTGCGTGACATTAGAAATGCTGCCGCCAATTGGTTTCTGGCTGCATTCGTTTGTTTTTTTTCCAAAAAAACAGAGGCGGTTTTTAATGCTGTATTAACATACGTATCAGTGACGATTCTTTTTGAGTTCTCCCTGTCTTTTGGGTTATCGATATAACTATTTATAATTGATATACCACGCTTAATGTCACGGATATTTTCTCCTGACTTTATATAATTGCCGGAATTTGAATTTTTATGTACACGGTATTCAGCCAGCACATCATTTATAAAACCAACTTGATAATTTTTACCGATTCTTGCCCACATCTCCCAATCTTCGCACCAACTCAATGTCCGGTTGAAAGTTCCAATTTTTTCGTAAACTTCTCTTCTTACTACCATTGTGGGAGTTTGAATTATTTGTCCACAGGTTATTTGTTCAAAGAAGTCAGGGAATAATCCGGTTTCATCCCTCGAACCTGCTGAGACGGATGTAACTTTATTTTCTTCGTCTATGAAATTACAATTGCAAAATGCTGCCATTATAGATTGATTTTTCTCAAAGAAATTCGTGAATGATTCATAAAATCCCGGCAAGATCCTATCATCTCCATGCAAGATGTGAATCAATTTCCCTCTTGATTGTAGAAGACAAGTTTTAAAATTGGCAGTATGCCCCACATTATAAGGTTGCCTCACAAATCTAACACGTCCCTCGCCTAATTTTTCTACAATAGCTTCAGGATTATCTGTACTGCAGTCATCTACTACTACTATTTCCATCTCGTCATCACTTAGGGCGTGTTGCATTAAAGCCTGCAAATTATATTCAAGAAATAAAGAACAGTTAAAAACAGGAATCATCACAGACCAAAGGGGTCTCGATTCATTTTCTTGTACATTTTCCAAATATTCAAATGGCAAGCTCATTGCAATTCTCTTCTAATTTTTCTTGAATATCCTTTTTGCCGATTGGTACAATTTATTAATCCGAAAACCAACAAGTATAATTTTATATTTCATATTTTTCTTGTGTTCCTGATTCTCGATGAACATAATATTTAAAAAGGGAGGAACTGTGTCTTTCCAGACTTCTTTCATTTGCAGCACATATTTATCCATATTATTAGCTGTAACACCATTCCACAGATAATGCACCATTACCTGATCTATATATTTAAATTTCTTTCCTGCTATAAAAGCTTTCAAATAAAAAGCATAATCAGCTGCCAAAGTATATTTTCCGCTGTACAAGCCTAATTCTTTAAACAACAAAGCCTTTGTAAATGACGCCTGGTGATTCAATGTTCTTTTTTCCAAAAAATCTAAATCTAATTCCGGAGCATGTTTTTGAATACACTTTTGCTTGTTTTCAAATATGACTTCTATGTCCCCATAATATATATCCAGCCATTCCTTTTCGATGGTGGCGAATGCGTTTTGGAGAACATCGCTATTTAATAAATAATCTCCACTATTTAAAAACAACAAATAATGACCTTTTGCTTTTACAATTCCTTTATTCATGGCGTTATAAATTCCCTCATCTTTTTCACTTACCCAGTAAACGAACTTATTTGCATTATTTTCAATTAGCTCTTTGCTTCCATCAGTGCTTCCGCCATCAATAATGATATATTCATAATCATTGAAGGTTTGTGCAAATACACTCTCCATGGTTTTTTGCAAACCATCGGCGTTGTTGAGATTGATAGTAACAATGGAAAGCTTAGGCATTTTTATTTACCTCAATCATTAACTTCAATATACTTATTCCAAAATTCCGGCTCAAATTTTTCCCATGCATGACAACCGAAAGGGAGTTTATTTTCGCTTTGTGCAAATAGAAAAGATGGATTTACTTCAAAACTGAATTTGGTCGCTTCGTTTATGTCGCCTATTTTAAAATCATTAAAAACGGAAGGCACAATAATTCCCCAAAATAAATCCTCATTATATTGATAGTGGTCCCAAAGAATCTCAGGAAGGCGTACAAAATCACACTGTGGCTGTATAAATTTGAATTTTTTCAAAAGATTTGTAAATCGAAGGATTGATTGTAATTTACTGCTGAACCAAAACTTTCTTAATCTTTTAATTCTTTGAACACGTGTTAAAACTTGTAAAGCCTTGGGAACACTTCTTAATGAAAAGCCGCTATTACCCACGCCTATGGGCTTTAATGATTTATTTGCCTTATACCAATCTTCAAACCATGGAGCTCCAATATAATCATAGTCTTTTTCGCACCAATACAACAATTCATCTCTGAAAACCCATGCGTCTAATTCATAAGTCAGGAGATAATTATATTCCTTAAATAGGTGATAGAAATAAGGATTTATTTTTAGTTTGTTGTACTGCTCAATACTGGAGAGCCAATTCTTGTCAATAAAAACAACCTGGCATTCAGGAACTACATGAGTGTATGCCGAAACATCTAATCCTTCCGGTGCCAGGATGCGAATTGGATGTTCACCTAAAATCTTATAACATTGGGTGAAAGACGCAAGTTCACTTGTCATTGGATTTTGATTATGCGTAGGAATTACAACAACAACTTTCTTCATTATCTGTAAAATATTCTTTGTACTTTCCTGACATGATTATGTATTGCTATTGCATATTTTACCAGGCGATATTTTAATAAGCCACTCTGCATCTTTGCGGCAACAAGTTGGTGTTTGAGATTTTGTAGGTCTTCATTAAATGCCTTGAAATGTTTTTCGATAAATTCTAACCTGATTCGTTGAGTTTCTAAACTTCCTTCTTTTGTGAGACTGATACCATCGGTATTACAATAACTGATAATTATGCTTAAATGTCTGTAACTGTAATTGTATTTATAAACTGCCAGTATGAAAAAAATCCAATCCGAATTAACCGTATAATCTTCATCATATAAACCCACGACGTCAAATAGCTTTCTCTTTATAAATGCTCCCTGATGTGGAATTGTATTGTGAATGAAATGTTCAAAGGTCAAAAGATCAGGGTACACACCGTTATAGTCAATTGGCCACCATTTTACATTACCATATAGGATATCCTCTTCATAGCCATTCACGAAAACATTTTGTAATACTGCTTCACTAAAAAAGTAATCCCCGGAATTCATAAAAATCAGATAATCTCCATCCGCCACTTTTATTCCCATATTCATTGCATTAAAGATTCCTTTATCTTTTTCGCTCACCCAGTAAACGAATTTATTTGCATTATTTTCAATTAGCTCTTTACTTCCATCAGTGCTTCCGCCATCAATAATGATATATTCATAATCAGTAAATGTTTGTGTGAATACACTTTCTATGGTTTTTTGCAAACCGGCTTTGTTGTTGAGATTAATGGTGACGATCGAAAGTTTAGGCATTTACAGAAGAGGTATTTTGGATTTTATCTTTTTTTTTGCCAGTCGGATTGCATCTTCAAAGTCAATTTTTTCAAACACCTGAAGTTTTCCCTCAACCGTGGCATCAAAAATTTTACGATTGGCAGCATGAAACTGATGTTTAGCCAAAGCATAGGAAACCTCGTTTCCTTCAAGATCAGCCAAATGCCATTGTTGCCCCTTAAAATAATCCGGATGAAAATGATTTACATCCTCATCTTTATAGTACTGTTCTTCATTTGCTTTACCTTTTTGAATAAAATTATGATCCATTCCTATTAGATATACATTTTTAAAACCCATATAATAGGCAATTTGCAAAGCAACATAGGTAACTGTATATCCTTCGCAGATTGGATTTGTTATATCATGATAAAAAGACCATTGTGCATTTGTTAAGAGCTTATAAATATTGCCCAGCTTATTATCAATTTCACGGGAAGCAATGAAGGAAAGGAAACTTGGGCATTTATAAATGTTTTTTTCAAGCTGAGGTTTAGTTTGATCTATTACCAAAGGATTTACTGCTACATGATAGGAAAGATCAATGGCATATTTTTCGAAAATAAGATGAATCTTATTTAAGCCAAAAACATAAAATCCATTTAACAGATCAAGGTTTGTTTTATTTAGAGATGGTCCGTTGCCGATTATAAAGCAATCTTCTCCCTTGTGAATATCTTGAAATTTTTCCAAGTCTTTTCGCCAGTTCAAAAACCAATCTATATACTCCGGATCAGCTTTTCTTTCATAAGGAATTCCTTTGTTCCTGTTTTTTAAAAACCAATCCATATACACATCATCATTTTTAGCCCAAAAGAAATGGAGCCATAATAATTTTAATGCTTTAAAATATCTGCGAAACTTATCTTTCATTTTATAAATCTTTTAAAACATTGCTTATGCCTCCATCTATGAGCAAATTAGCACCGTTAATAAATCCTAGCCCATCCTCAGCCAGAAGTATTGCAAGTTTAGATACCTCTTCAGGCTTGCCAATTCTTTTAATTGGATGAATATCATTCAATTCCTGAACCTTCGACTTATCATTGTTAAAACCCGCCTGTAACATTGGTGTATCTATTGCGGCAGGGCTTATTGAATTTACACGCACTTTACCCTCCAAATCCACACTCATCGATTTGGTAAGCCCCACCAATGCACTCTTTGATGTGGCGTAAGCAACAAATCTTTTTTTCGTTAACTGATGATGAATGCTGGCTATATTAATAATACAACCAGTGCTTTTTTCAAGTTTTGACAAAAAGAATTTACTTAAAAACAATGGCCCGGTTAGATTTACGTTTAACGTATGGTTCCAATCGCTGAGTTCTATTTCTTCTACACTGCCTAGAATCTGAACAGCCGCATTATTAATCAGTACATCTAAAAAAGGAATTTTACGATCAAATTGCTTCTGCATTTCGGTGCGATAAATTATATCATTACAATATTGATTGATATCAAAATTGATAAACAGATCAATATTGACAGGTGAGGCATCTTTAATATCCATACCAATAACATAATAACCCTTGTCTTTGAAAGCCAGAGCAAGGCCCGAACCTATGCCGCCAGCCACACCTGTTATTAAAACCTTTTTTTGCATTATTTTATATTTAGGAATCCGAATAATAAATCGATTGCCCTTAAAGTTGCACGTTCAACTGCTTCAGTGGTATTTGACCCATTATGAGTACCGAAAATACATTGTTCAAAATTCCGTAACTCATTCTGATTAGAAAGTGGTTCAATTTCAAAAACATCCAATGCGGCGGACCGAACTTTTCCAGATTTGAGTGCATCAACAAGTGCTTCTTCATCAATAAGGGGGCCTCTGGCCACATTAATAATATTGACTCCGTCTTTCATTTGCCCAATGGATTCTTTATTGATTATATGATGACTACTGATTGTAAGCGCACAAGTCAATATTATGAAATCGGCTTTCATTATTTGATCAGGAAAAGATAAAATATCCTGTATTCCAATATCTTCTTTAGAAAGCCTGGTAAAGGGATCATAAGCATAAATTGTTACATCAAATCCTTTTAACCTTTTAATAGTGGCCCTACCAATATCACCCAATCCAACAACAGCAATAGTTTTACCTTCCATCGACATACCTGCAGGTTTTACCCAATTCCCTTTTCTTACCTCTCTATCAACAAAATAACTCTGTCTTGCCAATCCTAACAAATATCCCAATGCCAAGTCTCCTACTTCTGCGCCAAACATTTGTGGAGTGTTTGAAATGGGAATCCCTAATCTTTTACATGCCTCAAAATCTACATTATCCACACCCACCCCCCATTTTACAGCCGCTTTTAAGTTTCCGGCTCTGCCTGCTTCAAATACTTTTGAAGTAGCGGGATCGTCTCCAATTATCCATGCATCTGCACCAGGTAAAATTTCTATTAGTTCCTCCTCTGTCAACACTTGTACAACATCAGGAGTTATAAGTTCAATATCTTTTGCGGTAAAATAATGTCGGAATTCTTCTATTCTCCGTAACATGGGCGGACAGGTTACCAATACTTTTACTGACATTTTATTTTAGGTTGTTTGTTTCTTTGAATAAAAATTCAGCCATTTTAAAATTTAATTCTACATCAATATCCTGGGCCTCTATTTCCGGTATCTCAAATAAATAAGGCCTGTCACCAATACGATTGTGTTTCCTTTGTAATATTTCTTTTGTAAAAAAATACATACAGGAATTTTCTTCAAAAACCGGAGGAAGGTCTTGTGTGCGTAATAGAATATTTTGATTGTGATTTATAGGCCTGGCAAGTTCATCCCAAAATCTCACATGTTTCCGGGTAACACTAAATAAGGAATCATATACGGGATAAACTTCTTTAAATTTTTTTATCGCATTTTCAATTGTGCTGGTTTGCAATATAGGATTGGTACTATGCGTTTGAAAATATACATCTGCTTTTACCTGGTTTATACAATTTAATAAAACATCGTTCATTGGAATGTTTCCTGCTCTTAAATACTCCGGCCTTTCAAGAATAATAACCTTGTCCCCAAAAAATTCAGTTGTTAAGCGAATAATATCGGGGCTGTCTGTATCAATTACAACTTTGGTAATGAGATTGCATTTTAACAGGCTTTCAGTTATATGAAAGAATAAGGGCTTACCGGCAAAATTTTTATAATTTTTCCCTTGTATCCTTTCACTAAAATGCCGCATCGGAACTAAAGCTGCAATCTCCATTATTGTCTATTTTATAAATTGATTTAATATTGTCATACACAAGGGTTAGTTTGGGCGAAACCGAATAACAAAATTTCGCCTACAGCAGCCTGCTCCCAACTTTACAGCTTTTCAAACTGAAAACTCATTTTTTGTAATTAAAATAATCGTCGGTGAGTGTCTTGCAGTCAACTGTTTAGTTACGTAGCAATTTACACAAGATTTGTTTGTCCCTTTGAACATTTTCAGCAAGTTCATAATCGAATTTCTTTAAATACTCAAAAATTTCCTCAGTTGATGTATTAAAGGCTGGGAGAAATTCCGGATGAATTTCAACAAAAATAAGGCGGGGCCGCTTTGAACTGCTTAATAAAAATTGCATTCCTCTTAATGCCATCATTTCCGCACCTTCAATATCAATTTTAATTGCAGTTGGATATGGAATCGTTCCTGCTTCTAACATATTATCTATTGAGTCTATTTCTACTTCAATAAAAGTATCAATACCATTTACTTGTTGTAAGCTCGGGGAAAAAGCATTTGATCCGGCTGTATATAAATTCATTTTTCCTTTTTTTTCTCCTACAGCTAAAGTTTTTATTAAATAATTATTCAACGAATTAATTTTATAATTCTCTTTTAGTCTCATAATATTTTCTGAATCAGGTTCAAAACTGATAACTTTTCCGTTTTCAATTACTTTCGCAGCAAGTACTGATATTAATCCAACAGACGAACCTATATCAAAAAAAATATCATCCTTCTTTAACTCGCCAAGTATTTGTTGTACATATTTTTTTTCGCCACCCCATCCTTTTAATCTGAATTCTTCTATTGGGTTATTTATATTAAATCTTATTCCATATTCTGGTTCAAAATGTTCATAAGGATATTTTGAAATTTCTGTCTGGCTTTGTTTCGGTGAACCCAGCGTTATGATTCTCTTTAAAAATTGCTTTATTCTTTTTAACATTTAAATTCCTTGAAAAAATTTAATATCTGCGCCCATTATTATATCGTTGATGGGTTCGCTATTTTTAAAATATTTGTCCATTAAGGTGATAAGTGGCACAGTATCGGGCATAAGAAAACAAATCTCGATTAGAATTTCTTTAGTGAACTTTAAAACTTCTTCGCTATGTCGCAATGCTTTATACTCGCCGCCTTGTATATCAATTTTTAATGTATCTATTTTTTCAATTTTATTTCCCAAACAAAAAGATAAAAGTGATTGGCAGACTACCTTTTCACTTACAAAACCACCGGGTTCAATAAAGGGTAGCAATGCCACCAGCTCAGTCGAGTTTGTTTGAGAACTTTTAGGATTGCGGAAAAAATCGATTTCGCCATCAAAATCAGTTATAGCAGCATTGACGATCCAATATTCACCGAACTTGTTTAAGTTTTTTTCTATGACAGGCAAAAGTTTTTTATCAGGTTCAAAAAGATAGGCTTTTGTTTTTGGAAATTTCTTTTTATAGAAATAACTAAATAAGCCAACATTGGCGCCTATATCCATCATTATTTCATTTTCATTTGCACTAACTGCATTAGCTAACTTTTCAAGCTTAATTGTGGAGTGGACGATATGATACAAGGAAGCTTCTTCATTAATAATAAATAAAACGTCGTCTTTATAATTGTATTCAATGATAGGTTCATTTCCAAGAAATTGTTCTGCAATTTGCTTTACATTTTTAAGATTTTTTTCCTTTTGCAAAAAAGAAATTATTTCATCAGATTTGTGAGTTACATCCTTATCCCTGTTAGTTTTAAATCTCCTAAACATATAAATCATTTATCTTATTGGTATCCCATAAAAGAGGCATAGCAACTATTCCTTCCCTCCGCTTTGAGTAACTGATAAAAGTTTCATTTTCGTAATCTAGTACTATCTCAAAAACCAGGCACTTTTCTAACCTTAGATAAGTTTCAACATTTGCTATGCCAGTATTAAAACTGATTGAGTAAATACCAGGTTTAAGCCGCATAGAGGGAATATTAATTTTCGCCTCGTACACCCCAGATATTCTTTCGTCCAATGCTGATATATTTAAGTCAGTGTCAAAAGTTAAAAAAATGACCTGTTCCTGATTTTCAACACTGAAATTTATTACTCCTGCTTTTAGATTGGTCCTGAGCACATATTTTACTGACACAACTAGATCATCGTTTGTCGTAAAAATTCCATTGCCTGTATTTTGTTTATCCGTAACAGACACTTCCAATATATCAAATTTACATTCAGTTTTCACCTTATTTGCATAAAATGAAACATGTATCCGTTCCTGTCTCTTAATTACATCATTATGATATGCTTCCATGATCTGCATGATTTCGCCATGCGCATTTATCATACCATCTTTTAAAAAAAGTCCATTTGTGCAGAGACTTTTAATTGATGCCATATTATGACTCACAAACAAAACCGTTCTGCCTCCATTTCGACTTACATCTTTCATTTTCCCCAAAGCCTTTTTTTGAAACTCTGCATCCCCTACCGCCAGCACCTCATCTACAATTAAAATCTCTGGTTCCAAATGAGCGGCCACGGCAAAGGCCAAACGTACATACATACCCGAAGAATATCTTTTTACCGGGGTATCAATATATCTTTCCACGCCGGCAAAATCAACCATCTCATCAAACTTGCTTTTTATTTCCTTTTTCGTCATACCGAGGATAGCGCCGTTTAAAAAAATATTTTCACGCCCGGTGAGTTCAGGATGGAAGCCGGTGCCTACTTCCAGCAAACTGGCAACGCGGCCTTTTATTTTAATTTGTCCGGTAGTAGGCGAAGTAGTGCGGCTGAGTATTTTTAAGAGCGTGCTTTTCCCCGCGCCGTTGCGGCCAATAATACCAAGCACTTCTCCCTGCTTTACTTCAAAGTTAATATCCCGTAACGCCCATACATATTCGCTTTCTCCTTTCAGCGCCCTATTATTCTCTTCGCCTACTTTCAAATAAGGATCTTCGCGACGGCGTACCGTAGTTTGGTACCAGCGATTTAAATCATGGCTGATAGTACCAAGACCTACATTGCCGAGGCGGTATTGCTTGGAGATGTTTTCTACTTTTATGACGGTGTCACTCATAAGTTGTTTTATTCTTCGCCGGAATATTTTTTTTGTTTCCTAAACTCGTGTCGCACGAATTTCCTTCATCATAAAACCCGTGGACACGGATTGAGGACTTTCTCCCTGAACACGTGTCTCACGGGTTCCCTTCATTTTTTTCCCATCCTAAACTCATGTCTTCACGAGTTCTCTTCATCATACAACCCGTGGAGACACGGGTTGGGACTTTCTCCCTGAACTCGTGTCTTCAAGAGTTCCCTTCATTTATTTCTCCATGAACTCGTGTCTTCACGAGTTCTCTTCCATTTTAGCTGATGCTTCACCCGCATCTATAATGAAAGATAAAACAGATTGTACATGGACGTTTTTAGGCTCATGAACAAATATCCAATCCGGTAATGCAAGTTGAAATTCTTCTGCAATTTTTCTGGTAATATATACTTCATTATACAGAGTGCGGACTTCATTGAATAATTGCATCTTTTGAATTGCAATGAGAAAGCTGGTATCGGCAATTATAACCTTATGCGTTTTCAATATCTGACTTCAAATCGTTAATAGATTCGCCAAAAACCGATACTCCGTAGTGCCCTAATATTTCAATAAAAGCTCTTTTAGAAATACCTGCAATATCCGCTGCCTGCCCTGCAGATAAGATCGCATCTTCATAAAGTTTGGCAGCAAGATAAGTTTTCACATCAAAAGTTTTACTGTTTATTTGGCTAGGTATGTTTATGGTTAATGTTTCCATTGTTACATATTTAGGATTTAAGCATTAAAATTATGTTTTAAAAGATTGCTCAATTAGCCTTTTATTTCAAATTAATCAAATTTACTATTTTTTTGAACTCGTGTCTTCACGAGTTCCTTTCCATTTTTTTTCTCCATCCTGAACTCGTGTCTTCACGAGTTTCTTCCATTTTTATTTTCTTATGCAAGATCATCAACTCAACCCGTGAGACACGGGGTTGGGGGTAAGCACGAATAAGTTTTTTTGTCCTGAACTCGTGTCTCACGAGTTCTCTTCTTCATACAACCCGTGGAGACACGGGTTGAGGACTTTCTCCCTGAACTTGTGTCTTCACGAGTTCCCTTCATCATACAACCCGTGGAGACACGGGTTGAGGACTTTCTCCCTAAACTCGTGTCTTCACGAGTTTCTTCCATTTTTATTTGTTTATGCAAGATCATAATCTCAACCCGTGAGACACGGGGTTGGGGGAAAAGCACGAAAGAAGTTTCTTCTCCCCGAACTCGTGTCTTCACGAGTTCTCTTCATTTTTTTATTTTCTTTCAAAACCGGGTCTCCCAGGTTTTTTTCACACGAACCTGCCTGACGGTAGACAGGGACACGAAGCAGCCGAAGGTGTTTCCCTTCTTTCGAGACTTTGTGTTTTTTGGAGCAATGATTTTTTATTCTTCAATAATTTTTAATTGCAACTCCTTTACTTTCTTAAAACCTTTATCTGCAGTTACTAATAATGCGTCATGAACAATGGCAGACGCGGCAATGATGGCGTCAGGTAATTTTAACCTATTTGTTTCTGATTTCTAAGATTTTATTTTTAAAAATGACATTTGAAGTCTGCAGATCCAATACAGTTACCATTGATGCAAAATCATCAAAGAGCGCCTTCGAAGTTAAATTTACAAAGGACTTGAATTCCAATTCATTGATAATTGAAATGAAAACTTCATCAGCAATATCCACTTCGGATACCACACTGATGTTTTCTTTAAAAAGTGATATAATCGCATTAGTATCCAACAATACTTTTTATTGCCATTCAGATCTGATTTTCTTCTGCTCAACCAAAGCATTTCCCTTCCATTCTAACTTTCCAAATAAATGAGAAAAATCATGCTTCTTTTCTATCTTTCTTACCCGATTAGTCTGTTGAGGTTTATCTTCTTTTTCGGCAATGACCTCCTCCTCAAACATCACTACCACTTTTACCGGCCGATCGGTGGGAATTACTTTTTCAAGACGTACTTTTCCGTTATAATAAGTTCCTGCGAGGCGTATCATGATTCTTTTTTTATCAAATTTAATATTTCTGAGGTAAAATCATTTTGAGCTTTGATGAACGATCCTGTCTTTCCTGGTTGCTTTCTGCCAGGAAGCTGGATCTCCAAAATTGGAAACATCTGCCCCTGCATCAATAATCCTGAACAGACGTTCCTGTTTATTCCTTTTGAGCGTTTCAGTTTTTTGGGAAACTATATGTTTCCTGATTCCTAACTTCTGAGCTATGGCAATTAATAAGTTTACATCGTTTTTATTATCCGCCTCAAATGTCACTTGTTCCATTAGCTTTCCTGTTTTTATGTTTACCAAATTTATTTTTTTTTAGATACGCGGTTTTGCTATCTGTGCGGCAAAACCGCGGTGCCACCCTCTAACCACGAAGGTGATTTGCGTGAGACTTCTTTTATTTTTATTTTCTTCCATAACCCACATCTCACAGAAATATTCATTCTTCATTCTTCTTTTCTCACCAGTCACTATTCACTACTCACTTATTCACTATTGATATCTTCCTTTCATTTTACGAAGTCACGAAGCTCCCAAAGGAGCACGAAGAGTTACCGTTTTATTTTCTTAATTCTTTTATATACCCTGCGTGGGCAATAGTGATTGCTTCCTTTACTTCACGCCAATCTGCATTTACCAACATATTCGGCATTTCATCTTGTTCCGCATCTTCAAAATATACCAGGCTTTTTAAGGCCATAAATACAGAGCCATCCGTGTATTTTCTTTGATAGAAATTTATCATATCAGAAAGGGTGAATTCTTTCAGCAAAAAATAAAGATCAATGAAATCTTTTTTTGTTCCCCTACCGGTAATTGCCGCAATTTTCATGGCGGCAATATCTTCATACGCTGCTATTCTTAGTTCATCGAATTGAATGATTCCGGATAGCCATGGGTAGGTATAATTGACTATATCAACTTTTATTCCGTTGACCTGATAGATATGAATATTCGTAGAGTTTCTGAGTTGGGTAACATTGCCCACTCGCGACAAAACGTTATTTATTTCTAAAACATCTGAATCAATATTTCCGAATAAATCCAGATCAATTGATTTCCTATGTCCTAATTGTAATGCCAGGGCGGTGCCACCCACTAACCTTAATTGCTCAAACATTTGAATAGATAGCAATTGTTTTAAAAGTTCCAGTGTGGCGCTGTCAATTGTTTCGTAGTGTAACATCTGAAAGTTTCTTTTGGCAAATTAGAAAGCGAAGCAATAAATGCCAACGCTCTTGGTTCCAGTTCCCTAAATGTCTTTGACGAATCCGTTATTTGATCCAGGCCATAATAATCCACTATTAATAACCAGTCTGATAGCAGCCCGTATTCCAACACCATTTTTATTATATAATCCCTATTTAGCCTGATATCTAAGCGGTCGCGATTTACATCCCAAAAAAGATGCCCTGAAAAATTTGATATAGCCGGTTTAATTTTTTTCACAATTTCTCCCTCCTTAACCCGTGTCTCACGAGTTTCTTCCATGTTTTATTTTCTTATGCAAGATCATAATCTCAACCCGTGAGACACGGGGTTGGGGGAAAGCACGAAAAAGTTTTTTCATCCTGAACTCGTGTCTTCACGAGTTCTCTTCTTCATACAACCCGTGGAGACACGGGTTAAGGACTTTCTCCCTGAACTCGTGACTCACGAGTTCTCTTCCATTTTTTTTCTCCATCCTAAACTCGTGTCTTCACGAGTTCTCTTCATCATACAACCCGTGGAGACACGGGTTGAGGACTTTCATCCTGAACTCGTGACTCACGAGTTCCTTCCATTTTTTTTCCATCCTAAACTCGTGTCTTCACGAGTTTCTTCCATTTTTATTTGCTTATGCAAGATCATCAACTCAACCCGTGAGACACGGGTTGGGAGTGTTTCTTCTCACGTTTTACGATTCATTAATTAAGTCTTATTCAATTATCAGCCAGTGACCTCCCCTGTCGGGGCCTACCCTTTTTATCTTATTTATTTCTTTTAATTTCTGAATATTTTCCTGAATTTTTCTGTGAGAAATTCCTATTTCGATAGAAAGTTTTTTAGCAGAAATGTAGGCATCTTTTTTAATTAATTTAATAATCTCTTCCTGATTCGCACTGAATGTTTCTACGACCTTTTCTACGACCTTTTCTACGACCTTTTGCACATTGGCTGTAACAACCACCTTGAACCCATGTTGGAAATTAGAACGCACTAATTCGCGGCATAATCCATCTGATTATTAAAATATTTATCCGGTGTAATTCCTTTAATGATACAATAGGCATTAAGAGTATCTATTTCAATATCTCCGGGCCAGGAAATTGCACCTGATTCTTTATTGACAAATACTTTGAAGAAATTATTATCAATTTCCCACGTTTTAAAGACACCTTGTCCGCTCAGATCTGAGATATTATAAATCCCCTGAATGCCATCTGAAAAACGCAATTTTAATTTATATTTTTCAATTGCGGCCACTGAAGTGATTTTTGGAAATTGCATATTCTTTTTTTATACTTTAGTTCTCTATTGCTCAAATTTACCGAATTTCTTCTTTGTGAATCCCTGTCTGCCGAAGTTTGGTGTAAAATTGTCTTTTTTCTTTTTTCACACTAACCTGCCTGACGACAGACAGAGACACGAAGCACCCGAAGTAGTACGAAGAAGTTTTTCCGTCCTAAACTCGTGTCTCATGAGTTCCTTTCATTTTTTATTTCTCCCTGAACTCGTGTCTTCACGAGTTCCTTCCATTTTTATTTTCTTATGCAAGATCATCAACTCAACCCGTGAGACACGGGGTTGGGGGAAAGCACGAAGAAGTTTTTTTATCCTGAACTCGTGTCTTACGAGTTCCCTTCATTTTTATTTCTCCCTAAACTCGTGTCTTCACGAGTTCTCTTCATCATACAACCCGTGAGACACGGGTTTGGGACTTTCAACCTGAACTCGTGTCTTCACGAGTTCCCTTCATTTTTATTTTCTTTTGCAAGATCATCAACTCAACCCGTGAGACACGGGGTTGGGGAAAAGCACGAAAGAAGTTTCTTCTCCCTAAACTCGTGTCTTCACGAGTTCCCTTCCCATTTAATCTACAACAGAAAGGTTCTAAAGTTTTCCTTTGAAATAACTGTTCCCTGGGCCTGGTAGGCGTCTGCAAAGGCTTGTGGTATTTTGACACGCTTATCATCTTTCCACTTAAATTCATACCCTGTTATTTTACCATTGCTTTCTTCCACATAATCAATCTCCTGCTGCTGCACGGTTCTCCAAAAAAAGCTGTTGGCTATTTTTTTATGATATTGCAAAAATTTCATCCTTTCCGCAATAAGAAAATTCTCCCATAAAGCGCTTTTGTCCTGGCGCAGATCAAGCGTATTCATGTTGGCAATAATGATATTACGGACACCATTATCCCAAAAATAAATCTTCCGGTTGTTCTTTATTTCATTTCGAAGGTTTCTGCTAAAACTTCGCAACCGGAATATTATAAAAGCCTTTTCAAGAAGATCTATATAAACCATGATGGTTTTTTTGTCTATCTGCAAAAGTTGCGCGAGTTCATTGTAAGAGACTTCGCTTCCCAATTGCAAAGCCAAAGCCTGTAACAATCGTTCCAATAATTCCGGCTTGCGGATGTTAGCGAGCGAGAGTATGTCTTTGTACAAATAGCTGTTGGCCAGTTGCTGAAGTACGTCCTTTTCTTTTCCAGGGTGATTGATCACATCAGGATACATTCCAAATACCAGCCGATGCTCCAATTGCTTTTCAGATTCTACAAAGCCCACCGAATTTGTAAATTCCTCCCAGCTTACCGGATACAAAAGATATTCCCATTTTCTGCCGGTAAGCGGTTCATTAGTTTGATTGCTGATCTCCAAAGCAGAAGAACCGCTTACAATTAACTGAACTGTTTTAAATTGATCGGTTATAAGTTTTAAAGTAAGACCTACCTGTTCCAGGCGCTGTGCTTCATCTATGAACACTATTGTTTCGGTACCGATTATTTGCTTCAATTGAAAGGTATCCGGAGCATTCAGCAATCTTCTTACCGTGGCATCGTCAGTATTTAAAAAAAGGTGTTTTTTTTCTTTTAGAATTTCTTTTATCAAAGTAGTTTTTCCTACCTGGCGTGGGCCTAAAACAATAATGGCCTTGCCGGTAAAAAACCCCTTTTCAATAAAAGGCTGAATAATCCTTTTTATCATTTTAGTTTTCTAATCACCAAATATAATATATAATTGGGGATTGTAATCCCCAAAAACATAATTAAATTAAGGATTTAAATGTATGGGGATTAGCTGAATATTTTTATTTACGAGTTCAACCCGTGAGACACGGGTTTGGGAAATAGTTGATAGTAAACGAACTCTTATTGATGATTTTTATTTTTTTGTCTATGACCAGTCTCTGGCGTTTTTTTTCACACAAAGCCGCGAAGTTCAGAAAGAAGCACGAAGAAGTTTTTCCGTCCTGAAGGCAAGCATTGTGTATTTGCTTCGCTAATGTTTTTCTTGCCACTAGGGCACCAAGGCACGAAGCTTAAACGATAAATCGTTTAATACCATCTCTTATTAAAGGCACATTAAAGTTGATCAGGTATCCAAGTCTCCGCTTCGTAAGTTTCAGATGACTGATTAATTGAGCCGGCCATAAAGGATTAATTAATTCTCTGGCCTTTAATTCACAAACAACCAAACCGTCAACAAATACATCCAATCTCAGTCCTTCGTCAAAAATTTTACCGTCGTAGTATATCGGTAAATCAATCTGGCGCTTGTTGGGTATTCCTTTTTTATCAAGTTCATAACAAAAGCAAGCTTCATAAATTTTTTCCAGCAATCCCGGGCCTAATTCCTTGTGTACTCTATAAGCAGCATCAACAATCTCTTTTCCTAAGAACTCTTCTCTTTCTGTTA
>Ga0164241_10001360_pt1 | contig 30743 bp, 25 predicted proteins | sample OricomyardsoilBY_FD_108780 | JGI IMG/M metagenome (GOLD analysis project Ga0164241, IMG submission 108780) | Backyard soil microbial communities from Emeryville, California, USA - Original compost - Back yard soil (BY) | ecosystem: Environmental > Terrestrial > Soil > Unclassified | place: USA... | reverse complement strand
CCCGGCCAACGTGGACGTGAATGTGCACCCAACCAAACACGAAGTCCGCTTTCGTGATTCCCGGCTGGTGCACGATTTTCTCTTCAGCTCTCTCCATAAAGCATTAGCGGATGTGCGCCCGGATGCCGTTCGCGAAACAGCGACATTAATTCAGCCCACAGTTACCACCCCGTTGGTCGCACAGCTGTCCACGCAAGCACCGCTGAACTTCAACTACTCCAGGCCGGGTCCCACGGCACACGCGGAGTTTGGTGTGGCAGAGCAGCTGCGAACGTATGGCGCTCTGTTACAGCCTTCACCGTTCAAAGTAGAAGAAGCGCAGCCAGACGAGTCCATCCCGCCCCTGGGTTTCGCCCTCGCGCAGCTCAAAGGCATTTATATATTGGCAGAGAACGCCCAGGGTTTGATTCTGGTAGATATGCATGCTGCCCATGAGCGCATCACCTACGAGCGCATGAAATGCCAGTACGATCAGAGCGGTATCCAGTCCCAGCCTCTTTTGGTACCGCAATCAATGGCCGTGAGTGAAAAAGAAGCCTCCTATGCGGAGAACAACCCGGAAGTCTTCAGCCAGTTGGGCTTCACCGTGGAACGCGCCGGCCCCGAAACCCTGCTGGTCCGCCAAATCCCGGTGCTCCTCAATCGCGCCCATGTGGAAGCCCTGGTGCGGGATGTGTTGGCGGACCTTATCGAACACGGGCAAAGTCAGCGCATCAAGGCGGAAATGAACGGCGTTCTGGGAACCATGGCCTGCCACGGCAGCGTACGCGCGAATCGCAGACTGACGTTGCCGGAGATGAATGCGCTGTTACGGGATATGGAAGCCACCGAACGCAGCGGCCAATGCAATCACGGGCGTCCCACCTGGGTACAAATGGGCCTGGAACAACTGGACAGCCTGTTCCTGCGTGGCCGCTAGAAGTGAAGCCGCTCCCCCTCGCCATAGCCCTGATGGGACCGACCGCCGCCGGAAAGACGGATCTGGCGATTGCCCTGCATGAACAGCTGGGCGCGGATATTATCAGCGTGGATTCCGCGCTGATTTATCGCGGCATGGACATAGGCACCGCCAAACCCTCTTTAGCGGAATTAGCCAGAGCGCCGCACCGGCTTATCGATATACGCGACCCGGCAGAATCCTACTCCGCCGCCGAATTCGCTTTGGACGCTCGCGCCGCGATGGCAGAAATTACTTCAGCAGGACGTATCCCACTTTTGGTGGGCGGTACCATGCTGTACTTCAAAGCACTGCTGGAGGGGCTCTCTCCCATGCCCCCCTCAGACCCGCAGGTGCGGACTGCATTGGAAAATACTGCGCGACTGCACGGTTGGCCAGCGCTGCATGAGGAACTCGCACAAGTGGACCCGATCACCGCCGAGCGTCTACATCCCAACCACTCCCAGCGCATCAGCCGCGCATTGGAGGTCTATCGAATTTCTGGTATTCCCATGAGCCAGTGGCAGCAGAAAAAGGGAGACGGCCTGCTCGGCCAATATCGCTGGGTTCAGATAGCCGTTGCACCACAGGATCGCACTCTGTTGCACCAACGTATCGCGGAGCGATTCGACAAAATGCTGGAATTGGGCTTTATTGAAGAAGTGAAGCGTTTATACCACCGCGGGGATTTACACGAGGATATGCCATCCATCCGCGCGGTCGGTTACCGGCAAGTATGGCAATACCTCGGCGGTAAGTGCGATTACGCCGATATGCGCGAACAGGGCATCGCCGCAACGCGTCAGCTGGCGAAACGCCAACTCACCTGGCTGAAGGGTTGGCATGATTTACGCTGGGTGAATACTCAGGATTCTCGCGGTGAATCTTTGGAGTTCCGGGAAATTTTCGGGAAAATCTTGAATATTCTGGAGTGAGGCGCCATATAATGGCGGCGGTGTTTTGAACTTGAAGCACTCAGACATGTCTTTGAAGCGCTTTGATTGCCCACATCTTTTTTAAGTTGTTGAGCGATGGCGAGAATTCAGCGTGGAAATGCGCCTTTTTTAAGCAACCAAAAAAACTAATCCCAACTTGGAGAATAACCATGTCAAAAGGGCACAGCTTACAAGACCCTTACCTCAATGTTTTGCGCAAAGAACGTATCCCGGTTTCCATCTATCTCGTCAATGGCATCAAACTACAAGGTCAGGTCGAATCTTTTGACCAGTTTGTTGTGCTGCTCAAAAATACTGTGAGTCAGATGGTATATAAGCACGCTATTTCTACCGTTGTACCCTCCCGGCCAGTACGTGTTCCTATGCTGAATCCAGATGGAACCGCTATGGGCGAGGAAGGCGAAGCTGACGCGTAAGAGGTAGAGATTGTTTTTCGATCGCCCAGCTTCGGGTGAATTAGCCATATTGGTTCACCTGGAGCTAGCGCAAGCAGGCGTTGTTAACGATCCGCGTGAATTCGAAGAGCTGGTCTTATCCGCCGGTGGTGATCCCGTGGCTATGCTTTCGGGAGCGCGCGCCACACCCAATGCCAAATTCTTTATTGGCACAGGAAAACTGCAAGAGCTGAAGACGCTGGTAGCGGAACATCAGGCCCAACTCGTTATTTTCAATCACACCCTATCCCCTAGCCAGGAACGCAACCTGGAAAAAGAACTCAATTGCCGGGTGCTTGACCGCACCGGTCTGATTCTCGATATTTTTGCTCAGCGCGCGCGTACCCACGAAGGTAAGCTCCAAGTGGAATTGGCCCAACTTCATCACATGTCGACGCGCTTGATCCGAGGCTGGACACACTTGGAGCGTCAGAAAGGCGGCATAGGTCTGCGCGGTCCTGGTGAAACCCAGCTGGAAACCGACCGCCGCCTCTTGCGCGCCCGGATCAAAACCCTGGAAAAGCGCTTGGAAAAAGTGCGCAAACAGCGGGAACAGGGTCGGCGTGCCCGATCCCGCGCAGAAATTCCCACGGTATCTCTGGTCGGTTATACCAACGCAGGAAAATCCACCTTATTTAACGCAGTAACTTCTGCTGATGTTTACGTGGAGGACCAGTTATTTGCCACCCTGGATCCCACCATGCGGCGCATCGAACTTGAGCGCATAGGTGCTGCGGTATTGGCGGATACCGTGGGTTTCATCAGTCATTTGCCTCACCGGCTGGTGGACGCGTTCCGCGCAACGCTTGAGGAGGCGGTAAATTCCGATCTCCTGCTGCATGTCGTCGATGCCGCAAGCGATGAACGCCAGCGCAATATGGAACAGGTGCAGGAAGTGCTGATGGAAATCGGCGCCGACCAGATTCCACAACTCTGTGTGTATAACAAAATCGATTTGATGGGGGACATGCCACCGCGTATTGATCGCGATGAACACGGCCGACCCTCCGCAGTGTGGGTGTCTGCCAAACATCACCTCGGCCTCGACTTATTACGCGAGGCCTTGGTGGAGTTATTGGGTATCAAAATTTTCGAAGGGCAGGTGCGTCTGAGCAATCAGATGGGCAGCCTGCGGGCCCGCTTCCACCGAGCCAACGCGGTGGTCGAGGAACAATACCAGGACGACGGCAGTTGTATTCTTCTCATACGGCTACCGGAAATGGACCTCAATCGTATTCTCGCTGCCGAAACCATCGCGCGCGAGGACCTGCAGTGGGCAACCAACGCCGCGTGACTCCTCCGCAATTAAAGTGTTTTTGCCATAACATTTCCCTTAAAATGCCGGCTTTTTATTTGCCTGAATTAACCCAACTGGAGCAATCCCATGGCCTGGAATGAACCGGGTAATAACAACAACGACCCCTGGGGCGGTCGCAACCGCAACAAAAACAGCGGTAATGATGGCCCACCGGATCTCGACGAGATCATCCGCAAGACCTTCGGCCGTTTTTTTGGCGGCGGCGGTCCACGCGGCGGCAACAACAATTCATCTTCCGCCTCTTTTGTGGTCGTTGTGGTATTGGTGCTCCTGGTGTTGTTTTACTTCATCAAGGGTATCGGCATAGTCAATGAGCAGGAGCGCGCAGTCGTATTACGCCTGGGTGAATACAAAGAAACCCGCGGTCCGGGTTTTCGGTGGAACCCTCCTTTTATTGACAAAGTCTTCACGGAGAACGTGACGCAGGTGCGAACCTGGAGCACAAAGGAACAGATGCTTACCAAGGATCTGAATATCGTCGATATCAAACTCTCCGTGCAGTTCAGCATTGATAGCGCCGAGGATTTTGTCCTCAACACCAAAAACCCCGAGCAGAGTTTGCAGCAGGCTTCTTTCTCTGCGTTGCGCCATGTGGCGGGCTCGACAGTCATGCACGAAGTGCTGACAGAAGGCCGCAGCCGTATAGCGGTTGAAGTGGAAGAACGTCTTCAGTCTTATCTGACGAGTTACACCACGGGCATCAACGTACAGAAAGTGAATATTGAGGAAACCAATCCCCCCAAGGAAGTGCAGGGAGCGTTCGACGACGTCATCAAAGCGCGTGAGGACGAAGAGCGTTATAAAAACGAAGCCCAGGCTTATGCCAATGACGTTATTCCCCGTGCTCGAGGACGTGCCCAACGAATGGTGGAAGAGGCAAGCGCTTATCGGGACCAGGTGGTCGCCCGGGCGGAAGGTGAGGCAGATCGCTTCAAAGCACTGCTGACGGAATTCAGAAAAGCGCCGGCGGTCATGCGCGAGCGCCTTTATTTGGACATGATGGAAGATGTGCTGACCAATTCATCCAAGGTTTTGGTGGATGTGGAGGGCGGCAACAACCTGATGTATCTGCCGTTGGACAAGTTGATCGAAAGCAACAAAAGTGTGAGTCGGGCGGTGCAGACGCCTGCGGACCTGGACGAACTGGCGGCCCGGGTCGCTGAACGCCTGCAATTCGAGAATCAACCCAGTTCCACTCTGCGCCGAAGGGAGGGTCGCTAATGTCTCCGCGCGCCATATTTAGTCTTGCCGTCCTGGCCTTTTTGATCATGCTGGGTGCCCAATCGGTCTACATCATCACGGAAATAGAACGTGCAGTGTTGCTGCGTTTCGGCAAGGTGGTAAACACCGATGTCAGTACCGGTCTGCATTTCAAATTTCCGTTTGTGGATGAAGTGCGGCGTTTCGACGCCCGCATCCTCACCCTGGAAGCCAGTGCAGAGCGTTTCCTGACAGTGGAGAAGAAGAGCACTCAGGTCGACTCATACGCCAAATGGCGCATAGTGGATGTCACCCGCTACTACACTGCCACCAGCGGTGAACAAGAGCGCGCCGAGCGTCTGTTATCCCAGCGCATCAATGAAGGCCTGCGCAATGAATTCGCAACCCGCTCCTTGCAGGAAGTGGTCAGTGGCGAGCGCGACCAATTGATGGTGGATTTGCGCACCGTGCTCAACAACATCGCTGTGCAGACCATGGGGGTGGAAGTGGTGGATGTACGGGTGAAGAAAATCGACCTGCCGGACGAAGTGAGCGAACAGGTATATCGCAGAATGAGTGCCGAGCGGGAGCGCGAAGCAAAAGAACACCGCGCCATAGGTAATGAACAGGCGGAAATCATCAAAGCCGAGGCGGATCGCCAGCGCGTGGTGATCGAGGCCAATGCGTACAGTCAATCGGAAAAGCTCCGCGGTGAGGGCGACGCTAAGGCAGCGGCGATCTATGCGGAAGCTTTCGGCCAAAACCCGGAATTCTATGCATTCTCCCGCAGCCTCAACGCTTACCGGCAGACATTTGGGGGTAAGGACGACTTGATCATCCTGGACCCCAAAAGCGAGTTTTTCCGCTACTTCAATGCAATGAATCAGAAATAAACTATCCTGATATTTGCACTGTGCGCAAAGTTTGCGCAACTTCCCTTTTCGCGGCTTTTTCAACAGGGATAAACGGTGTAAAATTCGGCAGCCGGGCTAAGCCCGGTTTTTTTATGTCCTAACTCACGGGTTAATGTATGTGGGAAAGTTTGGCTCAAGCATTGTGTTTAATATTGATTATTGAGGGCATAGCGCCCTTTGCAAACCCAAAGCGCTGGCGCCACGTGGTAAAGACCATGGCGGCGGTGAAAGACGATCATCTGCGTTATTTTGGTCTAGCCAGCATGCTGCTCGGCATGGCCGTTCTATGGCTGCTCTGAGCTGATTCAGACTCGGGAAACTTTTATTCATCATGACACCTGTTGAACGATGGATGCTGCCTGACGGCATCGAAGAGATTTTGCCGCCCGAAGCGCAGCAGGTTGAGCATCTCCGGCGCAATCTGCTGGACCTGTTCCATCGTTGGGGATATGACCTGGTGATTCCACCGATGGTGGAATTTACCGACTCCCTGTTGGTTGGCCTGGGCAAGGACATTGATTTGCTTACCTTCAAGGTCACCGATCAATTGTCCGGTCGCAGCATGGGCATCCGCGCCGACCTGACCCCCCAGATTGCCCGCATTGACGCCCATAGTCTGGTGCGTGAGGGCGTCAACCGACTGTGTTACGCCGGTCACGTCATTAAAGCGCAAATGCAGAGCGCGCTGGACAGTCGCAACCCTATTCACGTGGGTGTCGAACTCTATGGCGAGCCTGGGCTGGAAGCCGATGCTGAAATCATCTCCCTTCTGCTGGCAACCCTGGCCGATGCACGCGTACCGGATATATGCCTGGATTTGGGCCACGTGGGTATTTACCGTGCACTCGCCCGGGCGGCCCACTTGAGCGCCGAACAGGAAATTACCTTTTTCAACTTGCTGCAAGCTAAGGCGCTTACGGAAATCGGCAACTGGGTAACATGCCATGTGGCTGATGCCCAGGCTGCTGCGTGGCTAAACGCGCTACCGCGCCTCTGCGGCCCGAACGCCATGCTAAAAAGTGCCCGCGAAATTTTCATTGGCGCTCCTGCCGCTGTATTCAATGCATTGGATGAACTTGAACAGGTAGCGTCTGAAGTACAAGGACGTTACCCCGAGGCGCAACTGTATTTCGATTTGAGCGAACTCAGCGGTTACCACTATCAAACGGGTGTGGTCTTTGCGGCTTTTATTCCCGGCATAGGTGCCGCCATAGCGCGGGGCGGGCGTTACAACCATATCGGCGAAGTATTTGGTCGCGCGCGTTTTGCCACCGGTTTTACTGCGGATCTGATCATGTTGAGCCGCGTTGGCGGCCAGGTTTTACAGTCGGCACCCGGCATTTTTGTTCCAGCAACCGCTTCTGCTGCGGTGTGGCAGGAAGTGCAGGCCTTGCGCAAACGCGGTGAGCGGGTGGTCATGGCCACCTCCAAATCACCGCTCCCCCAGGATTTTCAAAGCTGTGACCGCCAGTTGGTCGAGCAAGATGGTCAGTTTCTGGTTAAACCCCTTTAATTCCTTGAATCTCGCGAGAGCACTTACTCATGGGTAAGAACGTTGTTGTATTGGGCACCCAATGGGGTGATGAAGGCAAAGGCAAGATTGTCGACCTGCTGACGGAACAGGTGAAATACGTGGTGCGCTTCCAGGGCGGCCACAACGCCGGCCACACCCTGGTCATCGAAGGTAAGAAAACCGTTCTGCACCTCATTCCCTCGGGCATTCTGCATGAGGGTGTGATATGCCTAATCGGCAACGGCGTGGTATTGGCACCGGATGCGCTCATGAAGGAAATTGTCGAGCTGGAAAGCCAGGGCGTGCCCGCACGTGAGCGCTTGCGCCTCTCCCCCGCCTGCCCACTGATACTGCCATTCCATGCCGCCCTGGATCAGGCGCGTGAAAAAGCCAAAGGCGAAGCCAAAATAGGCACCACCGGCCGCGGCATAGGCCCGGCCTATGAAGACAAAGTGGCACGTCGCGGGTTGCGCCTGGGCGATTTGCTGGATGCAGAACGCTTCGCCGATAAACTGCGCGAGGTTATGGACTACCACAACTTTGTACTCGCCAACTATTATCAGGTTGATACTCTGGACTTTGACAGTGTGCTGCAGCGGTCACTGGAGCTGGGCGAAGAACTCAAACCCATGATCGCCGACGTCTCCTCCATTCTTCACCGGGCACGGGATGCGGGCGAGCACATCATGTTTGAAGGCGCTCAAGGGTCGCTCCTCGATATCGACCATGGCACCTATCCGTTTGTCACCTCCTCCAATACCACCGCGGGTGGTGCCGCCACTGGCACAGGCTTCGGCCCTCTCTATCTGGATTACGTGCTGGGCATCACCAAAGCCTATACCACACGTGTGGGCTCCGGCCCGTTTCCCACGGAACTGTCCTGTGCGATCGGCGAACACTTGGGTGCTAAAGGCCACGAATTCGGCGCCACTACCGGCCGCAAACGCCGCACTGGCTGGTTCGATGCGGTGGCTCTGCGCCACGCGGTGCAGATCAACAGCGTCAGTGGAATCTGCCTGACCAAACTCGATGTCCTTGACGGTATGGACGAAGTGAAAATCTGCGTGGCTTACCGTGATCAAGCTGGCAATCCCACCGGCATTCCATACGACGCCGAAGGCTGGCAGAAAATACAGCCCATCTACGAAACCGTCCCTGGCTGGCAGGAAACCACCGCCGGCGCGAAAAAGCTGGAAGACCTGCCGCAAAATGCACGCTCCTATATCCGCCGATTGGAACAGCTCATGGGTGCGCCGGTGGATATTATTTCCACAGGACCGGATCGAGTGGAGACAATTGTTCTACGTCACCCCTTTGAAGGGTGAAGGAACCATCGGAAATAGAAAAAGCCGGTAGCGATCTCCGGCTTTTCTTCTCATGAATTAACATCCCTGCTGACAAAATCTCGTTAAAAGACAAGGTATCCTTCTTTTATCTAAGCCGCCGCCGCAAACGCCAATAATACCGGCAGCCGCGCAGCGCGCAGTGCCGGAAAAAATCCGCCGAAAACGCCAATCACCGCAGCCAAAGTCATGCCGTTGATAATGACATCCGCATTCATGTCAAAACGAAATACGATCTGAGTAAAACTGCTGCCCAGGGTGGATGTGCTTATGCCATCAAAAAATAAATACGCGGCCATTGTTCCCAATAAACCACCGATTAACGACAGCGCGAGCGATTCAAATAATGTTCCGCAAAAAACCGGTATACCGGGGAAACCGATGGCACGTAAGGTAGCGATTTCGCCGGCTCTTTGGGCCACGGAGTTGTACATGGTGTTGAGCGCGCCGGCGAGTGCGCCCAGGGCCATGGCGATGGCGAGCGGCCAGCCGAGATAAAAAATCAAATCGCCTACGCCCTGGGACTGCTCCTGGTAATAGGCTTTTTCGGTGCTGACATCCAGGTTGAGGCGCTGCTGGTCGGCTTTTATGGTCTGCTCCAGTGGCGCCACGTCGCCGGGGGTTGCCAGCTTGGCGCGGATGATCTGGAAACTGTTGCCGCGATCGAATTGGCCTTGCACGGTACGCACGTCGGCCCAGAGCTCACTTTCAAATACTGAACCGCCTGCGCTGAACACGCCAACCACTTGCCATTGGGCGCGTCCCAATTTAATGATATTGCCTAATTCGAAACCCGCAAATTCCCGCAATATCGCCTCGCCCACCACAATTTCATTTTTGCCCGGCTCGAACATGCGCCCCTGAGTCAGCTGCACATTTTTACGCAACTCCAGGCCGCGTTCGTCTATTCCGCGAAACGGCAGATTGGCTTTACCTTGCGTGGTTTTTTTGATGCCATCGACGATCAGATAGAGCTCTGCGGAAATCAGCGGACCTTTTTCATCGCGCGCTATGCCGGGTGATTCCGCGATCAGATTGACCTGTTCACGCGACAACACACTGTTGAGTTCCGCCTGAGAGCCGGAGCGGATCAAAACCGCCAATTCGTCGGAACCGGATCCCTGCAGCGTTGTGCGAAAGCCGTTGCCCATGGCGAGAAAAGCCAGCAGAACGGCGACCACCACCGCCACTGCAAGAATGGTTGCCAGAGACATCCAGAGACGCTGGGGAATGCTGCGAATATTCATGGATATAACGGAGGATATTTGCGACCACATAATTTATTTCCTGCTCAAGGCTTCGACTATATTCAATTGCATGGCGCGATAGGCGGGAATAACGCCGGTCACCAATCCCAGTGCAACCATATAGAGAAATGCCGTCAATAGAATGTCGCCGTTCAGTACGAGGCTGGGTAACATATTTTTAATCTGCGGCACCTGACCTAATCCATTCACAATCATATTCGCCAGCAGCAGTCCCAAAACCCCACCTATCACGGCGAGCAATACCGATTCGGACAGCACCAGGCGAAAAACATGATGTGCGGAAAATCCCAGGGTTTTGAGCACGCCGATTTCACGTGTGCGTTCCCGTATAGCCAAAGCCATCGAGTTGCCGACGATGAGTAACAGGGTAAAAAATGCCGCCGCCACAACAGACGTAATAATAAATCCGATGCTGCCAATCTGTTCGAGAAAGGATTTGTTGAATTGTTTTTCACTGCTGGTTTCGGTTTCGTGAGCGGAGTTGGCAAATTGCTCGTCTATGGCGTTGGCCACCTGATCATTGAGATTGGAATCGTCAGTGGTGATCACCATCCAACCCACCCAGTCGCTGCCAAAGGTTTGGGTTTCAATAAAATATTTGTAATGAAACAGCAGAAAATTGGTGTCGATCTGCGCTTCCGCTCCGGTGAATATGCCCTCGACCACCATATCCCATACGTGGGTGCCATCGGTTTTGGAAAATATATTGGAGGAGATCGGAATCCGATCGCCGATTTTCCAGCCAAAGGTTTGCGCTAATTTTTCACCCACAAGCACCCCTTGGCGATTTCGCTGCCAAGCCTGGCGATGTGTATCGGAAACACTCATGAAATCCGCATACACATCCAGATAGGTCTCCGGGTCTACCGCCATACCGGCAAAAAATACTTTGGACCCTTCCACGTAAGCACCAAACCAATTGGCGTGGGTGACTGCCTTTACGCCCTCCACCGCTGCTATCTTGGCCACATAACTGATGGGTAGGGGCTGGGTAAAATTGATTTTATTCACCACCACCAAACGATTGTCGGCGGACAGTTCGACGCCGGCATTGAAAGCGTTGTTTATGGCTCCCAAAACGCCAAATAATAGAAACGCAATGACAATGGCGAAAGTATTGAGTATCAGCCGCAATTTATTGCGGCTGATATTTTTCCAGACAAGATAAAAATCGCTCATGCCGCCGTCTCCAGATCGGTGAACTGGCCCTTATCCAAGTGCAGCTGACGGCGGGAATATTTGGCGGCTTCCGGATCGTGGGTCACCATGATGATGGTTTTGTTGAATTCACGGTTCAACGATTGCAACATTTCCATAATCTGGGTCGCAGTATTACGGTCCAGGTCACCGGTCGGTTCGTCGCACAGCAGAATATCCGGATCCGTGACTATGGCGCGGGCAATGGCCACACGCTGCTGCTGCCCACCGGAAAGCTCCTTCGGTTGATGCCCCGCGCGGTCCTGCAGGCCCACCAATGCCAGCGCGGCCGCCACATGTTTTTTGCGATCGCTTTTACTGAGTTTTTTCAGCAGCAGCGGCAGCTCCACATTGCGTTCGGCGGACAACATCGACATAAGGTTGTAAAACTGAAAAATAAACCCCACGTGATCGGCGCGCCATTGCGCTAACTGACCTTCACTCAAACGGGTGGTATCGCCACCATTAAACAGAATCTGGCCGCGCGTCGGACGATCGACACCACCCAACATGTTCAGCAGCGTCGTTTTGCCCGAGCCGGATGGCCCCATGATCGCTATAAAATCGCCTTTTTTCAGGGTGAGCGACAGGTCGTCAAAAATCGTGATTTTTTCCTTGCCCTTGATAAATTCCTTATGCACGTTGCGCAATTCGAACAGCACTTCACTCATGATCGGTTCCTCCGGCTAGAAAGCTGACTTTGACGCCCATGTCGGGCAGGATTCTGGGATTTTTTTCGAGAATGCGAATGCGCACCCGCACCGTGGCCTTGGCGCGGTCGGCGGTGGGAATCACGGCGATCACGCTCGCGGGGATTTTCCAATCAGGATAGGCATCCAGCACAGCGGTGACTTTCTGACGCGCTTTTACCCGATTGATGTAAGCCTCGTTGACATCCACCTGAATTTCCAGCGACTCCATATCCACGATGGTGCAAATGCCGGTACGGGTAAAACCACCGCCGGCGGCACTGGGTGACATCAACTCGCCGGCCTGGGCATTTTTAGCGGTGACGACGCCCGTGAAGGGTGCGCGTATCACATGGTCTTCCAGATGATTTTGCTGCAACGCCACCTGCAATTGCGCCGCCGCCAAATCCGCCTCGGCGCTGGCAATACTCGATTTGAATTTCTGCTCTGAAGTCTGCGCGCGGGTCAATTGTGATTCGCTGGAAAAATTGCCCGCGTGCTCCAGGTTCTGCACACGTTTCAGTTCGCGTGCGGCCTCGGCGTAATCGATTTTCAAACCTTCAAGCAATGCCTTCTGCGTGTTGATCCGGGTTTTTGCCAAATCCAGATTGATGCGCGCCTGGGTGTCATCGAGCCGCGCCAGCACCTGTCCCTGTTCCACCTGCATTCCTTCCTCAACCTCCACGCTCACAATCAATCCCATCACCTTGGCGGAGACAGTGGCCATCTGCCGCGCGGTGATGTAACCCGAGGCATCGAGAATTTTTTCCGAAGAGCCATTGGGCGTCGTAGAGGATGGTGTCGTGACCGGGGGCGCTTTGACAGTACTCACCGGCTCCGCCCGGGGAAGCTCAGGGGAATTCCAGACGGGCATAAACTTCCAGAGCACCGCGCCCACAATCAGCGCGCCCGCCACCAACCACCAGCCAAAATGCCCGGATGGTGCGGGCGGGTGGTTTTTATCCAGGCGCAGCTGCTGCAAAAGCACATTTTTGTCAGGCAGGGGCGTTTTATTGTCAGTCATACGCTCTTTGTTATCGGGCATTGCAGGGGCATCCTGTTGCGCATTGAAATATAGGTATCGACCGAATGTGAGTCTTAGTCGCAAGACTGCGGGCCAATTCGACACAGTGAGGGCGCGGCTATTCTATCCTGTGCGGTGCACCACTGTGTCTGGCCCCGGTAAGTGAAGAACGAGATAAGGCAATCGACTTATTGGTGCGTGGTAATGCCTTGATATAGGCTTGGTATTTTCAGAGCATCCGGAGAACCTATGGCAGTCGGTGGTGGTTGGAAGGCGATTCGCAGCGTAATGCGTTACAGCGCCCGCATAGGGCCTTTTAAGCTCTGGCAGGCCCTGCGCTCTAAAAACGCCTGCAAAGCCTGCGCGTTTGGCACAGGTGGCCAAAATGGCGGCTTCTGGAATGAGGCGCGTCACGGTATAGAGATCTGTAATAAGAATATCCAGGCGCACCTGAGCGATATCCGGCCCGGCATACCCCTCACATTGTTTTTGCAAAAATCCATCACCGATCTGAGCAATTTATCCGGCAAGCAATTGGAAGATCTGGGACGACTGACCACGCCGCTGTACAAAGCGCCGGGGGATTTGCATTACAGGCCCATGACCTATGACGAGGCGCTGCGCATCTGCAGCGAGCGTTTGGACAGCACAGCACCGGAGCGCAGTTTTTTTTATGCCTCCGGGCGCTCCTCCAACGAAGCGGCATTTTTATTACAGTTGCTGGCGCGCCTCTACGGCACCAACAACGTGAATAACTGCAGTTATTACTGCCATCAGGCTTCTGGTGTGGCCCTGGGCGAAACCCTGGGCACCGGGACAGCCACAGTGCAATACAGCGACCTGGAAAAGGCGGACCTGATTTTTGTCTTCGGTGCCAATCCCGCATCCAATCACCCGCGTTTTCTTAAAGCCCTTCTCCATCTGCGTCGTCGCGGCGGCACGGTGATTGTGGTGAATCCCGCGAAAGAGCCCGGCATGGTGCGCTTCGCTTCTCCCAGCGACTGGCGCTCCATGCTGCATGGTGGCGAAGACATCGCTTCCGAATATGTGCAACCTCACCTGGGTGGCGACCTGGCGTTTATCCAGGGCGTGATCAAATCCGTGCTCCTGCACAATAGCGAAGATGCCGATTTTATTGCACAACACACCGAGGGCTTTGCGGGTTTTGCCACGGCAATCAAAATACTGGACTGGCATGCTTTGGAGCGGGATTCCGGCGTGGATCGGCAGACCATGGAAAAAATCGCCGCGATTTACAGTCGGGCAAAAAATTGCATTTTTACCTGGAGCATGGGACTGACCCACCACACACACGGTGTGCATACACTGCAGTCACTGGTGAGCCTGGCGCTGGTGCGCGGCATGATTGGCAGACCCGGCGCAGGCCTGCTTCCCCTGCGCGGTCACAGCAATATCCAGGGCACAGGTTCCATGGGTTTTACCCCCGCATTAAAACAGGCCGTAATGGAAAAACTCGAGCAGAAATTGGGAGCTGTTCTACCGCGTCACTCTGGATTGGACACTATGGCCTGTATGCACGCATCCGCGCGCGGTGAAATGGATGCAGCGGTCATGCTGGGCGGCAATCTGCTCGCGTCCAATCCAGACACCGCGTTTGCCACACACGCCCTCAATAAAATACCGTTCAAATGCTATTTCAATCCCACACTGAACATGAGCCATGTGCATGGTGTGGACCGGGAAGTGGTGATCTTTCCGGTGCGGGCGCGGGACGAGGAAGAGCAGGGCACCACGCAGGAATCCATGTTCAACTTTGTGCGTTTAAGCGATGGCGGCATAGAGCGCTTTTCGCAACTGCGCTCGGAAGTGGATTTGATCTGCACTTTAGGGGAATACCTGATCGCATCGCCGATTTTGGATTTTTCACTCTTTCGCCATCATGAACACATCCGCCAATGGATTGGCGACACAATTCCCGGATTCGATAAAATCCAGCGGATAGACGCCACCAAGGAAGAATTCCATATCGCCGGCCGGACGTTGCACAAACCGGTATTCGCCACCGCCAGCGGCAAGGCGCATTTTGTTTTTCAACCAGCTCCCCCGCGATTAAAAAATACTTTTCTGCTCACCAGTGTGCGCAGCGAGGGCCAATTTAATTCCATCATTTATCACGAATACGATACCTACCGCGAACAACAGGAGCGTTGGGTGGTTTTGATGAATCCCGACGATATGGCGCAGCAGGGTTGGCGGCAGGATCAAAAAGTGGATCTGGTGACGGATACAGGCAAAATGCGCGGCGTCAAAATCAAGGCCTTTGATATTCGACGCGGCAATTTGATGACGTATTACCCTGAGGCGAATGTGTTGATCGGCAAACAGGTGGACCCGCACAGCAAGACACCGGGATTCAAATCCGTGCCCGTGAAGGTGATGCCAACGGTGTGACAGGCATCGCACTATATTGAAGTTCTGCACAGAAACCCGCTTCATTACGAAAATTTACGTACAGACAATCCCGTCCCCGCCCTTTAGCCTAAACCCACGGACTTTATAAAAACGGAATTTCCAGGACAGCACCACCGGGCCAGGGATGGTTCCCCAGGGATTCTCTCCTCGACTCTGATACAACAAACATAAAAAGCTCAAGGTCCGCAACCTTACAAAAAACCAAGGAGGATTTATGCGTCTTCTCGCACTTTCATTTCTATTGGCTACATGCACCTTTCTCAATGCCTGCAAGATAACCACAGATGATGACCCATGCGCTGAACCCGGAGCCTGTCCTGACTCTTCATCCAGCTCGTCCAGCTCAAGTTCTTCGACTTCGTCCACATCCAGTTCCTCAAGCAGCTCCAGTTCGGGTCTAGCTCTCACTAGAGAGGACCTCAACATTTTTATTCGCTGGAATCAGGATTTACTAGGAGGATATCTATTCGGCAACTATAGACACATCCTTTATCTAGCCGATTACGGAACCCTGTTAGAACCGCAGAATAAGGCCGCATACACAGATCTGCTCACCGATGCCTTTTCGTATGAATTTTATGAGGAGCTCAGCGTTGTAAGGGCCGTTCCCGCACTTTTTATCAATTCATTTACGCATATGTATTCGCAGTTAGTGACGCTGGACATTCCAATCGATGACGGAGGTATCCTGCGGGAGGATTTCCACGCGGAGTTGGTTTATAACGTGGACAAGGAGATCGATTTAAAGGGAGACGATTGCTTACCGCATCAGGACTGCGTCGCAAAGGTGAAAGCCGATATTTCGCTCAGCTTATTTTTCCCCGCTAATTTCCAAGTGCGAAATGGCGGCCATGCATCTTTACCCAACGGCGTTTTGACCATTCGGCACCTGCAGCTCAGCGATGTGTCTTCCACACTGGCGCTGGCACAACCGGCGGAATTGCGATTTTCCAACTTTATTCTCCCGGTCTGCTGTGGTGGCGGACCTGGCGGCGATTCTTCCGAGTACTTTATGGAGCTACAGGAGCTGTCCGTTCCGAAAGTCGCCGAGTTTCTGTTAAAAAAATCTGATGATTCCCCAGACCATTTCCTTAAATTCAGTCTGCAGGTTCCCAAGCCCATAGAGAGTCTTCATCTACCGAATGAAAATCCGCAGAGTCTCACCTTAAGTGTTCAGAACAGTCCTATCAGCGGTCAATTGGAATGGGGTTTGGATAAAAGCCGTCTGCGTGCCGATTTCAAAATGGATTTGAACGCAACCCAGCTGCAGGTGGATGCCGCGGCAATTTACCGCGATGTGCTCCATCTATGGACTCACAACACCAGCTGGAACGCAGCGGAAGACTCCTTCGACTGGCTGGTGAATTACACCGTGATTTTGGATGGTGATCCGGTGTTGATGAGTCGACAGAATATCTCCGTCTCTGACAAGGAGCGCGCGCAATATGCGACGGATTACAAAGGCAGACATCTCCAGCACACGCAAGTACGGGATCTCACCGGCGATCTGCAGACTGTCCAGGCGCAGGACAGCATCGGGTTGGATGTGGATGTCTCTTACGCCACGGGCGAAGCTAGAGGCGCGATACGAAATACAGCGGGCGATACCCTGGCGGAAATCATAGGCAATAATTTTGACCGGTGGTTTGTCCAGTATTTGGAATAAATCATCACACTCGCGGTGGTTCAAAAGCGGCATTCATGTGCCGCTTTTTTTATTCAAGCTGCGATCAATGCCATACGACCGAAATGAAACAATTTGGCAAAGATTACGTCCGGCACGCTGGCGATGCGGGTGTTATAGGCGGTGACTGCATCGTTGTATCCCTGGCGCAGCAGTGCGATTTCGGCCTCACCACGACTGATGACGTTCATCAGGTTTTGCATCAGCTGTTGGCCTTTGAGATCCGGATAGTTTTCGATGGTGGCGGTCAGCGTGCGGTGGAAATTTTGTTCCAGCCGCACATACTCAGCGACTTTTTCACGATTGTTTTGCGTTTGCGTGAGCACAGCGCGCAATTGGGAAAGCTTTTGCTGCAACGTCTTTTCGTGTTGGAGAAATGCTTTGGCTGTACGGGCTATGCCGTCGATTAATTCCTTGCGTTTTTTCAGTGCCACTTCGATATTCGCCCAGTTGCGCATGGCGCGACGCTGTAAAAATATAATGTCGTTGTAATGCAATACAAGCAGTAGGAACAACATATACGCCGGCATCAATGCCGCTGCGGTGAGAAAATCCAGGGGAGAGAAGCTGCCTCGCAAACCAAAACCCAGCAGGCTTGCCAGCAATAATCCGGAAAATGCCACGCACAGAGTTAACATGCTGGCACGCGCTTTCATCAGCATGACTTCGCGTTCGGAATAATTACTCAGAATAAAAAGATCGGTGGTTGCACCCTTATGCAGTATCAGCCGATCCGGTTGCTCCATATCCAATGTTGCAGAAGCCACTGCATAGAGTGCATCACCCGGCAGCAACAGGGTCTCGGTATAACGCAGGCGGCCATCGGTTTTTTGGTGTTTGTGGCAGGTGATGACCTCGGCCTCGCGCGGCTCCACCGGCATCTGCCCTTCCGCGTCGCGCACGAAGAATCTTTGGCCGGCCACCTCACTCTCCAGCGTTGCCCATTTGCTGCTTTTTCCCGAGCTGCGCCGTTCCTCTTTGCGATAGGAATACCAGACGCAATCCTTCTGGAAAAAAGGCGTGCGCAATAAGGGCGATCCTTTCGTGGATATGATTTCACCCTGCACCTCCGCCAAGCCGTAGCTCACACCGGCGGTGGGTGTGAGCTGCAGGTTTTCGATGATCCGTTTGGTGCGGATCAGCCGTAACGCCAACGCCGTCATCAGAACCGTAAGCAATAAACCCACCCCTATAACGATCCAGGGCCACACACCTTTTAATTGGCTGACCGGCAATTGCCGCACCTGCTGCTGAACCTGGATTTGCTCTTCGGAGCTCAGTGGAACGGCCGTAGGCGCAGGCAGGTTCCACAGGGATATCAACCAGCGCTCCGGCCGCGCTGACATCTGGCGGACCAGGCTTTGGTGGCTGAGGGCGAGGTGAAATTTGTAAGCATCCAGGCGCTGCATTTCCGCCGCCGGTAATTCATCGAGACTCTGCCAATCCTGCCAGGGCAGTTGAGCACTGGCAAAAACACCTTGCGCCAATTCCTCAGCAGATTTTTTTTGATTCTGATAATGCGCCAGCCCGTTTTGCAAATCGCGCCGCATCATCACCAGCGACATTTGGGTGAGCACCAATATCAACGCCAACCCCAGCAATGACACAAATGCGAGAATGCGATGCACCCCCAACAAATGGGTGATGGCAAATATCGCCAGGGCGACGCAACAGAGCCCACCCCACAACCACCATAATCCCCGGCCGCCCATGGACGCCTGTGAATCCGCTTGGGAAAAATGGGAAATCAGCGGCGTATAAGATCCGGTTTGATCAAATGTGATTTGCACCCCGCTGTTTTTAACGATTGCTTTACCGAACACGAAGACCTTATCCCCCGGCTCCAGGCGCCATTCCCGATGGCGGATATCGCCGTTGGTTTCGCTGAAACGCTCCCGCAGAGTCCAGCGGATACTGTCGCGATCTGCACCAGCTCTCAGCAGTACCTGCCCGGATTCGTCCTGCACAAAAAAATCCAGGCCGTCGCTGTGGCTGAACTCCGTCTGCCAGCGGGTTTTACCGTCACTGTCCTGGCTTTTTTTCTCACGGATATAGCGGTAATAAAGGCTCGGGGTTTGGGTGAAATAGCTTCCGGTGGTGTGTTGCTGCGTCACCGCCTGGCCATTGAGAATGACTTCGCCCGGCAGCACATAGGCCGCCTGTGATGCGGGCACTCGTTCCAACTGTCGCATTTCCTGAATGCGGGAAAATCCGTTTTGTAATAGAAACCAAGCTCCGGCAACAGCAGCGAGCATCAGCAGCCCGTACCCGATTATTTTTTTCATAGACGTTTTAATAGACTTTTGACAGCCGGTTTAATAAAAGACCGGCCAATTTTATTGGGGCGTAAGTTCAATTTAATTTGTCGCGGAACATAAAAAAAACTGCACCCATCAAACACAGACCTGCCCATAGGTAGTCCAGCTTGAGAGGCTCCTTCAGATAAAACACCGAAAATGGCACAAACACACTCAGGGTAATGACCTCCTGGGTGATTTTCAGCTGGCCGACACTGAGCACCGTATGCCCGATGCGATTGGCGGGCACCTGGAAGAGATACTCCACCAGCGCAATACCCCAGCTGATCAAAGCGGCGATCAGCCAAGGCTTGTAGTTGAGTTCCTTGAGATGCGCATACCACGCAAACGTCATGAAGATGTTGCTGCAAAACAGCAGCGCCACACACGCAATTATCGGATTCATAGGAATTTACGGGACATGGAAAAACGGCCTTCAAAAAAAGGCCGCTGGGATGGTGATGGACGGGCTTATAGTGGGCAGCGCTGTGACGCGTGTCAAGCACGGCCAGCGGCGGGTCTCATTTTATTGGCATCCATGCTTTCGCAGGGTCGCAAAGATAAATATTTTGAGTGGCGCCTCCCTGTGCCACACCCTATCGCCGGAAATTAACGGTTTAACCCGTTAATTCACGGACGCATTGGATTTTCACGGATTCAATAAAGCTGCCACTACATAAACCAGAGGCGCATTCCAATTGATGGTCACCTCGTTGGTGGAATAGCTGCACCAGGTATCCGAATAGGATTTGGCAGGCAGGTTCGAAGGATAAGCGCAGCTATCCTGTTGGCCATCGTGAGGTCCACCCACCAGGAATCCCGGCACAGGGTCCGCCACCCCATCCGCAACGGAAGGGCGGTGGTGAATATCCATAGGAGACTTGTTGCCAAAACCGGTGACAAACGAATAATCGGTGGCGTTGCGACCCAGCACGTAATCCAACATGGCGTAGGCGGCGTTGAAATATTTGCGATCATTGCTCAGGCGATAGGCCTGCAACAGCATCAACGCTTGGTTCATACCGCCGCTGTTGGAACCCCAGACAAAATCCGTTGTTTGCAAGGTGACGCCATAAGCGGAGGCCGACTGCACACCGGCGAGAAAATCCGCCGTGCCCAATAATGCCCCTTTGACTTTGCTGTAGTCCGCAGCACTCAGGCGGCCTTCACCATGGGTGGCCAGAGAGATATAACCCAGGGCTGCAACACCGCCCCACCAGGGGCTATCGGCAGGTGCATCCGCCGCCCAGAATTCGTTGAGATAGGACGCTTGGCCCGTCTGCAGATACAACTCCGCCGCCGCCCAGGCAAACTCGTCGGCAAACAACGTATCGCCGTATTCACCGGTTTTGATATCCGTGGGCTGGCGATAGGGAACATTGGCGTTGGCTTTCGCCCAGGTCCAGGCTTTGACAGCGGCGGCGGCATACGCCTGGGAACGCTGTGCGTCGAAGCTGGCGTAAACACGACTGGCCGCCGCCATGACTGCGGCAAAATTCAAGCTGGCGGCAGTGGTTTTCTGCACCACATAACGCTGCACCGTCACCTGATGCGGCATGACCTCACCGGAGAAATTCTGCTCGGTCAGCTTGTGGTAAACACCGCCGTCCAGATCCTGCATGGCCTGCATCCAGTCCAGGTTCCACAGAATTTCATCGAGCAAATCCGGAAGGTTATTGCCGGATTCCGGGATCGCGATATTGCGGCCGGTGTAAAAGCCTGAGAAATGCTCATAGGCCAGCAGCAGTGTGTAGGTGGAAATACCGGAGTTGACGATGTATTTGTTGTAGTCGCCCGCGTCATACCAGCCTTTGGGAGCGGAAATAATGGTGCCCGCAGGACGCTGACTGGTGGCGGCGGAGCTGTGTACGCGGATGCTGGTATCCGGGTGACCGGCCGGGCGGGCCCAGATGCCGGCGTATTGGGATGTGAGCTCAACGCTGGCGCGGTTGAAATAATAGGCTTTGAGTGCGGCGTCGTGCAGGTCGTCAAAAATGTCGCTGCCGATGCTGAAACTCGCGGAATCCGCCACACCCGCCACACGGACCTTGTAAGTGCCGGGTGTGTTGAAGCTGGAGAAATCTGCTTTGCGTACGCGCTCGGCGGAGGGTGCCCAGGTGGCGGCGGCGGACAAATTGCCCGTATGCACCACTGCGCCGCTGCCATTGATCAGTTGGAACTGTCCGGCATTGCTGTCCGGCACTACGGCAACCTTGGGTGCGTCTGGCAGGTAGCCGATCTGGTTGATTTTGATCTTGTCGTTGACGTTGATGACCTGGCCGCTGCTCGACGAGCTGGAGCTGCTGGATGAAGAACTGGAGCTTGAACTGGAACTGGAAGATGAGCTGCTGGTGGAGGAGCTGGAGCTGCTGGAAGTGCTGGAACTGCTTGATGAGCTGGACGAACTGGAACCGCCACCGCAGCCGGCCAAACTCAATACCGACAGAAACAGCAACACATTTTTTATTTGCATCTTTGCACCTTTTTGCCTAATGGGATAAAACCGCAAGTTTACCCATTCGGCAAACACCAATCTGCGACTGCGCGCTCGTTACCGGATTTCAAAGTCGGCCCAATCACCTGCGGGTTCGGTGGCGATTTCCAGGTGGGTCACTTGCGCCCTCTCAGGGCCCCGGTGCAGCCAACTCACCAATTGATCGAGCTGCTTTGCGGAGCCGCAGGCTACTCCTTCCACTTGGCCGTCCGGCCGGTTGCACACCCAGCCGGTCAGCCCCAGGGCTCGGGCGGTGGCCTGGGTACCCGCGCGGAAATACACGCCCTGCACCCGACCGGTCACCCAAAAGCGAATTGCCGTCCGCATAAACCGTCACCTCGGCTCCATAAAACTGTCATAAAGATTCATATAAGGTGCAGCGCTTTTGGCACCCACGCACCCAACAATGGATTAAGTATCGACCATGAATAAGACCTCGCCAAACGCCTTACCCTTGCAGCCGCCTTGGCTCGCCCGGTTGCGGCGGCTTTGGCCGGCCGCCCTGCCGCGCCTGCGGGAAGCCCGGGTAAGCCTGGTAAGCGGGCAACCCGTGGGGCGGGTCGATGAATGTTATCTGTCATTTTCCCTGGATATCTCGGTGGTGGCAGGCGGTTTCTGGTGGGAGGGCGCCCTTGGTAGTCACCGTGGTCTGGGCCGACTGCGCATACCGCCGCTGGATCTCAATTCACCCAAGCTGGACAAGCTCACCCAGGCGTTGGCGCCGGCGTATTTGCGCGTGGGCGGATCCGAGGCGGACCGGGTTCATTATTTTTCCGCACCCCTCGACGAATCCAATAATCTGGTGCTCACCGAGGCCATCTGGGACCGGTTGCACGGCTTTCTGCAACGCAACGACTTGCGGTTTTTCTTTACCGTCAAATACGGTTTGTTTGAGCGCCGGCAGCACGGCCAGTGGCAGGGTGGAGAAGTGGAAAAACTGCTGCGGTACAGCCGGGCGAAGGGTTATCGCATCGACATCTGCGAACTGGGCAACGAGCTTAACGCTTACTGGGCATTCCATGGTTTGCGCTCGCAACCACGCGCTTTTAAGTTGGCGGTGGACTACCGCAACTTCAGTCAGGTCATCCAACGCCTGCTTCCGGAGGCGCGTATAACCGGTCCCGGTAGCGCTTTTTGGCCAAAACTCGGCGAGACCTTCAAACCCTTTTCGAACATCACCCGAAAATTTCTGGAAACCTGTCGGCAGCACCAAACCCGGCTGCACATTGTGGACTGGCATTACTATCCCTTCCAAAGCCTGCGCTCGCCTGTCCGCACCCGTACCGCCACCCTGACGTCCATGCTCAAACCCCACGCCCTCAATGATTTCAAAAAATACAGTGCGCAGCTGCGCGCCTGGCGCGATCAGTTCCACCCCCAGGCGGAGCTGTGGACGGGCGAAACCGGCTCGGCCCAGTGCGGCGGTCAACCGAAACTGTCGGACCGATTTATCTCCTGTTTCTGGTGGGCGGACCAGTTGGGGCAGGGCGGGCTTAACGACCAGAAGGTGATGATCCGCCAATGCCTGGTCGGCGGCGAATACGGTCTGATCGACCGCCTCACGCTCAAGCCGCGCCCCGACTATTGGTTGAGCTGGCTCTGGAAACAGTTGATGGGAACCCAGGTATTCGAAGTATCCAGCCCACACCCCATGTTGCGTTGCTATTGCCACGATACGCCCGGCAGTCGCCATAACACCCCGGGCGGTAAAACGCTGCTGATCATCAACCTCTCCGCCCGGCCCTTCCATCTGCGCGCGACAGGTTTCGGCGCGTTAGTGCGGCAATACGCCCTCACTGCCAAAAAACTCACCAGCAAAAAGGTGCGTATCAACGGCAAAAAAGCCCGCTTTGCCGGCGGCAACTTTCGCCTGGAAGACTATCCCTCAACCGAACTGACTTACGAAATCGCCGGTCATAGCATTCACTTCTGGCTCCACAATTCCGGCGATTCGGCATAAATGGGGAAACAAATAGATGAACAGTTTTGAGTGGCTGGGTTCGGTAGCGTCTTTTAAGGCGCAACAGGAACAATTGCGTGAGCAGGTGGACTTGCGGCCGCTGACGCACCGGCCCCGCACCATAGGCGGTGCGGATGTGTCGCTCAATCGCGGCAGCAAAACGATTTATGCCGGCATAGTGGTACTGGATTACGCCTCCCTGGAACCCGTGGCCTACGGTGGCCTGTGCGACCAGGTGGAAGTGCCTTATATCCCGGGGTACCTGTCGTTTCGTGAAGTGCCCGCGTTGATCAAGGCCTGGCAATTACTGGAAATTAAACCGGATGTCGTGATGCTGGACGGCCAGGGCATACTGCATCCACGCAGCTTGGGTGTGGCGAGCCATTTCGGACTTATGGCCGGCGTGCCGACGCTGGGTTGCGCCAAAAAGCCTTTGGTGGGGGAATTTGCGGAGCCTGCCGCCGTCGGTGAATTTACACCTGTGACCTACCGCAATGAAAGGCGCGGCCACTGCTACCGCAGCCGCAAAAATGCGCGGCCGATTTTTATTTCCCCCGGCACAGGCATGAGCGTTGACGACGCCTTCAATATCACCCGGCACTGTCTGCGCGGCTACCGGTTGCCGGAACCTACGCGCCTGGCGCATGAATATGTGAATCAATTGCGCAGGGACGCGCAATAAATACCTCCGCTTTGATTTCCACACCCCCGGTGTTATTTTGCGGCACTGATCCAAAACGAAAGCCGACCCGTGCCCCTATCGCCCCATCAAAAAATCATTGCTGAACAAATCCGCGCCATTGAAGAAACCCAGGGTGCGATACCCCACTCTCCCGTTGCATCCGCCGGCCTGGATTTTTCCAGCTGGTTGCAGGCGCGCAATCAAACTTTGCAGCAGCAACCGGTTGTGTCCGCCGCCTTGCAACGTGCGCCGCAGATTTTTCGCCGCCTGCTGCTGGCGGTGTTGCTCGTCGCCGCCATCGCTGGCGCTGTCACCTGTGCAAAATCCCTGGCCAATGCCGGAACCCAACTGAACATTTTTTGGGTACTGGGAGTACTCCTGGGACTGAGCTGGATTTCCCTGGTGTTGTGGTTGCTGACTTTGTTGATGCACCGGGACCAGGCGGGCCTGGTGGCGCCGCTGTTCAGCAAATTACTGGACCGCCTGCTGCCGGATCGCTCTGATCCCACCGCTGCGCAAGCGGTGGATCGCATCTGGTTTCGGCAGATATTTTTTTCCCGCGCCGGCGCCATGCGTCTCGGCTGGATCACGCATCTGATCTGGTGTGCTTATCTGCTGGGCGGCGTCTTGGGGCTTTTGCTGTTATTCGCAACGCGCCAATTTGATTTTATTTGGGAGTCGACGCTGCTCGATGGCAGCAGTTTTGTTCGCATCACCCAATGGCTGACACCGCCGCTCGCGACACTCGGCCTGCCGGTGCCGGATGCCGCGCAGATTCTCACCAGCAGTATTGATGCACCGACGCCGGACACAGCCGTCACCCGCCGTACCTGGGCGCTATTTTTACTGGGTTGCGTGTTGATTTACGGATTGCTGCCGCGATTGCTTGCGGGGTTCATTTGTCTATTGGCGGAATGGCGCCTGCGCGCCCGCGAGCCGCTGGACACCAACCAGCCCTATTACGTCAATCTGCAGCGGGAATTCTGGCCGCAGGGCAGTCAGGCGCGGGTGCTGGATGCCGATACCGATCCTCCGGTTATTTCAAATACGACATCCGTCGCGGCTGCACGATTGCCACAAAACTGCTTGTGGCTCGGGCTCGAATTACCACATCAATTTTCGCTGCCGGATGCGGCGCGCGCGCAGGTGGAATTCATCAACATTGTGGATGACAGAACCCTGGAGCAGGCCCAGATATTCGCCCAAAAAAAATCCGCGCCTGTGGCACTCCTCATCGATGGCCATAAAGCGGCGGATCGCGGTTTGCAGCGTACCGTCCTGCAACTCGCGGAAGTCGTCGGCCCCAAAAACCTCTGGCTGGTGCTGCACATGCGCACCACGCAAACCAAATGGCAGAGCTGGCTACACACGGCCGCGCGTGTTGGGCTCACACCTGAACAGGTGACCGCTTTATGAATTCCCTCACTCTTCCCCTCACTCTGGCGGTGGTGGGTCACACCAACACTGGAAAAACATCCCTGCTGCGCACTTTGCTGCGCAATACGGAATTTGGCGAGGTGCAGGACAGCGCCGGCACCACGCGTCATGTGGAAGCGGCGCAATTGTTGTTGCACGGTCAACCCTACATAGAATTACGTGACACACCCGGCCTGGAGGATTCCGTCGCTCTCAGCCGGCAATTGCGCACATTGCAGCAACAGAATTTACGCGGTCGCGCCTGCCTGGAACATTTTATCCAGACGGCAACTGCCGCAAGCGCCAGGGAATTCGAGCAGGAAATCAAAGTGCTCAGACAGTCGCTGGAATGCCACGCCATGTTGTACGTGATCGACTGCCGTGAACCGGTTCTGGAAAAATACCGGCAGGAGCTTTTCAGCCTAAGCCTGGCATCGCGCCCAATTTTGCCGGTGTTGAATTTTATCCAGGGCGAAAACAGTCAATTGCAACACTGGCGTACGGCACTGGCCGAGTTGGGCCTGCACGCATTGGTGGAATTCGACACAGTCGCTTTCGATTTCGAAGCGGAAAAGCGCCTTTACCAAAAACTGCAAACCCTGCTGGAATCCTGGTACCAGCCACTGCAAACACTGCTGGAACATCGCGCCCAGGAATGGCGCCAAATGCGCAGCGCCTGCATTACCCAAGTGGCCAACCTGCTGGTGGAAATGGCCACACTCACTGTGCCACTCAACAACAATGCCTCCCGCTCCCTGCAATTACAGGATCTGCAAAATCGTGTGCGTCAGCGCGAGCAATTGTGTTTAAACGCCGTGCTCGAATTACTGCATTTTTCCGCCGCGGATGTGGAGCTCAGCAATCTGCCGGTGCAAAACGGCGAATGGCAATTGGATCTGTTCGCCCCGGAAACGCTTAAGGCTTTTGGAATGGATGCCGCCTCTGCAGCAGCAGCTGGCGCTGCCATAGGTGCGGGGATTGATCTCGTCCTCGCCGGCATGAGCCTCGGCGCCGCCAGCTTAACCGGCGCCGCGATCGGCACCGCCTGGCACACAGGCCGCCGCTATGGCAAGGATCTGCTCGCGCGTTTACGCGGCGACACAATTTTGTGCGTGGACGACACCACATTAAATCTTTTACTGCTTCGGCAATTATCCCTGCTGCGCCATCTATTCCGCCGCGGCCACGCGGCTTTGGCTCCGGTGCAGGTCGATAGAGATCAAAAGCCGGTACCGGAAGGGTGGAATGAGCAAATACGGAACATGCGCGGGCTGTTGATGGTTAAGGCGGGGATGGGCAGTTTTGAATACAGATCGAAAACGGAAGGCTTAAGGCTATGGCTGGAAAGATCCATTTAGGCAGGAACGCAATTCTCGCATTCCGCTCGAAAAGCCTATGCCCGCACTACAACGCTTTAAAGAAAGCACCAAGAATCTGCAACAACGGTCGCATCGCGAGTTTTGGTGCTCGTCATTGAATTGAATGGTCGAACTCGGCGGCAATTATCGCGCAGACTTTCGATAATAACTTTCAAATCCAATATAGACCGGCAAGCTCAGCACCAAAGGTGCGAGATAAAACACACAGCGATACGCAAAAACGCTGGCGATCAGTTGATGCTTGGGCACATCGCCTGCGAGAAGTGCGACAAATACGGCTTCGAGCACTCCCAGTCCACCGGGGACATGCGAGAGCGCCCCTGCAACACAACTGACCAGTAGCACTGCATACACCGTGGCGAATCCCAACTCCTCTGGCATAAATTGATAAATCGTAGCTGCCATTAAAGTCCAATGAATGATTGCCAGGCCAAATTGGAGGAGTACGATATTTCCCGGTGGTAGGGTGAACGTTTGGCTGCGTATTTCGTATTCGCGTTTTTTGGCAAAAAAGCATAAATAAAGATAGGCCGCCACGATTGAAACCAGAACCCCGCCGATCAATTGCAGCGCAACTTTACTGACAAACCAGCTTTTGGGTGGCTCTATGGTGCCAGTGATAAACAAAGAACCCGCCAGCAAAAAATAACCGAGCCAGTTGCTCATCACCGTGATACCCAAAATCCTTGTCACGTCGGCGTTGCTGACGCCCAGGCGGGAATAGAGGCGATAACGCAAGGCAACACTACCGACAATGGCACCCAGGTTCAAATTGCAGGAATAACTTATCCAGGCGGCAAGCCAGGTGGAGAAGGCCGGAGTGCGCAGCTTAAGCAAATAACGGCCGAACAGATCATAACCGGCGTAGGCGGAATAGCAGAAAAAACCGATGCCAAATCCAATGAGCAGGGTGCTGATTTTTGTTTCCCGAAAAGTGCTGAATACTTTCTGCCACTCGATTTCCTTCGCGTGCTGCACCAGCAAATAACAGATCAAAATAAAAAAGGCGAATGTCAAAACTCTTTTAATGTTGGTCCCATGGTTACTGATCTGACGTTTTATTCCACACCATTGTTGCCGGCCCCAGCTTTGTGCCATCGCCATATTAAACCTCACTCAAGTCGGCGTAGTCGCGTTTTTTAATGATCTTACGTACCCGGCTTGCATCAGGATGCTTTTGCTGCACGGCCCTTTCATGCATGGATTTATCTTCACTCTCAGCGCGGGCTCTAATTTCCCGGATGACAGGCGCATGGGCAGGAAACCAGCCGGCCACCCACGGCCAATGGCGCATAATATGATATGAAAAAAAGTTCTTCATCAAATGAACCCGGCTGCGTCGACTGAGCCAGCGACTTTCGATAAGCCGACTCGCGGCCACGAGCTTTTTCATTTCATCGAAAAGCTGGCTATTGAATTCAGAATCGAGCACAACGACGTTTGCCTCCAGGTTAAGCGCGAGGCTGAGTGGGTCAAGATTGCTGGATCCAATTGTGGACCAATCATCATCGATCAATGCAATTTTGGCGTGCAAGGGACGCTCAAGATATTCATATACCTTGATACCATCGACGGTCAGCTCGTCATATAAACAGCGCGCCGCGCGCAGGGCCAGAGGAATATCCGGTTCGCCCTGGAGAATCACCACCACTTCCACGCCTCGTTTTGCCGCGCCGCGCAGGGCACGCAGCATCCGGAAACTTGGAAAAAAATAGGCGTTGGCGATATAAACGCGCTTTTTCGCTTTGCGTATGCCAAGCAGATAGGCTTTCTCGATGTCATTGCGACGAAGCCGATTATCCCTGGCAACGAACGACATAGTGGTCTTCCCCACTTTTGGAGGATTTCGCGCACGCTGCAGCAGCTCGCCCAGATGCGAATCGTCTGCTGCTTGAACATAAGTTTTGCAGTATTGACGAATTGTCCAGACAATCGGTCCCTCGACCTCCACGGTATAGTCCTGTTTAGCCGTGGGGCCGTGCTCAATCATGTGCTCATGGCAAAAATTGATGCCGCCTATGAAAACATACCGGCCGTCGATGATGACAATTTTACGGTGCAGTCTGCGAAACAATTTTGGACGTGCATTAAACCAACTCGGTTGCGGATCGAAGATTTGGTAAATAACTCCGGCTTCGGTGAGCTCTTTTATATAATCGCTCTCCAAAAAATAGGATCCGTAACTGTCTGCCGTAACGCTGACCCATACACCGCGTTTGGCAGCGCGGATAAGCGCCTTTTGCACTGCTTTACCCACTCGATCCTGTGCCAGGATAAACGTCTCCAGGAATATTTCCTTTTGCGCACGGTTTATCCGGCGGAGCAATTGGGGGAAAAATTCATCGCCGTTTTCCAGCAGAGCGATCCGGTTTCCATCAAAGAATCTCTTGCTGTTCTTATAGAGCTCGAACATATTTGACCCTCAGAAAATAATTTCCGCTAACAGCGGTTTGTGGTCGGACAAATGGGACCAGGGGCGATTGGGCAACACCACTGGTGTCACTGAACGCGCCAACCTTGTGTAGATCCGATCCAGACGCAGCAGCGGGAAAGCTGCCGGAAATGTGCGCGCCGGCTTGTGGCCTCCCCGACCAAAAACTTCATGCAGACCAATTTCCTTTTCTATAAATCGATGCCCCTGCAATAGCCAGTCATTAAAGTCCCCCGCGACTATGAGCGGCTCTGCGGTGGGAATTTCCTGCACCAAGGCCTGCAGCATTTTGAGCTGACGTTGACGATGCTCCTCTCTAAGACTGAGATGTACGCAAACGGTATGCAGCGGTCTGTCACGATCCGGCAGCGCTATTACTGAATAGAGCAGGCCCCGCCTTTCCATGCCATTCAACGAGATATCGCGATTCTCCCAGCTCTGAATCGGATACTTGCTTAGCAATGCATTACCGTGATGCCCGTTCGGATACACCGCGTTGCGCCCATAGGCATAGGAATGCCATATGGTGTCCGCCAGAAATTCATATTGCGGTTTGTGAGGCCAGCGGTCCGCATGCCGTTTTGACCAGGCGTGATGCTCGCCGAGCACCTCCTGGAGGAAAACCATATCAGCCGAAAGCGCACTTACCGCACGCCTGAGCTCAGGCAAAATGAAACGTCTGTTAAAGGGTGTAAATCCTTTGTGGGCGTTGACCGTCATTACCTTGATCGACATGGGCGACTGAGGCAGATTTTCCATCTCTAAAAGTTCTCTTGTATTTTTTACAACGCCCGCCACTGCTTTGGGCGTCGCAGTCCTGTGTTTGGTGATTTCAGCCAGAATTTTTGCATCGCTGTGTGCCAGCTTGCATTTATAGTGCCCACTGCACTTGCCGTGGGTTTTTGCGACATCAACCGACTCTTTTTTAGAATTGGTACAGCTATTGCTGAATCCAAAGATCACATAAGTGTGATTCTAGAGTGTTAAGTGACGGGAACAGCGAAACGGTACTAATCAGGAGAGAATATATGAACGTAGAAGTGGGTGGAGTATTAGGTTTTATTCTGCTGGTATTGGTGATTTATGCGATTGTCAAAACAGTACAAAGCCGCGCGAGCACCGGGACCAAAGTCATCTGGATTGTGGTACTGCTTTTACTGCCGTTATTGGGCTT
>Ga0164241_10001359_pt1 | contig 30762 bp, 14 predicted proteins | sample OricomyardsoilBY_FD_108780 | JGI IMG/M metagenome (GOLD analysis project Ga0164241, IMG submission 108780) | Backyard soil microbial communities from Emeryville, California, USA - Original compost - Back yard soil (BY) | ecosystem: Environmental > Terrestrial > Soil > Unclassified | place: USA... | reverse complement strand
TTGCTAGCTCTGGCGGCGTTAAATTTGGCGAAAAAATCCTCATTTACTTCGTGTAAACTCCGGTTTTTTCGCCAAATTTGCCTTGCCAGACCGTCGCCGCCAACGTATTTCAACAAGCTGCTAGTTTTGTTTTAACTTCTAATGAACGCAAAAAATGCGCATCAATTTAACGATTTATTCCAGCCGGTAGAAATCGCGAGCAAAAACCGCCAGCGTTTTTTTGCAGCCGAGGCAGCTGCTCGGCGAGCCGATTATCGCCTATAGGGGTTAATTAATCACGCCGGGTCGATCATTGGCCGATATCCATTGATCACAACGGGCGCAGGGAGAGCAATGTCATTAAGTTAAGGAAAACTCTAGGGGCGCCCCTATGGGAGATTTCTACTCAGAAAATCCTTAACTTAATGACATTGGGAGGGAGAGAGGCTGCTGCCGCAAGTGAGGTTTTGATGCTACCGAGCGGCTATTTTAATCTGCGTTGCATGCAGTTAAATTATTTAAAAAGCGCTTAAAGCATTATAAAAACAGGCCTTAAGCGCTTAATTGACCTACTGAATGGGCACCATTTTATCCCGTTCGGCCTCTGTTGTTTCGCCGATCAGTTTGACAACTAAAACCGGATCGCGCGTAGCTTTTTTGCGGTTTGCCCTATCCGCTTTTTTATCGCCGCTATCGACGGCTAAATTCCACATGGCGCCGGTTGCCGGGTCAACAACTAACATACCGATTAAACCGCCGAAGAATAAATTGCCCCAATACCAGCCGGAAATTTCCGGTTTGAGTTTTACTTCAACCGGTTTAAAACCGTCTTTTTCGACTTTGATAATGTAAGGTTGGCCGGAAAAGAAACTCTTGCGAGGGCTTAAGGAAAATGTTTTGGGTGTAACACCGCTGTCAATTGCAATGCTTGAACCTTGTTTGTATGCGGAGACTTTGGCGCCTTCGGGTGTGCTGTTAATAGCAAATTGCCGAGGGCCGTTGTGGACTATGCTGCTGCAGGCCGCTGTGGTAATCAGGCCGCACAATAATACGGATGAGCCGACAACTTCCTTTATTCGTGATAACACCATTAAAAAAATCCTCGTAGGGTACATATTAAAAAAAGATAGCCAGCGTGTAGCTGGCTAGTAACAATTTAGCAGTTGGTGATTCAGCTGGCGACACATGTCGATAGTCTTAATATTTATAAAACTGTCAAAAATGCCTGGATTCGATGTTTTAGCGGGGTTTGCGCCGCCCGGCTGTAGCGGGGCGTTTATGAAATCGCTAATTAATTAGCAATTGCCGAGGGAGCCCCGGCAAGCAGCGTTTTTGACTCTAAAGCCAGCTAGGCGGGTGGCGGCACCACTGTGACATCGTCTTCCGGCGGCGGTGTGTAGTGGTCGCCAAAGGGCGGTGGCGGCGGGGCTAGGTATTGGGCTTCAGCGTCGCGCAGAAGGGTGCGGCGCAGGGCGCGGAATTGTTCGAAGCTTAAGCGGCCAGCGTTGTACTGGGCGGCGAGGTCTTTGAGTAAGTCGGCGAAACTGGCTTGCGTCATGGTGCACTCCAGGGCACAGCTCGCAGTACCACTGCGGAGACATTGTCATTGGCGCCTATCTGCAGCGCCGTATCTAAAAAATACTGGCAGGCCAGTTGGTTGCTTTCAAGGCTTAGGCCTTTGATTAGGGCCTGCTCGTCGAGGACGTTATAGAGCCCATCGCTGCAGAGTAAAAAAGTGTCGCTGTGCTGGGCGCTAAATAGCGTCATGTCCATGGGTAAAAATTCGTCTACCCCTAGGGCGCGGGTGATGACATTGGCTCCTACTGAGTAGGGGTCCTCGCGGCCTTGATCGGCCAGTTCCTGCACGCGGCTGTGGTCGCGCGTTAAGGCGCGCAGCTCGCCCCGGCGCAGGCGGTATAAACGGGAATCGCCGGCCCAGGCGACAAAGCCTAAATTGCCGCGAATCAGCGCGGCCACAAAGGTGCTGCCCATGATGGCGCCGTGTAGGTGGGTTTGGGCGTAGTTGAGCACCGCGCGGTTGGCATTGAGCAGGCTGTCTTCTAAGGCATCCACAGCGTCGGCCAGCGAGGGGCGGGCGTCGGTGCGCTCTAAATGCCGCACTAGGGTATTACTGGCTAAATCGCCTCGGTTGTGGCCGCCCATGCCGTCTGCTACCGCCCATAACTGCACATCGTCCCGGCACAGGACCGCATCTTCATTGGCCGCTCGCACGCTACCGGGGTGGCTGATGGAGTGAGCGCGCCAGCAGAAGGGCTGGGGCCGGGTGTGGTCTGACATGGGGTATCTCGTTGCAAACAGCGGATGTGGAGCGGCTTTATTGAGTGTAGAGCGGGCGGCGCAGAGTTTACACGCTCTGGGCAGTTATTTTTAGCCGAATAATACCCAAGGGCTAAAGGCTCAAGCGCGGCCGCGCCCGCAGCCTCTATTCATCTTACGATTTGACTTAAAAACTGCGCCAAAGCCCTGTATTTACCGCTATTCCACGGCAAAGGCGGGCACCGTCGACAATCTTAAAAAATGCTCGCCGAAACCCCTGGCTGGGGGCGCTGATTTTTGTAGGATAATTCTGCACAGGCCTGTGCCACCAACCCAGATTTCACATTTATTTAATCAGTAGGGCGCTATGACATTAAGCTCGATACCCTTAGTGGCCGCACACACGCTTAAGTGGGTGGCCTGTGCGCTCATGTGCTTGGGCAGCCTTCAGGGGGCTGCCGAGGCCACCAAGCCTGCCAACAGCCAGCTGGCCCCAGCGGCATTGCGCTCAGAGCTGGAGGCCGCCCAGCGGCAGCTGGATGATTTAAAAACCGCCCTTGCCGAGGCGCTGCGCCAGGCGGAGCAAAACCAGGCTGACGGCCTGGCCGATCTGCAACAGCGCCAGAAGCTCGCCGAGCAGTTTATTTTTAACCCCGCCGTTCTCGCCAGGCTGCAGGCCAACAGCCAGGTGGCTAACCCAAAACTGCTCGCGGCCACCCTGGCTGAGTACCGCGCGCTGATCGACCAATACCCGCTGATCGAGCGCAGCATCGAAGCGTCGAAGCGGGCCGAACTCACCCGCACCGATTCCAAAATGTATTACCAGATGCGAGTGCGCAGCGCCATTCCGCCCAAGGCTTTAAAGGCCTATGGGCTGATGGAGCTGGCCCGCCAAGAGCGCGATGCTGGCAAGTTACAGGCGGCCCTTAACCGCTGGGAGCAGGCGGAAACACTGGTGCGTGAATCCTTTAACGAGCATATAGCGGCGATGGCCAAATGGCGCGAGGACGCCCTCAAAGACGCCGAAGTGGAGCGCACCAGAAGCCGCCAAAAGGCCGAGGCCTGGTTAAAAGACGCCATGCAAGCCATTCCGGCGGGCGCCTTTGAGATGGGCAGTAACGAAGATAGCAGCGATGAAACCCCTGTACACCGAGTGCAGGTAAGTGCCTTTAGCCTGAGCAAAAGCGAGGTGACTTTTGAGCTGTACGACCTGTGTGTGGCCAGCAGCAGCTGTTATTACGTGCCGCCGGATGAAGGCTGGGGGCGGGGCAATCGCCCGGTCATTAACCTCAGTTATGAAGACATCAGCCAGCAATTTCTGCCCTGGTTAAACGCCCTCACCGGCCGCCAATACCGCCTGCCCAGCGAGGCTGAGTGGGAGTACGCCGCCCGCGCGGGCAGCCGCTACGAATACGCCTGGGGCCAGACCGCCAGCTGCGACCAGGCGCGTTTTGACGGCGGTGCCGCCAGCGCTTGCTGGGCTAAGGAGGCTAAAAATAAAGGCAGCCTGCCGGTGAAAAGCTTCAAGGCCAACGCCTTTGGCCTGTTTGATCTGCACGGCAATGTGTGGGAGTGGCTGGAGGACTGTTGGCAGCCCAACTACCAGGGTGCCCCGGCAGATGGCAGCGCCTGGCGGCAGGGCGATTGTGCTATTCGCGTGCTGCGCGGCGGCAGTTGGGACTACCCCAGCACGGCGATGCGCGCGGCCAATCGTTATTATTTCGCCCACAAGGCCCGCAAGCCTAACTTCGGCTTTCGCCTCGCCATCAGCAGCCAACCCTAGCGCTTGGCGCCAGAGAGATAACACCATGCCCAACCTCTCCGCCCTGCTCTACCGAGCGCGCCGCCTTAAATTCCCCTTGTTAGGCGCGATGTTCGTGCTTGTGGCGGCGCTGGCCTGGTTCGCACCCTGGCAGCCGGCCGCGCCCAAACCTCTCTACTGGGTGTCCTCCATGGACCCGAATTACCGCAGCAATGCACCCGGCAAATGCCCCCACGGCATGGATCTAGTGCCTGTGTACGCCGAGGACAGCAACCGCCCACCGGCCGCCGGGCAGGTGAAGATTAACCCCGCCGTGCAGCATCAGCTGGCGGTGCGCAAGGTGAAGGTGGCGCGCGGTAGGCTCAACCAGCGCCTGCGCACTTTTGGCCGCGTGGTGGCGGACCCTACACTGGTGAAGGCCATAGCCCCGCGCACGCCCGGCTGGGTGGAGATGCTGTTTGTGATGAGTGAGGGCGACAGCGTCAAACGCGGCCAGCCCTTATTTAGTTTTTATTCGCCGCAGCTGATTGAAGCCCAGGAGCAATTCCTCGCCGCACGCCGCCAGGGCGAGGCACAGGCCCTGCGGGCCGAAGGCCAGCTAAAAGCCTTGCTGATGGACGACATCAGCATTGAAACCCTGAAAAAACAGGGCGTCGCCCAGCGCAGCGTGATTTTTCACGCCCCCCAAGACGGCATGGTGGATATGCTCAAACTGCGCGAGAACGCCTACCTCAACCCCGGCCAAATGGTGATGGCGGTGGGCTCCATGCAGCGGGTGTGGGTGTGGCTGGAAGTGTTTGCCAGCCAAGGCCCCCAGCTCGCACCGCGCCAAGCGGTTAGCCTCACCAGCGCCAGCCTGCCGGGCAAGGTGTGGGACGGTGAAATCGACAGCATAGCGCCGGATTTAGACCCCAAAAGCCGCAGCCTGCGCCTGCGGGTGAGCCTGGCCAACCCCAATGGGCAGCTGCGGCCCAATATGCTGATGGAGGGGCTGATCAGCCTGCCTGAGCGCCCGCCTGCCCTGTTGGTGTCGCGCCAAGCAGTGATTGAACTCGACAATCAGGCGCGCTTGGTTATGGACGCAGGCGATGGCACCTTTAAATCGGTAGCCGTCACCCTCGGTGAGCGCAATGAGGAATTAGTGGAAGTCCTCGCCGGGGTTGAAGAAGGCGACATAGTGGTGGCCTCGGCGCAGTTTTTAATTGATGCTGAATCGAGTAAATCCAGCGATTTAAAACGCCTGCAAGCGCCGCCGAGCAAACCCGCCTACCCGCCCACCTGGGTGGCGGCCACTATCAGCGAATTATTCCCCAACCAACGCAAAATACAGCTGGAACACGAGCCCATAATCGACTGGCAAATGCCCGCCATGACCATGAATTTTGCTGTCAGCGAAGGCGTTGATGTTGCGCACTTTAAAGTCGGCGATAAATTGCGCGTCAAAATTACCGATGGCTCGCCGTTATTTCAGATCATCGATATTCAAGCGGCGGATAAGGCGCCATGATCGGTTTTATTATTCGCACCTGCCTACAGCATCGCCAGCTGGTGTTAATCCTTGCGCTTTTACTGGCGCTGCTGGGTGCCCGCGCCGTCCACACCACCGCCGTAGACGCCATTCCCGATTTATCCGATGTCCAGGTCATTATTAAAACCAGCTACCCAGGCCAAGCGCCGAACCTGGTGGAAGACCAGATCACCCGCCCGCTCGCAAGCGCGCTCTTAGCGGTACCCGGTGCTCACAGGGTGCGCGGCTTTTCGTTTTTCGGCGATTCATTTGTGTATGTCATTTTTAAAGACGGCACGGATATTTATTGGGCTCGCAGCCGCGTATTGGAATATTTAAATCAAGCGGCCAAAAAATTGCCGTCCGGCGTTACACCGGAATTAGGCCCAGACGCCAGCGGCGTCGGCTGGATTTATATTTATGCCCTGCACAGCCCCCAACACCGCCAGGATTTAGCGCAACTGCGCGCTTTGCAGGATAATTTTTTACGCTACGAATTACAGGGCCTGCCAGGCGTTGCCGAAGTGGCCCCCATCGGCGGCATGGTGAAGGAATATCAAATTGTGCCTAACCCGCACAAATTAGCCTTCTACGGCATTCCCCTCATGCATATTAAAAATGCCATTGCCCACAACAACCGCGAAACCGGGCTTGCCGCTATAGAATTAGCCGAAGCCGAAACCATGCTGCGCGCCACCGGCTACATTAAAAACAGCGCAGAACTAGGTGCAACGCCGCTGGGCAGTATGGATAAAAATGGCGCGCCTCTAGTATTAAACCAAGTCGCCGACATTTTTGAAGCCCCCGCCATGCGCAAGGGCCTGGCAGATTTAAACGGCCAGGGCGAAGTGGTGGGCGGCATTATTGTTATGCGCCAAGGCGCCAATGCCCAAACCACCATAACAGCGGTAAAACAAAAACTCACCCAGCTAACACCGGCCTTGCCCGCAGGCGTGAGCATCACCGCCGTTTATGATCGCAGCCAGCTAATTACGCGCGCCATTGAGCATTTAAGCTTCAAACTCGGCGAAGAATTAATTCTGCTGGGTATTTTATTACTGGTATTTATGTGTAGCGCGCGCTCAGTGCTCGCCGCGCTGATTACATTGCCGATGGGCATATTAATGAGTTTTTTACTTATGCACTGGCAGGGTATTAACGCCAATATTATGTCCCTAGGCGGTATTGCCATCGCCCTCGGTGCTATGGTCGATGGCGCTATAGTGATGATCGAAAATCTCCACCGCCGCCTAAACCATCACAGCGGCGCCGATCATGTGCAGGCCGTTTACACCAGCACGATGGAAGTCGGCCCGACATTATTTTTTAGTTTATTAATTGTCACCATCAGTTTTATGCCCATTTTCACACTAGAAGGAGAAGAAGGCCGTTTATTTCGCCCCCTGGCACTGACCAAAACCTACGCCATGGCCAGCGCTGCCCTTATTTCCATCACCCTCATGCCGGTTTTATTGTATTACCTGGGGCGCAAGCCCAACACCGCCTGGGGGCGATTTAATCCACAGCGGCTGCAGCAGGTTTTACTGGCCTGGTATCAGCCGTTATTAAAAATCTGCTTACAAAAACCTCGGCTATTTTTGACTACTGTGTTCATGCTGGGATTTGCGGCATTAATTCCCCTTAAATTAATCCCCAGCGAATTTATGCCGCCCTTGGATGAAGGCGATTTAATGTATATGCCCACCACCGCGCCGGGTATTTCAATCGGTAAAGCCCGCGAATTAGTGCAACAAACCAATAAAATAATCAGTGCACTGCCCGAGGTGGAGCGCGTATTGGGCAAAGTCGGCCGCGCCGAAACCGCCACCGACCCTGCCCCCATCAGCATGTTAGAAACCTTTATTCAATTAAAACCCCGCGCTCAATGGCGGCCGGGCAAAACCACGGCGGATTTAATTGCTGAACTTGACCACCGCATTCAATTCCCCGGCGTCAGTAACGCCTGGGTAATGCCCATCAAAACCCGCCTGGATATGCTCGCTACCGGCCTTAAAACACCCTTGGGCATTAAAATCGCAGGCCCCGATATCAACACACTTGAGCAATTGGGCAGCCAAATAGAAACGCTATTAAAACAATTACCGCAAACCCGCGCGGCTTATTCTGAGCGCAGTTTAGGCGGCCGCTACCTCACCCTGGATATTAATAAACCCGCTGCAGCCGCCTTAGGGTTTAGCCTGGATGATATTCACGAATGGCTGCAGATGAGCCTAGGCGCTATGCCTATAGGCGAAACCGTCGAAGGCGCCGAGCGTTATCCGATTGTTATGCGTTTTCCTGACGATTATCGCGATAGCCCTGAGCGTATCGAAAACTTACCCATCCTTGCGAAAAACGGCGCCTATATTCGTTTAAAAGATGTAGCTCAATTGCGCTTAGAAAGCGGCGCCCACATGTTAAAAAGCGAAAATGGCCGCTTAAATAATTGGATTTATATCGACATAGGTGATGCGTATGTAAACGACTACGTCCAAGCCGTGGCAACAAAAATTAACCAGGCCATCACCTGGCCCAGCGGTTACAGCCTGCGCTGGGCGGGCCAATACGAATCCATGCAACGGGTGCGCGCAAGCCTTAACTATATTATTCCTCTCACCCTAGGCCTAATTGCACTTTTATTATTTATGAATTTCCGCCGTTTAAGTGATGTAGTGCTTTTATTGGCGAGTTTACCCTTTGCATTAGGTGGCGGTTTAATTCTCATTGCGTTACTGCAGTTTAAATTATCAGTCGCCGTCGCCGTAGGTTTTATTGCCCTTGCGGGCCTGAGTATCGCCACCAGCGCACTCATGCTACAAGTGCTGCGGACGAATATTTTGCCCGCGTCGAATTTAGATAAAAATAATCTACACAAGGCTATTATCGAAACCGCCAGCCTGCGCCTGCGCCCAGTAATAATGACCACCACCGCCATGATGGCAGGCCTTATGCCCATCATGTTCGGCAGCGAACCGGGCAGCGAAGTCATGGCCCGCATCGCAGCGCCGGTTATTGGCGGCTTGTGCTCAAGCCTTGGGGTGACTTTATTTGTATTGCCGGTTGTTTATGGCCTTTGGCTTACACGCCAGAAATAATACCGATAGGGTGCTCGGATTAATCTCTGATGCGCTTTTTTCAAAAGCGCTCCGGGCCTGGGCAGCAACTGAAAATATAGGCAGCTGCGCTGTGCAAATTGCTCCTGCAATTTGTGCAAAAGGGGGAGGAGCCAAAAAAACCTTAAACGAAGGAATTTTGCTTGTTTTCAAGGTTATCCTGCCCCCTCCCCTTTTTTGGGGGAGGATTGGGGTTCAATGTCATTAAGTTAAGGCAAATTGTAGGGGCGACCCTTGTGGTCGCCCAATTTTGGCCCTCAAAAAATATCAGTACCCGCAGTGGTTTGGGCGCCCCTAAGGGAATTTTCTATTCAGAAAATCCTTAACTTAATGACATTGGGGTGGGGTTTCGGGGTGAGCAAAAAACCTCTGGGAAAATCGCACCAAACCCTTAACTTAATGACATTGCCATGGATGGGGGAAGTAGAATTTCATCGGGAATGAAATCGAGAACGACGCAGGAGCCAAAGTCGAGGAGCCAAAGTTGAGGAGCAATTGCCGAGCGTACACGCAGTAAATAAGTAATATGTGCAAAACTCAAGGCCCCAGCGCGAGTAAGATGACTTTTCAAAGTTTCCCAAGGAAAAAGCACTGCTGAGCGTCTGGGCGAGATGACGTAAAAAAATCCCTTATTGAACCGCCAATAAAAATACCAGGGGGCAGGAACCCGAGCTATTCAACAAGCTGTTATTAACCCGGCAGCTTTTAGTGCCGGATTAATAAAATCGACTCTACAAATAGAACAGCCCCAATGGGCAAACCGGATAAAAATCCAATCTACCCATTGTGGAAAAATTTAACCTGCGTTAACGCGAGCATAACGGCGCATAAACGCCAAAACGCCCAACCCCATTAACATAACTAACACATTAGCAGGCGTAGGCACGGCCGATACGTTAACTGTGAGCTGGCCGACATTGTTATACCAACCCCAAGCATCTGCCGTACCTAAAAACAAACGAGTTGCCGAAGCAGGTACATAAAACAGTTGCGCAACCCCACCGCTGGTAGTGCCATTGCCGATAAAAAAGGGTTGTTTTAATTGAGCGGAAAAGCTGGTGAAATCCTTGCCAATAACTGAAAAATCTAACGCTGCTGGTGCAGGGGTTAAATTGGGTTGCTGGTCAGATAAAAAAACACCAACCAAGCCCATAAACGGCAATATCGAAGCCGCAATACCGTTCTCAGTACCATAGCTATGCCCTGTAACGGAACCACCATCGGGGCCAGTAAGTGCGTATCCCGCCCCTTGGGCCGTGCTACCGGTTGCACTAAAGGTTAAATAGCCGCCAGCAGCCAGATTGGGTAGATCAAACAATACGGGGGCTTGCTCGGGTGCACGATCAGCCGATGCGGTCGCCCCATCGGGCATACCTGCCAGCCACACATTGGCACTGCCCGGCACTATAAGCGTTTGCGCATTGGAAGCGACTGCTGCCAGAGAAAAAATAACGCCCGCAAAAAGTGATTTAACATTCATAACATGCTCCTATTATTATTGATGATAACCCCAATTTACTCCAAAGCAAGCAAAGGTGACAATCTAAAACACACATTAAAACACTAATCTGTTTCGCCTCAGGTTTTGCTCGTTGCAAACATGCTCAAGTATTTTTCCTAAACCTAGGCACAGGCCCAATAGCCGCCGCAGCCCCCCAAATAAGTTTTAAAAACAATTAGCCAAAATTATCCGTTGCCGGTGTAATCGAATAGTGCGAATACGCAGCCATTCTAAAGGGCACCTTCGCAAATCCACTTTTCGCGCCCTCGCTTATTTTTTTCCGTTAATTAGAGGTTTCCTAGCCGGTTGATAAAATGTCTTGCTAGCAACCCCAAGCAGGGAGTTTTGAGCGATTACTCTGGCGAGTATTTGCCGCCGGATTAATCGCCGCTAGACATTTGCACGAAATTGCATTCCAATTCAGCCCACTGCAAGGATCGTATTCCCAAATCGCAGACGCTCTGCCTCCGCATTCTGAAGTTAAAATACCTAATTAAAGGAAATCACTATGCTCACCAAAATTCGCCTCGCCCTACGCAACGACTTGGAGGCCAGCGCAGAGGCGCGGCAATTCGGCTCGGGTTGGATCAGCGGCCTCTTGGCTCTGGTCGCGGCCGTTGCCAGTTTATTGTTATTGCTCAGCCAACGCTTTCCCCAATGGTTTTCCATGAAAGAGCTGGCCCCCCTGCACACCCAAACCGATTTGACCCTGGTTATTCACCTATTGATGGTAGTGGCCTTTGTGTTGGCCATAGGCAATTTAATTCTGCGGCGCAATAAAGTTTTAGGTTTCAGCGCCATTAGCCTTGTATTTAGTACTTTACTCATCGGCCAAATCGCCTCGCCACCGAGCACCTATATTGCCAACGGTTTGGCCTTGGGGCTCGACTGGTTTGTGCTTAATATGTTGCTGACGGGGATTTTATTTATTCCCCTGGAAAAATTATTCGGCCGCTTAACGGACCAGCCCTTATTTCGCAGCGAATGGCGGGAGGATTTATTTTATTTTTTATTCAGCAGCATTCTGGTGCAAATTATCAGCCTGTTATCCCTGTCGCCGTCTATGTATATTTTAGACAATACCAGCGCCTGGGCGGGGTTTAGGCAGCTGGTGGCCGCTCAGCCGCTGCTGGTGCAGGTAATTGAAATTATGCTGCTAACGGATTTTGTGCAGTATTGGTTCCACCGCCAATTTCATGAAATCCCGTTTTTATGGCGCTTTCATGCGGTGCACCACTCGGCGCAAAAAATGGATTGGCTGGCGGGCTCGCGTATGCATATAGTCGAAATTGTCGGCCTGCGGGGCCTTACCGTAATTCCTATGTTTGTTTTAGGCTTTAGCAAACCCGCGCTCAGTATTTATATATTTTTAGTGTACTTAAATGCCACCTTTGTACACGCCAATGTGCGCTTTAACGTGGAATGGCTTAAACCCTTAATTGTCACACCGCGCTTTCACCACTGGCACCACGGCATTGAAAAAGAAGCTATTAATGTGAATTACGCCATTCACTTTCCCTGGTTGGATAAACTCTTTGGCACCTATTATATGCCGCCTAACCTCTGGCCAAGTGGCTATGGCATCGGCGGGCACCCGGTACCTAAGGGTTATGTCAACCAATTTTTGTATCCGTTTAAAAAGAAGAAAAAGAAAACTCCAGTAAAATCCCAATAGGACGTTTAACCTTAGAGGTTAAAGACAAAGAAATACCTGAGCATCTAGGCGGCAAGCGCAGGCTAGATGCTCAGGTATTACCGTGAGGCATTAATTTTTAGGGTGGGCTTTTACATAATCCTGCAACCAGCGCATAGCCGGGCGCGGGGTGTGATCTTGATAAAATAAACCGGAATTGGTAAACCAGGTTTCATTTTCTAAATCTGAGGCAAAGGTAATGCCGCGCACCTTCGGGTGGTTATAAAGAGCCGGAAATTGCTCTTGCATTTGTAACAACTGCGCATCGTCGCTACCCGCCATTATTAGGTCGGTAATATAAATAGGTAATTGGAATCGGTTCCACACATCATTCAACACGGCTGTAATGGTTGCCGCAGGCACGTCTTTTAAATCAGTACCTTCAATTCCTATCGCATCAATTAAACCTAAATTCACAACCGGTGAGATCAGCCTGACAAAGTCGTCATAAGGCTTAGAGAAAAAGTCGTAATCATTCACCAGCAACACAGAATTGGGGCAATTTTTGCGCGCTAATTCAAATGACTTGATAACCCAATCATCGCCAAACGCCTTTTTAGCATGTCGCGCGGGCTGATGGCCCGGCGAGGGTTCATTCACCACTGTAATAAATTCCGCATCATTGTAGCGGCTACAAAATTGGCTAACCCAATCTTCAATTTCCAGTTTTGTCTGTTCGGGGTTTAAGTTATTCGACCAGGCAGGTTGCTGCGCATCCGAAATCAAAGATGAATAATGAAAAAGGATATTATTGTTGCGGGCGAAATTGTAATAAGTATCCGTAGTTTGCCAATTATAGGTGCCCCGTGTGCCTTCAACCGCACCCCAGGTGCCTTCAAATTGCGTGGCCATCAGTTGCCATTCCTGGGCAAAGTCACTGCGAAACCGCCGAGAAGGCGATGTGCTGCCAATAAAAAAACTATGGTTTTTAACGCCGCCCGAACTACTGGATGAACTCGACGAACTGCTTGAGGATTGCCCCGCGCCGCCACAGGCGCTCAACAGGCTAGAGATGGCGACTAAAATCCCGGTAAATAAAATTATGTGCTGGCGCATAGGGTCAATCCGCTGGTGGGGCCATGTGATTATTGTTGGGTGCAGGGCCCGCACTTTCGCTCAGGCAACACGCCTGGGCCATCCTACTGGGAATTAAATTTAATTCTGTCGCCTAATCCACATAATGGACGTATTATATTTTTCACGCTAATTATTAACCCGGCGACATTGAGAGTCGGGTGAATAATTGCGGCAAAGACGCTGCACCGACGGCTTAAATTGTCGCGAGGCGGGTTAATAAAACAATGCCGATACCGTTTTAGCAACCGCCTCGGCGCTATCTTGTATTTGTACAATTACTTCCGCCACTTCGGTTAATTGTTGATTGCTTGTCTGAGCGCTGGTTTTAACGGCGCTCATACCTTCGGTCACTCGATTGGTTAAGGCCTCATTGGCACCCACCACCTGCTGAATTTCCAGGGTTGACTGGCTGGTGCGGCCGGCCAATAGCCGCACCTCATCGGCCACTACCGCAAACCCACGGCCTTGCTCACCGGCGCGGGCCGCTTCTATGGCGGCATTTAGCGCTAATAAATTGGTTTGTTCGGCAATACCACGAATGGTGGAGACTATGGCGGAAATATCTTTTGACTGCTGATTTAATTGCTGCAATAAATCATTGGACTGCCCCACCTGAGCCACAATCTGTTCAGATACTCGCAGCGATTGCGCCAATAATTGCGCGCTGGTGTGCGCTATCTGCGCTGTGGTGCTGGCATTGGTAGAGGCTAATTGCGCGGCCTGGGCTATCGCATCGGCTTTGTTAATTTGTGCGGTAATATCACTGGCGAATTTAATAATGCGCGTTACGCGGCCCTTATCATCAATAATCGGGTTGTAAGAAGCCTCCAGCCAAACCCATTTACCCTGCGCGGTGCGGCGTTTAAAGCGGCCGCTGGTGTATTTGCCCTGGGCAAGTTCCTGCCAAAAATAGGGGTGCTGAGTATAAAAAACTTCATCGCAAAATAGCCTGTGGTGTTGGCCAGTTACCCTATCAAGCGAGTAACCTAACAGGTGCAAAAATTGTCGTTGGCGGTAATAATCTCACCCTGGGTAGTGAACTCCACGCGGGCGAGGGATTGATTCAATGCGGTATTTAAAGAACTTAAATGGTTTAAATGCTCTTGGTCCGCTGTCACATCAGTGGCCATTTTATAAATATAATCAAGCTCACCCTGAGCATTTAATACCGGGAAATAACTGGCCTCTAACCACACGGCCTTACCCTGTTTGGTCTGCCGCAAAAATCGGCCTCGTTGGGTTTTTTGCGCGCGCAGCGCCTGCCAAAAATCCGCATACTCAAATGATTCACGGTAATCCTCTGGGCACAACAAGCGGTGGTGGCGGCCAATAATGTCGGCGGCTGCAAAACCCATCAAAGCTAAAAACCTAGGGTTGGCAGCGATAATCTCTCCTTGGGGGGTGAATGAAATAGTCGCCACATTGTGTTCTATGGCATTTATAAGCGCCTGGGCACTGCCAAGATCCAGCATGCATTGAGCTAAGGCTTTTTTGTCGTGGAAAAACAGACATTACTCAACTGGTGGGTGGGTGCCGCGTCAATCGCTCACCAGCGTGCTGAAGTTGCGGGCCAGTCGCTACTGCGGCCACCTACACTGCGCCTATCCCGAGCCAAACGAGCGCAGGGTAGTTCAACCTCAACAACACCGGTCACATCAAGAGGGCCTAGCCTAAGCATAGCCCAGGCAAACCCATGACCATTCCAGGGCTATAGATCATTTGGCATTAATACTGGCCCTAACCTCCCGCCAAGGCGCACCTTGCCGTTGGGGCAGCGGCAAAAATAAACCAATCACGCCCCGTAACTTTCATTTCGAAACTTTTTGCGTTAACCTTCCGTCACCCCACCCGGCCAGCACACTATGAACAAACGCAACACCCAACAGCGCCGCCGCGCCATTATTGAGCTGTTAAACCAAGCCGGGGAAGTGACCGTGGAACAGCTGGCCCAGCGCTTTACCACCTCCGAGGTCACGATCCGAAAGGATTTGGCCGCCCTGGAGGCCAATGGCCTGCTGCTGCGCCGCTACGGCGGCGCTATGTTGTTGCCACAGGAGTTGATCGCCGACCCGGCACTGGAAAAAGTTTCAAAACGAAAGCTCGCCATAGCCCGCGCCGCTGCCGAGCTGATTCGCGACCACAACCGCATTATTATCGACAGCGGCAGCACCACAACCGCGCTCTTATTGCCCGAGTTGTCCCACAAACAGGGCCTGGTGGTGATGACCAATTCCCTAAGCATCGCCAACGCCCTGCGGGAATTGGAACAGGAGCCGACGATTTTAATGACCGGCGGCACCTGGGATCCTAAATCCGAGGGCTTTCAAGGCCAATTGGCCGAACAGATGCTACGCTCTTACAATTTTGACCAGTTTTTTATCGGCGCCGACGGCTTGGATCTTGCGCGCGGCACCACGACCTTTAACGAATTATTTAGCTTAAGCCGCGTTATGGCCGAAGTGGCCCGCGAAGTGGTGGTGCTGGCTGAATCCAATAAGCTGGGTCGCAAAATTCACAATTTGGAATTACCTTGGTCCATGGTAAATGTGTTGGTCACCGATGCGGCTTTAAGCATCGACGCCAAGCAGAGTATTGAACAACAGGGTGTGCGGGTCATCACCGCCACCGCTTAAATCAGTGTATTTTTTTAAAGAGGAATAGTGTATGTGTGGCATAGTCGGCGCTGTCAGTGAACGCAATGTGGCCAATATTTTATTAGAAGGCCTAAAACGCTTGGAATACCGTGGATATGATTCAGCGGGCCTGGCCATTATTAACGAAAAACACGAATTAAAAATTGCTAAATCCGCAGGTAAAGTATCGCAACTGGTTGGCATTGTGGATGAAGCGCCGCTGCCCGGCCATTTGGGTATAGCCCACACCCGCTGGGCCACCCACGGTGTACCCAACGACACCAACGCCCACCCACACCGCTCCGGTGATATTTGTGTGGTGCACAACGGTATTATTGAAAACTACAAAGAACTGCGCGCGGAATTACAACAGCAGGGTTATAAATTTAATTCTGAAACCGACACAGAAGTGATTGTGCATTTAGTGCATTTAAATCACCAAAAATGCGGCTCTATTTTAGAAGCCCTCCAACTGACTATTCCTCGTTTACACGGCGCCTATGGGGTTGCCGTGATGTGCGGCGCCGAACCTAATTCATTATTAGTGGCCCGCTCCGGCAGCCCCCTGGTGATTGGTTTAGGTATAGATGAAAACTTTATCGCCTCCGACCAATTGGCCCTGCGCCAAGTGACTGACCGCTTTATTTATTTAGAAGAAGGCGATATTGCGCAAATCACCATTAAACACGTACGCATTTACGATAAAGATTTAGAACCCGTCGAGCGCAAAATTACCACCATTACCGAAGCGGCCGACGCGGCTGAAAAAGGCCCTTACCGGCATTTTATGCTCAAAGAAATATACGAGCAGCCCGCCGCCATTAAACGCACCTTAGAGGGCCGCTTAGGTAAAACCCAAGCCTTAGAAGAAGCCTTTGGTGTAGAAGCCAAAGCGATTTTTGACCAAGTAGATTGCGTGCAAATTGTCGCTTGCGGCACCAGTTACCACTCCGGCATGGTGGCCAAATACGCCTTAGAAGATTGGGCCGGAATTCCGGTGTATGTGGATATAGCCTCGGAATTTCGCTACCGCAAAGTGATAGTGCCGAAAAATGCTTTATTCGTCACTATTTCTCAAAGTGGTGAAACCGCCGATACCCTCGCCGCACTGCGCCTAGCAAAAGCCAGCGGTTATTTAGCTAGCCTGGCTATTTGCAACGTAGCCAGCAGCTCATTGGTGCGCGAATCGGATTTATGTTTAATGACTAATGCAGGCCCCGAAATTGGTGTGGCCTCCACCAAAGCCTTCACCACGCAATTAGTCGCGCTACAAATTCTCGGCTTAGTATTAGGTCGCCGCCACGGTTTAAAACCCGAAACCGAAGCCGAATTAGTCAAAGCCCTGCACGAATTACCGCGTTTAGCTGAACAAGTATTATCACTTAATGCTGTAATCGAACAGGTGAGCCTCTCCTTTGTAGAAAAACACCACGCCTTATTTTTAGGTCGTGGCATTCAATACCCGGTTGCGATGGAAGGCGCCTTAAAACTAAAAGAAATCTCCTACATCCACGCCGAAGCCTACCCCGCTGGCGAATTAAAACACGGCCCACTGGCCCTGGTGGATGCGGATATGCCGGTAGTAGCGGTGGCGCCGCATAATGATTTGTTGGAAAAATTAAAATCCAACCTAGAAGAAGTGCAGGCGCGCGGCGGTAAATTATTTGTATTTGCCGATCATGACGCGGGTTTTACCGCTGATGCCAATACTACGGTAATTAATATCCCCCACGTGCCGGACAGCTTAGAGCCGATTATTTATACTCTGCCGCTGCAGTTGCTGAGTTACCATGTGGCGACTTTGCGCGGGACGGATGTGGATCAGCCGAGGAATTTAGCGAAGAGCGTTACGGTGGAATAATTATTTTTTGAGTTTGGTTGCGCGCGAAGGTTGGGCTGTGTGTACGAAACCCAACCTTCGCAGCCATCTACTAGCACACAATTGCAATTAATTTTACTTGATGCAGATTAATTGCCGCTTGCCTGAAAGAATGTTGGGGTTCGCAAGCTCACCACCAATCTACATCTAGCCATCCTTTTGCGTTATTTATTGCCACCTGTCCGCCATTTCGACATGGAGCTGAGCTTAAGGCCACGGGATTTTTCTACCTTTAAGCGCAATATATATGGCAATAGATCTTCACAATATCAATCCGCTTAATGGTAGTCGTGATAATGCCTTTGAAGAGCTGTGCGCGCAACTTGCTCGCGCTGAATCCAGTGAATACACCTTGTTTGTCAGAAAAGGGACTCCAGATGCAGGCGTTGAGTGTTACGCGGTGTTTCCCGACGAATCTGAATGGGCGTGGCAAGCGAAGAATTTCGACTCGCTCGGCAACTCACAATGGAGTCAAATCAATGATTCGGTTAGAACCGCCATCGAGAAGCATCCTAAATTAATACGCTATTATGTATGTGTACCGCTCGACCGTCCCGATTCACGTGAACAGCGAACGAATAAAAAAGGCCAAAGGAAAAAAATCAAATCTGCTTATGACAACTGGTTAGAAAATAAGGAAAAGTGGGAACAATTCTCCAGAATGAGAGGAATGGAGGTCGAATTTATATATTGGGGCGCAAGTGAGATTTTGGAACGCTTGTCGCGATCAGAACACCTGGGGCGTCGAGAATTCTGGTTTGGTGAATTGGGGTTTGATCAGAATTGGTTTGCCAAACGATTTGAGGAGGCTGTAAGTGCGGCAGGTCCGAGGTACACACCAGAGCTGCATCTAGACCTCCCAATTGCTCAAGAATTCGAGACGTTTGGACGCACTGCCGTTTCTCTGCAAGCTTTAAAAGCGCATGCAGAACCATTGCGTGAAATATTTAACCAGGTTAAACCAAGATATGAGGTTATCATTCGGTGGCTCGAAGAGTCGCCAGAGCACCACGCCCTCGCAAGAGATTCTTGGAAAAATTTTTGTAATTGTTTAGACGAAGTTCTCGTCGAATTTTCGAGTATTCAGTTGAAACCAGCAGGCTCCATCACTTGGCAACCGCTAGTTGAGGCCATACAAAAAGCAATTGAAGAAATAAGCACAATAATCAAATGTATTCATGCTTGTGACCACAAAAATTTTGGCAAAGTTTACAAAAATGAATCCATTCCAAGAATTTCTGCAGAGAATTTCGATTTAGAAGACTTTAGGGATTTACTAGCCGATACAGAAGACTCTCTCGTCGACGCTCTGACGGTATTTAATAATAATCTTTTTCTGCTCACCGGAAATGCTGGGACAGGAAAAACACATCTACTTTGTGATCTCACTCGACGACGATTAGATACGAGGCAACCGACTGTTCTATTGATGGGACAGCGATTTGGCGACGATACCCCTCCTTGGCTAGAGGTCTTACAGCAACTCCATATACAAGGGAGTTCTGCTGAGTCATTTTTAGGCGCACTAGAGACTGCAGCACAAGCTGCGAATTGCCGTGCTTTCTTAGTGATTGACGCACTCAATGAAGGTGGTAGAAAAAGCTGGCCGAGAGAGTTGCAGGCGTTCCTGGCGACTATTCGCTCGGAATGGATAGCAGTGATTTTGGCTGTGCGATCACCATTTCCTGACACTTTGCTGCATGATGCTAAAGAGCGAGCTGTCCATCGAGAACATCGTGGATTTGGTGATCAATCCTACGATGCATTGAGGTCGTTTTTTCTTCACTATCAACTTGAAATACCGTCAGTGCCCATATTACTTCCGGAATTTCAAAACCCGCTTTTTCTTAAGCTGCTTTGCCAAGGCCTGCGGGCTAAATCGGAGCGGTGCCTACCAAAGGGTTCAAATGGGATTACGACTGTTTTTAATTGGTATTTGAAGGATATCAACACACGCTTGGCTGGTGCCCTAAATTATGATCCAAGGCACGATCTGGTAGGAAAGGCCCTAAAGGCTCTGGTTAAGGAATTAAATCCCATACAGCCGTCATTGTTACCAGAATCCAAGGCTCAAGAACTCGTCAACAACCTGCTGCCCGGGAGGGGTTATCAGGATTCTCTTTTCAAGGGGATGGTTTCTGAAAATGTCTTAATTGAAGTTTTAATCGGCGAGGAATACTACGTAATCATTGCGTATGAGCGGTTAGCAGACCATTTAGCCGCTAGAGATCTATTAGAATTTCTGCATGCTCCTCCGTCGATAGTTGCATCCACTCCAACTACACTGCTCGATATTCTCAACGGGGGTTCTGATATTTCACTGGGGTTGCTAGAGGCTCTCTATATTCAAGTGCCCGAAAGAATTGGCCGTGAGCTCAACGCTATAGCTCCTGGAGCCTCGCGTCTGTATGGCTCAGACGAATGCTTTAGGCAAAGCCTTATTTGGCGGGATATTTATGCGGTTACCAAAGAGGCGGTGGATAGGTTTAATGAGCAGTTCCGTTCAATAAATTATCGAACAGAATGTGTTGAAATTCTTGTAAATGTTGCGGGAGTGCCGGGTCATCCGCTCAATGCAGACTATCTGCATCAGACATTACTGGAATTGGCTATGCCAGATAGAGATTCCTTCTGGAGCACGGCAATCTCTGGGCCATTTTTTTACAATAAATCTGATTCAAAGATCCATAGACTGCTGGACTGGTGTTCCTCTGAAGGTGCAATTCTGGTTGAATCGAATGTTGCAGCTTTATATACAAAGTTCATTGCGTGGATGTTTTCGTCTTCCAATCGTTTCCTTCGTGATGATGCAACTATTGCCCTGGCAAATCTATTAACCAATAAAGTGTCGGTAGTTGAGCAACTTATTACAGATTTCATCGATGTAGATGACCCCTATGTAGTTGAGCGCGTGTTTGCTGTCTCCTACAGTGTTTCTATCAAGACTATCGATAGGACCGCCCTAACTTCGCTTGCCCAACTGGTTTATGACCGTGTTTTTGCTCTTGGGACTCCGAGACCGAGCATACTGTTTCGTGATTATGCCCATGGAATTATCGAGCGTGCACTTTATTTAGGTTGTCTCGTCCAGATCTCTGGAATGGATTTCCACCCACCTTATTGCAGCTCATTTCCCGGCTTTCCGACTGAAGATCAGATTGCGCACTTGCATCCAGATTGGACTGATGTTTCGCATCAAAATGGCGAACTGAAATGGTCGGCCGACATGATTGCGAGCTCTATTTTCGGAGGTGATTTTGGGCGTTATGTGATCGGTACAAACTCAGCAAGCGAATCGAGACATTGGTTAGCTCTAACATTAGATGACCCATACTGGATTCGGCCGCAGACATTTAGTCAAAAATTAGATGCATGGGCACTTGTTGCCTTAACTGAAATTCAACGTAATGCGCTGCAAGAATTCTCTGTTGCTGAAGCATGCGCTAAATCTCGGTTCTTCCTGAGTTTATTGGACATCGCTGAAAATATTATTCCACGACTGTCAGGTTACAATGATTCAAACCCAACTCAAAAACTTGTAGAACTTAAGGCTTTGTTATCTCCAGAGCAGCTCATAGAGTTCGAGAATTTATGGGCGGATAGGAATCACCCAGAGGCCTATCCACCACGAATTCGCTTGCGCGATATTCAGAATTATATCTTGTGGCGGGTTTTTGATTTGGGATGGACAATTGAGCGCTTCGGGCGTTTTGATCGCTTTTCCGTACCTGCAGGAGGTCGTGAGGCGGCAAAAATTGAACGGATGGGAAAGAAGTACCAATGGATCGCGTACTATGAGGTGTTGGCTTACCTTTCTGACCACTATCAATTTTTTGTGGATCATGTTGAAAGTAACGATCCTCAAAAATTCCACGGGGCATGGCAGGTTGGAGCTAGGGATATAGACCCAACCAATACAGGTGAACGAGTCCACTCAAAATTACAGATCTCAGCCAAATCTGATTGGTGGATAGTTCCTTATGTCACTTGGGGGAGTCTCGACCAGACTGATAAATGGCTCGGAGAGTTAAATGATTTGCCAGCCCCTGAAAAGCTGCTTTTTTCTACAGATCCTCAATCGGGTTTAGGATGGATAAATGTTGACTCTTATTTTGTTTGGTCACAGGAATTCCCGCCAGATCGCGAAAAAGTAAATTTTAAGCAGCGAGAAGTATGGGCCAGCTATACAGGCTATTTGATCCATCTATCTGATGTAGATGCGTTTATGAGTTGGGCTGAGACTATGAATTTTTGGGGGGATTGGATGCCGCGCTCACCCGAGATTCATGAAGTCTTTTTAGGCGAGCACGGGTGGTCTGCTGCGTTTCAATGCAGTGAAGCTGAACGGTCGGCATGGATAACGCCTGAAAGGGGATGTCCTGCCAAACTATGTGCTATTGCTCTTCGATATCCGGGCCACATTAGCGGCTTTGACTGTTCAAATCCTGAGGGACCCTTCGATTTTCCTGCCCCCATGTTGATTGAACATCTCAATCTGACATGGATTGGTCGCGGCAGATATGAGAGTGTTGATAATGGTTTAGCCGCCCAGTCTGTGATGACTGGTCACCCGAGGAGTTCACAAGGGTTGCTTCTGCGTGAGGACCTTCTGCAGCGATTCACCGAGGAAACGGGAATGACTGTTTGCTGGACCGTAATTGGTCAAAAGAGGATTTATGCTCCCAACCATGTCGTCCGAGGAACAGAGGCGCAGAGCAGTTTTTCAGGTGCATTCTCATTAACAGCATCTGGATTAAAAGGATCAATACGCAATGTTGAGCAAAGCACCTAGGTGGGTGAGTTTACGAGCCCCAACAGCTCAGCCATCACCTAGCACACAATAGAAATCAATTTTATCTGACGTCGTTGACTTCTTTTGGTTGGAAGATTTAGTGGGCTTTTGAATAATTTATCAAAACCCGAAAATAACGCTCTAAAGACGTAAATTTTCAAATTCGAGTAAAAAATAGATTCATCAACCCAGCCAACATGCAAAGCCGATTGGTATTTTTGGCCAACCCGCGATAGCGAAATTTGTTACAACCAAACACCTGCTTAATGTAGAAGAAAGAATATTCCACTGTTGCGCGTACACTCGCTTTTATTTTTTCTGTCTGCACCCATGGTTTTATTTCGCCAACTTGGCTCGTTTACCAGGCCGCATCGCAATAAATCAATCTACAAGTCGAGCCGCGTTTTCAATTCCACCATAACCAGCACAACTCCAAATGCGTTTTTCATCGTCAGGCAGAAATTAATTTTTTGCGTGATCTCACACGCATTGGCTGCGGTGGTGGCAACACTGTGAATATTCCTTAGCTCATCGCAATAGCTATGTGTATTTTCATACTGAAGTAATACTGATTACCTTTTTTAGTTTGATGCATTTTAGGATCGCGCTTGCCAGCAGCATTTTTTGTGGACGTCGGTGCAGAAATAATGGTGGCATTTATAATTGCGTCCCCTCGCATTTGTCACTGAGCTAATAAAAAACTGATATTAACGGATGTTTTAGAATAAATAAGTCTTAGGGCGCGAGTGGCAGGCGTTCTGGAGCAATATTTTTTGCGTCTCCCTGGTGCTATTGCTGGGTCGTTACTACTCTTCATTGGTTAAACGCTTTGATCGCACCTATCAATTGTCGATCTACGGAAAATCAACGTCGGGGAGCCTTATGTCACGCCATGCCAGTTTGAACCGCGCCTACGCCCTTGTCTGGAACGATGGGCAACAAGCCTACGTCCCAGCCCCTGAAACCACACGCCGTGGTGGAAAACGCAAGGCGACTGTGCTCGCCACAGCAATCGCTGCATTGTCCGTAAGTGCCTTTTCCTACGCGGACGGTGCAGCAGGGCCGCCGGGGGCCAATGCCTTACCTGTGGGGGGGCAAGTGAGTGCCGGGCAAGCCAGTGTTACCCAAACTGCCGGGCAAATGCTGATCCAGCAAAGCACCGATAGGGCGGCCATTGATTGGCAGAGTTTTAATATTGGTAGTAGCGCGCAAGTGACCTTTGTGCAGCCATCGGCCAGTTCAATCGCGCTTAACCGAGTGCTTGGGCAGGAAGCCAGCCAAATTTACGGTCACCTGCAGGCGAACGGACAGGTGTTCCTGCTGAATGCGAACGGTGTGATGTTTGCCCCCGGCGCGCGCGTTGACGTGGGCGGTTTGGTCGCCTCTACACGCGGCCTGAACAATGAGGATTTTCTGGCCGATCGGCTCACGCTCAGTGGCGATAGTAATGGGCAGGTGGTAAACCAGGGTGATATTTCGGCATTACACGGCGGCTTCGTGGCGCTGGTGGGCGCGCAGGTGGTCAACGAGGGCGCCATCCAGGCTGAGCAAGGTGCGGTGCATCTGGCTGCCGCCGATCAGGTGACGCTGAAAATTGATGGTGCGGGTTTAACCGGCTTGACGGTCGACCGTGGCACTTTGAATGCGTTGGCTGCGAATAAAGGCTTGATCAAGGCAGATGGCGGCCGAATTTACCTCACCGCCGAGGCGCTCGATCATGTGGCTCGGGCAGTGGTGAACAACGAGGGTGTGCTTGAGGCGCAGACGGTGGAAAACCGCAATGGCACCATAGTGCTGATGGGGGATATGACCAGCGGTGAAGTGCAGGTGGGCGGCCGCATTGACGCCTCGGCACCCAATGGCGGGGACGGCGGCTTCATTGAGACCTCGGCGGCGCGGGTAAGCTTCGCGCCAACCCATGACATCACTACCCTCGCCACTACCGGCCAGACCGGCACCTGGCTGATTGACCCGCCCGACTTCACAGTAGCTGCCAGCGGCGGCGATATCACCGGCACGCAGCTGTCGAGTGATCTGGGCAGCAGCAACGTAATTATCCAAAGCAGCAACGGCACACTCGGTACTAGCGGCAATATTCTAGTGAACGATGTGGTGACCTGGAGCGCCAACAAGCTCACCCTTAATGCACAAGCCAATATCAACATCAACGCGAATTTGAATGGCAGCGGTACGGCTAGTTTGGCCCTTGAGTATGGGCAAGGCGCGCTGGCAAGCGGCAACACCAGCAGTTACACCCTGGCGGACAACGTAAAGATTGCTCTGCCAACGGGTAATAATTTCAGCACCAAACTTGGCTCTGATGGCACTGCGAAGAATTTTTACGTCATCAACAGCCTGGGTGCAGAGGGCAGCTCCACTACCACCGATTTGCAGGGCATGCGCGCAGGGCTCAATAGCAACTACGCACTGGGTGCAGACATAGACGCTACCGCCACTGCCACTTGGCAGAGTGGCCAGGGTTTTACCTTCATCGGCACGCAGGGCAATGTGTTCGCCGGTAGTTTTGAAGGCCTTGGGCACACTATCGATGGGTTGTTTGAAAACTGGTCGGTGGGTTATGTGGGGCTGTTCGGCAAGATCGACACCACCGCTCGCATTAGTAACGTCCACCTGACGAATCTGAACGTCAAAGGTGGGCTTGATAACGTCGGCGGGCTGGTGGGCTACACCAGCAAGGGCAGTGTGATTGAGCACGTGACTGTGCAAGGCAAGGTCACCGGCGGCAATAACAATGTGGGCGGCCTGATTGGTTTTAACGATGGCAAGGTCACGGATGCACACGCGAACTCGGTGACCGTTAGTGGCAAAAACTACGCAACGGGCGGTTTGATTGGTAAACAAAGTACCAACGGCACCACCGTGTCCTCTGATTCCAGCGGCACCGTGCAAGGGTTTTACGATGTCGGTGGCCTCATTGGTTCTAGTGTAACCGCCCTGGACGGATTGCATTCCTCGGCCACTGTAACGCCCACCGGTGGCGAAAGCGGCGGCCTCGTGGGCCGAGCGACCGGCAAGATCAGCAACTCCTACGCGACCGGCAATATCAGTTCGGTAAACGGTGACATGATTGGCGGCTTGGTGGGCCAGGCCGATAGCACGATTACCGATAGTTACGCTACAGGCAACGTGGCCGGTGGCGGCGGCTATACCGGCGGTCTGGTGGGTAAATCCAATGGCAGCATCACCAATTCCCATGCCACCGGCAAGGTAGACGGCGCGCATCTGGTCGGTGGCTTGGCGGGCTTTCAAAAGTACAGCACCAGCATTACAGATTCCTATGCCACGGGCGCAGTGTCTGGGACGCTCTATAGCATTGGCGGCCTTATTGGTTCGATGGGCGGCAGTGTCACCAACTCCTATGCGACCGGTAATGTAACGAGCAAAACGGATGCCGTGGGTGGCTTGATTGGCAGTTGGTCGAGCGGCGACAGTCCTGTCGTCAAGAGCAGCTATGCCACAGGCACAGTGGGCGGCCGCTATGCGGTGGGCGGATTGATTGGCGATACGGGTGGTTGCTTTTGCTCTGTGACCGACTCCCATGCGACTGGAAAAATCACCAGCACGGCTGATTATGTGGGTGGTTTGATCGGTTATGTGGATCTCGTATCGATCAAGGACTCCTACGCCTCAGGCGATGTTTCAGGTATCAACAACGTCGGCGGATTGGCTGGGCAGGGCGTGGACATCAGCAACACCTATGCCACCGGCAAAGTCTCCGGCGAGACCAATATCGGCGGTTTGGTTGGGCTGGAGAAAATGGGCGGCACGGTTACCGGTGCCTCCTACGCAACCGGCGATGTGTTGAGCACGGTCGAGGCGGCAGGCGGCCTGGTGGGCCGCAACGAAGGAACGGTCAAAGGCGATTCTTATTCGACCAGCCTGGTCACCGGGGTGAAATCGGTGGGTGGCTTGATCGGTGGCAACTATGGCGAAGTGACCAGTGTGCATACCGGCGACACTAAAACCTCCGGCCCGGTAGTGACAGGTAGCGAGAATACCGGTGGTTTGATCGGCTACAACAACGCCGCAGTGACCAGTGGGGTGGCGACCGGTGATGTGAAGGCCTCGGCCAATTACTCAGGTGGACTGATCGGCTTTAACGATAAGTCGGGTGTGGTTTCAAGCTCAAAAGCCAGCGGCACCATCAGCGGCGTTAACACCGTCGGTGGCTTGGTCGGTGAAAACGATGGCTCGATCGGCTCAAGCTTCTTCGAAGTCGGCACAGTCAGTGGCACCGGGATGGTCGGCGGACTGGTGGGCACCAATACCGGCACCATCGGTAGTGCCTCCTATACCAAACAAGCTGTGACGGGCACCGGCAATGCCGTGGGTGGCCTGGTCGGCAGCAACTCAGGCACCATCAACGCAGGTGCTTACGCCAACGGCGTAGTTAATGGAGTTGATCAGGTCGGTGGCTTGGTGGGCCTCAACAGCGCAGGCTCACTGTTTGAAGTGTCTGCCGGGGTTGGCACGGTGACTGGGCACGATCAGGTGGGAGGCTTAGTCGGATCATTGACCGGCGGTACCCTGGGCAAATCGAGTGCGAGCGGCGCGGTCGATGGCAACAATCAAATTGGCGGCGCGGTGGGTTCCATCGCTGCCGGTAGCGTATCTAAAACCTCCGCCACTGGCACCGTCAACGGCGCGAGTGAAGTGGGCGGTTTTGTAGGTGCGGCAGCAAAAGGCAGCAGCATTCAGACCGGAACAGCAAGTGGTGCCGTCACTGCTACTAGCGTGGCGGGCGGCTTTGTGGGCAGCAATGCCACCTCGCTGCAGGGGGCACTCGACCTGAGTAACGGCAACAGCACCACCAGTACCGTCAGCGTCACCAGTGGCCAGGCGGGCGGCTTTGCCGGCAGCAACAGCGGCACGCTGAGTCAAATCCTCGGCAACGTCAACATGAACATCAGCGCAATTGCGGAGGATGTAGGGGGAATCGTCGGCGTCAACAGCGGCACTTTGCAGACGTCCAATGCTGCCAATACCGTTCAAGCCACTAACAGCAACAATGTAGGCGGCGCCGTTGGGCGCAACACCAGCACAGGCGTGGTTACCAAGTCATATGCAACCAATAGCGTAACAGGCAATGACGGCGTTGGTGGGCTGGTGGGCAGCAATGACGGCAGCGTCAGCATCGCTTACGCGGCGGGCAGTGCAGCCGGGCACGACAGCGTCGGTGGCCTGATTGGCGTGCAGGGCAGCACGGGCAGTGCCACCAATGTGTATGCAGTGTCCAGCTCAGCGGGCAACTCCGATGTCGGTGGCCTGATCGGTACGGGTGGCGGCAGTGTCAGCTACGCCTATGCCAGTGGTGCCGTGAGCGGTACCGGTGACAACGTCGGCGGCTTCTTCGGCAGCAAAAACGATGCGACCAGCAGCACTAATTTTTACGATCTTGAAAGCACGAAACAGGCGCATTCGGCTGGCGATTACCTGGCACAAGGCGAGGGCGCGGTCGGAAAAACCACCGAGCAGATGAAAGCCGCCGCCACTTTTACCGGCTGGGATCTGAGTACCACCGGTTCCCATGACAAGGTGTGGCGTTCGTACGATGGGCAGGCAAGCCCGCTGCTCACCTATTGGCTAACGCCGCTCACCATCACGGGCAGCATAGGTGAGCCGGAAACCAATCAGTACAACGGTAAGGTGCAATCTATATCGGCGACCGATATCAAATACACCGAAACCCTTGCCGAGGGCCATTTGCTGGGCTCTGCACCGGTGGTCAGTGGCAAGAACGTCGGCGTCTACACCGCCAGCGCAGGCTACTATTCTGATCAGCAGGGCTATGACATTACAGCCCCTAGCTGGAACACCTCGTTGACCATAACACCCGTTGCACTGACGGCTACAGCCGCCAGCACCAGCCGCACCTACGACGGCACCACGGCCGCTCAACTCGCCGCAGGCGCTATCACGCTGACCGGTTTTGTGGCTGAAGAAGGCGCCACCTCGCTGGCCAAAAACGGTACCTACAACTCCAAAAATGTTAGCGAAGCCAGCAGCGTCAACTATGGCGTACTGGGCAGCAGCGACTTTAAAGCCACTGGCGATACCCTGTGGAGCAACTACAGTCTGTCCGAGAGCGCGCTCATCGGAGAAGGCAGCATCACCGCCAAAGCCCTCACCGCAGCCGCCTCGTCCACTAGCCGCACCTACGATGGCACCACGGCAGCGCAACTCGCCGCAGGTGGCATTACGCTGATGGGTTTTGTGGTTGAAGAAGGCGCGACCTCTCTCGCCAAGAACGGTACCTACAACTCCAAAAACGTGAGCGAAGCTACCAGCGTTAACTACGGCGTACTGGGCAGCAGCGACTTTAAGGCTAACGATGGCACCCTGTTGAGCAACTACAGCTTGTCCGAGAGCGCGTTGAGTGGAGAAGGCAGCATCACCGCCAAAGCCCTCACCGCAGCCGCCGCAAGCACTAGCCGCACTTACGATGGCAGCACCAAGGCTCAACTGGCGGCAGGCGGTATCACCTTGACCGGTTTTGTGGCTGAAGAAGGCGCGACCTCGCTGGCCAAGAACGGTATCTACAACTCCAAAAATGTTAGCGAAGCCACCAGCGTCAACTATGGCGTACTGGGCAGCAGCGACTTTAAAGCCACCGGCGATACTCTGTGGAGCAACTACAGCCTGTCGGAGAGTGTGCTCACGGGAGAAGGCAGCATCACGGCTAAGGCATTGACGGCTGCAGCGGCATCTACCAGCCGCACCTACGATGGCACCACGGCAGCCCAACTCGCCGCAGGGGGTATCACGCTCACCGGTTTTGTCGGTGAAGAAGGCGCCACCTCGCTGGCCAAGAACGGTACCTACAACTCCAAAAATGTCAGCGAGGCCACCAGCGTCAACTACGGCGTATTGGGCAGTAGCGACTTTAAAGCCACTGGCGACACTCTGTGGAGCAACTACAGCCTGTCCGAGAGCGCGCTCACGGGAGAAGGCAGCATCACGGCTAAAGCTCTGACCGCAGCCGCCGCAAGCACCAGCCGAACCTACGACGGCACCACGGCAGCGCAACTCGCCGCAGGTGGCATTACGCTGACGGGTTTTGTGGCTGAAGAAGGCGCCACCTCACTGGCCAAAAACGGTACCTACAACTCCAAAAATGTCAGCGAAGCTACCAGCGTTAACTATGGCGTCCTGGGCAGTAGCGACTTTAAAGCCACTGGCGATACCCTGTGGAGCAACTACAGTCTGTCCGAGAGTGCGCTCACGGGAGAAGGCAGCATCACCGCCAAAGCCCTGACTGCGTCTGCGGCGAGCACCAGCCGAACCTATGACGGCAGCACCAAGGCCCAACTGGCCGCAGGCGGCATCACGCTGACCGGTTTTGTGGCTGAAGAAGGTGCCACCTCACTGGCCAAAAACGGCACCTACAACTCCAAAAACGTGAGCGAAGCTACCAGCGTCAACTATGGCGTACTGGGCAGCAGCGACTTTAAGGCCACCGGCGACACTCTGTGGAGCAACTACAGCTTGTCCGAGAGTGCGCTCACCGGAGAAGGCAGCATTACGGCCAAAGCGCTGACCGCAGCCGCCGTAAGCACCAGCCGCACCTATGACGGCACCACGGCCGCCCAACTCGCCGCAGGTGGCATTACGCTGACCGGTTTTGTGGCTGAAGAAGGCGCCACCTCGCTGGCCAAAAACGGTACCTACAACTCCAAAAATGTTAGCGAGGCTACCAGCGTCAACTATGGCGTCCTGGGCAGCAGCGACTTTAAAGCCACCGGCGACACCCTCTGGAGCAACTACAGTCTGTCCGAGAGCGCGCTCACAGGAGAAGGCAGCATCACGGCTAAGGCATTGACGGCTGCAGCGGCATCTACCAGCCGCACCTACGACGGTAGCACCAAGGCTCAACTGACCGCAGGCGGCATCACTCTCACCGGTTTTGTGGCTGAAGAAGGCGCCACGTCACTGGCCAAAGCAGGCACCTACAACTCCAAAAATGTTAGCGAAGCTACCAGCGTTAACTATGGCGTACTGGGCAGTAGCGACTTTAAAGCCACTGGCGACACCCTGTGGAGCAACTACAGCCTGTCCGAGAGCGCCCTCACGGGAGAAGGCAGCATCACCGCCAAAGCCCTCACGGCAGCCGCTGCAAGCACCAGCCGCACCTATGACGGCACCACGGCCGCCCAACTCGCCGCAGGCGGCATCACGCTGACGGGTTTTGTGGCTGAAGAAGGCGCCACCTCGCTGGCCAAAAACGGTACCTACAATTCCAAAAATGTCAGCGAGGCCACCAGCGTCAACTACGGCGTACTGGGCAGCAGTGACTTTAAGGCTAACGATGGCACCCTGTTGAGCAACTACAGCTTGTCCGAGAGCGCGTTGAGTGGAGAAGGCAGCATCGCGGCCAAAGCTCTCACCGCAGCCGCCGCGAGCACCAGCCGCACCTACGATGGCAGCACCAAGGCCCAACTGGCGGCAGGCGGTATCACCTTGACCGGTTTTGTGGCTGAAGAAGGCGCGACCTCGCTGGCCAAGAACGGTATCTACAACTCCAAAAATGT